>Ga0187893_10015104_pt1 | contig 10397 bp, 6 predicted proteins | sample MA1701074metaG_FD_139574 | JGI IMG/M metagenome (GOLD analysis project Ga0187893, IMG submission 139574) | White microbial mat communities from a basaltic lava cave in the Kipuka Kanohina Cave System on the Island of Hawaii, USA - MA170107-4 metaG ...
GGGAACCTCCAATCGAACGTTTCGTGCCGCCAAGGTTCTTCCTCGATACGAAACGCTTGAATGACGGTTCTCGGTGCATCCCTCAAACCACCCCGTGCCGCTAGGCGGCACATCCCCTCCTGATCTCAGGAGGGGAGCCAGAAAAATGGCCTGTCCGCAATCGTGGCCGAAGGCCACTGGAGCGGCCTGGGGCGGGCGAGACGCCCGCGCTCCCAGCGTGGCCAAAACGAAACGACGGTGCCGGATATGCAGAAAAAAAAGATGACCGACCGAAGCCATAAACTCCCGGGGTTCTCACGCCGGGAATTCTTTTCGCGCTTTGGAGATGGTTTACATGGATCTGCCCTTGCTTGGCTCCTGGGCAGCGACTTATTCTCGGCCAATCCGTCACTGGCTTTCGGCCTTGAAGAGGTCCGTGGCGCTTATGACCTGAAGCCCAAGCCTGGGCACTTTTCATCGAAAGCCAAAGCGATCATCCATCTCTTCATGAACGGCGGTCCCAGCCAGGTGGACTTGTTCGATCCGAAGCCGACGTTAAGCAAATTTGCAGGGACGGCGCCTCCTCGGGATATCGTCAGCGAGATTGAATTTGCCGACGAAGTAGGCAGTCTGCTCCCCTCGCCATTCAAATTCTCCAAACAGGGAAAGTCGGGAATTGAGGTTTCGGAGCTCTTGCCTCATCTCTCAGAACGCATTGACGACATCGCCCTCATCCGGTCGATGTATGGCGAGCATTTCAATCACGAGCCTTCCTTGTACCTCATGCACAGCGGCCGAACCCTGCCGGGCCGGCCGTCTCTGGGTTCCTGGGTGACTTATGGCCTCGGCAGTGAGAATCAAAACCTTCCGGCTTATGTTGTTCTCGACGACCCCAAGGGTACTCCCATCAACGGCATTCAAAACTGGCAATCCGGCTGGCTGCCACCCGTTTACCAAGGTACCCGTTTCCGCTCTGAGGGACCTGCGCTGTTAAATCTGAAGGCACGCGAGGAACTGCCGAGCCCTTTGGTGGAAGCTCAGCGCGCCTTGCTGCATCGCCTCGACGAGGCCCATCGACGGGGCCGGCCAGGACAACCCGAACTAGAAGCCCGCATCTCCAACTACGAACTGGCTGCCCGAATGCAAATCACGGCCACCGATGCCCTCGACCTCTCTCAAGAGAGCGAGCAAACGAAGGAGATGTACGGGCTCAACCAAGAACTCACCGCTTCTTATGGAAGACGATGCTTGATGGCGCGCCGACTGGTTGAGCGTGGCGTTCGCTTTGTGCAGATCTATATCGAAGGACAAATCTGGGATGCGCATTCCGACCTTGAGAAGAGTCTGCGCTACAGTTGTGGCAAGACCGACAAACCGGCGGCGGCCCTCTTGAAAGACCTCAAGCAGCGTGGGTTGTTAGACAGCACTCTGGTCATCTGGGGAGGTGAGTTTGGGAGAATGCCACTGTCGCAGGTCAGAGACAATGCGGCCTCTGCCGGGCGAGACCATGGCCCCAGCGGCTTTAGCCTCTGGATGGCGGGGGGTGGGTTGAAAGGGGGAGTCGCTCATGGAACCACCGATGATCTGGGCCATAAGGCCGTGGAAAACCGGGTGAGCGTCCATGATTTCCACGCCACCATGCTCCATCTTTTAGGAATGAATTACCGCGACCTGGTCTACCAGCGCCACGGGCTGAATGAACGACTCACAGACCAATTCCCAGCGCGAGTCATTTCTGAGATTTTGGTGTAGAAATTTATAGAACGCCCACGAGGGCTGAAACCTCGCCCCCGCACCAGGTCTCAAAGCAAGAGGGCGTTCTTCACGGATAAGTTTCGTTTGAAGTCCGTGTTCTCCACTGAACAAGGCAGCCTGTTCGGCCTGCCGCGTCGGCATCCACTCCCTCAAAATAGGCTCTGGTACGCTTGCTCGAGGCGATGCGTGTCATCGGCCTTGGTTGGCTGCTAGATTTTTGACGCGGTGGGGGTCTATACTTGCTATCGGTTCGCCATGGGATTCAAGGCTTTTGCGGGGAACTCAGCCGGCTCAACGAGCCTTGGCGTTTGTTGCAGCGAGTTTGTGAGAAGCAACCTGTGAGTCAATGACCATGCCTGGACGCAGAATGAGATTTCATTGTTTGTGCTTGCTAGCAGCGACGATCAGTGCGCACTGGGCCGTCGCTGCGGACTTCGAACAAACCGTGTCTCCTATCCTGACCCGGAACTGCGCAGACTGTCATTCAGACAAAACCAAAACGAGCGGTTTCTCCGTTGCCAGCCAGACATCGGTCATCGCAGGCGGGAGCAAGCATGGGAGGGCGGTGCATCCAGGTGATCCTGCCGGCAGTCCCTTGGTGCGATTCTTGAAGGGCGAGCTTCAGCCGGTCATGCCTTTGGGCAAGACTCTGGCAAAAGCCGATCTGGAGCAGATCGAAAGCTGGATTCGATCCCTGCCGCCGGAAGAATCTCCAAAATTGTCGGAATGGCGCTGGCCATTCGAACGGCCTGTGAAGCGAGAACCGCCTCGCGTCAAGAACGCGGCTTGGGTTCGCAATCTGATCGATGCTTTCATTCTAGCTAGGCTCGAAGAGAAAGAGGTCGCACCGGCAGCGCCAGCTTCAAAGCGCACGCTGACGCGAAGGCTATATCTTGACCTGGTTGGAATGCCGCCTTCGCCGCAGGAGCTGGCGCAATTCGTCAACGACGATTCGCCTCAAGCCTACGAAAGTCTCGTCAACCGGCTGCTGGACGATCGCCGCTATGGTGAGCGCTGGGGCCGCCATTGGCTGGATCTAGCGCGTTATGGAGAGACAAGCGGACTGGAAGGCGACGGTGCGATCGGGAATGTTTGGCGTTACAGGGACTGGGTGATCGACGCCTTCAACGCCAATATGCCTTACGACCGATTTGTGATTCTGCAACTCGCCGGAGGCGACGAACACAGTCAGACCAAGAACAACTACGAACCTGATGTTCAGGGGTTGATTCCAACGGGATTCCTACGCGTGGCGCCGTGGGATCGTTCTAATCTGGTTGCGGCTGAAGTGAGGCAGAACTACCTGAGTGAAATCACTTCGACGGCGGCTTCGGTTTTCCTCGGATTGACCGTGGGATGCGCGCGCTGCCACGATCACAAGTACGATCCGATTCCCTCTCTCGATTTCTATCGATTCCAAGCCTTTTTCAACGCCGTCCAGGCAGGTGCGCCCGTCGAGGTTCCTTTCCTTGACGAGACACTGGCGGCGAAGTCCAAGCAGCAAGTCGAAGCCTATGCTAAGCGCTTGGACGACGGGCCTGAAAAACGCGAGCTTGATACATTTGAGGCACAGCTGTTGAGGAAGCTTGTTGCCACCAGATCGGAGCGCGCGAAGGGAAAGGCTTTCGAGGTTGCCGATTTGAGACTTGAGCTCAAGCTGAAACGGCAACGTCTGTTTACCGAGCAGGAACGGCAGCAACATGCTGGCCTGCAGGCAGCGGCACAGCGAACGGGCGATCCTCCTGAAAAGAAGGCATTGGATACTTACGAGGAGACACTCCTGAAGAAGCTCGTTGCAGGCTATGTTTCGGGATCGCTTGATCCAGCGGGCCGCTTTGAAGCTTTGGGCGTGGGAGATGTGCGCGCCGTGGTTCAGGAAAAGTACGCGGCAAATTCCATCTTCAGTCTTGAGGAGAAGAACCGGCACACCGAGCTTTCGGGCAGCCTCGAGATTTTCGAGCGTCGCAGGAACCGGTGGAGTTCCAAGGCTCTGGTTGCGAACAATATTCCCGGGCCGCCTACCGGCCCCGATCTGGCGCCAACCCAGGTTTTGATTCGTGGCAACTACCTGCAGCCTGGTGAAGCGGTGGAGCCCGGATTCCCGACAGCCATTGCAGGTGACGCCAAACCAGCCAAGCTTGAGACGGATCGCTATCGGCAGTTTCCGACCCGCGGGCGACGCCTCACGCTCGCCAAGTGGATTGCGAATCCGGAGAATCCGCTGACAGCACGTGTAATGGTGAACCGCATCTGGCAATATCACTTCGGCCAAGGAATTATTAGAACCCCCAGCGACTTTGGAAAGAACGGCGACCGCCCGCTGCATCCCGAATTGCTGGACTGGCTGGCGGTTCATTTCGTCGAGTCGGGCTGGGATGTGAAGGCGATGCACAGGCTCATGTTGTTATCGAATACGTATCGGCAGTCGGCTGACAATACCTCCGATCCGGAATCTTTGAAGGATCCCGACAACCGCTTGTTTTCACGCTTTGAAAGGCGGCGTTTGGAAGCGGAGGCTATCCGGGACAGCATCCTGTTTGTCAGCGGCCGGTTGAATCCGGAGATGGGCGGCCCCAGCGTCTTTCCGCCGCTGCCGGAAGATTTGGCCGATTTCGCTCGATACGGCAGAACCGGCGGCGTGATGTGGGAACCCAACGAGAATGAAGGCGACGCTCGGCGGCGTTCTGTCTACATCTTCCAGCGCCGCTCTCTGCCGCTGCCTTTGATGGCTTCGTTTGATGCGACACCCTTCAGCGAATCGTGCGAGCGGAGAAGTTCCACAACGACACCACTACAAGCGCTGGGTATGATGAATGGAACCCTGGTTCAAGAAGAGGCGGAGCATTTGGCCGCACGGATTCGCAAACAAGTTGGCGAAGAGCGATCCGTTCAAGTTCAGAAAGTGTGTGAGGTCGTCCTGGGCCGCCTGCCTGCCACCAGCGAATTGCGGAAGTTTTCGGCGTTTGACGGTTCTCTGGCGTCTATCTGTCTCGTCTTGCTGAATTCCAACGAGTTTCTCTACCTGGAGTAAGTCATGCATACACGGCGACAATTTCTCTTCGATTCCTATCTCGGGCTGGGAAGTCTGGCCCTGTATGACTTGCTCGGTGCTGAGGTAAACCGGGCTGCTACGTCAGTCACGGCCAACCCGCTCAGCCCACGACCGCAGCATCACGCGGCCAAGGCCAAGAACTGTATCTTCCTGTTCATGGAAGGCGGCGTGAGCCAGATGGATACGTTTGAGTACAAACCAGCGTTATGGAAATACGCAGGCCAACAGATGCCGCAGGCGGCGCGGACCGTGGGAGAAATTGCAACATTCTCGGCGGCTCCAAACCGCATCATTCCACCCTCCTGGCAGTTCAAACAGCAGGGCCGCTCCGGTCGATGGATGTCGGAATTGCTGCCGAACCTCGCCAGGTGTGTCGATGACTTGGCTTTTATTCACGGTATCAAAGTTGACAACAACAACCACGGCCCAGCCGTTTATCACACTCTTACGGGAAGCCAATTCCCGGGTAGTGCTTCCATTGGGGCGTGGGTGACCTACGGGCTTGGTTCGGAGAATCGGGATTTGCCCGGCTTCATCGTGCTAGGCGATCGGCGCGGCGCCACCATTGGAGGCGCGGGCGTGTGGGGCAACGGATTTCTACCAGCAGCCTACCAGGGAACTCTGTTTCGCAATGGTGACACTCCTATCGTCGATCTGAAGCGACCTGCCGGAAAAACGGAACAGCAGCAACGCCGCGAGCTGGATTTACTGAGCTGGCTCAACAGCCAGCATCGGGACGCACGGCAGAACACCGCGGAGCTGGATGCGCGGATCGCTGCTTATGAGCTTGCCTTTCGCATGCAGAGCCAGGCGCCGGAACTGGTGGAGATTTCGCGCGAGACAGAAGTGACGAAGAAGCTGTATGGCTTGGACGACCCGCTGACCGAGCCTTTCGGAAAGCAGTGCTTGCTTGCCCGGCGCATGGTGGAGCGTGGTGTGCGATTCGTCAAACTGTTGCATGGCGCGGGAGGTGACCGATGGGACGATCACGGCGCGATTCACGACCGCTTGCCGATCCATTGCCGCGAGGTCGACAAGCCAATTGCCGGCCTGCTGCAGGACCTGAAATCACGCGGGTTGCTGGATCAGACGCTCGTGGTGTGGGCATCGGAGATGGGTCGCACACCGTTTGACAACAACCTCACAACCGACAAACCGGGCCGCGATCACAATCAGTACGGTTTGGTGGTGTGGATGGCAGGTGGCGGTATCCGGGCGGGCAGCACATTTGGAGAGACCGATGACTTTTCCGTTCGAGCTGCCGCGGAAGAGATTCCGCTGAGAGACGTCCACGCCACATTGCTGCACCTGATGGGGCTGAACCAGGAGCGGCTAAACTTTCTGCACGCGGGTCGTTACAAGAAACTAACCGACATCGGCGGTCGGGTGATTCAAGAGGTTCTGGGATAGATTGCCCGTTTGAGTATTGCATTGTGAGAATCGGCGCCCCTCTTCTGCGCGTGTGATCGTTACCCATAAGTCGGTCGCTGGACCTAGGGGGTGCTTGGCTTTGACTTTAGGTCCCCGGAGGGGACCAATATCGATAGCCCCGGGTGGCGCGCAGGCAAGCGCCACCCGGGGGAACAGTCGGCGGAAAGATCCGACCCTGAAGGGGTCGAACCCAAACGGTAACCGACATTGACGTGGTTCAACCCTTTCAGGGTTCCAACTGGAATTGTCTTGCTACCGTGGGCTTCACCCCGCATGGCTACGCTCAGCCACGGCTATTCATATTTGTCCGCTCCGGGGACGAAAGGCATCTCAAGACTGGACTGGCGATCCCCTGTGTCCAGCGCAAAACTTGTGGGACATGCCCAGCCCGCGCTTGCGGCGAGGGGAACCGAATCTAGCGTGCTGCCGGGGCGAACAACAATGTTCAGTCATCCATTGGATTCCAGTCTCGTGAAAATCTTGAACGTGACGGGACGATCCCTCAAACGGTGCTCGACGCGCGAGTCTGCGCTTCACAGGTTCTTCTCTGGTGACTCCCTTCGAAGTTGGCTGCTTTTCCTGTTGTGGGTCGTAGCGCTCACACCCACGGAAGGCTATTCACAAGCTGAGTCTGAGGGTGACGCTCCGCTGCTGCTATCGATCTCCCCCTTAGCCGGGCAGCCTGGCAAGCTTCTGAAGGTCGAAGTCCGAGGAAACCGGCTCGACGGCGTCTATGCGGTATGGAGCGACAACAGCGGAGTGACGGGCAAAGTTGTCAGCGTTGAAGAGGTCAGAGATCTGATCAAGCCAAGAGTGCGTCCATCCCAGCAAGAGATCAAACCCATACCTGTGTTTCGTGCGCTGATCGACCTTCAGATCGAACCGTCAACCCGTGTGGGAGTTCACTCTCTGCGGCTGGTCTCGTATCGCGGCGTTTCGAATGCGTTCAGTTTCCCTGTGGTGAATGCTCCGGTCACGGTGGAAATAGCGAGTTCTCATCAGACCGTCGAACAGTCACAACCGGTCGACTTTCCCGGGTTCATCAGCGGGAAGATTGGTCAACCCGCAGAGGTGGATTTCTATTCCTTCCACGCCCGTAAAGGGCAGGAACTCCAATTTGAAGTCGTCGAGGGGCAGCGATTCGACAGTTCCGCCGATCCGGGCAGGTTCGCTGCCGAACTAGTGCTCTACCGTGCAGCCGGCAGCTGGTTCGATGCGCATCGCCCCACGCGATTGCTCTTCGAGGAAGAACGGTCTTCGGACCTGATGTCGGCAAATCCCGGAGGAACTTACAGGTTCTCTGAAGATGGCCAGTACTTTCTGCAGGTTGCCGGCCTGTTTGGCCAGGGATGCGCTGATTGTACTTATCAAGTGCGAGCATTCCCGAGCGCAGAGGTTTCTGGATCGATTTCTCAAACCCAGCCCATGCGCTCCGAGTGGTTGGAGCGGAGCCTGGAGCGCCGCTTGACGGACACCTGGACAAAAGATCTGGAAGCTCGTGCCGTCAAAGGACCGGAAGCTCCACAGGTTAGGATGGCGAGTCATCCAGTAGCAGTTCTAGAGCACGAACCCAACGATCAGGCTTCCCAGTCTGAAACCATCGCGATCCCGGCAGAGATCGAGTAGACGATTGCCCGTCCCGGCGATCTGGACAGTTTTAAGTTCAAAGTGGAAGCCGGACAGCAGGTGGCTTTTGAAGTGGAAACTTCGGACGCCAGACCCCCTTACTTCAATCCAAGAATTGGGATCGTTGACAGCCAAGACCGTAAACTCTTTTCAAACGTGGAGCGCCGCTTGTCGATGTACAACAACAATGCCGACCCGCAGGTCTACCTCAAGGGAGTACAGCCAAAAGCCACGCACAGCTTTGAACGGGCGGGGGAATATATTCTTCAGATTCGCGATATCACCTCGCGCTACGGAAATCCGAGCTATCGATACAGGATTCTGATTCGCTCCCAGATTCCGCATGTAGGCGAGATTTCGGTGCTTCCCAAGGAGAACCCCGACGCAACTGCCGAAGTGGCGAGGCGAAGCGCGGTGACCCGCCTCAACCTCGCGCGCAACACGCCCAAGAAACTGGTCTTGGTAGTTTCCTATGAAGAGGGGTTTGCAGGCGATCTGTCGTTCACCTTTACAGGCCTGCCGGAGGGCGTCCACGCGTTTCCGGCGGTGCAGTTCAATGAGGGGCGAGCACCATTGGAGGTGACACAGAACGCGGACACGGTCGCACCCAAGCAGCAGAAGACCGCAATTGTTCTGCTGGCAGGCCCTGAGGCGCTACTGACGAAAGAGCCGAGAACCGTTCAGCTGCGCTGCCAGCCGATCAGCAATGGAAAGCTGGGGCCAAGCTTGCTGGTTCGAGAGTTTCCGCTGATGGTCGTTGACAGTTCGACTGAAAAAGAAGCGGCGAAGCCTGCGCCGAGCAAATGATAGGAATGAAGAAATACTCATGCGTCCAACCCAGCCACGAAAACCCCCTCCCTGGAGGGGCGGCGCGGAGCGACAGCGGTCGCAGAGCGCCGGGGTGGGTCCGTTCCCTACTCCACAGCCCACCCCAGGGCCTGACGGCCCTTGCCCCTCCCAAGAGGGGATTCAACAATTTACGCCGCGCCGCAGCGCGGCATGAAAATTCCTGTACGCGGAGCCTTCTAGCTATAGGCTTCATCATTGCCTTCGCGATACTCCCGGCCCAGCCGGCACTGGGAGGGCACGAACGACCTGCGCTCCTTTCCCTCCGGCTTTTTCCCGAGTCGACGACCTTATCCGGCACGCAAGCTTCACAGCAATTCGTTGTCTTGGGTCAATACGCCGACGGGCTGGAGCGAGACCTCACGTCCACGGCTCGTTTTTCTCTCTCAGATTCAAGCAAAGGTACGATCAACCAATCTGGAAAGCTCGTGGTGCGGAGTTCCGGAGAGTTGGTTCTAACTGCGACGATAGAGAATCGGTCCACCAAGGCAGCGATTCGTATCGAAGAAGCCGAGAAGCCGCGCCGAGTGATCTTTGCCCGCGAGATCGAAGGAATACTGACCAAGCGGGGCTGCAACGACACGACGTGTCATGGTGGCGTGAAAGGACGCGGCGGATTTCGGCTGTCGGTGTATGGCGTTTATCCGGAAGAAGATTACAAGACGATTGTGGAGGGAAAAACATTCCGCGTATTGACGGCGGATGAGCATCCGAAGCGTCCACGGATCGACCTGAAGCAGCCTGAAAATAGCTTGGTAGTGTTGAAGCCGACGTTCAGTGTGCCGCACGAAGGCGGCGTGCGGTTTGAGGTGGGTTCCACCGACTACGAGACGATTCTGAACTGGGTTCGTTCGGGAGCGCCCTATGGGGACGAAGCCGGCAGGCCGGAGCCAACTATCAAGGGAGTGGAAGTCTCACCCAGGGAAGTAGTCCTGCAAAAGGGAGCACGGCAGCAATTGATCGTAACGGCCTATCTGTCCAACGGAAAGCGGGAAGACATCACCGAACAGGTGCGCTACATCACGAGCGATTCAGGAGTAGCCGATGTCAGTGAGACCGGAGTAGTGCAGGCCAAGAAGACGGGCGAGACAAACATCCTGATTCGGACACCGGGCAACACGCTGAGCGCCGATGTGGGTGTGATCGAGAAGCCAGTTGAGAAATTCCCGAAGATTGCAGCGCGCAATTACATCGATGAACAGGTGTTTACGAAGCTGCGAAAGTTTCAGATCTTGCCTTCGGAACCGTCCAGCGATCAGGAGTTCCTGCGTCGCGTATGTTTGGATCTGACTGGGACATTGCCTCCTCCGCGACGCGTGCGGGAGTTCGTGTCCGACAAGGATCCGCAGAAGCGCGACCGACTCGTCGAAGTCTTGTTGAATTCTCCTGAGTATGTCGATTACTGGAGTTTCCGTTTTGGCGATCTTCTGAGGGCCACCTATGTCACTTCCAACAATACGAAGGCGACGAGGGCCTATCAGAATTGGATTTCCAACAGTATTGCGACCAACAAACCGTACGACCAAATGGCTCGCGAACGCATCGGTGCGCAGGGTTACAGCGCTCCGGCGCGAAACTTCTACTATATCTCCGAGCTGACAACGCCGGATGTTTTGATGCCCGAGCTGATTAGGCTCTTTATGGGGCGCCGCATTGAGTGCGCTCAATGTCACAGCCATCCGTTCGAAGCGTGGAGCCAGAATCAATA
>Ga0187893_10015105_pt1 | contig 10397 bp, 4 predicted proteins | sample MA1701074metaG_FD_139574 | JGI IMG/M metagenome (GOLD analysis project Ga0187893, IMG submission 139574) | White microbial mat communities from a basaltic lava cave in the Kipuka Kanohina Cave System on the Island of Hawaii, USA - MA170107-4 metaG ...
CCCCATTCATTGTCTTCCCACGCCATGGCGTAGATGTCCCAGTTGTTGCGCACCTGCTGCGACCAGATGAGCCACGGCTTGCCGGCATCGTCGGTAATGACGTGCGGACGCCACAGATCGGCGGAAGCCCTGCCGACGGGAATCAGTCGAGTCCAGCGGCCGTTTTGATACCGGCGGAAGTTCAACTCCTCCCGGCCGCCGTGGAAGCTTGACCAGGTGACCCACACCGCCGAAGAACCGGCGGCGATCGATGGAAAGTCGTGCTCGCGAAGCGGCGTGCCAGACAGGTCCGTAGCGGGCGGGATACGCCGGATTTCGACACGTCCGCCGAGCTCACGCTGAATTTCACCGAAACCCAGGCTCGCCGGCCGGGAGGAGAACGATTGGCCGGCGGCGGAAACAGTGAGGCGGGCGCCGGGACCCGCCCCCCGCACCAGGAGCCCTTTCGGAATCACGCGCGTCTCCGCCGAGCCGGAACCCTCCACCGGAGAAGTCTTAAGAATGCGCGTGGCCTGAGTTTGTATTGCCCATCCGCCTTCCGGCAGCATGCGATCGGGCGGTTCGAAGCGATACTCCTCAATCGCGTGGATTTCGCCACCCTCGATACTGAGACGCCCATTCCAGGCGGATGGCTCCCGGTCGCCGGTTCCGAACAGGATCAGAATCTGCCAGAGGTTGTGATCGGAAGTGCCGCCCGGCTGCGCCGAGTACGCCGGGTCGGGATCAGCCTGTTGGCCGTTGAGCCACGCCAGCCCGGCGGCGGCCAGAAGCACAAGTAAGAAGCTTGCGAAACGAGTTTGGCGATTCATCGGAACAAATCGATTGTACACCCGCCGCTCGCGCTTCTCTTCCATCTGATCCCGATCGCCCTCGCCCAGCCCGCCTGTGACGCGCCCGCTCGACGCGTTCTTCTTTCCACCGCGACCTCTCCATACACGCTCAGCCGCAACAAACGCCGACTTCCGCCAAGCGCGACGGACATTTATCGAGTAAGAGTTTTGCAAGGCGTGCTCTGGCGTCCGCCAGGGGCCGGAGGTGATAGTGGGCGAGGACCCAATATCCCCGGGCTTCGGCTCCAAGGTAAAAGTGGCGCTTCGCAAGCAGTTCCCGGTATCTTCGAACGGCTGCGTCCGTCTTTCCCGCCATCCTCCGCCGAGCTGCCGGCGAGAGCCGTATATACTGGGAAGGTAGCGGCCTTTATGCAGCGGCGACTCAGCGACTTGTTTCCGGCGCGGCGGGATATTCTGCGCCTGGGCGGATACGGGCTGCTCGGCGCGTTTGCCGAACAGGCGCTGGTTGCCCCACAAGCCCGCGCGGCCGGTAAATCCAATCCGCGCGGCACGGCTCGTTTCTGCGTTTTGATCGAGCTTGCCGGCGCCATCAGCCACCTCGACACCTTCGATTTCAAAGAGAGCATCGGCACTCCGCAAGACCTCGACGTGCGGCAGGTACGCACCGATTTGTATCTGAGCCATCGCCTTTTTCCGGAGCTTTCCAAAGAGATGGACAAGGTCTCGATTGTCCGATCGATGAAAAGTCACGAAGTCGTGCACTTCCGGGGCCAATACTACACGCAGGCCGGAAGGCCGCTTAATCCCGCGCAGGCTTCCGAGATTCCTTCGGTCGGCTCAGTGATCGGGTTTGAATTGGAATCGCAGCGGCGTGGGTCGGACACCTTTCCGGCATACGTTGGCTGCAACCTCGATACATCGGGATGCGGCGCCCTCAGCACCGGCTTTCTGCATCCCAAACACTCCGTGCTCGATATCAATTTGAAGTCGGGCATGGGCGGCGCAGCAGTGGATGGCGAGGCGCTCAAAGTGCTCGAAGAGCGCTACCGGCTGCTTGATGAGTTGGATCAGGCCATGGCGCCGAGCCGCGCTGGCCGCGACCGGTCTTTCGGTTCTTTCCGCGATTTCCAGCAGAGCGCCTACCAGGTGCTTGGCGATCCGCGCTGGCCGAGAGCCTTCCAGATGTCCGCGGAAGAGCGGCAACGCTACGGGGATAACGAAGCCGGGTTAGCCTGCCTATTGGCCAGGAACCTGATCCTTGCCGACGCCGGCACGCGCTACATCCACGTCGTGCATCCGGACTGGGATCACCACAAGAACATCTTCGATCACAATTCGAAATCGAATCACTACGTGCGGTCGAATGAATTCGACCGCGGCATGGCAAATCTGATGCGCGATCTCGCGGCTGCGCCCTCGCCGCGCGATGCGGGTAAGACTTTGCTCGACGAAACGCTCGTCGTCATGGCGACAGAATTCGGGCGCACGCCCGGTCCGCTCAACGGCGTCAAGGGACGGCACCACTACAACCTGGCCTATCTGTCACTGTTTGCCGGCGGCGGCGTCAAAGGCGGGCGCATCATAGGGGCGACCGATAAAGACGGCGCGCAGATCGTAGATTCCGGCTGGAAGTACAAAAAAATGCAACCGAAGACGGAGAACGTCTACGCCAGCATTTACTCGGCGCTCGGCATCGACTGGAAAAAAGAGATCACCAACACGCCTTCCCGCCGCGCCTACCGCTATATTGACGTGCTCGGCGCAACCGAATTCGTCATCGACGACGAAATCAGCGACCTGTTCGACTGATGCGCTGGCTGTTTCTGCTGCCATTGGCCGCGGGCCTCGCGCACGGCGAAGACGGAATGGTCTTGATCCCGGCCGGCGAGTTTACAATGGGCCGGACGCGGCTGACGCCGGACGACAAAACAAAAATGCGGCCCGTTGTTTTATTGGACGACCGCCCCGATCACCAAGTTTTCCTCGATGCCTACTCGATCGACAAGACCGAAGTCACGCATCGCGCCTATGCCGAATTCCTTAAAGCAACGGGCCGCAAAGCCCCCTACCACTGGCTGGAAGGAGCGATGCCGGAGGAATTGGCGGAATATCCGATCCATAACGCCGATTGGGAGGATGCGGCGGCGTACTGCGCCTGGCGCGGAAAGAGGCTTCCGACAGAGGCGGAGTGGGAGCGCGCCGCGCGCGGGGTCAAACAGGGCCTGAGTTATCCGTGGGGCGACAAAGCCGACCCGAAACTGGCGCTTTATAACGTGCAGACGGGTCCGGGGCCCGTGGCGAAATTCCCGCCCAATGAATTCGGCCTTTACGATATGGCCGGAGGCGTTTCCGAATGGTGCGCCGATTGGTTCGAGCGCGAATATTACAGCCGTTCTCCGGCGCGAAACCCACAAGGGCCCGGGACAGGGATGTACAAGGTCATCCGCGGCGGCGCCTGGAGCGACAGTCCGGCGCGGATTACCGTGTTTTTCCGCAACTGGGTGCGGCCCCATCAGAAGACCCCGAACCTGGGCTTCCGCTGCGCCCGCTGATCTATAATTCGATACAATACGGCCCATGATCCAGCGAATAGCGCTATTGCTGTTAGCGGCGCCGGCCATGCTGCCGGCGCAATCGAAGATCGGCGTCCGCATCCTGCTCGGTCTCACCGATAGGCAGCCGGCGCAGTGGAACGGCTCGGTAACGGCGCGCGGAGCCCGCGTCACGCTCATCGAGCCTTGGCGTTTCGAGCGCGAAGATTCGATCACGGGCAATGCGTGGAAGATCTCCACGCGGCCCCCGCGGCTGTTCGGCGCCGCCAATCAGAATCAGCAACCGGTCGCCAACGGCGTCGTTGTGTTCCTCGATCAAGATTCGGATGGAGCCGAGCTGGCGGTCGCCACAGGCCAGGGAAATTTTTCCGTCCGGCTGGGAGACATCCCCTACGGAACTGCAAAGAAGTTTCTCGACGGCCGGGCCATGGCGGACCGGATTCCGCCGTTTCACCGGATCACATCGGATAGCGATGAGCAGGACTACCCGGCCGTCGCGGCGGCCAAAGACGGCGCGATATGGCTGGCATACACGGAGTTTCAGCATCATCCCGACCATAACCGTTTCCGGGCCAATTTTGTCCAGGCGCCGGAGAATTTCAACGAATTCAAGACGCCCCCGAAAGGCGACCGCATCCTGCTGCGCCGTTTTTCCGGAGGTGCATGGTCGGATCCGATCGCCATCACGGGAGGCGGCGGCGACCTGTATCGCCCGGCCGTGGCCGTCGATGGAAGCGGAAAAATCTGGGTGTTCTGGTCATCGAATGAAAAGGGCGACTTCGAGCTGCTGGCGCGCTCCGTGGAAAACAACCAGCCCGGCGCCACCACCGCTATCACAAAGGCGCCGGGATCGGACGTGTTCGCCGTGGCGGCTACCGATTCCACCGGCAGAGTGTGGGTTGCCTGGCAAGGCTGGCGTAACGGAAAAGCGGCGATTTTTGCCGCCAGTCAGCGGGGCGGTGGTTTCAGCGCGCCCGCGGCGGTGTCCACTTCCCCGGCCAACGAGTGGAACCCCGCGATTGCGGCCGATTCGAAAGGGCGCGTAACGGTTGTTTGGGACAGCTACCGCAATGGGAACTACGACGTGTGGGCGCGCACCTCCGTCAATGGTTCCTGGCAAAGAGAGTTTGTCGTCAGCGGGTCGCCGGCATACGAGGCGTATCCATCGGCGAGCTATGACCCGCAGGGCCGCCTCTGGATCGCCTACGAAGAAGGCGCGGAACGTTGGGGCAAGGACTTCGGTGCGCAGGAGAGCACCGGGATCGCGATCTATCAAGGCCGCGCGATCCGGATTCGCGGCTTCACCGGAGACGGACGTGCCCTCGCCCTATCGGCGCCGCCCGACAGCGTGCTTCCCGGCGCGGCCAGCCTGCGAGCAGACGATACGGCAAGACAGGCTGACGCCAGCCAGTGGCTGAAACCGGAGCCCAAACGCGCCCAGGAACGCATTCCCAGCCGCGCCTCGCTGAACTTCGCCGCGACCAAGAACACGCTGCCCCGTATTCACGCGGATTCTTCGGGCCGGTTATGGCTTGCGGCGCGCAGCCCGCATCCGGTTTGGTGGAACCCGCTCGGCACGGTGTGGACGGAATACGTCGTTTCCTTCGACGGCAAAGCCTGGACCGGCCCGATCCTGCTCTCCCATACAGACAACTTGCTGGATAGCCGGCCGGCGCTTGCTTCAACGCACCCCGGAGAGCTGATCGTTGCCGGGTCCTCGGACGGGCGGCGGCAATTTCAACTGATCGGACCCGCGGGGCCAGCCACGCCCATCGCGGGCCGTCGCGTTGTGGAAGATCCATTCAACAACGATCTGTTCGCCAATACGATCACGCTGCCGCCCGCCGCTGGTCCGATTCCCGCAACGGAGACAGCCACGCCCGTAACGGCGCCAATGGATGCGGCCGACAAGAGCGAACTCGACACGGTCACCTCTCTGCGCAACGCAAAATGGAAGACCAAGACCGGCGAGTTGCGCATGCTGCGAGGCGAGTTCCACCGCCATAGCGAGATTTCCGCCGATGGCGGAACGGACGGCACCATCCTCGATCAGTGGCGCTACATCCTCGACGCCGCTTCCATGGAATGGGCTGGCTGCTGCGATCACGACAATGGCGGCGGGCGCGAGTACTCCTGGTGGATTTCCCAGAAACTCACCGACATCTTCCACACGCCCGGCCACTTCATCCCGATGTTCAGCCATGAGCGCAGCGTCACCTACCCGGAGGGCCATCGCAATGTGGTGTTCGCCGAACGCGGCATTCGAACTTTGCCGCGGCTTCCCATCACCAAAGAAGAGCCCTTTGTGAAAGCGCCCGATACGCAGATGCTCTACCGTTTCCTGCGGCAGTTCAACGGAATCGCGGCGATGCATACCTCCGGAACCAATATGGGCACAGACTGGCGAGACAACGATCCGGTAGCAGAGCCCGTGGTGGAGATCTATCAAGGGCACCGGCAGAATTACGAGATCCCCGGCGGTCCGCGGACCAACTCCGAGCAGGATTCCATCGGCGGCTGGCGTCCGAAGGGCTTCGTCAATCTGGCGCTCGAAATGGGATACAAGCTTGCCTTCCAGGCCAGCTCCGATCATATTTCCACGCATCAAAGCTATTGCAACGTTCTGGTGAAGGATTTCACGCGCCAGGGTGTTTTGGAGGCGTTTCAAAAGCGCCGCGTCTATGGCGCCACGGATAACATTCTGGCCGATTTCCGCTGCGAAGATTATGTTATGGGCGACGCTTTCTCACTCGACAAAGCGCCGGAGTTTCATATCCGCTTGCAGGGAACGGCGCCATTCGCCAAGGTTCTGATCGTCAAAGACAACCGGTATGTTTATTCGTCGGAGCCTGGCGCGGCAAAAGTGGAATTCCGCTGGCGCGACAACGAATCGGAAGCCGGAAAGACGTCGTATTATTATGTTCGAGGGGAGCAGCAGGACGGCGAAATCGTGTGGGTGTCGCCGATGTGGGTTACACGCAAGTGAGCCTGATCAGGCAGGAATCTGTTCGGAGGGGTCCGCTTGCGCGCTGAGGCGGGCTATCGCCCCTTTGAGGTCGGCCAGGGAAACGGGTTTGCTGATGTAATCGTCCATTCCGGCCGCCAGGCATTTTTCGCGATCCCCCACCATGGCATTGGCGGTCAAGGCGCAGATTCTGGTGCGGCGCCCGCCGTTCTCGCGGCGGCGGATTTCCGCCGTTGCCTCGTAGCCGTCCATCTCCGGCATCTGGCAATCCATCAGCACCAGGTCGTAGGCCTTGAGTTCCAGCGCGTGCACTGCTTCCTTACCATTGTTGACGACATCGGCTTCCAGTCCCAGCTTTTCGAGCAGCCGAAGGGCGATTCGTTGGTTGATTACGTTGTCTTCCGCCAGCAGAACGCAGGGAACCGCCGATTCCACCGCTTGCTGACCTCCAACCTGTGAATGGAGCGCCAGAATCGGCTCGACGACGGACTCTTCCGAAGCCGAGCTCTTACGTTTAAGGACCTGAGCGATCTTTTCGTAAAGATGGCCTGCGCGGATTGGTTTATGCAGGTATGCGGCGTAGCCGGCATCGCTAAGTTGCTGCGCCTGATTCCAGACTGGGGTGGAGGTAAGCGCGAGGAGCGCCATATCGCGGAATCTTTTGTCGAATCGAATGGCTCCGGCGATTGCTCCCGGGTTCACTCCTGGTGAATCCAGGTCAACGAGAGCAATGCGGAAGGCCAAGCCCTTCGCGGCGGCCGACTCCAGCGATTTTGACAAATCGGTGATGTCCTGGTAAACCGGACGGCAGCGCCAGGAATCCAGGAACTGCCGTAATGGCCCATGGGCGCCCCTGTCGGTGGAGAGCAGAAGCACCGGCTCGCCTTCCAGATCCGTGCCGAATTCGGAAGGCGTGTGCGAGCCTTCCTGCTCAGGCAGGATCACTGTGGGCGCTGTTTCAAACAGGACGGTGAAAAAGAATGCACTTCCGCTGTCCCGCTCGCTCCGGAACCCGATTTCGCCTCCCATCATCTCGACAAGCTGGCGGCTGATGGCCAATCCCAGTCCGGTACCGCCATACTTGCGGGTTGTGGAATTGTCGCCCTGGACGAAACTTTGGAAGAGCTTCTCGTGCTGCTCTCTGGGGATGCCGATGCCGGTGTCTTCGACCGTGAACCGGACCGTAACCGTCTGATCTTTCTCCGCGTCAAGCTCACTGCAGATGCGGACTCTGCCTTTCTCGGTGAACTTGATGGCGTTGCCGATGAGATTGATCAGCACCTGGCGAAGACGATTCGGGTCACCGACGACGTAGTTGGGCACGTTTTCCGCGGCGACGCAGGTGAACTCCAAACCTTTTGCGCGGGCACGGATGGCGCAAGTGGAAGCGACTTCCTCGACGGTGACCGCAAGATCGAACGGGATCCGGTCTAGCCGCAGTTTGCCCGCTTCAATCCGGGAGATGTCAAGAATGTCGTTGATCAGCGTCAGCAGCGAATCGGCCGAGCCCTTGACGGCGCTTACATATTCGTGCTGCTCCTTGTTCAAAGCGGTACCCAACAGGAATTCGGTCATGCCGAGGATTCCGTTCATCGGCGTGCGAATCTCGTGACTCATGTTTGCCAGGAACCGGCTTTTCATCTCGGTCGCTTCGCGCGCGTTGGCAAGGGCGAAACCAAGCTCTTCATTTTTTCTTTCGAGTTCCTGCGCGTAGCTCTCCAGCCGTTCCTCCGAGCGGCGCCGTTCGGTGATCCGGCGAATGATCACAATCATCTCGCTGCGGTAGTTAGGGCAAAAGCGGGCTTCGAAAATCTCCTGCCGGCCCTCCACTTCGGCGCTGAATTCAATCATCAACAGAGCGTGCGTTCGATGCAGCCGGTTGATTGCCTGGGCCACTTTCAGTCCTTCTTCGGGCTCCAGGTATTCCTGAAGACGCTGCCCGAGAAGGTTCTCCGGCTTGGCGAAGCAATCGGAGGGTTGTCCTGCTTTGACGTCGAGGACCTTGCCTTTTTCATCCAGCCGGAGAAGCATGTCCGGCAGGGCCTGAAATACGGCTTTCAGCTCCCCGGAGGTTCGAAACACCTCTTCCTGTTGCTTCTGCCCCTCGGTGATGTCGATGGCGGAGCAGAGCAGGCCGCGGATTTCTTCGCCTTCGTTGCGAAGCAGAATTTCAGTCACTTCCACGGTGCGGGTTTCCCCGTCCGGCTGCTCGTAGCGGCGGCGAACGGGCTCGGCATTCTCCCCAACGGCGAGCTTGTGCCGGATTTCCTGCTCTACCGTGGCGCGGTCCTCGCCAGGGGAAAGGCTCCAGTAGGTCCGCCCGACGATCTCGCTGCGATCAAGGCCGCGTAGCACGCATTCGCGAGTGTTGACCCTTACGATTCGGCCTTCCCGGTCCAACTCCACGTGGCCGATGATGGGGTTCTCAAACAGCGCACCCACCCGCTCCCGATCGGGAACCAGCCTGGCTCCCCCTTTGTTATCATGAGGTTCCGCGGATGGTCGTGTGCTCCACCAATAAAGGATGATGCCTACGACGATGGCGATGATGACCGATACCCAGAACACTCTTAGTTCCCGCTTAGTTTAGATTGAGCGAACCTACGAGAATTCTATCGGCGTAAGTACTTGATTTCTTTATGGGGCGCTAAGAGCTTGTAGTTTGCTCATAGGCATGTGCGATGCGGAACATCCCCGCCTCATTAAAATGCCGCGTGAGAATCTGCATCCCAATTGGAAGGCCTTCGCTAGTCTTGCCACAAGGAAGGCTCATGCAGGGAATCCCAGCCAGATCGCCCGTAATCGTATAGATATCTGAAAGATACATCTCGAGAGGATCGGCTAGCTTTTCACCCAAACGGAATGCGGGAAACGGCGAAACGGGAGTCACAATGGCATCCACCTGTTCAAAGGCTTGCGCGAAGTCGCGCGTTATCAGGGCACGTACTTTTTGAGCCTTAAGGTAGTAGGCTTCGTAGTAGCCGTGGCTTAGTACATAGGTGCCCAGCATGATTCTCCGTTTGCATTCGTCCCCGAATCCTTCCCCACGCGTGTTGCGATACATTTCTGTCAGCGTGGCGGCTGATTGCGAGCGCGTGGTGTATCGAACGCCGTCGTAGCGCGCCAGGTTGGAGCTCGCCTCGGCGGTACAAATAATGTAATAGGCGGAAATGGCGTACTCGGTGTGAGGCAGGCTGATTTCCCGAACCTGGCAGCCAAGCGATTGAAGCACGTCCACGGCGCGCATAATATGGCCGCCGGTTTCGCTCGACAGACCCGCGAAATATTCCTTCGGCAGGCCGACGCGCAGATTCTTCACCTCGCCGGTCAAAGCGTCCTGGTAATTCGGCACCGGAGCGAAGGCGCTGGTGGAATCCATCTCGTCCCGGCCCGCGATAACCTCAAGCAGCGTGGCCGCATCGGCGACATTGCGTGCAAACGGTCCGATATGGTCGAGAGAACTGGCAAAGGCCACTAGCCCGTACCGGGAAACACGGCCGTAGGTGGGTGTGACTCCGACGACGCCGCAAAAGGCGGCCGGTTGACGAATCGAGCCGCCGGTGTCCGAGCCTAAAGAAACCACCGCGGTGGCCTGGCTTACCACGGCCGCCGAGCCCCCGCTCGAACCACCCGGAACGCGGTCCAGGGCCACCGGATTACGCACGGGCCCGAACGCCGAGTTCTCGTTGGACGACCCCATGGCGAATTCGTCGCAGTTGGTTTTGCCAAGGATCACGCCACCGGCTTGCTCCAATCGGATCACGGCGGTGGCGTCATAGGGAGGTATATAATCAGCCAACAGCCTGGAACCGCAAGTGGTTCTTACGCCGCAGGTGAGGATGACATCCTTAACCGCCACCGGAACGCCCGCCAGTGGGCCGGCTTCCTCACCCCGGCTCAGGTGTTCATCAACGCGGCGGGCCGCCGCCAATGCCCGCTCCGGGCAGAATCCCAGGTAGGCATTGATTTTTTCATTCTCCAGGCGCGCATGGCGAAGCGCCTCATTGGCCAATTCGACCGCGCTGAAGCGCCGCTCGCTCAACCCCCGGCGCACCTCCTGGATAGTGAGCGAGGGAATGGAAAAACTCA
>Ga0187893_10015106_pt1 | contig 10395 bp, 9 predicted proteins | sample MA1701074metaG_FD_139574 | JGI IMG/M metagenome (GOLD analysis project Ga0187893, IMG submission 139574) | White microbial mat communities from a basaltic lava cave in the Kipuka Kanohina Cave System on the Island of Hawaii, USA - MA170107-4 metaG ...
GCACCGACGACAGGTGCACCTTCCTGGTCAAAAGCTCGGCCGAGTGAATGCCGACGGTAAAGAGGGGCAGCGTGAGTATCGGATGCGCGGCCTTGTCTGTGACCACCAGGTCCTTCAACTCGATCTGACCCGTCAGCACGAGCGACTGGGGCTTTCCTCCCGCGCGGACGAACGACAACTCGGTCTGGAGGCCCAACGTGGCGCTGGGGATGCGAACGGGCAACTCGACCGGCACATAGGCCAGATATTTGGGAATCGCGATGTCGCCGGCGTTGATGTCCAGCGTCGTTTCCTGCGTGTCCTTAAACGGCTTGGTCCTGCCGGTCAGTCGAAGGGGGGTGTCGTTGACGACGGCTTCGAAGGCCGGCTGTACGAAGGTTTCCAGTTCGTACGGCAGATTCGACAGAAAGGGAATTGCGATTCGAATGTCCCGGACCGTGTGGTGGGCGGCCTTGGGTTTGTCCTCGAACTCGACGCGCCCGGCCTCGAACTGGATGTTGTTGATGGAGAACAGAAACGGTTTGGACTCCTTCGTGGAGGCCGGCGTGGCCTCGGGCTTTTCGCCGAAGGTTTCCAGCAGATCGGAGAAATTGTAGGTTTCGTCCTGATTGCGAATAATGCTGACCTGCGGGGCCTTCAGCCGTACCTCGCGCAGCACCGGTCCCCCTTTCACGAGCGAGACGATCTGCGCATCGACGAACAGCTCCTCAAAGCCCAGGAAGGGCGTCACGCCGTCGCGATCCTTGACCGAGAATCCCGCGATGCGGACGGAAAGGAGGAACGGATTGATCTGGATGTCATGGATCGTGACGGTCCTCTGAAGCAATTCCGTGAACTGCTTGGTCAACACCGACTTGAGAATCGGCGGCAGCACCAGGAAGCCGGCTATCGCAAAGACGGTCAGTCCCCCGAGCGCCCACCATGCGATCTTTCGTATCAGTGAACGAGACAGCTTCATGACACTCCCTCTCCCAGTCTGAGGAAGCATACCGGATCTCCAACGATCGCGGTGAGGTAGTCTTCCTCTTCGAGGACGCAGGGTATCTCGCGTTTCGTGCACCAGTCGATGATCCACGGAATTTCTTCCGCTGACGTGCTGACCAGGCCAGGCAGCGCGAGCTTGCCCAGGCAGGCATCGGTCAACGCCAGCACCGCCTCCCGCTCCTCCTCGAAGGCCTGGACATCCAAGACGAGGGGATGGATGCGGCCGTAGGCCATGCCGGACGACTGCGGAAACCGTTCCGGGTCATTGAGCACGCTCACGATCCAGAGGTGATCGAAGCTGTCGCCGGCTGCGCGCGCGTCGCCGGACGTGAAGCGAAAGGGAAACGTTTTGCAGGCCTGGTTCAGCAGGGTGACCTCCTCCTCTCGAAGGTTGTACGCCGCCACTTCCCGGCCCAGGTCCATGGTCTCCATCGCGAGCATGGGAATCTCGGCGACTCCGGCGCCCACGTAGAGGCTCCGGCCTCCACGCTTCAGCCGGTCCAAGAGCACCTCCGCCAGTTTTATGCCCAGCCGCTGACACGGTCCGCGCTTCTCGCGCCAAAACTCCTCGCCGCCGTCGTAGCAGTAAATGGCACCCAGCGCCGCATAGTCCTGTCGTTCAAAAATGCCGGCGATGGCTTGCCGGGTGGCCGGCTTGAGGCGGCGGTGTGATGCGCCCGGCTTCATAGCTTTCCTCTGCACAGTTGAGTCAGGTATAAGTCAGGTTGTGAGTCAACCTTGTAGTTGGTCCCGCTCTCGATTGAGGTGCTGGTTTTCGTCATTCCCGCGGAAGCGGGAATCCAGAGATTCCCAGGTCGCTCTTATACTATCCTCGAATCTCCTCATATGGATCTCGCCACGTTGGATTCAGTTCCTCGATGAGCCTCAACCTCCAAGCTGGATTCCATTTCTTAAGGCGTCTCTCTCGCAGGATTGCCGATTCCGCGTCCTCACAGACTTCATAATAAACCAGTTTGTCCACTCCATAGGCCGCCGTAAAGCCTTGCACTACTTTCTCTTTATGCTCCCACACCCGGCGGACAAGGTCCGATGTCATGCCAACGTACAGCGTCCCATTCCGTTGGCTGGCAAGGATGTAAACATAGAAGGTCTTGTTCATCTGGATTCCCGCCTACGCGGGAATGACAGTAACTGCCGTCAGCGTCTCAAACCAGTGCAGACAGGCTTTCTACCGTCGCGACTAAGAGTCTTGTGACCTTGTCCATGAATTCCAGGTTCAACGTCTCAATCACGTCCGTCGGCTGGTGATAGTGGGGATTGCGGAAGTTCGCCGTGTCCGTAAGCATGACGGCGGGGTAGCCGTACTGCCAGAAGGCCGCGTGGTCGCTCCGGCGCGTGTCGGGAAACAGCTCACCCTGGCCCGGCACAACCAGCGACAGCGTCTTGAGATCCGGCACGCGGGACTTCGCGCACCCCTCGATCGTCGCCACCAGCTCGGCAGAGGCTTGATTCCCGACGATGCCTACGAAATCGCCGATGGACGGCACTGCGACAGGCAGGCCGGGCGGCGCCTGTTGCGAACCTTCTTCCGACGTCGCGTATCCCACACATTCCAGCACGATGGCTCCGTGGATCTCCCGGCGGGCGGCGCGCAGGTGCGCGACGTAGGCCAGGCTGCCGAGGAGATCTTCCTCCTCCAGACAGAAGGCGATGTATTGGACCGGTCGCCGCAGCGGGGTCCTGCCTACGCTCCGCGCCGCCTCCAGCATGACCGCGAGGCTGCTGGCATTATCGTCCGCGCCGGGTGAATGCGGGACCGTGTCGTAATGGGCGGCGATAAGGAGCGGCGGCGATTCCGGGGGGACCTGACCTCCGGCGGGGCGAGTCGCGATGACATTTCGATACGTGGCGCCCAGCGCGTCAAAGGCGTGGATGGCGACCTCCAGGCCGATGGACCGGAACTGCTCAATCAGATAGTGCTCGGTGTCCCGGAGGCCTTGTGGAGAGGAGGCCGGGTGGCGATCCCCGACCAGGGCGAAGAGATGCTGGCGGAGCCGGTCGGTCACAACCCGAGCGTCGAGGCTTTCGCAATGATGGCACCGGCGGTCCGCATTTCATCGATGGCCTTGGCCGAGTCACCCGGGCTCGCGTCAATCCCGCGGATGGCGTCCTCCATCACCACGACCTGGAACCCGAGCCTTCTTGCATCCAACACCGTCTGCCTCACGCAATAGTCGGTGGCCAGGCCAGTGACATACAAGCGCTCCGCGTTTACCTCCCGCAGGCGATCTGCCAGGGTCGTCCCCTCGAAGGCCGAGTAGGCCTCCCGCTTCGGATCCGTGGCCTTGGAAACCACCACCGTCCCCGGCGGCAGCACGAGATCAGGATGGAATTGCGCACCCTTGGACATCTGGACGCAATGCGCCGGCCAAGGACCGCCCTGCTCCTTGAACGAGGAGTGATTCGGGGGGTGCCAATCACGGACCGCAATGACGGGAAACTTGTGGGCGTGAAACACATGAATCGCGTCGTTGATGATCGGGACGATCCGATCGCCGCCCGGGACCGCCAGCGTGCCGCCCGGGCAAAAATCCACCTGCACGTCGCCGATCAGCAGGACTGATCGCTTGTCCGGCCGGGGAACTGCCGACCGAAGCGCCTTCTTCGTGGATTTCATGGCCTCAGCTCACGGCGAGACGGGCGAGAGGCGCGGGACGGGCGAGACTAGCGAAAAAATGGTTTTGGGTTTCTGAATCGTCGCGCGCCTCTCGCTTGTCCTGCCCCTCTCGCCAACCTCGCGTTATCAAGCGAGGATTTCGGTGCCGATGCCCTTGTCGGTAAAGATTTCCAGCAGAATCGCGTGGGGCATGCGGCCGTCAATGATATGCGCCTTGCTGACACCCCCGTCCAGCGCCGTCAGACAGGCATGGACTTTGGGAAGCATCCCTTCGGTGATGGTCCCTTTCTTGACCATCCGCTGCATGTCCTTGCGCGACAGGGTGGAAACGTGCCGGCCCTTATTATCCCGAATGCCCTTCACGTCGGTCAGCACGAGCAGCTTTTCGGCCTTCAGCGCCGCCGCCACGGCGCCGGCGACCAGATCGGCATTGATGTTGTAGGTATTCCCCAGCTTATCCGTACCGATCGGCGCGATGACCGGGATGAACCGGTCCTCCTGGAGCCTGAGCACCAGCCGCGCGTCCACATACTGCACTTCGCCCACAAGCCCGAAGTCCTCTTCCTCGTCTCCGTCCCACTCCTTGTCCAGGCTCTCCGACCAGGATTTCACGGTCAGGGGCTTGGCCAGGATCAAGCCGCCGTCCTTGCCGCTGAGCCCGACAGCCCGTCCCCCATGCCGGTTCAGCAGACTCACGATCTCCATGTTGATCTTGCCGGCCAGCACCATCTCCACGACGTCCATCGTCGCCCGATCGGTCACCCGCACGCCTTGGCGGAATTTCGCCTCCATCCCCAGGCGCGCGAGCATCTGGTCAATCTGCGGCCCCCCGCCGTGGACAATGACCGGATTGAGGCCGACATACTTGAGCAGGACTACGTCGAGCGCGAACCGATCCTTAAGCGCCTCGTCGGTCATGGCCTTGCCGCCGTACTTGATCACGATCGTCTTCCCGGCGAAGGTGCGGATGTACGGGAGCGCCTCGACGAGCACGTTGGCCTTGCGGATCAGTCGGTTCATCTTAGAACTCCTGTGCGAGAGGCGCACGACGAGCGAGACGCGCAAGAGACTTAAGTCCGTCGTTCACGCTAGTCCCGCCCCTCTCGCGCCTCTCGTTTCTTCAGAGAATAAAGCGGCTGAGATCTTCATCCTTCACAATGGCTTTCAGTCGGTCCTTGACGTAGGACGCATCAACCAAAATCTTACGGTCCGTCAGCTCGGGGGCTTCGAAGAGCACCTGCTCCAGCAGCCGCTCCATGATCGTGAAGAGCCGGCGTGCCCCGATGTTCTCCGAGCGGTCATTGACCTGCACGGCGGTGGCGGCGATCTCCTCCACCCCGTCGCGCGTAAACTCGATGGTAACGCCTTCAGTCTCGAGCAGCGCCTTGTACTGCGTGATCAGCGCGCCCCGAGGCTCGGTCAGGATCCGGATCAAGTCTTCCCTGGTGAGCGCTTCCAATTCCACCCGGATCGGGAACCGGCCCTGCAGCTCCGGGATCAGGTCCGAGGGCTTGGAGACGTGGAAGGCTCCCGCGGCGATGAACAGGATGTGATCGCTACGGACCGGACCGTATTTCGTGTTCACGGTGGACCCCTCCACGATCGGGAGGAGGTCCCGCTGCACCCCTTCGCGCGACACGTCGGGGCCCGCCATCTTCTCGCGCCCCGCGATCTTGTCGATCTCGTCCAGAAACACGATGCCCGCCTCCTCGACGCGGGTCACGGCCTCCCGGATCACCTCGTCCATGTCAATCAGCTTCTGGGCCTCTTCCTGGGTGAGGTGTTTCAAGGCTTCCGGCACCTTCATCGAGCGTCTCTTCTTCTTCCCGGGGAACAGGCCGCCCAGCATGTCGCGGAGGCCGGATTCAAGCTCTTCCATCCCGCCGACGTTTGAGATCACGCCGATGGGCATCCCCCGTTCCTTGACCTCCAGCTCGACGGAGCGGTCGATCAGTTTGCCCTCCCGCAACATGAGACGGAACTTGCTGCGCGTGGTTTCGTACGAATCGCCTGCCGGCGTCGCAGCGGACTCCTGGCTCGACGTATCGAAAATCCCCGCGACGGGCTTGGCGCTGGGCGGCGGCAGCAACAGGTCGAGCAGCCGCTCTTCTCCCAACTGCTCCGCTTTGTGCTGGACCTGCTCGACGTGCGCCGCCTTGACCATGTTCACCGCCAGCTCCGTCAGGTCGCGGATGATGGACTCCACGTCGCGTCCGACGTACCCCACCTCGGTAAACTTGGAGGCCTCCACTTTGATGAACGGCGCCTGAGACAGCTTCGCGAGCCGGCGGGCGATTTCGGTCTTCCCCACGCCGGTTGGGCCGATCATGATGATGTTCTTGGGGATGACCTCGTCCCGCAGATCGGGGGATACCTGCTGCCGGCGCCACCGATTGCGGAGCGCAATCGCCACCATACGCTTCGCGTCGCGCTGCCCGACGACGTAGCGGTCGAGCTCCTCCACGATCTGCCGCGGCGTGAGCCGGTCAAGGCTGGTCGCCTTCGGGGCTGCTTCGGGAGTCCGGTTGCCGTCTTTCTTCACTTTTTGAGTTCCTCGATGATGATCTGCTGATTCGTATAGATGTCGATCGCCCCGGCGATCTTCATGGACTCTTCCACGATCGCCCGGGCGTCCAAGGTCGAATGCTGCAACAAGGCTCGCGCCGCCGACAGGGCGTAGGGGCCGCCCGAGCCGATGGCCAGAATGCCGTCCTCGGGTTCGACGACATCCCCGGTCCCGGAAATGACGAAGGCATGCTCCAGGTCTGCGACGGCCAGGAGGGCTTCCAGGCGGCGCAGCACGCGATCCGTCCTCCAGTCCTTGGCCAACTCCACCGCCGCGCGCGTGAGATTGCCGTGGTATTCCTCCAGCCTGGCCTCAAACTTCTCGAACAGCGTGAAGGCATCGGCCGTCGCGCCCGCGAAACCGGCCAGCACCTGATCGTGATGCACGCGCCGCAGCTTCCTGGCATTGCTTTTCATGACCGTCGTGCCGACGGTCACCTGGCCGTCCGACCCCATGGCCAGGTTCCCCCCTCGCCGGACGCTGAGAATTGTGGTTGAGCGAATGGTCATGGTTTAGGTCTGGACGCGCCGGACCGTGGGTGCGCGCGGTCATAGACTTCCAGCAACTGATCGGTTGCCAGATGGGTGTACTTCTGCGTGGTCGCCAGCGACGCGTGCCCGAGCATCTCCTGGATGGCGCGGAGGTCCGCTCCCTCATCCAGCAGATGGGTTGCAAAGGAATGCCGCAGCGCGTGGGGACTGACCCGCCCCCCGGCCAACCGGCTGGAATAGTGACCGACGATTCGATCCACGCTCCGGGCGGTCAACCGACCGCCACGATGGTTGAGAAAAACAGGCCTCTTGGGCACGTGACGGGTGACGGGTGACGGGTGACGGGTGAGAGCGGCCTGATACTCTCGGACCGCCTCGACCGCTACGGCGCCGATCGGGACGATCCGCTCTTTCCGCCCTTTCCCGCGCAACCGCACCAACCCCTCCGCCAGATTGAGGTCATCCTCGTTCACTCCCACGAGTTCGCCCACTCGAGCCCCGGTGGAGTAGAGCGTCTCGAGGATCGCCCGGTCCCGCACCGCGCGCAGGCCGTCTCCTTCCGGAAATTCCATCAAGGCATTCGCGTCATCCTTCGTCAGGACGCGCGGCAAGGGTTGCGGCTGTTTCGGCGACCGGACCTCAGACGCGGGATTCAAGCCGACCCGCTCTTCCCGCGCCAGGAACTTGTAGAAGCTCCGCAGCGTCGCCAACTTGCGCGCCAGCGAGGATTTCATTTCCCTCTGCCGGTCCAGCCAGGCGAGGTACCCGCGAATCATGAGGGCATCAACGTCCTCCGGTCGCAGTGCGGAGCCGGTCGCCGGATGTGTCTGGTTCACGTAGGAAAGAAATTGGCGCAGGTCCGAGTGATAGGCGCGGATCGTCTCGGAGGACGCTCGTCGTTCGACCTCAAGAAAAGTTATGAAAGCTCGTACTGCCGCTTCCATGCCTCCAGATCCTCCAGCGCCCGCTCGCCGATCAGCCGCCGCTTTTGCTCCTTGTCCCGAATTGTCCTCGGGAGCGGGGGAAACAGACCGTAATTGGTGTTGATCGGCTGGAAATGGCGCGGATCGCAGGTCGTGATGTAATTGACCAGACTCCCGTGCGCTGTGGCGGGCGGAGGCGTCACCAGGGGCAGCCCGGCCAGCCCGCGCGCCGCGTTGATCCCGGCGAGGCCCCCCATCGCCGCCGATTCCGTATACCCTTCGACCCCCACGATCTGCCCCGCGAAGAACGCGGTCCCGCGCATCTTCAATTGCAACGTGTCCCGCAGCAACCGAGGCGAGTTGATGAACGTGTTGCGGTGCAGGCTCCCGTACCGCAGGAACTCCGCCTGCTCCAGCCCGGGAATCATGCGGAAGACCCTTCGCTGCTCCGGATAGGTCAACTTGGTTTGGAACCCGACCATGTTGAAGCAAGAGCCGTGCGCGTTCTCCGCGCGCAACTGTACGACGGCGTGCGGCCGGGTCCCTGTCTTCGGATTCTCGAGCCCCACCGGCTTCAGCGGCCCAAAGAGCATCGTCTGGCGGCCGCGTTCGGCCATCACCTCGATCGGAATGCACGCTTCGAAATAGGGGGTCTTCTCGAAGTCCTTGGGTTGGACCTTTTCAGCCGCCATCAGCGCGTCGTAAAACGCGCCGTAGACGCCCTCATCCATCGGGCAATTGAGATAGTCCGCGCCGCCCTTGTCGTAGCGGGAGGCCCTGAAGACGGCATCCATGTTGATGGAGTCCGCGTCAATGATCGGCGAGATCGCGTCGAAAAAGTACAGACTCTTGGCATTCGTCACATCCTGGATGGCCGCAGCCAGCTTGTCGGAGGTTAACGGCCCGGTGGCGACGATGCAGACGCAGTCAGTGGGGATCTCGGTGATTTCTTCACGGATGATGCGGACATTCTGGTGGCTCTCCAGCGCCTGAGTGATCCGCTGCGCGAACTGGTCCCGGTCCACCGCCAACGCCGAGCCGGCCGGCACACGAACCGCATCCGCCACCCGCACGATCAGCGAGTCCAGACGGCGCATCTCCTCCTTGAGAATGCCCGGCGCATTGAGGGGATCGGCGGAGCCCAGGGAATTGGAGCAGACCAGTTCAGCCAGGAAGCCGGTCTTGTGCGCCTTGGTAGACTCTTTGGGGCGCATTTCGTACAGGGTCACCCGAGCGCCGCGCTGGGCCGCTTGCCAGACGGCTTCCGACCCGGCGAGCCCGCCGCCGATGACCACCACATCCTCGCGCATACGCCAAGCCCCTCCAAAAGATTCGGCATTCTACCCTGGATGATTCTGGTCCGTCTACTCAAAGGCGAGACGGGCGAGGCGAGCGAGAGGCGCGGGAAAGGCGAGAAAAGCGCGAAAGGCGCGAAAAGCAAGATAGGCAGTACAACAACCAACTCTGTTTCGGATGTTTCCCGCCTTTCGGGCCTGTCCCGCGCGTCCCGCCCCTCTCGCTAGTCGCGCTCGTCTCGCTTTTCGCGCCTTTCCCGCATTTCTCGCTTTTCGCGCCTTTCGCGCCTATGTTACACTTCCGGGCGGATGGGCGATTAGCTCAGTGGTAGAGCGCTTCCTTCACACGGAAGAGGCCACTGGTTCGATACCAGTATCGCCCACCAAACCGCACTTCGTGTGAGCCGCGGGCTCTTCATCGGTTTATCTAGTCTACGCCCGCGGAGAAAACCCTGTAAGGTCTTTTCCAATAAAACCAGCGGATCGCCCGGCTCGGGCCGGTCTCCCGCCAAGCAAGCTCCGCGTGGCGGGAAGCCAGCCTGGACGGCTGGCTGATCCGCAGCGGGGTTTGGGGTTTTGTTGATTCCGGATGAGCTTGCTCGGGGTGGCGGAAGGAAGTTGAACGCCGCCTCGCTGACCATACCCGCGATCCGGGCTCGGCCGTTAGCTGGGAAGAAGTTCGCGCGCGGCTCTGGTCTCGCCTTGGATGATCCGGCGCATTGTCCCTAAACGGTTAGATTTTCTTTCGGCCTTCTAGCCAGCGCTTCAAGGAGGATTGGCTTTCGCCTGATGGGCTTCCTGCCAGCAACCCCGCAACGCTGATATCTTCATCGAGATCCGGCCAATGAATCCCTTCGCCACGGCCGATCAGTCGCCAATTCTTGCGTTCCTGATCGGTCCCGTGGACAAGGCGAGGGAACCAACTGAGCGGCACGGAAACGGAGCGACCGTCGACTAGATCCACAATCAGTGTGTCCTCGCTCACAGACACCCGTCGAGCCTGTGCGATTCCCGCATCAACCGGCAAAAAACTCATGCCACTTCCCCAATAACTCTTGCTGGTTTGCAGTCACGATTCCTTCTATGCGACGAATCTCTGAACGCCCGAAGCCTCCGCTTTCCTGAAGTCTGACTGGATCTAGCCAAAACTTTGCGCGGTCGTTCTCTCGCTCAACGTGAACATGAGGAGGTTCTCTCCGATCACCCGAGTAAAAGAAGAAGCGGTATGGCCCGCTCCGCAGTATTGTTGGCATGTATCTCCGAAACGCAGAAATTCTACCTCATTTGGAATCAGCAGGCTACTCATCGCCGCATAATTTGGCAAGAATCGCCAATAGGGTCATCCCCTATTCATCTGAACACCCTTTTTGTTTAAGTTGTGCGTCTCATTTGCCCTTCCGGTCCTGGAACAGCTCGCATTATTTGGCGAAAACGTGGCCATGATTTAAACGCGGGTTCGAAGGCATGAAGCACTCCCGACCTGCTTTGACTGTGTACA
>Ga0187893_10015107_pt1 | contig 10394 bp, 8 predicted proteins | sample MA1701074metaG_FD_139574 | JGI IMG/M metagenome (GOLD analysis project Ga0187893, IMG submission 139574) | White microbial mat communities from a basaltic lava cave in the Kipuka Kanohina Cave System on the Island of Hawaii, USA - MA170107-4 metaG ...
TCCAAAACAAGCGAAAGTAAGCGTACCATACCATCACCCATTTGGGACATCGGAATGCGCCGGCAGCCTCCAATGTCACCGTAAATCATTGGTGGGCCGTCAGAAGTCGATATGGCCAAATCTTTGAGACGAGGTTCGATTAGTCTCAAGGTATTGACGACTTCATCTTGCCGACCGACGTCAGCAAGCCTACTAAACCATTTGGCGTCTTCATCAGGAGGACGTGAAGAGGTTTGGAATAACACTCTCAAAGGAATGGAATCGAATACGTAGGATTGAGGCGGGCGATGACCATTCCTATCAACTTTCCAAACAATCTCGGCAGCATCTGATTCCGTGATTTTTATATTTAAATAGCCCGGAAAGTCATCAAAAGGGATATCGGGGGTAACCGGAACATCGCCGCTTTTGAGCGACAACATCCAGCGCATTTGTACAGTTTTGATTCTATCTTTCCAAGTACTTATCAGCTCCACATCCTTACTCATGTTCTTTTGATGAAATAACCAACTCCACTTCGATATGTTATCCAGGATATATCGGGCATCCTTAAATCCACGAAAGATATTATGGCGAGTAGAGTTTTCGGTTTTGTCTGAGTCTAAGTTGGAAATTAAAGCTTTATTAGGGAAACATTCAAATACAAAGCCTCAAGCAAAGCTGTCTTTCCGACATTATTAGATCCGGTAATAAGATTTACGCGCTTCAGACCATCAATCTTAAAGTCTTTGAAGCCGCGATAGTTCCGAATCTGAAATGACTGAATCATACGTCAAGGCATCCGTCTGTTCGTTCGCCACTCTATCATATATCATAGGTACTCACTGCGAGTATTTCAGGCTGGTCGCACTCATCGAACTCCGGTCGCATTTGATGGCGAGTGCTTCGTACCGGCAATGTGCAGCAGTGTGGACCAGTAGAATGCCTTACCGTGAATTCCACTATCGTTGGGAATACCAACTCCAATCGAGTCCCGAGAAGCTCTGGCCGTTCGTGGCTGATACGAATCGTTTCAATCGTGACGCTGGCATCCCTTCCCTTCAGCCCGAGCAGGGCAAACGTCAAAGGCTGCGCAACGCTCGCCGGCGTTTGCGTATTTCATTCTTCGGGTTGCCGGTGGAATGGGAAGAACAACCATTTGAGTGGATCAGACCTTCACGGTTCGGCGTTCACCGGAAATACAGTAAGGGACCAGTCTCCGAGCTACGCGTTCTTGTCGAACTCGCGCCTCTTGATGCCGGCCAGACCCAGCTCGTCTACCAGATTTGGGCCAGGCCAAAGTCACTGCTGGGCCTGCTAATAATTCCGATCCAGTTCGGCTTAGTGGGCAAAAGGAATTTCGCCCGAGCATTTCAGCGTTACGACCAATCAGCATTGAACTCATCCCTCACCTCAAACGACCAACCATCGGAACTATCGCCTTTGGCTCACAGCCGGCTCGAAGCAATGAGTCAAAAACTCGTCGACGAAGGCTCTGATAGGCGGGTTGTCGAATACTTAACTGATTTCATTCGCACTGCGGAGGATTTCGCTTTGGCGAAGATCAGGCCTTATGCGCTTGCCGATCAGTGGAATGAATCGCGCCGCGCCGTTTTAGAAGCGTGCTTACGGGCCACTCGAGTCGGAATGCTCGATTTGCAATGGGATCTGGTGTGCCCGCTGTGCCGGGGCGCCCAGGAAACTGAAACCTCACTGAAAGACATCAGCTCAAGCGTTCACTGTGAGACCTGCCGAGTTGATTTCACTGTCAATTTTGATCGCTTTGTCGAGGTTACCTTCAAGCCGAATGCTTTAGTGCGCCAGGCTGACGTTAAGGATTTTTGCATGGGCAGCCCGCAGAGGACACCGCACGTGGTGCTCCAGCAGTTGTTGCCGCCTCACAGTAACCGCACGATAAAGCTGCCGCTGGAAAAAGGCAGCTATCGCCTTCGAACGCTAGAGCTGCCGGGTGAGCAATTGGTAACTGTCACGGCCAGTGGCGCCAAAGCAGCCACAGTGCAGATTTCCGATCATTTTGCCGGGGACGAATTGAGACTTGCGCCAGAGACGTCCTTGCATTTGGAAAACGCGACCGGCGACGAGCAGTTGTTTATTTTGGAGCGTTTGGAATGGAGCGATCAGGCGGCCACTGCGGCCGAGATTACGACCTTGCAAATCTTTCGCGACTTGTTTTCGAGCGAAGCACTCCGGCCCGGCGAGCAAATCTCGGTAGGCACTCTGACCGTCTTGTTTACTGACTTGCGCAATTCGACGCGGCTTTATCGAGAGATTGGAGACGCCACTGCTTTCGGGCGGGTCATGAATCATTTCGACGTGCTCAGGAAAGCGATCGCCGAGGAAGATGGAGCATTAATCAAGACGATTGGCGATGCCGTGATGGCCGTATTTCGCAATTCCGCCTCGGCTTTGAAAGCCATGCTTAGTGCCCAACGAATGCTTGCCGCGCCTCCGGAAGGAACGGCGCCGTTGACGCTCAAAGCCGGCATCCACACGGGGCCCTGCATTGCCGTTACGCTAAACGACCGGCTCGACTATTTTGGATCGACAGTAAACATGGCGGCCCGGCTTGAAAGTCTTTCAACTGGTAACGATGTGATTATCTCTCGCGCGGTTTATGAAGATCCGGAAGTGCGCCAGCTTATCGATGCGCCCGAAAGAGAGCTCCAGACAGAGCCTTTTGAGATCGAATTGAAGGGGTTTGACGAAAAGAGATTTGAGTTATGGCGCGTCGGGCAAAAGGAAACTCCGTCCGCCAAACTTTAGTTTGTCGTCTTTGCCCATGACCTTGCATCCGCCGCCGCACGACAAACTAAAAGTTTGTCGGACAAGAATAATGTCTAGCATCCTGGAAGCTCGCGAAGTTTCAAAAATTTATCACATGGGCAGCGCGACAGTGGCCGCGCTCGACCACGTGTCCATGACTGTCAGGGAAGGAGAGTTCGTCGCCATCCAGGGAACCTCAGGTTCAGGAAAGTCTACCCTGCTCAATCTCCTCGGAGGTCTCGATCATCCCACGAGGGGGGAGGTCTTTTTCAGTTCAAGGCCACTTGGGCCCCTCACAAAAAAAGAGATGGCCCGCTACCGCCGTTACTCTGTGGGCATGATCTTTCAGGGCTTTAACTTGATTCCTACCATGACCGCCGAAGAGAATGTTGGTCTGGCTTTGGCATTTGCCGGCTTGCGTGGTAACCAGCGGCGCACTCGTGCCCGGGAGTTGCTCGATCGCGTTGGCCTGGTCGATCGCCTGGCGCACCGGCCGGCGGAGCTTTCCGGCGGTGAGCAGCAAAGGGTGGCCATTGCCCGGGCGTTGGCAAATCGTCCGAAGGTTTTGCTGGCCGACGAGCCAACCGGGAACCTTGATTCCACCCGGGCGCACGAACTCCTGGCTCTATTAAGAGAGATGGTCAACAAGGACGGGCTGACAGTCCTGATGGTCACTCACGATCATGAACTGGCTACCAGTTTCGGCGATCGAATCATTCTGATGAAGGATGGGAAAGTCGTGGGGAAGGATGAGGATGAAGGATTAAGGATGAAGGCGGAAGACGGAGGGATGACGCGGAGAAACGGAGACCCGGAGACGTGCTGACACGGGATGTGGCGACCACTGGTCCGAGGATCGCCGTGTCCCCGTGTCTCCCCATCCCCGTGTCTCCCCATCCCCGTGTCCTTCCGCCTTCATCCTTCATCCTTCATCCTTCATCCTTTCCTAGTGAGGTTAAGTCATGACAACGCAACCAAGTGAAATGACACTCGAGGCACTACGTTCAGTGCCTCTGTTTTCGTCGCTGGATGACGAGGCCGCCGCAGAGCTGCGCAGTCTACTGACCGGCAGTAATGTGGCCGGCGGAACGCAGCTATTTCGAAAAGGCGATTCGGGTGATGCTATGTACCTCATCCAAAGCGGCCGGGTTCGAATTAGCATCAAGGACGAAGATGGCAAAGAAGTCACGCTTGCGGAACTGGCTCAGGGTGACTTTTTTGGCGAAATGGCCCTGATCGATGGGCGCCAGAGATCGGCAGATGCAACTGTCTTTGAAGATGCGCGATTCGCGGTGCTTTCGCGTCAGAATTTTCTCTCATTCGTTCGCTCCAGCCCGGACGTGGCCCTTGAGATGCTGGCCGCGCTCAGCGACCGCTTGCGGCGTACTGACGAGATATTGCGTGGACGCGTCTCTCGCAACGCGAATGAAGAGGAGCGGGCGCGCGCGACGATGTCAGATCGCGCTGCTGATAGGATCGCCGAGTTCGGCGGTAGTTGGAGATTCATCGTCATTGCGATGGTCATAATCTTCTTCTGGATCTTGTTCAACTCTTACGTGCTGGTGACCGGCTTTGACCCCTCGCCGTATGAGTTGTTGGGCCTCGTCCTTTCCGTGGTTGCGGGGTTGCAGGCGCCAATCATTATGATGTCCCAAAACCGGCAGGGCACGAAGGATCGTTTACGCGCTGATCTCGATTACAGAGTGAATCTTAAAAACGAGCTTTCACTTCAGGAGGTACTGCGGCGGCTGGATGTCCTTGAGAGCGAGCGCTTGCCGAAACTGTTTGACGAACAGAATGCGCACCTCGCCCTGGCTGGCGCTCAGGTTCCTGCCGCCAAAGTCAGCCCTCAGGTGGAACCGTAAACCTCGGAGAAATGGGGAAACGGAAAATGTCCAATCACGAATGGGAAATGACATGATCGGCGCGATTTTATTCGACTTCAACGGCGTCATTATTAACGACGAGCGTCTTCAGATGGCCGCTTACCAGGAGGTACTGCGTGGCCACGGCATCGAGTTGACTGAAGAGCAGTATTTTGGCGCCCTGGGAATGGATGACCGAACTTTTGTGCGCACCGCGCTGGAACGAGCCGGAAAGATGAGCGGGGAAACGGCGCAGACAGTGTTGGACGCGAAATCAGAACTCCATCGAAGAATGATTGAAGACGAACTGCCTTTGTTCCCGGGAGTGGTCACCTTCTTGAAGGCTGCGGCGCGTCATTACTCGCTGGGGATCGTAAGCATGGCTGATCAGATGGAGGTCGGTTATGTATTGGATCGCGCGCGGCTGCGAAAACTTTTTTCCATTATTGTGACCACCGAAGACGTCGGCGTTTGCAAGCCGGCGCCCGACTGTTACGCTCAGGGACTTGAAAAGTTAAACGACCACCGGCGAGGACTACGGCTGCTGCCTTTACTTTCTGAGGAGTGCCTGGTGATTGAAGATTCGCCCCCCGGCATCGCATCGGGGCGAGCGGCCGGTATGCGCACACTTGGCATCACAAACACGGTTTCGGAAGCTGAGCTGCGCGCTGCGGGCGCCGAGGTTGTCACAACCAGTCTAGCTGATTGGAATGTGGATGCCGTGCGCCACTTGTTCTGAATTGCGGAGTGCGAATTGCGGAGTGCGAGTGCTGTCCTGGCTCGCAAATCTTCCGATCGGGCCATTAAGTCGTCAGTAGCAAAATCCGCAATCCGAAATTCGCAATCCGAAATTCTTCATATGAGATTTCTCGACATCCTGCAACTCGCCTTACGTAACCTGCGGCAGGCGAAACTGCGAGCCACGCTGACCACCATGGGTGTCATTGTGGGTGTCGCCGTCATTGTCACGATGGTGTCGTTTGGACTCGGGTTGCAGGGCAACATGCTGGCGCGTTTCAAGGCGCTGGATCTGTTCAGCGAGATTCGAGTCTTTGGGCAAAGCCTCACCAGCATGGCGTCGGCCGGCGCAGACCGCAGGTCAAGTAACGATCCGGGTGAGCGGCGAGAAGGACGACGGCGGCCAGACAAGGCGCCGACACGCATTCTCGACGATGCGGCAGTCGCCGAGATCGCGAAAATCCCGGGAGTGGCGTACGTCGAGCCCAACATCAGTTTTACTGTTTATGTTCGCTCTAACGATCGCGTTTTGACGCAATTTGCCGGGGGAGCTGCGGTGCCTAATGCGTCTACGCGTTTCCACGAATTCGTCGCGGGAAAAATGATCAGCTCTCCGGCGGCGGATGAGGCCGTCGTGAGCGAACGCTTTGCCCGAGACTTTGGTTACGAGAACCTGGCGGACGCCGTCGGTAAGATTGTCGAGTTTCTCGCGCCACCTGACGAAAAGAACGACGAAAAGGCCCAGGGCGAAGAAGAACCTGCAAACTTCTTTGGCATTCCACTGGGCGAAGTTGAGCCGGATGAATCCGATTCGTCATTGGTAGCTCGAAGGTTTCGCATCTCAGGAGTGCTAAAAACTGAACTGAAGGACGGGCCGGGACAGGGTGGTTTGCGAGGTTTGATGCCCAGCGCCGGCATCTACATTCCAATTCAAACCGCGCGTGCCTGGACGCTTGAACATCGCAGCCCGATTGGCCAGGTGGCACTGGAACTGGCGCGCGGGAGCGGCGCGCTGGGCGAGTCGGACGTTGAAGGCTACGATTCGGCCGTCGTCAGAGTGGATGATCCGGTGGCGCTGACCGACGTGCGCAAGCGACTCACTGAGTTGGGTTTTGGCAGTTTTTCGATTGTTGATGAGCTGGAACAGATTCGCACCGTATTTCTTATTCTCGATTCGGTGCTCGGGCTGTTGGGCGGTATCTCGCTTTTGGTAGCTTCATTCGGCATCGCCAACACGATGATCATGTCGATCCTCGAGCGCACCCGCGAGATTGGAATCATGAAGGCCATCGGCGCCGAAGATCGAGAAATCAAGCTGATATTTTTTGTTGAGGCGGCGGTGATTGGTCTTACGGGCGGAGTAGTAGGCAGCCTCCTCGCGTGGGTGCTCGACGGAATTGCCAACCGGCTAGCTTATCGTTTTATTTTGCAGCCGCAAGGGGCATCATATGTAGATTTCTTTTCCTTGCCGCCCTTCCTGTGGATCGGCGCAATTCTCTTTGCTTTACTGATTTCGATTGTGGCCGCGCTTTACCCGGCGGCGCGGGCGGCGCGCATCGATCCCGTCAAAGCACTGAGGCACGATTAGCGCGACTTAGGAGCGCGACTGGGAGCGTCACTGGGAGCGCGACTGGGAGCGTCACTGGGAGCGCGACTGGGAGCGTCACTGGGAGCGCGGGCGTCTCGCCCGCACGTGTCGCCTAAGATCAAGCAACGGAGCGGGCATCTCCGCCGCCTTTGTCGTTGAAGATCAGGAAAGCGGAGCGGGCGAGACGCCCGCGCTCCCAGTGAAGAAGTTGCAATCAACTTGCATTGGAGAATTTGTTCGTGCCCAGAACTTCCCAACTGCCACTCCAGAGCGACAGTCGACAACTAATAATTAAGATTGCCGATCAGTTGTTAGACCTTGAGGCAAACGCGAGCGAACTGCGCGCCGCCGCCCATCAACTCTACTCGTTGTTCTCGGACGTCACTGGAGTTGGGGATTCGTCACAGGCGCCTGAGGACACTCGCGACACTCTGCTCGCTTGTGGCAAAGCGCTTTCGCCAAATGACGCCGCCCGAAGCATTCTTGACTATTATCGAACAGCACAATTTTTAAGAGGTACCTACGCCGCGATCAAGGAAGCTCAGAAGCGTTTCACGGATCGGCCAATCGAAATACTCTATGCGGGCTGTGGTCCATTTGCCCCCTTTGCAATCGCGCTTGCCACTCAATTTTCTCCAGACGAAATTCAATTCACACTTCTGGATATTAATGCCAGATCGTTAAATGCGGCGAAGCAGATCGTAGACCATCTCAACCTCGGCGGCTTTATCCGGGCTTACGTGCAGGACGATGCCGCTTGCTACCAGCACCCTATTGGCCGCGGGCCCCACATTGTGATCACCGAGACGATGCAACAGGCCCTTGCCAAAGAACCACAGGTGGCCATCGACCTGAACCTCAGACGCCAACTAGTCCCCGGGGGAATCTTTATTCCTGATTGCGTAGCGATCGATGTTTGCCTCTCGGAGTTGAGCAAAGAGATTAGGTTTATCCAGGCTAAGACGGACATCGGGAAAAGCGAGTTGAGCGACTTAAGAGCCGGGAAAAACCGAATTGTTCTTGGGCGGATATTCGAGCTTAGAGAAGATCACAGGCGGGCTCTGCTGACCGGAACTGCTATCAATGCGATGACTCGGAATACACTTTTTGACCCAGTTACCATCGAAATCCCGCCAATCGAAGATCATACGTATCGTCTAATGCTGCTGACCACAATCACCATCTTTGACACGATTGTGCTAACCGAAAATACCTCGGGCCTGACTCTCCCCATGGTGTTGCACGATTTGGGAACTGTTGCCGGCGGCTCGCGGATAGAGTTCTCTTACACTCTTGGCCATCAACCGGGTTTTCGTTATCGCCTGCTGCCAAACTGAGTGCGCAAACTCAGGGTGGAAATAGCTGTCCCGGAAGTGTTACCATGCACCCACTTCTCAGGTGCTTTCAGTCCAGTTGAGGTTTTAAGCAATGTTCAACCTACAGCCCTTACATCTTTGCCCACTTGATTCCCGAGCCAACCTCTTCGCGGACTAGTTCTTCTTTTCCTTTGAGGTTCAGATCATAGGGTCCGAAGTGATGACTAATCGGGCTCATCCCTCTTTTTGACCGCTCGTCCATGAGCAACTGACAAGGAGAAGACTCAAATGTCGACAACTTTAATAGCACCCTCAAAAAAACCAGAAATCAAGACAACTCTGCCCGGTCCAAATGCCGCAAAGATTATTGCGGCTGATGCTCAATTCGTGAACCCGTCATACCCGAGACCTTCTTTCAAGCTTGTGACCGAACGCGCTCAGGGTGTCTGGGTTGAAGACGTTGACGGCAACATTTTTCTCGACTGCAATGCCGGTGTTGCGGTTTGCTCGACCGGGCATTGCCATCCCGAGGTCGTGCGGGCAATTCAGGAACAGGCAGAACAGCTCATCCACATGTGTGGCACCGATTACTACTACCGCCACATGCCACAGCTCGCGCAAAAGCTCGATGCAATAGTGCCGGTTCCCTCGCCCACGAGAACTCATTTTGCGAATAGTGGTACCGAAGCCGTCGAGACGGCGTTGAAGTTGGCGATGCATGCCACCGGGCGCGAAAAGTTCATCGCGTTCTTTAACAGCTTTCATGGCCGGACGCTCGGCTCCTTGTCTTTGACTTCCTCGAAAGCAGCTCAGCGAAGAGGTTTTAAGCGGCAGGCGCTTGACGTTGTTCACGTTCCCTATCCTAATGAGTTCCGGAATCCCTTCAACGCTGAGGATTGCGGCGATGGCGGGGCTGGACAAGGGGCGCTAACGTGGATCGAGGAACGACTCTTCAAAACGACTACCCCACCGGAAGAAGTCGCCGCAATTGTAGTCGAAGCAGTGCAAGGCGAAGGTGGGTACGTTCCGGCGCCAAAGAACTTTCTCCATGGTCTGCGTCGAATTTGCGATCGGCACGGAATCATTCTGATCGTGGATGAGGTGCAAAGCGGAATGGGCCGTACGGGCAAAATGTTTGCTTGCGAGCACTACGACCTGAAGCCGGACATCATCTGTATCGCCAAGGGCATCGCGTCCGGGTTGCCGCTGGGGGTGACGGTGGCCCGCGCCGATCTAATGAATTGGAAGCCAGGCGCGCATGCATCCACCTTTGGCGGTAACCCGGTCTGCATTGCCGCAGCTCTTAAGACCATCGAGCTGTTGGAGAATGGATTGGTGCAAAACAGCGCTGAGGTCGGCGGCTACCTTAAGTCCGGACTCGAGAAGTTGCAGAAAAAATACGACTGCATCGGCGACGTGCGCGGTTTCGGCTTAATGATCGGCGTGGAGTTCGTAGAAGGTGGATCTTCGCGGAAACCGGCGCCAGAGCTGCGAGACCGCATCGAGATCGCCTGCTTCGAGCGCGGCTTAATCATACTGGGAGCCGGCGCCAACACGATTCGCTGGTCACCGCCGCTCATCTTGAGCCGCGATAACGTCGACGTCGCACTCGAGATCTTCGACGACGCGATTGCTTCGTCGCTCAATTAAGGAATTACCGGGAGTGTGGGTGTCTCGCCGGCTGGTCACGCTTGCGTTGCCTGCCTAAAGGCCGGAAGTTTAATCGCGCCTGCTCGTTTACGGGCGCAACGCCTTCTGGTAGGAGTTGTGAAGAAGCGAGAAATGCGGGCGGCGACGCCCGCACTTCCTTCGTAAACATCCGAGTTCCAATCCACGCGGCTTTTCCACCCACGATCTTGTTCACATTCGAACGAAGCGGGCGGGGACGCCCGCGCTCCCAGTAAAGACTTTACGAGCCTAGTTTCGCGGTGATTTCTCTCATCCGAGCACGGAGCTGCTCTTCATCAACCGTGACTACCTTGCCTTCCCGGTATACTTCGCGGCCCGCAATCACAGTAAGAATCACGTCGCGTCCCGAAGAAGCAAAAATCAACGTGCTGATGGGATCGTACGACGGCACTTGATGGCTTCCGGATAACTCCACGACCGCGAAGTCTGCCTGCA
>Ga0187893_10015108_pt1 | contig 10394 bp, 5 predicted proteins | sample MA1701074metaG_FD_139574 | JGI IMG/M metagenome (GOLD analysis project Ga0187893, IMG submission 139574) | White microbial mat communities from a basaltic lava cave in the Kipuka Kanohina Cave System on the Island of Hawaii, USA - MA170107-4 metaG ...
AGAGGATCGACCAACTCAGCATGTTCAGCAAGTAGCCACTTCGAGTGGCTCCAAAACCCAAACCGCTTTGAGCGGTTCACAACACCAAGCCTCCGGCTTTGCCGGAGGTCTTATGACTGGAAGCAGCGAGACAAGAGTCGGGAGCACTTGGCGAGTGCGGGGAGCAGGAGAACGAAGGAGCCCAGAGTTGATTTCAAAGCATTCTCGTGAGTTTTCTAACAGCAGTACCAGTCACAGAGAGCCTGTTCCCCGCTTCTACTTCGCCCTCTTTGCTGCGAACTGCCGCGGGCCACTTTGACTTCCACTACCAGCTCCGCCGAAGCCGCCCGGTACGCTGGCGCCCCCGGTCACAGTCAATTTGATTTCCTCGCCAGATAGCAGGCCTTTATAGTGAGCCTTCACGGGCCGATCCCGTCCGGTCCAGACATAGAATGTCAAGGTGTCGTTTTCCACCTTTTCCGTCGAGAATTTCTGTATTGCTTGGCGAACCGGTACCGGCATCGATTCTGGCAGTGATGGTTCCGTCCACCTCGGTCCCAACCTGATTCAGGACCAAGATAGTTCGCTGCACTTGGCCACCACGGCCGGGAGCTTCAATCATCCATTTTCCTGAGAAGTTTACACCTTGTGCCGCAACGATGTTTGCAGCTGAGGTTGCAACAGCGAGCATGCCCAGCAGTACGGTCGATTTCAGCATTCTCATTGGATTTGACCTCGCATTCAGTAATGTCGTGTGACAACGAGTACCACCAGCCGGATTACACCGAAACGGAAGATTGCTAGACACCGAACTCCCCGAACTGGGATCTCAAGGTTGATTTCCGCGTACCGTCACAATGACTCGCGCATAGCGAGTCAGCGGAGGTGTTCCAGCGTCAGTCACTTCCGCGATGAGGTGGACAGTCTCGCCGGGCCTGGCGGTGGCAGGGATTTGCGCGGAGGCGACCGCCCGATCGTCGTCCTGAATCGCGATCTCTCCCGTGCAAGTGCCTGGTTCGCGGTATCGCCACCAGGAGTAACTCAGTTTGTTGCCATCTGGATCGACCGTCCCTCTGACACTGAGCCTTACTGTGGCGCCAGGAGCGGCGTTGAGGTCTTTCGGTCCGTCCAGATTTATGATGGGAGGATGATTTGCTTCGCGCCAAGGTTTGACGCACCAGTCCGCCCGCGCGGCCCAATCATTCTGGAAAGCCTCGGCCCAGCGCCAGATCGCTTTGTACAGGTCCCCATCATCTTCTGCGTCCTTCCATACATTTGTGACCCCGGGCTTTTCCTGAACGAATCGGCCGCCCCAGCCGCCATAGCTTGGATTCTCGAGGCTTCGCAAGCCAACCTCGATCTGGTGCATGAAGGCAGGCGAGTCTCCTTCCGAGCGGAAAGCACCGTTACTGGGTTCGTAGGCTCCGGCCAGCGGACCCCGATCTACCGTGATATTGCCTTCCATCCAGGGCCGTTCGAAGAAGACCCGCTGCGGCGCAGGAGTCAGCCTCGACCAAGCGTAAGCGAGAGCGCCGAACTGACGGAAACTTCCAAGCACTTGCACTTTGGGCCAGTTCGGTTCGATGTACTTGCGGAAGGTGTCGTCCTGATCCAGGATGATGTAGACGATGGCTTTCCGGCTGACTTTTTCGATCTGAGCCGAATGTTCCTTTTGAATCTTCGCCAGCGCCTTGGCAATCGTGTTCGTGCCTCCCCACGCTTGGAGATAGACAGGCCCGGGCTTGTCATCCAATAGCACCCGGACAATGCGGTCCGCCCCCGGAGACTCTTCCTCCATCTCCCCAACGTTCATAATATTGCCGACATAGACCAAGCGCTTGAGTTCCTCCGGTGTTGGATAGCCGTCGGCATGCTGTTTCAGGCGGTCGTAGACTCTGGCGTACTGATCTATCTGAGCATTGAGCCATTCCACGCCCGACCAGGTCTGGCCGAGCCAATGGAATCGTGAGCTGCTGTAAATCAGACCTTCAATGTCCCACTCGTTGGCATACATCAAGAAACGCACCATCGAGCAGCGATCGTCAATCTCACCGTCGGTGGTCACGATGATCCGTGGCCGCATCTTGACCCGAGCGGCTCTAAAGGCCGGACCAGGGCCCTGAGCATTTACGTTAGGAGTCTGAGGATTCGCTGGAGTCTGGGCTGTCGCTGCGTTTATAAACCATGCGGCCACCAGGCTCGCGATACAAAGCACAGTAGGTTTCGTCTTCATTCGATCACCTCGGTGCAAAACATAAGGTCGGCGTACGAGCGCGAGACATTTTCTGGTCCTGCCCCTAGTGCGCTGGAGAAGGAGTTCTTATGGACGCGCCAAAAGACTGAACTGATCGGCCTTTTCACAAGGTTTCCCGCATGAGAACAATCAAAACAAAGTGGTCAGGGGCGAGAGTCGACGAGACCTTCACCTTCCTTGATTTGCAAGTAAGCGTCCGCCTTCAGTCCCTGAAACCTGTCGATCTGGCCGCTGGGCCAGTGGATTTCAAGCCGATCTACTTTTGTGGCGCTGCCCAGTCCCAGGATCTCGCGAGGGTCATGATAGGAAAGGTAACTACCTCCCGCGGTCCTGAGGCGCTGATAGGACTTGCCCCCAGCCTCCCACACGAGTTTGGCCCCAACCGCGGCAGCGTCGCTCTTGCGACTCATCAGTTGCAGTCCCAGCCAGTGATTCCGGCTGCCGACCTGGTTCAAAAGCAGCAGAGGCGCGTCCCCACTAATAGAGATCAGGACGTCGAGATCTCCGTCGTTGTCCGCATCTCCGGCTGCAAGGCCGCGCGCTGCGAACGACTTGCCAAACACGGGTCCTGACTCGTGGCTAACGTCGCGAAAGACACCGCCACTATTCTGGAAGAGCAGCAGCGGTTCCTTGTATTTGACGTCAGATTCGACTTCTTCCACTTTGTCATCGGGATGGCCATTGGCCAGCATGAGGTCTGGGTCTCCATCATTGTCGTAGTCGAAAAAGCGCAGACCCCAGCCGCTCAAGAAAAACGTGGCCTTGCCGATTTCCGGAGACGCCTCGGCAAACGTGAGATCCTTTCGGTTCTCATACAGGCTAAACTTCTGGTGGTTCACGTTGGCTACGAACAGGTCTTGCCAGCCGTCCGCGTTGAAGTCCACAGCGTCACATCCCATTCCGGAGCGAACCGCGCCGGCCTCGCTGTAGCCGACTCCCGCAAAGAGGCCCACTTCGTCGAATTTACCCTTACCCCGGTTCACGAAAAGAAAATTGGCCACCATATCGTTGGCCACGAAGAGATCCAGCAGACGATCGTTGTTAACGTCGGTGGCGACAACACCGAAGGCTTTACCCAAAGAGGCACTAATACCCGCACTTTGGCTCACATCCGTGAAAGTGCCGTCGCCATTGTTGTGGAACAGCCGGCTGGGCGCTGGTTTGAAGAGCCGGGGGATGCAGTAGCGGGGCCGACCATGCTCGTCGTTGCAGAGTCGACTGAGCGTCTTCTCATAGTGTACGTAGGTCGCAACGAACAGGTCCAGCCGCCGGTCGCCATCGAAGTCAAACCAGACTGAGCTGGCCGACCAGCCTCCGCACTCGACACCCGCTCGTTTGGCCATTTCGCTGAAGGTGCCGTCGCCGTTATTTCGGTAAAGGAAATTCCGCCCGTAGTTGGTGACGTACAGATCCTGCCAGCCATCATCGTTGTAATCGCCGACAGCCACACCCATGCCGAAGCCGCCTCCGATCACACCAGCACCTTCAGTGACGTCGGTAAACGTGCCGTCCCGATTGTTACGGTAAAGCGCATTGTGCAATGGCTGCTTCGGCGTGAAGAAATCTGAAGGGCCGCTGTTTACGAGATACAGGTCCATCCACCCGTCATTGTTGTAGTCCAGGAAGGCGCAGCCGGAGCCGGTAGTTTCAGGCAAATGCCGTTCAGGCGACATTGCGTTGTTATGCTTCCAGCGAATGCCACTGCTCTGAGGTGTGATTTCCTGGAACACTGCTGGGGGGCCTCCCTGGGCTATGTGTGTGCACAGAGGAGCTGCCATCAAGCCTAGAAGTAACGCGAGCGCTACAATTCGGGAGTTCACCGACATGAGCTCATCACACTTCTCCTACTCTCCAAGGCAACGTGCTTTTGTACCCGGCGCAAGTCCGAGGCGGTGCGAGACTGTCCTTCGACTTTCGCCGAGGCATTCACTTGATGATTGTCCATCCTTGGAGTTTGAATATGGTTTGACTCCGGATGTCAGTTCAGCGGCACCGTAACACCGGTATAACGCAGATCGTACGTCGAAGGTTGCTTCTCCTGCTCCTGCGCATTGAGCCGATCGACAATTAGCCGTTCCCGCTGGGCATCTTGAAGCTGTTTCTGCTTGAAGTAGATCTGTGCCAGCAGAACGTGTGATGCAATATGGTCAGGCTTCAGGACGACGACGCGCTCGAGCAATCGTGCAGTCTCGTCGGTTGTCCCTTGAGTCTGGGAGATCTGCGCCAACTGGAAAAGAACTCCCGCCTCATCGGGTCTAGCGGCCAGAGCTTTCTTCAAGAGCGTTGAAGCCTCTTCCAGACGCCCGTCTTCACGGTAAAGCCATCCGAGAAAGGCGAGAGAATTGAAATCTCCTGCCGTGATCTGGAGCTCCTTTTGGAACATCTCCACGGCAAGTTTGCGGTTGCCTGTCAGCACGTAGGCGTGTCCCAAGGCGGAGTGTAGGGCCGGGAGCTTGGGGTTTTGCTGTTGTGCCATTTTCAGCCGTGCAAGCGCTCGAATGTAGTTATGTCGGGCAGTCTCATAGGAACCAACCAGAAGATTGGCTTCCGGTGTGTTCGATTGGTCAAGACCTCGGGCTATGATCGCTCCGGCTTTGTCCAGCTCCCGGGCGCGAAGATAGGCAGATGTTAGTGTGTAAGCTGCCTCTCGATTGTCTGGTTGGACTTGGTACACCTTCTCCAGTTCGGCAATGCCCTCGTGCAGCCGGTTCAGCTGAAGCAGGCAGATGGCCAGCAACTGGCGCGCGCGCAGATCTGAGGGAGAGGCCTTGACGACTGCCGCAAATTCCTCCCTTGCAGCTTCCAGCTTGCCCGTTTGAAAGCAGGCGGCACCCAAGTGAAAACGAATTCCAACTTGCCTGGGATCGGCTGCGAGAGCGCGACCGAAATGGCGAATGGCGTCGTCGAATTTCCCCAACCTCGCGTAGACCAACCCAAGATTCGCGTTGGCATCCACCCGGTTGGGCGCTTGCTTGAGTGCGGCAAGATAAGCGTCACGCGCTCCCTCCAGATCGCCGCGCTGTTGGAGTTCCACCCCACGGGCAAAGTGAGACTGCGTCCCCGGCTGCGTCTTTTGGGCCACCACCTTTTCAGACAACAGACTCGCCAGGGCCAGCAGGAACACGGCGAAACAGAATCTCATTGCTTTCGCAGAAGGAGCGCTCAATCTTCCCTGTCAGGCGCTGCGGGCGAAACCCCGTCTGGCCCTTCCTCACCTGGGAAGGGAACGATCTCACCTGTTCGAGGATTGAACGAGCTCGCCCGATGTCTTCCAAGCAGCAGCTTCAAAGTCACAGTTCCACCGGATCCAGACACACAGCCATCGGGGCGGTGCCCGTCGACATGCTTTGTCGCAGGCATAACGCAGGAGACGTTTTTGTTTTCTGCCGATAGTCTACGTTGAAACGCCACGACATCGAAGCGCGGTTCTTCAATTCTCTTGGCCCGTTAGCAATCCAAGGATCACTCTCGAGGTCCAAACGCACCCTGCTCCCAAACAAAAATGCCTGGGCGGTACAACCGCCCAGGCAGAGTTTCTCGGCCAAGAGGAACGCCCTTTCAGAAGCGGAAGTTCAGACCGAACTGCATCACGCGGGGGAGGCGAGTTGAAGTGATGCGGCCGAACTGAGCATTCACCTGATTGCCCGCTGTGTCAAACCGGGCCGTGGTGTCGACGCCAGCAAACTGGGTGTGGTTGAACAGATTGTAGATCTCCCAGCGGAACTGCAGCACCCTGGTTTCACTCTTTAGAGGAAAGGTCTTGAAGAGTGAAAGATCCGAGCCGTTCAAACCAGGACCCCGTACCACGTCTTTAGGAGCATTCCCAAAGTAACCCTGAGCAGGCCGTCGGAAGACCGAGGTATCAAACCAGCGGTCGAAGGTGCGTTCGCCATGTGGAAGCTGGGCCTTACCGACCACGTTCACGCGGACGCCGTCTCCTCCGCCTACGAGGTCAGCGTTGTCAACGGTTGCCAGTCCGATGCCCAGTGGGAAGCCGCTGGCAAAAGTGGTAACGCCCGAGACCTGCCAATGACCCACAATGTGACTGAGCACTGCGCTGTTATAGCGTCGTCCCAAATCAGGCAAATCCCAGACATAGTTAAATACAAGCACGTGGGTTTGGTCGAAGCTGGACTTGCCATACAGCCAAGTGCGGTAATCCCTGAAAATCGGCAGGCCGCCGTTGTCGCCACTGGTGTAGTCCATGGATTTTGACCACGTGTAGGACGCGCCGAACTGTAGTCCTTGTGCAAATCTTCGGTTGGCCGACGCCTGGAGTGAGTGGTAGTTCGAAAGCCCCGAGTTTTCGACGTAGGCGACATTGCCCAATCCCGGGAAGGGTCGGATAAAGTTGTCCGGAAGGGCACGGCCGGTAGTCGGGTCGATATTTTGGGGCTGGAATCGCGCCCCATAAGGCAAGGTGTTCAGATTACGACCCTGGATCAAATGACGGCCTACGTTCCCAACGTATCCGACGTCGAGAATCGTGTTGAACCCAATTTCATGCTGAACGCTGACCGAGAAATTATAGACGCTGGGCGTCTTGTTGTCTTGTTCGAAGGAAGTGAGATCATTGGGAAAGAGCACCCCCGTGGAACCCAGCAGCGTGTCGATGTTGCCGTAAAAGATCTGCGGGTTGTACATGACAGGCGGCTGTTGAGCAACCTGCCAGAAGTAGTTCCCCACCGAAGGCGTCGTTTGCTTGGTGATACCAAAGCCGCCGCGAATTGCCGTCTTGCCATTGCCACTCAAGTCATAGGCAAAGCCAAGGCGGGGACCCAGCTGGATGGGCTCAACATCGCGGAATCCGTTGGGCACACCGGGTTCGGTCAGAAGCACCTGGCCGTTCACGGGGTCGCCAGTCCCAGGCACGAAGGCACCAATCAGGGGCGCTGGAGCAAACTGTCCTGTGAGTGGGTTCTGTGCTACCCGGCGCCCGCTAGCGTCCAATGCCGGTCGGTAGAACAGCGGCGCTTTGCTTCGGTCGTACCGGCTCAGCACGAACGCAGCACCTTCCTGCAGATCGACGTCGCGTAGCTGCCAGGGTGTGAACCAAGAAAACCGCATGCCATAATCTATGGTCAGCTTCCGGCTCACCTTCCAGGTATCCTGCGCGAACCACTCTGCCAAAATATTCTTGCCGCGGCCCACGGTGCGTCTGGTCGCTTCTGTATAGCGTTGGAAGTTGCCGAGCAGCGCGTTCGAGTAGGCATAGCCGCTCTCCAGCGGATTGTTGGGGTCTCTGTCAAACGCGAAGTTGCCACTGAAGTTTGAGCGGGGTCCTTCGCTGGTCAGATTGCGTTCAATCATGAGACCAAATTTCATGTTGTGGCTGCCGCGCGTCCAGCTGAAGTTGTTGGTCAAGGCCCAGCGGATATCGCCGCAGTCAATCGGAGTGCGCGGGTCGATAGAAATGTTCGCAAAACTCGGGATGCCACCAAAGGACGCTTGCGGGAGGAGGTCCAGAGGGTTGCCGCCCGGGTTTAGCTGCGGAATCGTAATACCCCGTTTGGACTTCACCACCGGATCGATGTTGGGTTGGAAACTTCCCAGTGGGCGGAAGGAACCGTCTTCACCTAAAATCCGTCGGCTGTAGCTCAACTCATTCACTATTGTCGGGCTGATGATGCGCGTGTAGCTGCCCTGGATGCTGTCTTCTGTGAAAAGATAATGGTGATAGAGCTGATCCCAATTGGAATTGAACGCCGCCAAGCCTTCATATCCCCGCCGATCGGCCCACCAAGCGCGTCCGCGAAATGAGATCTTGTCGCGGCTGGTCGGGTTGTAGTCGATCTTGGCCAAGTCTTGATGCTTGGGCAGTTCGGTAATCTCCTGGAACTGATAGTTGTAGTTTCCTCCCGAGAGCGTGCGATTCAGGAAGTTCGGGTTTGGAAACAGATTCAACAATCCCTGGCCACTGCGGTTGATGCGATTCGACGGAATGATGTTGCCGGGGAATTGCTGGCCCGTAGTTGGATCGATGATTCGAATCAACGCGCCGTTGAGGTCCACTGTCTGCGAGAAATCGCCGAGCCGCTCGCGCTCCGTTGGCACTGTGACGCGCCGCGGTACTCGAGGATCGAATACTTCCCAGTTTTCACGTGAGTAGAAAAAGAACAGCTTGTCTCTATTCACATTGAATTTTCCAGGAATGTAGATGGGGCCTCCCAAAGTGAATCCATAAGTGTTGTACCGATAGAGTGGCTTGGGCTGGCCATTGCGATTGTTGTAAAAATCGTTGGCGTTGAACTGCTCATGCCGTTTATACCAGTACGCACTCCCGTGAAAGTCTTTGCTGCCTCCTTTTGAAATGATGTTAACCGTGGGGCCTGAGTTACGCCCGTATTCAGCCTGATAGTTGTTTGCCAGTACTTTCACCTCTTCAATGGCATCCAGGCTTGTAGCGCCATTGAACACGTTGACGATGTCCGCATCGCTACCTACCTGACCATCCAGGGTGAAAGTGTTCCAGCTCCCGCGGGCGCCTGCGATGTTGGGCGTAAAACTCCCAAAAGTCCCGCCCAGGGACTCGTTCTGGCTGGTGTCTTGGCCACCCTCCACCCTGCCCTGTGTCACACCCGGCAGCACTCGAAGGAGAGAGACGACGTCGCGGCCACGAGTCTGAATCAGGTTGAGTTGGTTCGAGGATAGCAGATCCGAGTTTTCCGAGCTGGCGGTTTGCACCAACGCGCCTTCCGCCGAGACACTCAATGTCTCTGTCACCTCGCCGATGACCATGCCTACGTTGCCCACCGACAACCGATCATTCGCGGTCAGCACGATTCCCTTCCGCTCGAAGCCTCGAAAGCCTTGTCGTTCAATCTTGAGAGTGTAGGTACCGGGCTGCAGAGCAGGAAAGTTAAATGCCCCTGTTTCATTGGACGCACCGGTGCGTTCATCGCCTGTTTTTTCGTTGAGCAAGACTACCTTGGCTTCCGGTATCACTTGGCCGGAAGGATCAATCACCGTCCCGCTGATGCTTCCTGTAACGATTTGCGCAAGCACCCCTGCCGGCCATGCCAACAAGGCACCGAGCAAAACGGCGCAAATTGCAGCTCGCGCCTGTGCTAACCCGCTCATGGTAAGCCTCCTTGTGGAAGTACACAGTGATTAGAAAGTTGTATCCAGGTACCTAAAGTCTATCCCGCGCCTTCAACCCACTTCTGTAAGGATGTTCTCTACTTTTGTAAGAAAACAATCCTGTCAGAGAATCCTCCCCGTGCGCAACAGGCAGACCTGATTCGGCAGGCCCAGCTGGGGCAAAGGACTTGGCTTTTCTCAGATCAGTCAGGTTGTCTGACAGATAGTTGGACATGACTGTAGTAAGTTGAGTCTAACAGTCCTTTTTCCAAGGATTCCACAATCTAGGATGGTTTCCGGCGGGTTGTCAACAAAATTGTTGAATCTGTCCGATAACCTGACTAGAATAGAGCTCGTTCTTCGCCTCTCTAGCGAAAATTGGCTGCTGCAAAAGTTGCACACCAGGTTGGGTCCAGCTAAATCCTTGGATGTCTTGATGATGACACGTATACTGTACCACCCCACTGTGAGGAGTGATGCTATGCTAAAGGCTGTTTCCCGCGAAATGACACTAGCGGATCAGGTGAGGCAGCAATTGGAGAATTTGATTGTTGGCGACTCCATTCTTCCCGGCGACCGGCTCCCTTCGGAAAAGGCAATGTCGGCCAAGATGGGGGTTAGCCGGTCGGTCATTCGCGAAGCGATTCAGCAATTGACAGCACAGGGGCTGGTGGAAACCCGAACAGGCTCGGGCATTTATGTCCGGGCCTTGGGCACCCACTTGGTCACTGAGCCGATGAACCTATTGCTCCGTTCCCACCGCTTCCGCTTCGGGACTGAGGAAATCCTGGAGGTTAGGGAAGTGCTTGAAGTGAAAATTGCTGGACTGGCTGCGGAGCGAGCTGAACCGGCCGACATTGAAGCGATGCAGTCGACGATTGACGCGCTAAACAACACACAACTGACGCCTTCAGAATACGCCGAGACCGACGTCGCCTTCCACAATCGTCTTGCTGCCGCCGCGGGCAACCCGCTGTTTTCTGTGCTGTCGAACTCCATCAATGATGTGATGATCAAAATCCGTCTGCGGGCATTCTCCGTCGATGGAATCGAGACAGCCAGGCGGGCCGCGCATTACCAC
>Ga0187893_10015109_pt1 | contig 10394 bp, 8 predicted proteins | sample MA1701074metaG_FD_139574 | JGI IMG/M metagenome (GOLD analysis project Ga0187893, IMG submission 139574) | White microbial mat communities from a basaltic lava cave in the Kipuka Kanohina Cave System on the Island of Hawaii, USA - MA170107-4 metaG ...
CCGCCATAGGTCGCCAGGTTCGGCCAGGACGGGACCTCGATGCGCCAGCCCTGGTCGTCCGCAAGGTGCAGGTGCAGGCGGTTCAGCTTGTACAGCGACATCAGGTCGATGTAGCGCTTCACTTCGTCAACCGAAAAGAAGTGGCGCGACACGTCGAGCATCGCGCCGCGCCATGCGAACCGCGGGTGGTCCGCGATGCGGGCGGCCGGCGCACGCAGAACCCGCGTGCTCTCCGGTCGCACGGCACCGTAGTCCAGGAAGGGCGGGAGGAGCTGGCGCAGCGTCTGGACGCCGTAGAAGAGTCCGGCCGGTTGATTCGCGGCGATCGTGACCCCTTCCGGCGCGACGATCAGCGCGTACGCTTCCTCCCCTCCCTGCGCGAGCTTTTCGAGACGCAGACGGATGGCGCCAGGCGCGACGGACTCGCCTGCGACTTCCACTTTCAGCGGGTCGGGGCCGGCCGCTACACCGATCAGGTCGGCGACGTACCGGCCGATCCAGGCGACGCGCTCGTCGCCGGACGGGACGAGGATCTTCGTGTCGGCGGTAATGACGAATTCGGCGCTCCCGCGTCCCTCGACCGTGCGCGGCAGCGGAACCAGAGTACGGGTCGGAGGTGCTGCGCAGGCGGTCAACGACACGACGGCGGCGAAAACGACGGCGGCATGACGGGGCATCCGCGAAGGATAGCCTACGCTGCGCTATTCCCGCAGCGCCACGATCGGATCGACGCGCGCCGCGCGGCGCGCCGGGATCCAGGCCCCGCACGCCGCCGCGGCCAGCAGCACCGCTCCGATACCGAGGGGCACCGCGGGCTCGAGCGCGAGCAGCCCGAACGTGTGCGACCCGAGCCAGTGGGCCAGCCCCGCCGCGGCAGGCACGCCCACGATGCATCCGAACGCCACGGGGCGGACGGCGACGCGGAAGACGAGCGCCGCGAGCGATCGCGGCCGCGCCCCCAGGACGACGCGGATTCCCATCTCCCGGATCCGCAGCGCGACGGCCGACGCCGCGATGCCGTAGATGCCGGCCGTCGCGAGCGCGAGGGCGACGCTTGCCAGCGCGACGAGCAGCCAGGCGAGCGTCAGAAGCGGCGCAAGCGCGTCATCCACTTCCTCGCGCAGCGTGTACATGCGGAGCGGAGGCGGATCCCGCTCGACGCTTCGCACGGCGGCGGCGAGCGGCGCCGACAGCGCGGCCGGAGAGCCGCCGGCTCGAAGGACGAAGGTCATCCCCCGTGCGGCCATCTGCGCATGCGGCAGGTACAACGTCGGCCGCGGCCCGTTGTCGTACCAGTTCAGCTGCACGTCCTCGACGATCCCGACGACCTGGCACTCGGCGCCGTCCTGGAGCGCGAGTCGGCGTCCGAGCGGATCGCGATCGCGCCACAGGCGTGTCGCGAGCTGCCGGCTGACCAGCCCGACGCGAGGTGCGGCGGCGGTATCGGCGTCCGCGAACGATCGCCCCCGTGCGATTGACACGCCGAGCGCCGCCAGGCCGCGCGGATCCACGATCTGCACGTCGGCGGTCGGCGGGCGGGTGCCCTTCGCAGGCGGCTCTTCGGCCGGCCAGACGCCGGTCGTCGGGTTCGGAACGTTGCTGGCGGGGGCGTTGCGCACGAGTCCGGCGACGCGCACGCCGGGCAAACGTGCGGCCGCGCCGGCCGCGCGCTCGAAGAACGCGACGACATCGGCCTCTGCGGCGAACCGGTGAGCAGGGGCGGTCACGCGCGCGAGCAGCACCCCATCGGGATCGTACCCGTGGTAAGTCTCGCGGACATCCCGCAGGCCCGCGCCGAACAAGACGGCGGCCGTCAGCAGGACGACCGAAACGCCGGCCTGGAGCCCGAGCACCAGCTCGCGGCCCCGGCCCCCGACGCCGACCCCCGCGCGTCCTCCCAGCGCGATTGTCGCCGCGAGGTTCCCGCGAGCCCCGCGGATGCCGGACCAGGCGCCGACGACGAGGCCGATGGCGGTGGCCGCGCACCAGGTCAGCACGGCCAGCGGCACATCGAGTTGGACCGTGTCCCAACCCGCCACCCACTTCGCGATGCCGGGCGGGATGCCGCGCCGAACGAGCGGCAGGGCCCAGCGGGCGACGACGATTGCCACAACGCCCGACCCCGCGGAGAGCATCGCGGCTTCGACGACGTACGGACGGACCACGCGGAAGAGATCGGCGCCGAGTGCCGCGCGGACCGCCGCCTCAGGCCGGCCATCCAGCACTTTCACCGTCATGACGGTGACCGCATTGGCGACGGCGATGATCAACACACCGAGCGCGACGATCTGAACGACCGAGAACAGGCTGAGAGTGAACTCGTATTGCTCCGCGCGCAGCGCCAGCAGTCGGAAGCTCCGCCCCCGGTGCGTGTCCGGATGCTCGGCCGCCAGAAAGGCCGCGACGCGCCGGGCGTCCGCTTCGGCTGCCACCGCCGTCACCCCGGGCTTCAGGAGCGCCACGACCTGCAGGCTGCGCGTCGTGCGATCCTCGGATTCCGCCGGCGACAGCGCGAGCGGAATCCAGACGTCGACCGCGAGCGGATAGCGGGCGGCGACCACGCCGATGACGCTGAACGTGCGGCCGTCGATCAGGAGTGAACGGCCGAGTACCGGCGCGCCGCCGAGTCTCTCCCGCCAGAAGATCTCGTTCAGGATCGCGACGCCGTCGCGGCCGGGGGTTTCCTCTTCCGGCCCGAACGTCCGTCCGATGGAGGCCCGAACGTCCAGCGCCGTCCAGAAGCTGGCTGAAGTCTCCGCAACATGAATCTGCTCCGCGTCGGTGCCGGTGCCGAGCATCCGGCTCCGGAAGCGGAACGCTGAGACGACTTCGAACGCCTCGCCGCGCGCTCGCAGGGCGGCGACGTCCGCCGGCGTCACCGGATCTCGCTGCTCGACGCCCGTCACCGGCACGTCGTCCCGCACGAGCATCAACCTGTCGAGAGTCGTGAACGGCAGCGGGCGCCACAGGAGCGCTCTGACCACGCCGGTCGCGGTGGCGGCCGCCGTCAAGCCCAGGGCGAGGGTCACGACGAAGACGGCGGCACCCGCGGGCCGGCGCGTCAGCCGCCGAAGCGCGAGCCGGAGATCGAGCAGGAGTCCGTTCATGGGTCCTCTTGAAGCAGCCCCAAGGGGCTGCGCTACCCTGCGCGGTCGCGTCGATTCTGCGACAGATGGACGGTACCCCGCCATTGACCGTTCGCACAGAGGCGCTGAGGAAGTTCTGAGGATGGCCGGGTGGCCCGCGGCCAGCCGGCTAAAAGATAAGATCGTGAATCGTTTTGAGAACGCCTACCACGGCGTCATGGTGAGCTCTGCCCGACGGTCCTTCCAGGCGTTCGGCGATCCAGAACGCCAGCGGGGCCGCGGCGGCAACGGCGGCGGCGAGCGCCGCACGCCGACGCCGGCGACTCGGCAGGCCCGAAACCTGCGGCAGGAACCGGTAGCCCCGGCGCGCGACGGTCTCGATGAAGACCGGCTGCCGCGCGTTGTCGCCGAGGGCCGCGCGCACCTGCCGAATGCAGTAGTTCAGACCCTGGTCGAACTCGACGTGCGTGCCTTCAGGCCAGACCGAGGCGCGAAGCTCCTCGCGCGTCACGAGCGAGCCCGGCCGGGTGAGCAAGGCGGCGAGCACTCGTACCGGCTGCGGCTCGAGTGGGATGATGGCGCCATCATCTCCGCGCAACTCGCCAGATGCAGGCTCAAAGGTGAACGATCCGAATCGGAACATGCCAGATAGGACGGCGGGTTCAGGTCCCAAGTTTCAGCGGGGATGGATGGGATCAACGCTGTGTCAGTTCTGCCAGCCCGAACACTCTTCATGCATGTCCACGTCGATCCGGACTTCGTAAGTCGCCGGAACGTGCGATATTACAGTCCAGCCCAACAGGCGCAGGAATTGCTTCGGCAGGCAGATTATGGAATCCATCTACCGTCGTCTGTTCGGTTTGACGTGTGCGGTCCTTCTGGGATCTGCGGCCTGCGGCGGCTCCCCGGCGGCCCCCTCTTCGACGTCGGGGGCGGCGATTCTCGGCCTGGTCAGCGGGGCTACGTCGGGGCTGACTGTCAGCATCGACGGGACGTCACTGTCTGCGGCCGTCGACGGGTCGGGCCAGTTTACGTTCGCGGGCGTTCCCTCAGGCGACGTTCGAATGCGGTTCACCGGCGGCGGCGTGAACGCCGCAGCCCTGCTGCTCTCCGATGTGAGGCCGGACGAGTACATCGAAATCCGAGTCAACGTGAGCAGTGAAACCGCGACGCTCGTCAGCGAGGTGCGCACCGGAAAGGTCCAACTCTGCCATCGGACTGACAGCGGCGTGTACCACCCAATCGAAGTGAGCGTCAATGCCGAGCCGGCGCACAGGGCTCATGGCGACGGCAAGGTTGGCGAACGCGTACCCGGCAGCGAGACAAAAGTCTTCGGGAGGGACTGCCAGCCTGCCGGCGTCGGCGTCAATATCGAAAAGCTGACGAACGGTCAGGACGCGGATGTCCCGCCCGGGCCATCGATCCCGGTCGGCGCGCCGGTCACCTGGACTTATGTCGTCACCAACAACGGCAACGCTGCGTTGAGCAACATCGTCGTCACGGACAATAGGTCCGGCGTCATAGTCACCTGTCCGCAGACCAGCTTGTCGGTGAATACGTCGATGACGTGTACGGCAACCGGCGTCGCGGTGCTCGGCCAGTATTCCAACATAGGCACCGTGGTGGCGATGTCGACCAGTGGCCAGGTCACCGACGCCGACCCGAGCCACTACCTCGGCGTCTCCACAGAAGCTCCCACGCAGAAGGTGGCGCTCTGTCATAAGACGGGACCCGTGGGATACATCCCGATTGAGGTGAGCGTCGACGCGGAGCCGGCCCACCGGGCCCACGGCGACGGCATGATTGGCGAGGTTGTTCGCGACGACGCGACGAAGATGTTCGGCCCCGGCTGCACGCTCGTTCCGCGCTAGAAGCGCCGTCACGGAACGCGAACGCTAAGGACGCGACGCGGATCCACGTTCCGGATCCGCGTCGCGGCCCTTTTCCCTCCGCGCGGAACGACGACTTCGACGTCGATCCTGCCTTCGCGCGGCACACCGATGTGAACCGGTATGTCGTTCTGCGAGTCGTAGCCGGAACCGGAGTCCACAAGGGCCAGGCCGAGCAGCGTGGGCTTCCCCGGTTCGAAGATCCGGACCTCCGCGCCGGCGCGCGTCGCCCGGCCCCGGCGATCGAGCACTCGAACCCGGATCGATCGCCGCGCGTCGGCGGCCGGAAGCTCGTTCCTGAACAGCAGCGGCATGACGGCCGACCCGACGCCGGTCAGCGCCAGATCCAGGTCGCCGTCGCCGTCGACGTCCGCCCACTGCGCGCCATGATCGGCGTCGAGCGCGCGGATGTTGTCGGGCGTCGCGTCGGCGAAACGCGATTCTCCCGTATTCCTGAACAGAGAGTCCGGATAGCTCTTCCCGCCGGTGACCGTGCCGTTCACGTAAAGGTCGAGTCGGCCGTCGTGGTCGACGTCCGCGAAGGCGCACGTATCGTAGCGACCGTCGGTGGCAATCCCCCAGTCTTGCGAGACGTCCTCGAACCGTCCGCCGCCGCGATTCAAGAAGAGGCCGTTCGGACCGTAGTTGGCGGTGAAGAGATCGAGGTGGCCATCATTATTGACGTCCGCGGCGCAGGGCCGGACGGTGCCGTTGGATGACTCGCGCGGCGCGCGGCCGCCCCAGGCCAGGCCGGCCGTTTCCGCCACGTCGCTGAATCGGCCGCCCTCTCGCCGGTACATCGCATTCGCGTCGCCGTCCATGTGCGCGACGTAGACGTCCAGGTCGCCATCTTCGTCGTAGTCGAACCAGACGGCGCCGACGCCGCGCCGAGCGTCGGCCAGGCCCAGTTGCGACGCGACCTCCGTGAACGACCGTCCAGCCTCATTCCGAAACAATACGTCCGCGCGATCGCGAAAGACGACGTGAAGGTCGAGGTCGTCGTCGCCGTCGAAGTCCACCCAGACCGGCTGACGAACCGCCCCGCCGTCGAGGCCGACGCCGGCGTCGGCGGTCACGTCGATGAACCGCCCGCCATCGTTTCGGTACAACTTGAGGACCGAGCCGGCTCCCGGCGTAAATCCCACGAGCAGGTCCGGATCGCCGTCGCGGTCGAAGTCGCCCCAGGCCGCCGCCCTGGTCGCGCGCGCATCGGCGAGGCCGACCGATGCAGCGACGTCAGCGAAGGTCCGGCTGAAGCCGGACGCCACGTCACCGGGAGAGGTCCGGCTAAAGCCGGACACTACAGGCGAGTTCTTATAAAGCCGGTTCGGGGCGCCGCCCAGACCGACGAACAGATCGAGGTCGCCGTCCGTGTCGTAGTCGGCGAAGGCGTTCACGAAGGTCGCGCTGGCGGACAAGACGCCGGGCTGAATGGGTTGGAATTGAAACGCCGATTGCCCGGTTGCCAACGCGAGGATCGCCGGCACAAGCACCTTCCGGCCAGTCACCATTCAGCATTCCACATTCAGCATTGTTCGACTTCCCGTCCGAACGACAACCTCTCGACATGAGAGAGCGCGTCGTAGTCGGTCAGATCGGGGTGCAGCGGCGTGACCGAGATGTACCCCGCCTTGACCGCGGCGTAGTCGGACCGCTCGTTCGATTCCCAGGCGCTCTGCCCCTCCTCAATCCAGAAGTACGGCTGGTGCCTTGGATCGATCTTCTCGGCGACCGACGTGACGTGGTTGCGCCGTGCCTGAACGGTGATCTTGAAGCCCTTCGACTTGCCCCTAGGGACGTTGATGTTGAGCAGCGTGCGCGCCGGCAGTCCGTTCTGGAGCACGGCGGTGGCGATGGCCGCGGCCGCGGACGCCGCGTGCGAGAAATCGAACGTCCCTCTCGTTCGTTCGAGCGACACCGCGAGGCTCGGGATTCCGAGAAGCGCACCCTCGAGCGCACCGGCGACGGTCCCCGAGTACGTCACGTCGTCACCGAGGTTGTACCCCTTGTTGATGCCCGAGACGACCAGATCCGGCATGCCGCCGAGCACCTTGGTAACGGCGATGTTCACGCAGTCGGTCGGCGTGCCGTCCACGCTGTAGGTCTGCTCGGCGACGGCCTCGAGCCGGAGCGGCCGTCTCAGCGTCAGCGCGTGGCCGATCGCGCTCGCTTCGGTCAATGGCGCGACGATCGTCACTTCGCCGATCGGCTCGAGCGCCTTCGCGAGAATCAGAATGCCGTCCGACCGCACGCCGTCGTCGTTTGTGACCAGAATCCGCGGCATGAGAATCCCGGATTATATCACCCGCGTAATCAGCGCCGCCGCGGCGACCGCAATCGCCGCGCCGGTCGCGAACGCGATCTCGGGACCGACAGACGTCCAGAGCCATCCGAACACCAGACTCGACGCGAGCGCGCCGACGCCAAGGAGTCCGTTGTAGATCCCGAACGCCGTGCCCTGTACCTGCGTCGGCGCCAGGTCGGCGACGAGCGCCTTCTCCGCTCCTTCCGTCAGGCCGAAGTACACGCCGTACGCGATGAACAGCGCGACGAGCGTGGCGGCGCCGTCGAAGTACGCGAAGCCGGCGTAGATGACTGCGTACCACGACCATCCGGCCACGATGAGCCTTTTGCGGCCGAACCGATCGGACAGACGGCCACCGTAGATGGAAGACGACGACTTCACGACGTGGAGAGCGGCCCAGACGGGCGGAATCCAGACGGCGGCGACGCCGACGTCCGTCAGACGGAGGAGCAGAAACGCGTCGCTGGCGTTGCCGAGGGAGAAGAGGAAGATGACGGAGAGGGCTTTCCAGAGACTGGGGGGTAACTGCGAACGGAGGGGCGAACGGAGGGGCGAACGGAGGGGACGGAGGGAGCGGAGGAACAACGGAGGAACGGAGGCAACGGAGGACGAAACGGAGGTTTCTTTAGTTGGATTCCTTACCAAATCATCTCCGTTCCGTCTCCGTTGACCCCGTTCCTCCGTTGTTCCTCCGTTTGCTCCGCCACCTCCGTTTCCTGCACCAAGCCTCTCGTCCCGTGGAAGCGTCGCCACGAGCACGATGACGATGATCCCCGGTATGACGGTGAGCGCGAAGAGTGTCCGGTACTCGCCAGGATAGAAGAAGAGGAAGAGCGCGGCGGCCATCGGCCCCGCGACCGCTCCCGCGTGATCCATTCCGCGGTGAAAGCCGAACACGCGGCCCCGATTCGCGCCGCTCGCGAGCCGGGCGAGCATCGCGTCCCGGGGCGCGCCGCGGATGCCCTTCCCGAGCCGATCGATGAACCGCAGGCCGAGCACCTGGACCCACGCGCTTGCCACCGCCATGAGCGGCCGGACGCTCGAGGAGAGCGTGTAGCCGAACACGACGAGCGGCTTGCGCCGGTTCCAGCGGTCCGACATGCGGCCGGCGACTATCTTGAGGATGCTGTTGGCGGCTTCGGCGACGCCTTCGATGACGCCGAGCGACATGGCGCCCGCGCCAAGCACGCGCGTCAGGAACAGCGGCAGCAGCGGGTACACCATCTCGCTGGCGAAGTCGGTGAAGAAGCTCACCCAGCCGAGGCGCCAGACGCCACGCGGAAGAGGCATGAGGCAGAATCTAGATTCTAGATTCTGGATTCCGAATCCTGAATAATTCGTTGATGACCCCGCCCTTCGACGCTGTTCTTCTGATTGCCTTCGGCGGGCCGCTGGGTCCTGCCGACGTGCGTCCGTTTCTCGCCAATGTGCTGCGAGGCCGCCGCGTCAGTCCTGAGCGCATCGAGGCTGTCGCCCATCACTACGAGCGTTTCGGCGGCGTCTCTCCCATCACCGACCTGACCCGGCGGCAGGCGCGAGGCCTTGAAGCTCGACTGGCGGCGCGAGGGCCGCGTCTGAAGGTGTTCGTCGGCATGCGGAACTGGCATCCGTTTCTGGCCGACACGTTGTCCGAGATGTCACGCGCGGGGATCCGGCACGCCCTCGGCGTGATCATGGCCGCGCATCGCAGCTATTCGAGCTGCCTGCAGTATCGCGAGAACGTCCGCGACGCGCGCGCCGCGGTGCAGGAAGCGGGGCTCGCCGACGTCGATATCACGTACGCAGGCGACTGGCACGAGCACCCGCGATTCGTCGACACGTGGGCCGCGCACATCGCGCGCGCGCTCGACGCGCTGCCGCCAGACCTCCGCGCCGGCGCCCGGCTCGTCTTCACGGCGCACAGCATCCCGACGCCGATGGCGGACGCGTATCCCTACCGCGAGCAACTGCTGTCGTCGGCTCGCCTGGTTGCCGGGCGCCTCCGTCGTTCCGACTGGACCCTCGTCTATCAAAGCCGGAGTGGACGTCCGGGCGATCCCTGGCTGGAGCCGGACGTCTGCGACTACCTTCGAGCGGCTCGGGCAGACGGACTCGAAGCGGCGGTACTCTCCCCTATCGGGTTCGTCAGCGACCATCTCGAGGTGCTGTACGATCTCGATCATGAGGCGCTCTCCGTCGCGCGCGAGATCGGCCTTGCCGCCGGCCGCGCGGAAACGCCGAACGACGACGAGGCGTTCATCGAGATGATGGTCGACGTCGTCCAGGCGGCGTGCGAGCGGTACGGCGCAGGTCGCCCGCTGACGCTGGCGTGACCGACGTGACTGAGAAAACCGATCTCGTCACTCGCCGGCAGCGCTACATCGAGCGGCAGCGCGAGCTGAAAAAGGAAACCGTCAACGTCAGTTTCGCGGGCGTGAAGCCGATGGGCACCGGACCCGCCAACCGTGAAGGTCTGCCGCGCCTCCCGATCGGTCAACACGAGGTGAAGCACTGGCCGGTGCTCGACCTCGGCGACGTGCCGGACATCCCGCTCGACCGATGGCGGCTGGAGCTCGCAGGCCTGGTCGAGAATCCGATGACGTTGACCTGGGACGATTTCACGAGGCTGCCGCAGGTCGAGGACATCAGCGATTTTCACTGTGTGACGACCTGGAGCCGGTTCGGCAACCGATGGAAGGGCGTCCGGTTCCGCACGATCGCGGAGCTGGCGGTTCCGAAAGACGAGGCGCGCTTCGTCCTCTGCACCGGGTACGACGTGGCTCCGGGCACCAACATCCCGTATACGGTGAACGTCCCTCTCTCACGGGCCGTCGAGGACGACGTCTTGCTCGTGCATACCTGGGAGGGCAAGCCGCTGCCGCGCGAGCATGGCGGCCCGGTCCGGATCATCACGCCGAAGCTCTATGCGTGGAAGGGAGCCAAGTGGATCCGGAAGATCGAGTTCCTTGCGAGGGATCAGAAGGGGTTCTGGGAAGTGCGCGGGTACTCGAACACGGCGGAGCCGTGGTTTAACGATCGATACTCGTACTGATCCTGCCGTCTCCGTTCGCCGCCTGCTTCGCTGCTCCTTTGCTCCGTTGACTCCGGAAGGTAACGGAAGGGACGGAGAGATCG
>Ga0187893_10015110_pt1 | contig 10393 bp, 10 predicted proteins | sample MA1701074metaG_FD_139574 | JGI IMG/M metagenome (GOLD analysis project Ga0187893, IMG submission 139574) | White microbial mat communities from a basaltic lava cave in the Kipuka Kanohina Cave System on the Island of Hawaii, USA - MA170107-4 metaG ...
AGATCTGCCAGGCGGCGCTGAGCAAAGGAGTTGTTGGGATCAATTCGGCGGGCCATCTCGTAGTATTTAATGGCCTCTTCCTCACGCGCGAACCGCTCGAGCATCTTGGCGGTGTTCAAACTGCCGGTCAGAGGGCCGGCGGCCCGAGCGAAACTCTTGTAAGCATCATCAAACTTGCCCATGCGGCAAAGCGCTAAGCCCAGATTATTGAGAATCCTCTCGTCGGCAGGCGCAAGCTTGGCAGCGCGCTTCAACTTATCGATGGCGGCGCGATAGTTTCCGTTCTGATAAAGCGAGAAACCAAGGTTGTTAAGCGTCTGGGCATCCTCGGGCTGGGCCTTGACGGCGCGCTCGTACGACTCTCTGGCGCGCTCAGGCATTCCCTTCTTATCGAAAGCCACACCCAGCAGGTTGTGGGCTTCAGCTAGCTTGGGATCGAGGGAGGAGGCCGTCGACAGTTCCGTTATGGCCTGATTAAGGCGACCGCTTAACAACAAGGCACGTCCCGCGTCGAGATGCTCTTTGGCCGAGCCGGAGACGGAAAACTTCTTCTGCTCGCTGTCGGTGCCGTCTTCAACGCGAGCGACGCCTACGCTCTCGAATTTTTCTGCATCTTCCTCGGTCATCCGCTGCAGTTTGTTATCGTCTTTGCGGCCGAACAATTTCCCAAAGGCCTTGAAAGGCGCTTTGAAGAGCTTTGCAACCTTGTTGCCCCCGCTCTTCTTTTCCGCTTTCGTGGTTTCAAAACCTTCGAGGCCGGCTTCGGCGCCTGATTCTTCGATAAAGTTTACGTCCGCGTCGCCTTCGCGCTCGAAGGTCATCGCTGACCACATGGCGGTAACGCCGAAAGTAATTCCGATTGCGATAAGAACTGCTAATAGTTTGCGTTTAAGCATGGTTCATCCCTCACATGTTTCCCAGAGTATCCATTAACTGGAGGAGTGCAGGGCCAAGAATTGCAATGAACAACGTTGGAAAGAGGAAGCAGGCCAGAGGAAACAGAAGTTTCACAGCTGCTTTCTGGGCCGCCTGTTCGGCTCGCTGACGTCGTTTGGTACGCAGCGAATCTGAAAAGACTCGGATGGCGCGGGCGATTGAGGTTCCGAACTTATCAGTCTGGATCAGCATTGCCACCAGACTTCTCAAATCGTCAACTCCGGTACGTTCGGCCAGGTTGCGCAGCGCCTCCTCACGCTCACGACCGACCCGAATTTCCAGGTTGGCCAACTCAAATTCATCACTGATGTCCGGATGTACCTCTCTAAGCTCCGAGCTGACTTTCATCATGGCGGCGTTTAATCCCAAGCCTGCCTCAATTGAGATGACCATCAAATCGAGGGCGTCGGCTAACCCCCAGCGCACCCGCAGCTGGCGCGCCACTATCATGCGACGCAGCACGTATCTCGGCAGAAAGAAGCCAACTACAAACGACAACAGGATCAGGAAAAAGGCGCTGCTCAGCGGGCGGGCCATGATGGCACAACCAAGCGCAACCGCTGCCGGCAGGCTACCTAGCACCGCGAGCTGGATCGCCCGATAAATCACCGGCGCATTTGGGGTGCGAAAACCGGCATGCATCAACATCTTCTGAAGTTTTCGAGCCTCAGCGGCTGATGGCGGAAGTATCCGATTCAACGGCTCCGCGATTCGCTCGGCGAGTCCATCGCCGTTCGAATCGTCCAGAAGCGAGACCGGCGCACCCTTGGGATTGGCGGTTGCCTCACCCATCCGCTTCAAGCGCTCAGTAGCCGCGCTTTGCGGACGGTTCAGCAGCCAGTAAGCACCCATCATCACCAGCGTGATGCAAACAAAAGTGGAGAATCCGATTAATAGAAGCATGGTCTTTTGTTAGTGGTCAGTAGTCAGTGGTCAGTAGTCAGTCGTCTGTTGCCGGTGCCTACCACTGACAACTGACCACTGACTAATGACTCTAAATCTTGATATCCAGGATTTTTCTAACGATCAGCATGCCTGTAACCTGCATTACCAGGGCGGTGCCTATCAAATAATGTCCTCTTGGGTCCCTCCAAAGGACTGCCATGTAATCGGGATTAAGAAAGGTCACGCCAATTGCCACAAAGACCGGTAAGCCACAAAGCAGCCAGGCAGAAATTCGTGAGCTTGTAGTAAGCGTTTTGAGATCACCCATGATGCGAAAGCGCTCACGAATCGTGTAAGCCACCTTTTCCAAAATTTCCGCGAGATTGCCGCCAGTTTCCCGTTGAATCATGACTGCCGTCACACACATGCGCAGATCCAGCAACGGCATGCGCTGGGTCAGGTTTTCAAGGGCCAGTTTGAGCGAGAGACCAAGGTTTTGTTCTTCGTACGTTTTACGAAATTCTCCGGCGATCGGCTCGGGCATTTCAGTTGAAACCATGTGTAAGGCTTCCGGAAACGCATGGCCGGCGGACAACGCCCGGCTCATTAACTCGAGCGCGTCAGGCAAATGCTCAAGAAATTGGTCAAAGCGCTGTTTGCGTTTCCACAAAACATGAACGAACGGCAGTGCGGCCGCAACTAAGGCTCCTACAACTACCAACAGGATCGAAGGGCTAATTACTGACACAGCTAGCCCGGCAAACATTCCGGCCATGAGGGAGAACATGATTAGCCTTGAGGGCGTAATGTGTAGATCAGCCTGGTCCAAAATTCGCTTTAACTGCAGAGCAGTTTGCAGCCGCAGCAAAGTTCGATTTACCCAGGGGATTTCGCTCAACAGCTCGTTGCGCGCGAGGATCACTTCCACATCCTGAGTGTGGGCTGAGTGCAATAGAGCCTCGGAAAGGCGCTGGCGCAAACGGGCACGCTTAGCGTCGGAGTTGTGGGTGGCGGCCAGATAGGCGCCGAGCACCAGAAAAAGGGCAAAAAGAAATACGATGAGGGAGATCATCATTGGCTTTATATCTCCTCGAAGAATATGCGGGGTAGTTGTATGCCGCAGGCCTTGAGGGTTTCCGCAAAGCGCGGGCGAATCCCGGTAGCCCGGAAGCGGCCGATTACCTGACCCTGCGGGCTCACACCTGTTCTTTCGTACTGGAAGATCTCCTGCATGGTTATCGTGTCGCCTTCCATGCCGGTGATTTCTGAAATGGAAGTAACGCGCCGAGTACCATCAGAAAGTCGAGCTACCTGAAGCACCATGTCAATCGCTGAGGCAATCTGCTGGCGCATAGCGCGTTCAGACAGGCGCAATCCGGTCATCTGAATCATCGTCTCGAGACGTGATAGGGCATCGCGTGGGGTGTTAGCGTGTATGGTCGTAAGACTGCCATCATGCCCGGTGTTCATTGCCTGCAACATGTCAATCGCTTCGCCACCGCGCACCTCGCCAATCACGATCCGGTCGGGTCGCATACGTAGAGCGTTTCGCACTAAATCACGCTGGGTGACTTCACCGCGACTCTCAATATTTGGCGGGCGAGTTTCCAGCCGGACGCAGTGTGGCTGTTGCAGCTGTAGTTCGGCCGAGTCCTCGATAGTGATAATTCGCTCGTCCTCGGGGATGTATGCCGACAGTGCGTTCAAAAGAGTGGTTTTTCCCGCTCCGGTACCTCCCGAGATCAGCACATTCAGCCGCGCATTGACGCACATCTCCAGCATTTCAGCGATTTCTTTAGTCAGGGCCTTGTTCTCTATAAGCGCACTCATCCGAAGTGGCTCGGCTCCGAAGCGGCGAATCGACAGCACCGGGCCATCAAGAGCTAGCGGAGGGATGATTGCGTTAACACGTGAACCATCTCGGAGACGGGCATCGACCATGGGTGACGATTCATCGATACGCCTGCCTACGGTAGACACAATTCGCTCGATGACGCGCATCAGGTGCTCGTCATCCTTAAAGGTCACATCCGTACGTTCCAACTTGCCGCGGCGCTCGATGTAAATTCTTCCGTGGGAGTTAACCAGGATGTCTGAGATTGTAGAATCTGCCAGTAGCGGTTCAAGTGGGCCCAAGCCAAAGAGCTCGTGATGGACGTCGTTCACCAGACGTTCACGTTCGGAGGTCGACAAAGGCATAGCTTCCTGTGCCAGAACCACCTCTGCCAATCTTGAAACCTCTTCCCTAACCTGTTCTGGGGTAAGGGTTGAAAGCTTGGTGAGATCCATCCGATTAATCAGCGTCCGGTGGAGGCGGGACTTCATCTCCTGGAAAGAGTACTGTCCGCCACCGTCCGAGCCAGTGCCATTGCCCGAACCCGTTACGCCATTGTCTCTAATTAAACGTTCGCGAAGTGCCATAAACTTTCCTTTAAGCTAAAGCTGTAGCTCTAGACCTTCTCCATTGAAGCATGAAAATTAAGCTGGGCGGGTGTTCTCTCGCGTTTGAGGAACGAGGTCCAAAAAGGACTGCGGGCCTTTGGAGTTTCAACTGCAGCCGCGCGACCCGTCACTATCTGGGCGATACGCCTGATCTCCGACGAGATGCGGCAATTTGGCTCAGATTGGACCAGGGGAGTGCCGAGGTTTATCGATGTCACAGCTTGCTGATAATCACTTTGTACAAAACTTATCACTGGCTCGCCGAGAAACTTTTCGACCTGGTGCAGGTCAAGATCTATCTGCTTGCTCCACCGATTGACCACAATCCGCAATTTTTTTCTCGGATAACCGAGGCGATCAAAAATTTCCATTGCCCTCTGGGTGCTTCGGATGGCTGGTATATCAAGTGTTAGCACGAGGATGATCTCATCGGACTGATCGAGTGCCGCCAGGGTAATAGCGTCAAAGGTGTGTTGCGGATCGAGCACCACATATTCATAGGACTCACGTAAATGCTGCAGCACTTCAAAAACGTGCTCCGGCTCGATCTCATCAGCTGAATCTGCTTCCCTGGGCGCTGAAAGCAACGAGAGCTTCTGCGAGAACGGTGTTACGAAACTGTTGACCAGGGCGTCATCCAGCCGGGCGCGGTTTTCGACCATTTCGGCGATTGAATACTTGGGATCAAGTCCGAGAAAGAGTGGAAGGTCGCCGGCCTGCAGGTTCAGATCCACCAGCACCGTCCGGCCCGGGGTTGAAGCCGCCAAGTTGGTAGCAATAAATGAGGTGCCGCACCCTCCCTTACTGGAGAAGACAGCGATCATCTTGCCCTTCTGTTTTGGTGCGTCCTGTTGGCCCTCATGAAACTGTGAGACACGATCAAGTACTGTGCGAAGTTCCTCAGCGGCAATCGGCAGGTTCAAGAATTCGCGAGCGCCCGCACGCAGGCTCTGCAGGATTAAATCGCCTGAGGCGTTCTGGGCGGCTGAAATAATGGCAGTAGTGGGACACTCGCCAGTCAGACGCCGGATGAGCTTCAAGGCAGGCTCAGGGTTTACTCCAAGAACCACGATCGCAGCAGCGGGCTTTAAATGCACCACCTCTTCATAAAGCTGCTCGGCCTCAGTGCCCCCTGCCAGCAAGCGAGCCCTGCTATCGGAACTCAGAGCTGCTCGAATTTCTTTAAAGTTTTCGAGGCTATAACTGAAGACCACTAGCGAGACTGGTTGACTCATAAATTATCCTTTTCCGTGTCCCAAAGCATTTCCGGTTGCGGAAGATTGCTGCAAGGGTGAAATTAGAGGACGGGGATGATGTTGCAGGGCGCCATGGGATTTGCTGTTGGTACATCGCATGGAACAAACCCGGCACTCTCACCCACTTGCGAAGTGCGATAGGCCGGCATGGTCAACGAGCCTCCAACCAGCGGAACCGCAAACCGAAACTGAAAGTTGTTAATGGTGACGGTGGCCCGTGAACTGAGCAAGACACCGTTGTAGTTACGATACTCCACGTTAACGGCTGACATTGTCAGACCAGAGACTACCGGAGTTGCTGTTGCAGGGTTTGCATTGGGATCTCCGTAAACGACCATTTTCTTTACAGCATCAACGCCCGCCGTATCGTTTTTCCGGACTGTCGCATACCGAACTCCACGGCGTGCGGCATCCCGAAGGGCGTTGTGAGTCCAGAACAATCTGCCAAATTCAAACACAGCGAAGAGGGCGGTGAGAAAGACGGTCGCAACTATTGCAAACTCAACCAACGCTGCACCACTTTCGCTTTTGCTATGCTTTATTCTCATTACTGACCCCCCATTCGGTACTCAATCTATCCCTAAGAATTTCGTCATCCTGCGGTAGGACCGTTATAAAGCTGATGCATGGTGGCACTTGCATTCAGGTTGATGTTGAGCGAGAGCCCGGAAATGCCGGTGAGTTTTCCAAGATCGAAGAGTGGTTGATAAGGATAATTAATAATCTTCACCGTCACTGAATCGACCTTGTTGGCAGATGGTCCATTAGCAGTGATTTGCACATTGCTGGTGGTGAGACCGGGTAGAATCGGTCCCTTCGAAGTGTCGGTGTAGTCTCCGTAGACCACCATCTTGCTGGTTTCAGGGAACGTCCAGGAGGCATTTTTCTCCCATTTGCACGCGTGACGTGCGCCGGCGCGCACGGCATTTGTAAGTGTGGAGTAGGTATAGAAAAAGCGGCCAAATTCAGCCAGGGCGCCAAAAAGAACTAACATGATAGGGAGAGCAATTGAAAGCTCGACTATATGGGTTCCCTGCTCGCGCGTAATAAAGCGACGGACTCTTTCAAAAAATAATTGACGGGTTCGCATCATTCACCTCACTTGTAGAGAACCGGAATGCTAATAGTGCTCATCTGCTGACCTCCGGGCGCGTAAGTTCCCTCGGGCACGGCCATGGGAGCGCCAATGTACTCAACCTCGAGATTGCAATCAGTGCCAATCTTCCGCTTTACAAAGAAAGCCGCCAGTCGATTAGCCACTACGGTTCGCGCGCTTACGTTGTAAGTTGAGTTCAGTGCAATCGGTACTGTCATAATGCGGCGGTTTTTCATTCCATCGGCCCTTTGCACTACTCCATCGCCCTGCATCGTTGAGTACTGGTTGAACGTGATGTTTTCCTGGATGATCGTGTCGGGCGGTTCGTCTATCGGATTAACGTTGGGGTGTACGGTGTAATCCCCAAAGCGGGTGTTCATCCCCACCTTGGCGTAGCGGCACATCTCCGATTGGACCAGGTTAGCGATGTTGTAACTGCTTCCGATGTACCCGTAAGCATGAATCTGGCCAGTCAAAATCAGATCGCCATCCGGACCGGCCAGTACTCGATAACTCGTCGGCGTGGTGCTGTTTTGAGCCTTGGCGCTTAAGGTATATGTCTGGCCCTGCACCAAAGGGGCTGCCGTCGACTCGATGAATGCGTAAGCCGTGTAGAACTTATTCATGGTTAACCCTACTGATAGACCGGCAGTAGCGGTGGCTGAGATGTTCTTCGTCTTGGGTATTACCAGCGACGACAGGGTGACATTCACCGGCTTGGGTGAAAGGGTCACTTTCGCGAACCTAATCGAGGTCGGGTTCGACATGGCGGTGGCCATGTCAACATAGATCCCATTCAAATTTGCGGCGAAAGTTACATCTGAACTTGTAATCGTCACGATGTTCTTGAAGTCATACTTATTCAGAGCTTTAGTCGCCTCGTTTACTGCTGATTTAATTCCGCCCGAAGTGGAATTCAATTGAGATGCCGCCGCCAGAGCAGAGGCATCGGCTGCATTCTGTAATTCGGCTTTTGCAGTGTAGAAATGGCTAATATCAATAGCCAGTCCCGCAGCCAGCAGCAGCGCGAACATACTGAGCGCAGTCATGGCCAAAACAGAACCGCGCTCATTCTTCTTATGCACAATCCTTTCACTTGTTTTCTCTTTACTCATGGTTGCCTCCCCGGTTTTTTCCGATAGTGCTGGAACCGCCCTCAGATGTTAGGCGGCAATAGTCCAGCGCTTTCCCCTGTTAGTGTGGTGGAATAGTTCGGCATCTGAATGCTTTTGCCGACTAGGGGCAGGACCATTTGAAATTTATAATTCGTAATACTTACAGTGACGGTGCCACTGTTCAGGCCAAAACCCGAGTAATTGACCGTGACGTTGGTGGGCGAAAGGTTATCGAGCATGGGAGTGCCGGTTCCACTCGGATTCCCGTAAACAACTACGTTCTTGACACTGGCGACATCGTTGCTCGAATGTAAGACCGCATAACGCGCACCGCGCCGCGCTGCATCTGCAAGCGCATTGTGGACCCAGAGTGCCCGGCCAAACTCAATCACCGCAAACAGCCCGGTTAAGAACACAGTGGCGGCAATTGAAAATTCGAGCAGCGTCGAACCAAGTTGACCTGATTTACTTCGTCGATTCAGTGTCACTTCCACCTCTTATAAAGCCGGTTGAGTCAGCAGGTAACGCATAGTGACGCTCGGTTTCACGTCAATATTGAGGCTTAACGAAGGCAATTTCGCCAGCTTGCCAAGGTCTACGATGGGTTGGTGCTTGAAATTCTGAATTTCAACCTTGACGGTTTGCGGAAGCAAAGTCACCCCACCTTGTCTGGATATCAGCACGTTTCCGGTAGTCAATCCGCTGAGTATCGGAGTTCCGGTTCCGCTCGTATTACCATAAACAACGAGATTCTTAGCTGCACTATCTGAGGCAGCATTGACAGTGGCGGTCGCCAGGTATCGCGCAGCCACGCGACTGGCCTTGGCCAGTGTTGTGTATTCATAGAAATAACGACCAAACTCGGCCGTCGCTCCGAACAACAACAAGAAGAGCGGCATTACGATGGCTAGCTCAGCAAGCTGAACCCCGCGCTCCTCACGTAAGAATCGTTTCAGAAACAAAGGGCTCCTAAGTTTGCGCAGAATAGGAATTGTGAGACCACGTCTATTCATCCACTCACCTATTTGTAAAGCACGGGAACGGCCAATAAGTTATTTCCCGGTCCTAAGTTTGGATCGAAGCCGCCGCGGCCGGCTAAAACGATGTCACTGACGTACTCCGCCGTAAGTTCACCCCCATTGCCATTGCCCACTGGTCTCTGCAAAAAGAAGACCCCAAATCGATCTACTATTATCGAACTCCTTCCATTGCCAGGCGCGTCCTTGGTTATGGGTATAAAGACCACTCGACGGCCTGGCGACCCAGGATGAGCGGGTGCCTGCGCACCAACACCATTCAGATACTGAGAATAGGTTATTCCTTGAGCAACGTTTGTATCGGGTGGTGAAGTAACGGGATCAACTGGTCCCTGATAGATATCGAAGCGAGTATTGATGCCCTGACGAACCGGTCCAGCAGTGATTCCTGGTTTCGTATCCACTTCCGCTCCTGGACCAATGCAGAGATTCACTCCGTTCGCCATCCCAATGCGGGTATCACTACCGCCGGGTCCGATTGGAGATAGAAGCTGATAATTACCCGGAGATATATGGTTTCCGGGAGGGAGCCGAAAGGTGTAAAGGCTACCAGGCGAAATTGGATTAGCCGGATCGTCCAGCACAAAGGCAGGGATCCAGCTGCAGATCACATTGAGCGGAACAGAGTAACCTGCCGTGGCGGTGGCACTTAGATTTTTGCTGTTACCAAGGACAGTTTTCGCAAACGAAACTCCGACCGGCGAAAGTGGAGTGGTAACCTGCACAAAGCGAATATTATCGGGCTGGGCCTGAGCGGCCGCTTCGCTCATGTATGGTCCATTGAAGTTAACAGCAAATTGAACATTTGACCGCTGGAAGCCAATTCCCGTCTTGTTGAAGTTATAGTTATTCATGGCCTGAACGGCCCGATTGGTGGCTTCCGTGATTCCAGCAGAGGATGAATTCAGAGCTGAGACACCCGCTAACGCGGCAGCATCCGCGGCATTCTGGAGTTCAGTTTTGGCAAGGTAGAAGCGGCTGATGTCCACTCCCAACCCAACAGCGAGCAGAAGCGCGAGCATTCCGACTGTTGACACAGCAAGAATAGATCCTCTCTCGCGCTTCCGGCTTTCGCTAAGCCCCAGTTTCTGGTCGTGCATACAAGACATCAGGTTCTTGTTTCTTCCTTAGCAAGTATTACTATGGTCTCACTATTTCGAAGTTCATGGCGAGGTTGCTTCTCCCGATGGGAAGTGGCATGTTCCGACGAACATTACTTACACTCGCGGGAGTTGCAGTTGTTTCGCCTTCGGTTTTGGTTTCGGTCGTGGGCTCGGAACCCTTCTTACCTTCCTTGTTGCCTTCCGTGGGCATGGCCGGGCTAGCCTGTGACTCCTGCCCGGTCACTGAAAAGCCGGTCTGACCTTGAATGCCCTCACCTTTCGGCTCGAGACCCAGGGGCGAACCATTCTTCAGACCATCGATCCCGCGCATTTGCGGCAGGTCGTCGCGGTTGACAGGCTTGACCAACTGCGCCGTCACAATGAACATCAGCTCGGTCTCGTTCTTCTGGAAGTTTTTGGATTTGAAAAGTGAACCAAGTATCGGCACATCGCCCAACACCGGAACTTTGGACAAGGTCCGCGATTCATGGTTGTCCAAAAGGCCAGCGAGCGCGAACGACTG
>Ga0187893_10015111_pt1 | contig 10393 bp, 10 predicted proteins | sample MA1701074metaG_FD_139574 | JGI IMG/M metagenome (GOLD analysis project Ga0187893, IMG submission 139574) | White microbial mat communities from a basaltic lava cave in the Kipuka Kanohina Cave System on the Island of Hawaii, USA - MA170107-4 metaG ...
GTCGGAAACAGGTGTCACGTTCTGCATGACCTCGCAGTGCATCTGGGGGAGGGTCAGTATGAAAGTGTACGACACCGGGCGTGATTTGCTCAGCATCGGTGTCGTGCCGCTGTCAGACATGATTTCAGAAACTGCAACAGTAAAGGCCATGTGGGCTCTCGCAAATACGCAGAGTTCCAAGGATTTCAGGAACATAATGCGGGAGAATATTTCCAACGAGATCTCGCAAAGCATTCCGATTTCCGATTAGGCAATCGTTAATACATGAGAAAAGCGAAACCCTAGCCCGGCGTGGCACAATTCGACCCGACAGCGCTGGAACTAAAGGTGGGTTTCGAAATACACCAGCAGCTTGCGACTAGGACCAAACTCTTCTGCTCCTGTGATTGTAAGGAAGCTGAAAAGTATGCAAGCACTTTTGTGAGAAAGTTGCGCCCAACCAGGAGTGAAATGGGCGCTCTTGATCCGGCCGCGATGTTTGAGTTTAGCAGGATGCGCACAGTTGAATATCACGCAAGCTTTGGTTCTAGCTGTCTTGTAGAAGCTGATGAGGAGCCCCCGCACGAGGTGAGTCGCGAGGCCCTTGAAACAGCCCTGATATTTTCACTTGCGCTTAACTCCAAGGTAATGGACGAGATCCATGTCATGCGGAAAATAGTAATCGATGGATCGAATACTACGGGTTTTCAGCGGACCATGCTAGTTGCCACAGGTGGATATTTCAAGGCGGGAGCCAAGCGAGTCGGCGTTCAGAGCATATGCCTCGAGGAGGACGCCGCAAAACTGATCGATGATGGCAAGAAGGCAAGAAGGTACGGGCTCGACAGGCTGGGCGTACCGCTTGTAGAAATAGCCCTGGAACCTGTGACAGGCAAGCCCGATGAGATCATGCACGTCGCTCTTACGCTTGGAAGACTCCTTAGGGCGAGCAAGCGCGTTGCAAGGGGTCTGGGCAGCATCAGACAGGATGTGAACATCTCTTTGCTGGGTGGCGCTGTGGTTGAAGTCAAAGGAGTTCAGCAACTTGATCAGCTCGTCAAGGCAATCGAGTACGAAACCAGACGACAGCACGGACTGGTCTTGATCGCGCAGAAACTTGGCGAAAGAAATGTAACTGCCGAAAAGATCGGAGACGGAATTGCGGACGTCACCGAAATACTGGAGGCGGGGCAATCAAAGGTGGTAGAAAAGATTCTCGGAGTCCCAGACTCGCTTTTCTCCGCAATACGCATCCCTGGATTTTCGGGCATGATCGGGTTCGAACCATATCCGGATATCAGGATTGGCAAAGAGCTTGGCAGAATGGTAAAGTTCTACGATCTGGACGGTGTCTTCCACTCTGACGAACTCCCGAACTATGGCATCACAGAGAAGGAGGTAGGAGCCATTCGAAAGCGATTGCAGCTTCATGATGACGATGCGTTCGTGATTGTCGGTGGTCCAAAGGACAAGGTCGAGGCCGCGGCAGGTGCGATAATTCAGCGACTGAAGGCGGCCATTGCGGGCGTACCAGCCGAAACAAGGGCAGCTACTGTCGATGGCACCACGGTATTTCTCAGACCCAGGCCGGGAGCGGCAAGGATGTATCCCGAGACAGATATTGCCACGATTCCGGTTACGGAAACAATGCTTGAGAACCTTTCATACAAGGTTCCTAAACCCTGGGATGAGATAGTAGATTCGATTGCAAAGAAATACGATCTTAACAAGGTAATCGCAAGTCAGATTTTTGATTCAGATTACCTTGCCATGTTCGAATCTATCGTCGGCAAAACTAGCATTCCTCCTACATTTGTGGCGTCAAGACTTACAGAGGGCCTAACCAGCCTGCAAAAACAGGGACTTGACGTGACCTTACTGACGAATGAAATGATTGCAGACATTTTTGACAGACTGGACGGCGGATCCATTGCTAAAGAGTCTGTTCTTGTCATATTCGAAAAGCTGGTTAGGAAAGAAGCCAGCACAGTCGATGAAGCGATCACAGCCTCGGGTATGTCCTCAATAAGCGACAAAGAGCTTTCTGCCATGCTCGACAGGATAATCGAAGAGAACGCAAAGACCGTAAAGGAAAAAGGAATGGGCGCGCAAAGCATGCTTATGGGAAGGGCCATGTCTGTCTTGAGGGGCAAAGCTGATGGTCAAAAAATAAATCGAATCTTGAAGCACAAGTTAGAAAAGCTGGTAAAGTAACGATGTATAGACCAAGAGACACCCGGGATATTTACTACGAGTCGCTCTCCGTTAATGCTTCTAACTTGCGCAAGCATTTCGCAGAAAAGTCTGTTGGAGAACAGGAAACAGAAAGCGTCATTGACTCTGTATCGAAAATGTACAATGGACGCGTCGCTAGCATTGTAGAGGAATGTGGAAGGGACATGATGGCCCTGGAGCGAGTTCCGTCACCTTTGAAACTGTTTCTGGACTGTCTAGCAAAGACAAATGATTCCCTTGCGCTGTCGCCCCCCGCGCGCAGACTAATAGAGCTCTACGTTTCGTCATGGGAAGACTGGATGTAGGAGTAAGATTCTTTAGATGTTGTATGGATGGAGCTGCCGTCTTGGGTGAAGCACGGTTTTCTGATGAGAAGGCAGATTTTCATCCCAGATCCTGGCTTTCAAGGTACCGTCGCACTTCGGTTGGCTACCTTACAAAGATGCTCCTCTTCTACCATGGAATCGGCGTTGGGCTGCTGCTTGCGGGAACCGCGCTAGTCGAGCTTGCAATCCCGGACTATGAACAGCCCAGCATCCCGAGATCACTTTCTTCTGTGTTGGCTGCCGGGCCGATAGAGGAGACCGTATTCTTTGGGATTCCGTTTTACGTTTTTGGCAACGCCTATTCTGTTCTGGTGACTGGCGCAGTCTGGGTTGGCATACATCTCTTAAACACAGATTCCCTTGAGCTTGGAAGTCTTGCGTTTGGAAACCTACTCTTCGTTCTTCCGTCCCTATTCTTCAGCTTGAGGACATGGGTAAGTGGAAAAGGCTGGTTCTCCGTTCTCAGTCATTCGACATGGAACGGGATGTTCTTTGGCGCTGGATGCGGAACAGGAGAATTCGAATGCACTGCACTTGACAGCGATATCGGTACAACTATGTTTAGCATTCTTGCATCCGCCGCATTGATAGCAGTTACCTATCTGCTTTATAGAAGAAGAGAAAGCGCTGAACGCAAGCGACTCGCCGCCTGAGCTTTTCCGAATTCATATATATGTCAGCGATTTTCTTGAGGAATCGTATGAGCCAGAGTGAAAACAATGTCAGCGTTTCTGTTACTGTAGGCGAAGTAAAAGTTCAGTTCGCCGGCTCTGCCGAGTCCGTCATGTTGTCCGTGATGAACTTTCTTTCAAAACAGGTCCCGGCAATGGACTTGGCGAGCAGGATATCACTCAACTATTCCGCTCCCGAGTTAATTGAGACTTATTCCAAGTTGATCAAGATTACCGACGAAGGACCGCGTGTTATCCCCGACCTGGATGTCAACCTGTCAGACAAGGATGTGGTTTCGCTTCAGCTAGTTGCAGCCAGAATAGCCAAAGAGCTCGGCAGGATGCAGGACGACGCGATGCAGGTATCAGATATTCACGCCGCGACGGCTCTTAATCCGAAATCGATAAGCTCCAGAATATCAGAATTGGCCAAAGCCGGCCATGTTGCGCGCGATGATAGGGAAGCGGGCAAATATCGCATCACGACTGCCGGAATTCACTGGCTCAATTCCGCGATTGCAAAAAAATTCAAATCCGGCTAGACCCCGAGCGGTCGCTTCTGTATGTACCTGAAATTTCGCATTGTGCCGGTTCTTGTCAGGATGTTCTCCCGCACCATGTCTGCCAGCGAATGAGAAACAGCGGTTCTATCGTAGTTGTATCCACGTCGCCCAAGTTCTTCATGTACTTCTGCAAGCGCCCGTTCATTCGCAAAGTACCCTTCTTGCCACAATGAATCGAGTAATCCGCGGCAGGTCATGCCTCCCTTTGCGGTCTTGTCACTGTCCTTGGAGATTCGTGATCCTATTCCTCCCGACTTAAGCGTCTCTATCTCCCTTCTCAGGCTCTCAAACTCCTCCTGAACAATGGGGTTGACAAGCTTGCTCATGTCCAGGCTTGAGAGCACGTTTTCAACCACTTGCTTTATCTTGGTTTCCGCGCATGTTATCTCGACCTCCCAATCTCCGTGCTTTAGTTTTATCTTGACTTCCTCTGGAGGTCCTTCAATCATTAGTGCTTATATATGCCTCAATCACGCTATTGATATACTTGTTGCTGACCATATTGCCCATGTTGCACAATATTAATATAATTGTGCCCGCAGATATTGTTGAACAACATGCACACGCAACTTAACCCTCAATTCTCGAGTCTCAGCATGGGAGAAATGGGAATACTGGATTCGATTAGCAAGTGTCTCGTTCCGGAGCTCGAACAATTGCGCGGAAGAAGGATTGTATTCAGTCACGAGGATAAGCGGATGGTCCCGATCGAGGGCTGGGGCGTCAGATCAGGGCCGCACTATTCGACTGTTCATACAATCCGACCCGTTCACGAGAAAATGATTGTGGCCGCGGTGGACTCTAGTAGCGTCAAACTTGGCGAGACCGAAGAAGGAGGGCTCTATGCAGTCAAGTGTGGGATTGCAATGGCTTTAAACCGTTGTGCCTTGATGCATTTTCGGATAGGACCCATCCTTTTTTACCTCAGCGAAAACTCTGCTCGCAATTCAGAGCTCGAAGGCAGGCTTGCGCGGGCTGTGCTGTGTGACGATGATCTTGCAAAGCGGCTCATTCGAATAAGGGCGGAAAGGGCCATACAGACAGAACTATCCAACCATTTCACGAACTCGATCATTCTTGTTGACGGCTCGCTAAGGACGTCTGTGTTTGAAGACAGGGATCGGAGCGTCAGGAAAATATCTGAGAGTTGTACGCTGCGCAGAAACATATTGATAGGAGTTAGCAAGGGAACAAGGCTCAAGCCGGTTGAAAGAGCAGCCGCTCCCTTGCTCTTGGTACCGGGGCCGGCTTGTCTCGATGTTGATGGGATAGTAAAAAGCCTGATCAGAAACGTGGTTGGAACCAGCCTGATGGTCAGGTTCGATGGCAGCGGTCCCGTTTTGCGTGCAGACGTTCTCGCCAACGACAGCGAGGAGGCACTGGGTAAACTAATAGGCAATGATATCGTGGCAGGAGGTTATCCTGAAACGCTCAGGCTCGCGCATTACATCTCAACCTTTACGGGCACTGAGATGACGTGCCTGCGGAGTCACGTACTGAATAGCTATGATGTTTCGGAGCTAGCCGCTGAGGACATTCGACGGAGTCTTCTTGGGTCGATCTCGATATGAAAATCCTTTCCAAGAACGGCAACGAGCTGTTGCTTCTTGCAATGAAGGAAGACTCTGCCAACAAGGGCGACTATTTGCTGGTTGAAGAGAAGAACCGTAGCATGATAGTCCAGGTGTATGACGAAGAATATCTTTCATCGCAGGCACTCGTCGAAGAGATCGTCAGGGAAGAAGTAGTAAACGCTTCAAGCACAGGGAGCCTTCATGATCCGCTGAACATAGGCAGCCTCTCGCTCATGGTCAGAGACGCCAGAATTTTTCGTTCCAAGATAAGAGCTGCGGTCGACAGCGAAGGAAAGCTGTCAAGTGATGTCACCTGGCTTCCGTCCAGAGTCGGGTCCAAGATCAGAAGGCTGGCAATGAAGGAGCTTGACTCTATCCTCTGCAGGCAGGGTATTTTTCCAGTCCCTCTTGGAAAGACGTGGGATGATGAGGAATTCGAAATCTACGCCGAGGACCTCGACGGCAAGCTCACAATAATTACTGGCAAGAAGGAATCAGGAAAGTCGCACCTATCCAAGGTACTTGTCAAGACTCTCGTGCAACATGGCGCCTTTGTAGTGGTGTTTGACCTGAACAACGAGTACAGCGGGCTTGGGTGGAATCGCGACGGATCTCCATCGATCGTTAATAGCCAGGTACGGGTCCTAGAACCCGGAAAGACGTTAAGGTTCGGCTTGGACTATTGCGGCAAAGCAGCGATTTCTGCAATGCTAAGAAACGCACTCGACATGCCCGCCGCATCGCTCAGAGAGTTCTTTCGCATCTGGGACTGGCTTGTCAACAAGAACTCACTTGGCATGAACGCAATCGGAAACGCTGTTAACACCTGGAGCATCAACGAGCTGGTCCGCGACGCGCTCTTGTCCAGGTATCACGTGATACAGTCATCAGGAATCTTTACGGACGGAGCTGGCGGCCTCGAACTTGAAAAGGTCGCCCCTAAAGCCGGCTCAGGGTCGGGTCTCGTGATAAACATGGGGAATGCTTCTCCAACCGCGCGAAGGATGATTGTGGAACTGGTGCTGAGCAAGCTTGTTGACCTGTTAGAGCGCGGAAGCATTCCCCCGGTTTTCCTCTTTGCAGAGGAAGCCCATCTTTATGTGCGCGAAACGTACTGGGAGGACATTATTACTCGCATGAGACACTTTGGAATCTATACGACGTTTATCACGAATCAGCCCGACGCAATTAGCGACGGAATCTACAGGCAGGTAGACAATATTTTTCTTTTCAACTTCACAAACGACGGCGACTTGGACAAGATTTCAAGAGTGTCTCTGGCTGACAACGACACCGTCAGGTCCATAGTAAGGACACTGCCGCAGCGTCATTGTCTGGCCATCGGCAAGGCCGTCTGTGACCTTCCGATGGTGATAAAGGTTGCAACGGCTGAAGTAAAAACGATGGGAGAAACCAAAAAATTCTTTGGTAAGAAATGACCTAGTCGATGGCTCCCTGGCCCCGTTTTTTTGTCCCAATGTCTATCGCTTCAGAGACGGTAGAGATGAATATCTTGCCGTCACCAGTTGATCCTGTGCTGGCAGTGTCCAGGATTGCCTTCACCACCTTTTCGACGTCAGAGTCTTCCACGACGGTCATGATGTTGGCCCTAACAGAGAATTCTGCAGCGTATCTCCCTGTTCCTCTGCCTGATGCTATCTGCGGCTTTTCTCCTTTGCCCCTGCCTTTGGCATCAAGGACGGTCGTGCCGCCTACGCCAGCTTTCTTCATCGCCTCATTAACAGCGCTAGTCTTCTCTGCCGCGACAATGGCCTCTATACGCTTCATGCCACGTTGTAAATAAAGTTGCAATATAAGGTTTTCAAACAATAACTCTATGGGCGTTCAATATTAGCACTAGTATTATATCCAATACAATTAACATAAAATTCGAGTATTCTATACTATGAGCGCGGAGGGAACGGGTGAAAAGCCATGATTACTGCTTTACCTTCTTCTGCAGGTAGATTCTCTTCATCTGGCTCAGACCGAAAACAACGGCGGCGACGACCCCGAGAGCGATGGCCGCCTGAGCCATCGAAACCAATGTCGCATCACCCTGCCTGCCAAAGAGGTAAGTGTCAATAGGGGCAACAAAACCGACAAGAAACGCTGCTACTGCAAGTATCATTAGCCACATTCCCGTAACAAAGAGAGCGAGTCCAGAGAGTCCCATTCCTATCATCACAACGCTAGGATTGCGTACTGGATGCCTATGGAAGCAAAAGCAAGAACCGCCGCGAATATCGCCAGCTTCAGTATCTTGACTCCTATCTCTTTTTCGCCAAGAGGGCCGTCGGCAAGCATGAGCCGGACAAGGGTCGCAGGGGCCAGCCTGTCAGGCGATGCAGCGAGCCTGTAATCGTCCAAAAGCGCCACGGGCCGGGCCCTTACCTGGCGGTGCTCGACTATTCTCTTGACACTGGCCAGAAAGAGAAAAGAATTCATGACGGCCGGCAAAAGTGCTATCACTCCGATTATCTCCGAGCGGCCCGCTATGGCAAGCGCTCCGTACATCGCACCAAGCAGGAGGGTCCCTGAATCTCCAGGGAAGATCTTGCTCGGGAACTTGTGATACTTGTAGAACGCGAAAGTTGCGAATAAGAGCGGGAGGCCCGCAAGAAAGACTTCGCTTTCTCCAAAAAGAGCGATACTTGCCAAGAGCGGAACCGTTGATATCATGATAAAACCGCTGGCGACTCCGTTCAGTACGTCGATAGAGTTAATGGTGTTCCCGATGATCGGTATGATGACAAAGATGAGCGGCACGTACAGCAGCGGAATGAATGCGCTGCCAAAGACCAGGTTAAGATTATTCCCGTGCACGCCAAGAACCACGAGCGGGATCGCGGCAGCCAAGAGGGCGACCGGCTTGAACCATCCTGGCATGACCCTGTTGTCATCAACATAGCCGACTGCGAAAGCGATGGTGGTCGTGATGAGCACTGCTAGCACGGCAAGGTTCCATGTCGCGAGGTACAGTACTATTTCAGCTATGGCTATCCCCAGCATTATCACTGGACCGGCGGGTCTGGGTACAGCTGGCCTGTTTGGCTTGTGTACGTCTGGAACTACTTTGCCCTTTGCAGTCAGTGACTTGATGGCCCGGGGTGTGAGAAAGAAAACCGCTAAAAACGAAATAGCAGACACTGTAACCCCGTAAAGTACAAAAAGTGTTCCATCCAGCATCTGTTATTGCTGCTCCGGCCTCTTCTTGCCCAGCTGATCTTTTAATTTTTCTGCCACTACCGGGCCTATCTTTGATACGGCGGCAAGGCCCGCTTTGGGCGCCTTTGCAATCGATCCAACGGTGGTAAATCCTGCAGCATACAGGGATCTGGCTCTGACCCTGCCTACTCCCTCAAGGGCAACCAGCGGCAGCAGCTCTTCCTTCACGCCGTACCGTATCCTGGTGCGGAGGTTATAAAGTTCTGGTAGCAAGTCTTCGCGCCGGACAAGTTTTGCAACTTCGTAGAGCGAGTAGGCGAGCCAGTCGCTGATCTCTACTATCCTGTGCATGTCGCCCGGCTCGACTCCCATCCTGTCGCTCAGTACTCTGTCTCCAGTTTCTTCGAGCCATTCGGCCAGTGCCCAAAAACTCCGCGAGCAGTCGTACTCGGTAATGGAATAAAGCGATTCTTCACCCCGCTTCTGAATCAGCAAACTTACTTCCTCGAGGTCCTTCTTGCGAAGCGACATCTTGGGGTAAAAGTCCTCGCTCTGAGTTATCAGGTGCAGGAAACCCAGGGTATGTGTCTGGCCGGCGTTTCCTGGATCCACCCGCTGGATTGCGTTTCTGAATTCTACCGCGGTGAGGGGGTCTATGTAGAGAAGAGAAGTTCGCTTGCCAAATTCCGTGGCGATGTACCTCTCGTTCTTGGATTTCGCAAGCTCTTCTTGCTCCAGATATTCAAGCGCCGAGTCAACCTTGAAGGAAACAGTAGCGCTTCGATACTGCTGCGCAAAAAGCGTGGAGCCGAATAACTCGTGAATTTCTTGCTTTTTCATCCCCGGCATTGTGGCTATGGCAGCCAGCAGGTGGAACCGAACGGCCTTGTCGCTTGAAAGCTGGGACCTTATGGGCTCGGGGCTTCCCATCACATAATGGTCGTAGAGCTCATCGCCACTTACGCTGGATTCGCTCACGGCGATTACTGCTTCTCCGGCATCGTCGTATTTCGGCCTGCCCGCCCTGCCGCAGAATTGCTTGTATTCGAGGACGCTTATGGGAACGCTCCCCCCATAATCAGAATCGTACCGCAAAATGCTTGCTATAACCACGCGTCTTGCCGGCAGGTTGACTCCCGCAGCCAGAGTCGGTGTCGCTGTCAGGACCTTGATCGCTCCTTTCCTGAAAGAGTCCTCGACAATTTTTCTGCTCGATGGCCCGAGACCTGCGTGGTGAAATGCAACGCCCTTGTTCACGAGCTGCGCAAGTGTTTTTGTTAGCTCACTGTCATCACCTTTGCTGATGATATCCATGGAAGCCTTTGCGGCGAGTTCCTTTGTCTCCCTGTCGAGAAATCGATAAACTCCTTCGGCAGCCTTTGCGGCAAGCGAAACGGCGCGCTTGCGGGTCTCGGCAAATATCAACGCCTGACCTCCGTTTGCCAGTGAATCGATGGAAATGTCGACAGCGGCGGCACCCTGAACGCCCGAGCCCTTAATTCTGAGTTTCGTGTTGTCGCTGAACCTTATCGTGCCGTAGTCATATACACCCTCTAGCAGCCTAGTCGGCCTCCAGTCGCTCTCCACAGGCTCGCATCCAAGCCAGCTCGCGAGCTCGTCTGAATTGGCAACAGTTGCCGACAGGGCCACTATCTGCGACTTTTGGTAGTGCCTTCGGATCTTTGTCAGCATCATTTCGAGCGTCGGCCCTCTTTCCCTTTCCCCGATTAGGTGGATTTCGTCTGAAACAAAGAGTCCGATTTCGCCCAGCCATTCAGCATTGTGGCGGAATAGGGTGTCCATCTTTTCGTTCGTGAGCACGATGATGTCTGCCCTTGCAAGCTCTTTTCCCCCCGAATCATAATCACTTGTCGCGA
>Ga0187893_10015112_pt1 | contig 10392 bp, 8 predicted proteins | sample MA1701074metaG_FD_139574 | JGI IMG/M metagenome (GOLD analysis project Ga0187893, IMG submission 139574) | White microbial mat communities from a basaltic lava cave in the Kipuka Kanohina Cave System on the Island of Hawaii, USA - MA170107-4 metaG ...
CGAGATGCGCCTTGGCGTCGAGCAGCACGGCGGAGGTCACGAGCGGCGGCACGTTCTCGACGCCGAGCTTCAGCAGCGGCGAGTTCGGCGTCGGCTTCACGTCCTTCTGCATGTAGCCGCTGTAGTATTTGACGTCGCCGACCGGCTTGTCGCCCTTGCCGTCCCACGGCTTGTCGAGAAAGCCGAAATGGCCGAGCGCGTCGAACTGCGTGCCCTGCTGGCCGGCCTCGCCCGCGACGCCGTCATTGTTGAAGGCGTGCGCCGTGCCGGGGATCATCGCGCTCGGCGAGAAATCGTGCACGAGCTTCTTCGAGAAGGCCGAGCTCGGCATCGTGTTGGTCAGCACGTGCGAGAGCTCGTAGACCTTCGCGTTGGTCCGTGTCATGTGATAGGCGCAGCGCATCCACGTGCCCATGCCGATCGTGTTCGCCATCCCGACCTGATCGCCGGCGGGCCAGGGCGGCTGCGGCACCATCGCCTTCGAGCGCTCGACGATGGCGCGGTGCTCGGCGTTCTGCGCCGCGGCAAAATTCGAAGGGAAAAGCGAGAGGCAAACCGTGGCTGCGACAGCAGCCTGGACCAGTTGTGGCATGAGATTCCCCTTCGGTTTCAGGAAGCAACCACCAAACGGCAGGTTGAAGATATCGCCATATGGCGATAATATGCCTTCATTCCATTGTTCGTCAATGCTGCACGACCGGCTCACGATCCCGCTCGGACCTCGCTCCAAACTTTCACCCGATAGTCCATTCGACGATGAGAACAGCAAATCCGGCGTATCGATTTGCACCAAGCGAGCGCACCCTGCCGGCATTGCTGTCTCGTCAGGCTGAGACCCACGCCACCAAGGAACTCTTTCGCGCGGAAGGCGCTCGCTGGACGTACCGCGACGCACTCGATGTTGCGCGACGGCAAGCCCAGACTTTGGCCGGCGCCGGCATTCGGCACGGCGACCGCGTTGCGATCATGTGCGGAAATCGGCCGGAGTTCATGCAATTGTTTCTGGGCTGCGCCTGGCTCGGAGCGCCGGCCGTCCCCATCAACATCTCGGCGAAAGCTCCTCAAGTCCGCTACTACCTGGAAGACGCAGGCGCGCGGTTGCTCGTGATCGAGCACGCCCTGCTGGCAGGACTGCGCGATCTCGACGTCTCAGGTTTGGCGTTGGACTGCATTTGGATCGTGGGCGAAAGGGGCTCGATCGGCTTGAACGGCATCAAGTGCGTCGCGCTTCCAGACCTAGGCCCCGCGGCGGCCTCTACGACAGTGCGCCCTAGCGATACGGTCGCGATCATGTACACGTCTGGAACGACCGGCCCGTCCAAGGGCGTGTGCTGCCCACATGCGCAAATGTATTGGTGGGGCGTGAATACGGCGGACGTGCTCGAAATTGACGCCAATGACGTCCTGAGCACGACCCTGCCGCTGTTTCACACCAATGCCCTCAACTGCTTCGCCCAGGCATTGGTGACCGGCGCGACCCAGATTGTCGAACCTAGATTCTCGGCGTCGCGGTTCTGGTCCACGTTGATCGCGCGGCGGGCGACGGTCACGTATCTGCTCGGCGCGATGGTGCCGATCCTGCTGTCGCGGGACCCGTCGCCGGAAGAAAAGCGACATACGGTGCGCATAGCGCTTGGCCCTGGCGCGCCCGCGAAGCTGCACGAAGAATTCTTCGAGCGAACCGGGATCCGGCTGCTCGAAGCTTACGGATCAACCGAGACGAATCTCGCCATCGGCGGCGTGATCCGGGACCAGCGCAACGGCACGATGGGCCGCGTGCGGCCGGGCTTTCAAGCGCTGGTGGTCGGCCCGGACGATATCGCGGTGGCGAGCGGCGAGCCGGGCGAGCTTGTGCTTCGTGCAGACGAGGCCTTCTCCTTTGCGACGGGCTACTTCGGGATGCCCGAGAAGACCGTGGAGGCGTGGCGTAATCTTTGGTTTCACACCGGAGACCGCGTCGCTTGCGACGAAGATGGCTATTTCCGTTTCGTCGACCGAATGAAGGACTCGATTCGGCGGCGAGGCGAGAACGTGTCTTCGTATGAGGTTGAACAAGTTCTCCACTCGCACCCCGCCATCGAGATCGCGGCCGTTTTCCCGGCTCGGTCGGAACTGGCCGAGGACGAGGTGATGGCCGCCGTCGTCATTCGCGCCGGCGAGAAGCTCTCGCCGGAGGAGTTGCTGAACTTTTGCGAACCCCGCCTGCCCTACTTCGCCGTGCCGCGCTTCATCGAGTTCGTCGACGACCTGCCGCGGACCGAGAGTGGCAAGGTTCAGAAGTTCAAGCTGCGCGAACGGGGCGTCACGACGGCCACTTGGAACCGCGAGGCTGCGGGACTTCGGCTGAAACGAAGTTAGACCGCGAGCCAGCTTCATAACCTCGATGCCTTCTCGAGGACAGGCCCTTGCCTTTTATCGCCATATGGCGATAATTACGTTTGATGAACGTTGCCCACCGGCGCTTCGCTCGGGATTGGGCGCCGACAGCAATCGCGGGCGAGGTTGCCTGCTGCTCTGCAAAAGGCAGGTGCGGTCTCGGGAAGACGGCGGATATGACCTTGCGCACACTTTCAGGCGGAGTTCGTGGTGCCATTGTCCCGTTCTTCGCGGCGCTCGGAACGCTTCTGAAATCGCTATTCGCCGAGTATGTCGCGACGCGGCGCATCACGGAACGATCGCCGTGGTGGACAGAGCCGCACTGATCCGCACTAACGCGGCGACGACCGAAGCTGATCGTATCAATGCAACAACCGGATGACCTTGGTCGCTCGCGAGTGCGTTCGCCTTGACAACGGTTACGGGACTCTCAATTATCGCCAAATGGCGATAATTAGAACGAGGCTTCGAGTCCACGCAGCGCGGGCGCGGATCTCGCGAACAAATAAATTCAGAAGTCCCAAGGGAGGATGACCATGAGGTTTCGCTTCGTACCGGCCCTGGTTCTCACGTTGCTGTGGACGGCTCACATCCATTCTCCTGCCAACGCGGAGATCACGGTCGGTTTCGTCACGTCCATGTCGGGGCCGAACTCTTCACTGGGTGTTCTCTATTCGCGCGGGATGCGCGCCGCGAGCGGGACGACCCCGCAGATCGACGGTGTTCCGATCCGACTCGTGGAGCTTGATGATGCATCCGATCCGTCGGCGGCGGCGCGCAATGCGCGAAAGTTGATCGACGCGGACAAGGCGGATATCCTCATCGGCGCCTCGGGAATTCCGGCAACGATGGCGCTCGCCGCGGCGAGCTACGAGCTCAAGGTTCCGCTGATTGCGGTCTCGCCGATCTCGGTCACGGGCGAGCGGGCCTCGTGGCTCGTGGTTGTTCCCCAGCCGCTCGATCTCATGATGGCCGCCGACGCCGAGCATATGAAGCGGCGGGGCGTGAAGACCGTGGGCTACATCGGCTATACTGACGCGCTCGGGGATCTCGTCCTCGCGGCGTTCACGAAAGCCGCGGAACCGCTGGGGATCAGGGTCATCGCGAATGAGCGCTTCGCGCGCTCGGACACGAGCGTCACTGCGCAGATCCTGCGAATTCTCGCCGCAAAGCCGGACGCGGTGCTCACAGCGGGCTCGGGCGCTCAAGGCGCCTTGCCGCACATCACGCTCGCGCAGCGCGGCTACAAGGGCCCAGCCTACAGCACGCACGGCATCATCAATCACGACTTCATCCGCATCGGCGGCGACGCGGTGAATGGCGTCATCGCGCCAACAGGACCGGTGATTGTCGCCGAGCAGCTCCCGGACTCGCATCCTACCAAGAAGACCTCGCTCCAGTTCCGTGCCGCCTATCAGAAAATCGCGGGCGAGGCGCCGACGGATGCTTACTCGGCGTATTCGTACGATGCGTTCCTGATCTTCGTCGACGCTGCCAAGCGTGCATCCAAGAAGGCGAAGCCCGGCACGCGCGAATTTCGCGATGCGCTGCGCGACGAGCTGTTTCAGGTGCGCCAGCTCGCTGGTACCCACGGCGTCTATTCGTTCCGCGCCGGCGAGAGCTATGGCGTCGATGAACGCGCGCGGGTGATGGTGCACCTCGCCAAGGGAAAATGGGAGCTGCTGAAATGAGCGGCCGTGGCCAGAGTGTGGCGCCCGTCACGGAGGTCGCTACTCCGCCTCCGGTCTGAGGGCGCGTCTTGACCAGTCGATACGCGGATCGCGCCGCGGTGGCCGCGCTCGTTCGCGAGGGCGAGGTTCACCGCGACGTTTACGTCGACCCAGAGATCTTCACGCTCGAGATGCGGCATCTCTTCGCGAACACCTGGGTGTTTGTCGGCCACGAAAGTCAGATTCCTTCGCCGGGCGATTACTACAGCACCAGCATCGGCGATCAGCCGGTGCTGATGGTCCGCCACACCGACCACTCGATCAACGTCCTCTACAATCGTTGCCCCCACAAGGGAACGCGGATCGTCGCAGACACCTGCGGCAATGCCGGCAAGTTCTTCCGGTGCCCCTATCACGCCTGGCACTTCCGCACCGATGGAGCGCTTCACTCGGTGCCGCTGAGCAAGGGCTATCGCGACACGGGCTTCGAGTCGAGCCACGCGGTCCGAGGCATGACGCGGATCGACGATATCCACGACTATCGCGGCTTCGTTTTCGCGCGCCTGCGTGCGACGGGCCCAAGCTTCGAGGACTTCTTCGGCGAAAGCCTCTCGAGCATCGACAACATGGTCGATCGATCGCCGGTGGGGCGGCTCGAGGTCGCCGGCGGAACCTTCCGCTACATGCATCGCTGTAACTGGAAGATGCTGGTCGAGAACCAGACCGACGCGTGTCATCCGATGGTGGTGCATGATTCCGCGTCGCAAGCTGCGGCCGATGTCGCCGGCGTGCTGCATAACCAGCGCACACCCGAGTTGGAGCTCTTGCTGCCCTTCGCAAGTCCATATGATTTCTACGAGAAGGCGGGTATCCGCGTCTGGGCCAACGGACACGGCCACACCGGCGTATCGTTCTCGGTGCATTCGGGCTATTCGTCGATTCCCGAATACATGGAGCAGATGGTCGCTGCCTACGGTCGTGAGCGCGCCGAGCGCATCCTCGGCGAGAATCGGCACAACACGATCTACTTCCCTAACTTGATGATCAAAGGGCCGATCCAGCTTGCGCGCGTGTTCAAGCCCGTCGCCGCCGACCGCACGCTCGTCGAATCCTGGAGCTTCCGACTCGTTGGCGCGCCCGACGCGCTGCTCGAGCGGACGCTGGCCTACAATCGCCTGATCAATGCGCCGACGTCGATCGTCGGCCACGATGATTGGGAAATCTATCGCCGCGCGCAGGAAGGGTTGCACGCGGCCGGCAACGAGTGGGTCAACCTGCAGCGCCTCTACGACCCAGTTGAACTTGAGGCAGGTTCCACGACGACCAACGGAACGAGCGAGATCCAGATGCGCAATCAGTTCCGCTCGTGGGCGCGCTTCATGACGATGACGATGTGACACCCGGCATGAAATTCCCTTCCGAACAAGACCTCGCGCGCCTCGTGACACTCGAGGCGCGCCTGATCGACGAGCAGCGCTACGAAGCGTGGCTCGATCTGTTCACCGACGACGCCGTCTATTGGATTCCGCTGCATGTTGGGCAAACCGATCCCAGGCTCGAGGCCTCGCTGATCTTCGAGGACAAGACGCTGCTCCGAATCCGCGTGAAACGGCTGATGGATCGGCGCGCCATCAGTCAGCACCCGCAAAGCCGCTGCCATCACCTCATGCAGACTTCGCACATCGACCGCCGCGACGGCGCGGAAGGCCCCTTCACGACATGGACCCCAGCCCACTACGTGGAGACGCGCGGCGACTCGCAACGACTTTATGCGATCTGGGTGACCCACACGCTGGCCCGCGTCGACGACCGACTCAAGATCCGCGCGAAGAGGATCGACCTCGTCAACCCGGGCGCCGCGTTCGAAAGCATCGAGCTTTTCATGTGAGGCGGCGAAGACGTCGCCGTGGCAACCGCAATGTTACCCTTCGGCTCCCCGCCCGACCACGTCGCTCCAAAAGAAAATCCGGTCGCGGTCGTCACCGGCGGGAGCACGGGCATCGGCGAAGAGATTTGCCGCCATCTGCTCGACGATGGCTTCAGGGTCGTCTCGCTCGCGCTGCAGCCGCCAACGTGGGTTCATCCACGGCTTGACGCGTTCACGGTTGACTTCACCGACACCGCGGCGACGATCGCGGTCGCGCGCGACGTGGCGATGCGGTTCTCACCGACGCACATCATCCACAACGCTGGAAGCGCACGTCCCAATCTGCTCGAACAGGCGACGATCGCGGATTTCGAAATCCTGACTCGTTTGCACCTGGGCGCTGCCCTTCATCTCGTCCAGGCGAGCTTGCCGGCTATGAAGCGGCGACGCTTCGGGCGCGTGATCCTGATCTCATCGCGCGCCGCGCTCGGCACGCGGACTCGCAGCGCCTATTCCGCGACTAAAGCCGGAATGATTGCGCTCGCGCGCACCTGGGCGCTCGAGCTGGCACCCTTCGGGACAACCGTGAACGCGGTGGCGCCCGGCCCCATTGAAGACACCGAGATGTTCAACCGTATCGTGACAGATCGCGCTCAAGCCGCCGCGATCGCGAAAAGTATACCGGTCGGCCGGCTTGGAAAGCGTGACGATGTCGCTCGTGCCGTGATGTTCTTCGCGGATGCGCGCAACGGCTTCGTCACGGGGCAGACGCTGTTCGTCTGCGGCGGAGCCACGATCGGCACGGCCGCGGTGTAGCAACCTCATCCGCGAGCAATAGCCGCTGGCTTTTCGTCGGCGAAGACGCCGCCGAGGTAGGAGCTCACGATGCGCTCGTCGCCGATCAGCTCCTCAGCACGGCCGGCAAGCGAGATTTCGCCGATCTCCATCACATAGGCATAGTCGGCGAGCTCCAGCGCCGCACGTGCATTCTGCTCCACAAGCAAGATCGACACGCCCGAGCGGCGCAGGGTTTGAAGGATGGAGAAGATCTCGCGCACGATGAGCGGCGCCAAGCCGAGGCTCGGTTCGTCGAGCAGCAGCAGGCGCGGCCTTGACATGAGCGCGCGGCCCAGCGCCAACATCTGGCGCTCACCGCCCGAGAGGGTGCTCGCGAGCTGTGATTTTCTCTCCTCGAGGCGCGGGAAGCGATCAAACACCTCGCGCAGCGAGTCGCGCATCGCGCGGGCGGATTCACCGCGCGAATAGGCGCCGAGCTGCAGATTGTCGAGCACGGAGAGATTTCCAAACAGCTCCCGCTTCTCGGGCACAAGGCTGAGGCCATGCGCGACCCTTGCTTCGACGTCGAGGCGCCGGAAATCGCGCCCCTCGAAGGAGAGGCGGCCCTTCGACGGCAGCAGCCCGATCGTCGCCAGGAGCGTCGTGGACTTCCCCGCCCCATTGGGGCCGATGATCGTGACGACCTGCCCCGGCTCGATCGCGAAGGAGACTCCGCGCACGGCTTCGAACTTCCCGTAGGCGACGCGAAGCTCCTCGACCTCAAGGAGCGCGCTCATGCCGCGACTCCGAGATAGGCTTGCTGGACCTGGAGGTTCGCGCGGATTTGGCTCGGCGGACCTTCGGCGAGCTTGGAGCCGAAATCGAGCACGACGAGCCGGTCGACCAGATTCATGACGAAATCCATGTCGTGCTCGACCAGCAGGATCGTGAGCCCCTCCTCGCGGAGCCGGTGCAGCAGCGACGCCAGCGCTTCCTTCTCCATGCGACGCAGGCCCGCGGCCGGCTCGTCCAGCACGAGCAGCACAGGATCGGCGGCAAGCGAGCGTGCGATCTCGAGCAGCCGCTGGCTCGCCAGAGGCAGGTTTCCTGCAAGATCGGCGAAGCGGTCAGCAAGTCCCACGCGCTCGAGCTGGCGCATTGCATCGGCGCGGATCGCCGCTTCTTCGGCGCGGGCAAGGCGCAACGCGCCACCGAGAAATCCGCAGCGCGATCGTAGGTAGGCCCCAAGCGCCACGTTCTCCAGCAGCGACATGTTGGGCCGGAGCTTCACGTGCTGGAACGTACGCGCCATGCCGAGCGCCGCGATCTTGCGCGCCGGCACATGCGTGACGTCGCGCCCGCGAAACACGATCTTGCCTGAACTGGGTTTGTCGGTGCCGGTGATCGCGTTGAACAATGTGCTCTTGCCGGCACCGTTCGGCCCAATCAGGCCCAGGATTTCGCCGGCCCTGAGCTTCAGGCTCACCTCGTTGACTGCGACGAGGCCGCCGAACCGCTTCGTGACGGCCACGATTTCGAGCATCGTCGCATCGGGCGCCGAACGGTCCTGCTTCGGAAGCACGCCGGTAATCCGTGCGGGCGGCGGCGCTCGCCGCTTCGGGGCGAGGCGAAGGATGAACGGGATCACGCCGCCGCGCGCGTATTGAAGCAGCAGGATGAAGAGGCAGCCGTAGATCACAATTTCGAGCTGGGCGCTATTGCTCGTGAGTAGCGGCAGAACGTCTTGCAGGACGCTCTTTAAAAACGTTATCAGCGCCGCGCCGACGACCGCGCCTAGGATGTGGCCCGAGCCGCCAGCGACGGCCATCAGCAGATATTCGATTCCCGTTCTTAGCTCGAACGGCGCCGGGCTGATGAAGCGCTGCATATGGGCGTAGAGCCAGCCGGAGATCCCGGCGAAGATGCCGGCGATCACGAAAACCGCGAGGCGTGTGCGGAAGACGCTGATGCCGAGGCTTTCCACCATCGCGGCGCCGCTGCGCAGGCTGCGGATCGCGCGCCCTTCGCGCGAATCGAGCAGGTTCGAGCTGAGCCACATCGCGCCGGCGAGCGTGAGCCCCACGAGGTAATACATCGATTCAGCGGTGAAAAAGGAGACGGGCCCCACCGATACCGGCGGAATGTTCGCGATGCCGTTGTGCCGGCCCAGCGCCTCGATATTGCCGAAGAGCAACGAGATTGCGATGCCCCAGGCGATGGTACTCAGCGGAAGAAAGTGGCCGCCGAGCTTCAGTGTCACGGCGCCGAGCAGCAGCGCCACGCCGCCGGTCGTGGCGACCGCAGCGACGAGTCCGATCAGCGGCGGAAGGCCTTGCGCGGTCGTGAGGTACGCGGACGCATAGGCGCCGATGCCGACGAAGGCGGCTTGCCCGAATGAGGTGAGCCCGCCCATCCCCGTGAGCAGCACGAGGCCCAGCGCGGCCAGAGCGTAAATGCCGACATAGTTGAGCAGCGTGATCGCGAACCCACCTACAACGAACGGCAGCGCAGCGAGAGCCGCGGCCAACACGCCCAGTACGATGCGGAAGGCCGGCCGCGTCACGTTTCCACCTCGTCAAGTTCCTCTTCTTCCTCCTCGACCTGCGCGAAGGCGAGCGAGCGCCAAAGCAAAACCGGGATCAGGATCCCGAAGACGAGGATTTCTTTGAACGCGCTGCTCCAGAACGAAGAGTAGCTCTCGAGCAGGCCGACGAAGATCGCGCCCAGCGCCGCGAGCGGATAGCTTGCGAGCCCTCCGACGATCGCGCCGACGAAGGCTTTGAGGCCGATCATGAAGCCCGAGTCGAAGAAGAACGTGGCAACCGGGCTCACGAGGATTCCCGAGATCGCGGCGAGCGCGGATCCCAGCAGGAATGCGAGGCCACCGGTACGGAACGGCCGGATGCCGACGATGCGCGCGCCGATCCGATTGACGGCGGTGGCGCGCAGCGCCTTGCCCGCCATCGTCTTCTCGAACACCACGAAAAACAGGAAGCTGAAGACGACAGAGCTCACGACGATAAGGGCCACCTGCATCGAGACGACGACTTCGCCGATCGCGATCTCGCCCGAGACGAAGGGGCGCGTGCGGAAGCCCTCAGGTCCAAAGAACAGCAACGCGACACCGGAGACCGCGAAGTGGAGCGCCACCGCGACGATCAGCAGCACGAGAATAGGCGCGTCCGCCAGCGGTCGAAATGCGATCCGATAGAGCAGCGGCCCGATCGGCACCACGAGCGCTATCGAAAGAACCACCTCGGCGGCGGCGTGCATCGACTCGCCGGCGAGCAGCAGAGTCAGCAGCACCGGGGCGTTGGGCGCGACGAGGTAGAGCGCGAGGCTCTTATGCGCGGCGTGCCACTCGCGCTTCCTCGCGATCCGCAGCAACTCTGCGGCCGTTGCAAGCGCGCTCAAGAGCACAACGAGCCAGACCGTGGCCGGCATCCGGCCCAGCTGGAACGAGGCCAAGGTCAGCGCCGCGAAGGCCGAGAGATCGCCGAACGGAACGAACAGCACCCGCGTGACCGCGAAGATCATGACCATGCCGATGGCCATGAGCACGTAGATGGCGCCGTTGGCGATGCCATCTTGCGCCAAGATTCCTGCGATCTCGAGGTTCATGTCGCCGATGTCACGTCACGCTGCCGGCGCGGCGGCATGCGCGGAAACCAGCGCCACGACTCGCAGGGGACTCGCCGAGCC
>Ga0187893_10015113_pt1 | contig 10392 bp, 9 predicted proteins | sample MA1701074metaG_FD_139574 | JGI IMG/M metagenome (GOLD analysis project Ga0187893, IMG submission 139574) | White microbial mat communities from a basaltic lava cave in the Kipuka Kanohina Cave System on the Island of Hawaii, USA - MA170107-4 metaG ...
CGTCCTGATTCTTGTTGATCGCCAAGTAATAGGGCTGCAGGAGCTGAAAGCCGCGGCGGTTGGAGAAGCCGACGCGCGGGATCAGAAACCCGGACTGGCGTTCGCGAAAGACCGGGAACGCCGCCCGCGGCAGCCATAGCACCGGCCAGTCGAGCACCTGGAACGTCCCGCCTTCCAGATACCCGTACCCGTCGAGCGCCACGTCGACCGAGTCCCCGGCGATGCTCCACGACGGCGGCCCCTCGGCGCAGGTGCAGGTGGTGAACTCGCCGTTCTCGATCCGGTAGCTCTGCCCGACCCGCTTCTCGATGCGCTCGCCCCAGAGCGTATACCCACCTCGCTCGGAGTGGATGTGTGCGTCGGACAGCAGGCCGGTCTCGCTGTCGAGATCGAGAAACATGGAGCTGGCCCGGATCTCCGCCTCCGGGTTGACCAGCACCGTGTCGCCCACGGCCTGCGCTTCGTTGGTCTGGCGGTTGAACAGCACCTCGTCGGCGCGCAGCTCCGAGTCGCCGCGGCGAATCACCACACCGCCGGAGGCCGACATCGTATCGAGCTCGCTGTCGTAGCTGAGCGATTCAGCATCGACGGTGATCTCTTCCGCGGGGACCGCCGCGCCGTCGCCTTGCGCGTTCGCCGGCCCGCCGCCGACCGCCGCCACCAGCGCCGCGCCACACGCCCACTGCACGGCGTGGCGCCACGACGGCGGGCGGCTCACGGATGCAGCGCCCCGGGTGGATCGACCGGCTGCCGCGCGGCGGACACACCGCCGGCGTAGAGGGCGCCGACCAGGAAGAGCGACCCGGTCGCGACGATCGCCGCCTCGGCAGGGGTGCGGGCGACGACGTACCGCCAGGCCTGTACTGGGTCGGGCTCGATGGCCACCGGACAATACGGCCGGAACGAGTCGCCGACCGCCACCGCGCCGGCACCGCGCGGTCGCAGCACTTCGGTCACCACCACCGAGCGGCACAGCGGGGCCAGCCGCTCGACCATCGGCCGCCAGTCTTTGTCGCCCATCACGGCGAACAGCAGATGGAGCGGGCGACCATCGAGCAACGCCGGGAGCTCGTCCGCCAGGGCGGCGACGCCGTCGGCATTGTGGGCACCATCGAGGATCGTCAACGGCGCGCCGCCGACGACATCGAGCCGTCCCGGCCAGACCACCTCGGCGAAGGCGCGACGCACCGCCTCGGCACCGACCGGCAGCCGATCGCGCACCGCCGCCAGCGCCGCCAGCGCGGTCCCGGCGTTGTCGCGCTGATGGGCGCCGCGCAGCGCCAGCGGCACCCCGCGCAGACGCCAGCCCAGGCCGTCGAAGTCGAGCCCCGCCGCCGATCCGCCCACCCGATAGTCCCGCTCCGCTTCGAGCACCGGCGCGCCGCGCTCCGCCGCGAGCCCGCGCAGCACCACCGCCGCCTCCCCGACGACCCGACCCAGCACCAGCGGGCGGCCAGGCTTGATGATCCCACCCTTCTCCGCAGCAATCGCCGGCAGCGTGTCCCCCAGCCACTGCATGTGGTCCAGCCCGATGGTGGTGATGACTGCGACCGCCGGATCGACCACGTTGGTGGCGTCCAACCGGCCGCCGAGACCGACCTCGATCACCGCGGCGTCGACCGCCTGCCGGGCGAAGTGAACGAACGCGATGACGGTCAGGAACTCGAAGAAAGTCAGATCGACCCCCCGCGCCGCCGCCGCCGCGCGCACCTCGGCGGTAAGCGAGACGACCTCCGCCCGCGGGATCTCGGCTGTGCCGACCCGAATGCGCTCGGTCAGCTCGACCAGATGCGGCGACGTGTAGAGACCGGCGCGATAGCCCGCCGCGCCGAGCGCCGCATGCAACATCGCGGCCACCGATCCCTTGCCGTTGGTGCCGGCGACGTGGAGGATCGGGAAGCGCCGCTGTGGATCGCCGAGACGCTGCAGCGCCAGCGCCACGCGCTCGAGCTTGAAATCCATTCCCTTGGCGGCCTCGAGCGCATAGAGCCACTCGAGCGTACGCTGATAGTCGGTCATTCGGTCCGTTCTCTGTGATTGGCGTGGAGGTGCGCCGCGCCGTTATACGGCATCGCGACGCGACGGGCCACCGAAGGGGAAGGAGGTCGGGTCGGAAATAGGTCGGGGTCGGAATTCGGTATCGGTATCCGTATCGACGATACCGATGCCGATACCGATTCCGATGCCGATTCCGACCTACGTTCCCTGCCTGCGGGTCGCGTCCTTGAGGGCGCGGATGAAGCCGCCGACCTTGGTGGCCAGATCAGGCGCCGCCCCGTTGCCCTCGACCATCCGCACCAGGGCGCTGCCGACGATGACGGCGTCGGCGTACGACGCGACCACCGCGGCCTCGGCCGGCGTGGTGATGCCGAAGCCGACGCCGATGGGCAGCACGCAGGAGGCGCGCAGGTCCTCCACCAGACGGCGCACCTCGGCGGTGTCGATCGCCTTGCTGCCGGTGATCCCGGTCATCGAGACGAAGTAGACGAAGCCGCTCGCCTTGCGCAACACGGCGCGGACGCGGCGATCGTCGCTGGTCGGCGCGAGCAGAAAGATGACGTCGAGCCCGGCCGCGCGCGCCGGCCTCCAGAGCTCGTCGGCCTCCTCGGGCGGAAGATCGACCACCAGCAGGCCGTCCACCCCGGCTCGCGCCGCGTCTTCCGCCAGTCGAGCCGCCCCGTAGTGGAAGATCGGGTTGTAGTACCCGAACAGTATGATCGGCACCTCGTACCCGCCGCGCCGCAGCTCGGCGACCAGACCGAGGATCTGTCGCAGCGAGGTGCCGCGTGCCAGCGCGCGCACGCCGGCGCGCTGGACGATCGGCCCGTCGGCGGTGGGATCGGAGAACGGCACGCCGAGCTCGATCAGATCGGCGCCGGCATCCGCCACTGCCTGCATCAGTGCACGCGTCGCGTCCAGGTCCGGATCGCCGGCCATGATGAAGGGGACGAGCGCCACCTCCCCGCGACGGCGGAGGGCGGCGAAGCAGCGGTCGATGCGGGTCGTGCGGCTCATGACGCGTTGTCCGTTGTCGGTCGCCCGTTGCCCGTTGCCCGTTGCCCGTCGTGTGATTCTCGGTCGCGCTCGTCAACAGACAGCGGACAACGGGCAACCGGCAACCGACAACGGACGACGGACCGGCGAGCGCCGCACACCCCGGTCACAACGTGACCCCCAGGTACTTCGCTACCGTATTCATGTCCTTGTCGCCGCGGCCGGAGAGATTGACGACGATGATCTGATCCCGCGCCAGCGTGGGCGCGAGCCGCATGACATAGGCAATGGCGTGCGAGGACTCCAGCGCCGGGATGATCCCCTCCGACGCGGTCAGCATCTGCAAGGCCTCCATCGCCTCGGCGTCGGTCACCGCGGCGTAGGTGGCGCGACCAGTGGCGTGCAGGTAGGCGTGCTCAGGCCCCACGCCCGGGTAGTCGAGGCCCGCCGAGATCGAGTGGGCCTGGCGGATCTGCCCGAGCTCGTCCTGCAGGACGTAGGTCTTCTTGCCGTGCAGCACCCCGACCATGCCGCCGGTGATCGAGGCCGCGTGCCGCCCGCTCTCGATCCCGCTGCCGGCCGCTTCGACGCCGACCAGCGCCACGCCGGGCTCGCCGATGAACGGGTAGAAGAGCCCCATCGCGTTGCTACCGCCGCCGACGCAGGCGACCAGGTAATCGGGTAGCCGGCCCTCGCGGGCGCGGATCTGCTTTTTCGCCTCGATCCCGATCACCGACTGAAAGTCGCGCACCATCATCGGATACGGATGCGGGCCCATGGTCGAGCCGACCAGGTAGTAGGTGTCGCGGACGTTCGTGACCCAGTCGCGCAGCGCTTCATTGACGGCGTCCTTGAGCGTCGCGCTGCCGCTGGCGACGGCATGCACCGTGGCGCCGAGCAGCTTCATGCGGAAGACGTTGAGCGACTGGCGCTGCACGTCCTCGACGCCCATGAAGACCTCGCAGCGCATGCCGAGCAGCGCCGTCACCGTCGCCGTCGCCACGCCATGCTGCCCAGCCCCGGTTTCGGCGATGATGCGTTGCTTGCCCATGCGCCGCGCCAACAGCCCCTGCCCCACGGTGTTGTTGATCTTGTGCGCGCCGGTGTGACAGAGGTCCTCGCGCTTCAGATAGATCTTGGCGCCGCCCAGCTTCTCGCTCAGCCGCGCGGCGAAGTAGAGCGGCGTCTCGCGGCCGGCGTAGGTCTTGAGATAGTCGCGCACCTCGCGCTGGAAGTCGCGGTCGCGCCGCAGCGCCTTGTAGGCCGTCTCCAGCTCGCACAGCGCCGGCATGAGCGTCTCCGCCACGTAGCGGCCGCCGAACTGTCCGTAGTGTCCCGATCGATCAGGCAGTGTGGGCATTGGCGATGAACCGTTTCACTTTCTCCGGGTCCTTGATGCCCGGCGCGCGCTCGACCCCCGAGGCGACGTCGACCGCGGCCGGACGCACCGCTTGGATGGCCTCGGCCACGGTGTCGGGCGTCAACCCGCCGGCGAGAATCAGCCGATCCGCCGGTACCCCGGCCAGCCATTCGTACGGCACGCGCTGACCGGTGCCGCCGGCGAGACCCTCCACAAAGGCGTCGGCGAGAATGAAATCGACCGCGTCCAGCGGCGCGCGTGCCAGCGCCTCGGCGTCGCGTACGCGCATCGCTTTGATCGTCGTCCGGTCCCAGCCCGAGCAGAACTCGCTGCTCTCGGCACCGTGAAACTGCAGCGCATCGAGGCCGACGCGCGCGGCGACCGTTTCGATGTCGCGCCGGGCCGCATCGACGAACACACCGACCCGCAGCACGCCGCGCGGCAGCGCCGCGGCGATGGCGGCGGCGACGTCGACCGCCACGCAGCGCGGGCTGCCGGGGTAGAAATTGAGCCCGATCGCATCGGCGCCGGCGTCGGCGGCCATGAGCGCGTCGCCGACCGTCGTCACGCCGCAGATCTTGACCTTGGTGGTCATCGTCGAGGTAACTCGACCCGTGCTGACAGGCCTCCGTGCCTGTCGACGTGCGAAGCACGCCGCAGTAACCGCGGCGGGCGCGCTGCGCGCGCCGGCAGCCACGGAGGGCTGCCGCCACGAATGTCTGAACTCCTCACCGACCCTCCAGCAACGCGCGCAGCGCCGCGCCGGGGTCGGGCGCGCGCATGAGCGACTCGCCGACCAGGAACGTGTCGTATCCCGCGGCGCGCAGGCGAGCCACGTCGGCGGCGCGCTCGATGCCGCTCTCGGCGACGGCCAGCGCCCCGGGTGGGATGAGCGGGCGCAGGCGTTCGGCGGTCTCGAGGGTGGTGACGAAGGTCCGCAGGTCGCGGTTGTTGACTCCGATCAGCGTGGCCCCGGCGGCGAGCGCGCGCTCGATTTCGTCCGCCCGGTGGGCTTCGACCAGGACGTCGAGACCGAGCTCGGTGGCCGCGGCGTGCAGCTCGGCGAGCTGCGCCGGCTCGAGCATGGCCACGATGAGCAGGGCGGCGTCGGCGCCCCAGGCGCGCGCCTCGACCAGCTGGTAGGGATCGAAGATGAAATCCTTGCGCAGCACCGGCAGGGTGACGGCGGCACGAATGGCGGTCAGGTCGCCGGCCCGCCCCTGAAAGAAGCGCTCTTCGGTCAGCACCGAGATCGCTGCCGCGCCGGCGTCGGCGTAAGCGCGCGCGATGACTGCGGGGTCACAGTCGGCGCGAATCACGCCCCGCGACGGCGACGCCTTCTTGAACTCGGCGATCACCGCCGGTCGACGCGCGCGCAACGCCGCGGCGAAGCCGCGGCGCGGCTCGTCGTAGCCCGGGCGCGCGCGCAGGGCCGCCAGCGGGGTGGTGCGCTTGGCGCCGGCCACGTCGGCGCGCCGCGCCGCCAGGATGTCGTCGAGGATCATCGGTTGGTGAACTCGATCAGCGCTTCGAGCTTGGCGCTCGCCGCGCCGCCCTCCACCGACCCGCGCGCCAGCAATAGGCCGGCGGCGATGTCGTCGGCGGCGCCGCCGACGTAGAGCGCGGCGGCGGCGTTGAGCATGGCGATGTCGGCCTGCGCGGCGGTGCCGCGGCCGGCCAGCACCGCGCGGATGATGTCGGCGTTGTGTGCGACGTCGCCCCCGGCCAGGTCCCCGGGCGTGCAGCGCTGCAGGCCGACCTGGTCGGGATCGAACCGGTAGGTGTGCACGGTGCCGTCGCGCAGCTCGGCGATCAGGCTGGGCGCGGTCAGCGACAGCTCATCGAGGCCGTCGTCGCCGTGTACGACCAGCGCGCGCCGGCTGCCCAGGCGCTGCAGCGCGTGGGCGAGCGGCTCGACCCACTCGCGGGCGAACACGCCGAGCAGCTGCGCCTTCGCTCCGGCGGGATTGGTGAGCGGGCCGAGCAGGTTGAAGACCGTGCGCACGCCGATCTCGCGGCGCGCCCCGGCGACGTGGCGCATCGCGGGGTGGAAGCGCTGCGCGAACAGGAAGCCCATGCCCACCTCGTCCAGGCACGCCGCCACCTGTTCGGGGTCGAGCTCGATGCGCACCCCGAGCGCCTCCAGGACGTCGGCGCCGCCGACCGAACCGGACATGGCTCGGTTGCCGTGCTTGGCGATCACCAAGCCCGCCCCGGCCGCGATGAAGGTCGCGGCGGTCGAGATGTTGAAGGTGCCGCGCATGTCGCCGCCCGTGCCGCAGGTGTCGACCACCTCGCGCTGCGTCGGCACGCGCGTGGCGTAGCGCCGCATCGCGCGCGCCGCGCCGGCGATCTCCACGACGCGCTCGCCCTTCATCTTCAGGGCCACGAGGAAGGCGCCCACCTGAGCCGCCGTGGCATTCCCACCCATGATCTCGCGCACGACCGCCTCCATGTCGGTCTCGGAAAGATCGCGCCGATCGGTGAGTGCAGCTATGGCAGTTCGGATGTCCATGTCCGTCCCGTGCCCGTGCCCGTGCCCGTGGCCCGTGCCCGAACGGATCGATTCGTCGGGCACGGGCACGGGCACGGGCACCGGCACGGGGTTATTCCCTCGAGACGTCCAGGAAGTTCTTGAGCAGCCGTTTCCCTTCCACCGTGAGGATCGACTCCGGATGGAATTGCACGCCTTCGAGGAGGTGTTCGCGGTGCCGCACGCCCATGATCTCGCCTTCCGCCGTCCAGGCGGAGATCTCCAGCGAGGCGGGAATGGAGGTGCGCTCGATGACCAGTGAGTGGTAGCGCGTCGCATCGAACGGGTTGGGCAGATCCCGATAAAGCGTCCGTCCGTCGTGCAGGATCGGTGAGGTTTTGCCGTGCATGATGCGGTCGGCGCGCACCACCGCGCCGCCGAGCGCGGCACCGATGCACTGGTGCCCGAGGCAGACGCCGAGAATCGGAATGCGGCCGGTCAGCTGCTGGATCACGGCCACCGAGATGCCCGCCTCGTTCGGGCTGCAGGGGCCCGGTGAAATGACGATGCGAGCCGGGCGGAGCGCGGTGATCTGCTCGACCGTGATCGCATCGTGGCGGTAGACGCGCACGTCCTCGCCGAGCTCGCCGAGGTATTGGACGACGTTGTAGGTGAACGAGTCGTAGTTATCGATCATCAGCAGCATGGCTACATCGACTCCGCCAGCTTGACCGCCTGAAACAGCGCGCGCGCTTTGTTCACGCACTCGGCGTGCTCGCGCTCCGGATCCGAATCGGCAACGATTCCCGCCCCCGCCGCCGCGTAAATCGTCCCGCCGTCGATCACCATCGTCCGGATCGCGATCGCAGTATCCATGTTGCCCGAGAAGCCGAAGTAGCCGATGGCGCCGCCGTAGACGCCGCGTCGGAGCGGCTCGAGCTCCTCGATGATCTCCATGGCGCGGATCTTCGGCGCTCCCGACAGCGTCCCGGCCGGAAAGGTGGCGCGAAACGCGTCGAAGCAGTCGAGCTCCGGGGCCAGCTCACCGCGCACGTTGGAGACCAGGTGCATGACGTGCGAATACCGCTCGACCACCAGCCGGGACGTCACCTCGACGCTGCCGATGCGCGCCACCCGACCGACGTCGTTGCGGCCGAGGTCGACTAGCATGATGTGCTCGGCGACCTCCTTCGGGTCGGCGCACAGCTCGCGCTCCAGTTCCCGGTCCTCGCGCTCGTCGGTGCCGCGCGGGCGCGTCCCCGCGATCGGCCGCACGGTCAGCTCGCGCCCTTCCAGCCGGACCATCACCTCCGGCGATGCCCCCAGCAGGATGCGCGGGCCGACGCGCAGGAAGAACATGTAGGGCGACGGGTTGAAGGTGCGCAGGCAGCGATAGATGTTGAACGGCTCGGCGCGCAGCGGGCACTCGAAGCGCTGCGCCAGCACGACCTGGATCACGTCGCCGGCGCGGATGTATTCCTTGGCGCGCTCGACGATCGCTTCGTAGGCCGTCGGCTGGAAGTTCGAGCGCACCGCCGGCGGACCGGCCACCGTCACCGTGGGCGGCACGCGCGCCGGGCGCTGGAGACGGTCCACCAGTTCGTCGATGCGGCCGCAGGCGGTATCGTATGCGCCGCGCAGGTCGGTGTCCGCGTCCACGGCCACGTTCGCCACCACCTTCATCGTCATCGCGACGTTGTCGAAGATGACCAGGGTGTCGAACAGCATGAGGTAGCAATCCGGGTGGCCGCAATCATCGTGCGCGGTGTTCGGCAGCTGCTCGAACGTGCGCACGAGGTCGTAGCTCAAGTAGCCGACGAAGCCGCCCGAGAAGCGCGGCAAGCCGCGCACGGGCACCGGCCGAAAGCCCTGCAGCGCGTTGCGCACGGCGGTCAGCGGGTCATCGGTGTGGCGGGTCTCGAACGGCCCTTCCGGCGGGCCGTGGTGCACGGCCCCGTCCTTGGCCCACAGCACGCGCGGCGGCGCGCTGCCCAGAAAGCTGTAGCGAGCCCACTTCTCGCCGCCCTCGACGCTTTCCAACAGAAACGCGTCGCCGCCGCGATCGATCTTGAGAAACGCCGAGACCGGGGTTTCCAGATCGGCGAGGATCTCGCGGTAGACCGGGACGAGATTGCCCTGTGCGGCGAGCGCGCAGAACTCGTCGAGCTCGGGGACGTAGCCCACGGTCATGCCACGGCTTCCACGACCACGCTCATTGGGCGGTCACCGACGCCGCCTCCAACCCCTCCTCCGACCGCAGCTTGCTCTCGACCGCCTTGGCCGCGGCGCGATCGCGATAGCGCCCCACCCGAACCAGGTACCAGGTGACGCCGCTGATCTGCCTGGTTGCGGTCGTGGCCGGATAGCCATTGCTCTGCAGCGTGCGCGAGAGCATCACGGCCTTCATCATGTCGTTGGTCGCATAAGCCTGCACGGTGTACCCGCCGGCCCCGGCGGTCGGCGTCGCAACCGCGGCGCGGATGGGCGTCGCGGTCGAGCCGTGCACGATCACCATGAGCGTAGGCGAAGCGGCCGGGGGCGGCGTGAAGGTCGGCGCCAGCACGACTGCCGGGGCGGCTGCCGTCGGCGTGGAGCGGACGACGGGAGCCGGTCGGGTCGGCTCGGGGTCGGGCGGCGCGATCGGCAGGCGCGCCACGTCGCGTTGGCGGGCCGCCTGCTGCTCGGCCATGTCGCGTCCGACCCAGACGCCGAACACGAAGATCACCACCGAGGCGAGGAGAAAGCCGAAGGTCAGCGTGATGAGCTGTCCGAAGCTGAGGCCTGAGCTGCGGCGGTCGGCCATTCGTCTCACCATCACATCGCGTCCGGCGCCCGCACGCCGAGCACCCCGAGTCCGATGCGCAGCACGCGCTGCACCGCCTGCGCGAGGTACAGCCGGGCGAGGCTGAGCGCCGGCTCGACGCCGATGATGCGGTGCCGATTGTAGAACCGGTGAAATGCGCCGGCCACTTCGATGAGGTGGAAGACGATGCGATGTGGCTCGAGCTCGACGGCGGCGTCCTCGACCACGTCCGGAAACTGCGCGAGCAGCTTCACCACCTCCTGTTCCTCCGCCTCGACCAACAGCTCGAGCTGGGCCGCAGCGGTCTCCGGCACGCGCAGGCCTTCCTCGGCGGCCTTCTTGAACAGCGTGCAGATGCGCGCGTGCGCGTACTGCACGTAGAAGACCGGGTTCTCCGACGACTGCTTGGCCGCCAGCTCGAGATCGAATTCGAGCTGGCTGTCGCCTTTGCGCATGAGAAAGAAGAATCGGGTCGCGTCCGGGCCGACCTCGTCGATCACCTCGCGCAGCGTGACGAACTCCCCGCTGCGCTTGCCCATGCGCACCTGCTCGCCGCCGCGGGTGAGGCGCACGATCTGCACGATGATCACCTGAAACCGGCTCGGATCGCCGGTCAGCGCCTGGATCGCCGCCGAGACGCGCTTGATGTAGCCGTGGTGGTCCGCCCCCCAGACGTCGATGAGCTTGTCGTAGCCGCGCCCGAGCTTCTGGCGGTGGTAGCCGATGTCGGCCGCAAAGTAGGTCAGCTCGCCGTCGCTGCGC
>Ga0187893_10015114_pt1 | contig 10392 bp, 9 predicted proteins | sample MA1701074metaG_FD_139574 | JGI IMG/M metagenome (GOLD analysis project Ga0187893, IMG submission 139574) | White microbial mat communities from a basaltic lava cave in the Kipuka Kanohina Cave System on the Island of Hawaii, USA - MA170107-4 metaG ...
CTGGCCAACTCGATGAACTGGGTGGCTGATTACGTCCTCACCGTCGGCCGCGACGATCGCGCCGCCGATCTCGACGGCTGGGTCACCGTGACCAACAGCAGCGGGACGAGCTTCAAGCAGGCCTCGCTGAAGCTGGTGGCCGGCGATCTCCATCGCGTGCGCGAAAACCGCGTGGCCCTCGAGCAGGCGGCCGACATGGCGGCGCGCGCGCCCGCCGCGCGCCAGGCGTTTCAGCAGGAGGCGTTCTCCGAGTACCACCTCTACACGCTCGGCCGCAAGACCACGATTCTGGACAAGGAAACGAAGCAGATTTCGTTTCTCTCCGGGACCGGCGTGCCGGTCGCGAAGCGGTTCGTGGTGCACGGCCAGCAGTTCTACTACCGCAACCGCCAGCATCCGGGCTCGCCGCTGAAGGATGCCGTGCAGGTCTTCTACGTGTTCAGGAACGGGGAGAAGAGCAACCTCGGTCGGCCGATGCCGGCGGGAACCGTCCGCGTGTATCAATCGGACGCCTCTGGCGGCGTGCAGTTCGTCGGAGAGGACCGCATCGGCCACACCCCCGTGGACGAGGAGCTCTCCCTCCAGATCGGCAACGCCTTCGACGTCGTCTGCGAGCGGAAGCAGACCGACTATTCGGTGATCGGCGGATCGACCTACGAGATGGCGTTCGAGATTGCGCTGCGCAATCACAAGAAGACGCCGATCACGGTCCAGGTCAACGAGCCGATCGCGGGCGATTGGCAGATCCTGCAGACCAGCCACAACGCGACGAAGACCGAGGCGTGGGCCGCCCGCTTCGAGGTGCCGGTCGCGGCGGGAGGGACGTCGGTCCTGCGCTACCGGGTACGCGTCCGGTTCTGAAGGCGTATAGTGTGGCCTGCAAGGAGGCCGCATGTCCGGGATCAACAACGCAAAGGTCATCATCGGCGGACTCGTGGCGGGCGTCGTGCTGAACGCAATCGATTTCGTCGTCAATGGCTTGATGCTCGGGCCGCGGTGGGAGGCGGCGACGGTGGCGCGCGGTGTCGATCCGGCCGCCATCGCGAACTCGTCGATGGTCGGCTGGATCACCAGCGACTTCCTGCTGGGGTTGTCGATGGTCTGGCTGTATGCGGCCATCCGTCCGCGCTTCGGCCCGGGTCCTTCGACGGCCGCGTGCGCGGGCCTGGTCACCTGGGCCATCTCGCACGTCGCGTATTTCTCGCTCGCGTTCACGGGGATGTACCCGACCGGCGTCGTCGTGATGTCGACTCTCGGCGCGTTGGTCAGCTATCTTGCGGCGGCGTATGTCGGCGGCCGGATCTACACCGAAACGCCGAGCGGCCGCCGCGTGGGGGCGTAGGCCGCGGATCACCGCGGATCAGGACGATGGACTCGAACCAGGTTGAAAAGCTCGAAGGCATCACCGTCATCCGGGCGAGCGGCGACTGCCGGCAGTGGAACGGGATCCGCTACAAGCTCGGGATGTCGGGAAAGAACGTCGGCGCGAAGGCGCTGTCGATGAACGTCGCGACGATCCCGCCCGGCGGGGTCGCCGCGGCGCACATCCACGACGGCTTCGAGGTCATGCTGTACATCCTCGAAGGTCGCGTGCGTCACGAGTACGGCGACGGCCTGCGGCAGTCGGTGGAGAACGCCGCCGGCGACTTCATCTTCATCGAGCCGGGCGTGCCGCACGAAGTCTTCAACCTCAGCGAGACTGATCCAGTCGTCGCCGTCGTCGCCCGATCCGATGCCAGCGAATGGGACCGGATCATCCCGTACGAGCGGCCTACTCGAGCCTGAGCGCCGCCAGCGGATCGAGTCGCGTCGCGCGCCGGGCCGGGATCAGGCACGCCGCCGCGACGACGACGAACAGCACGACTGAGATCCCGATAAAGGTCACGGGGTCGGCCGAGGAGACCTGAACGAGCTGAGTGCTGGCCAGCAACTTGCCGGTTCCAAATGCGCCGGCGAGCCCGAGCACCACGCCGATCGCCAGCTGCAGCACACCCTGCCGCAGAATGAGCCATGAGACCTGCTTCGCTTGCGCGCCGAGCGCCATGCGGACGCCGATCTCCTGGGTTCGCTGCGTGACGGTATACGCCGTGACCGCGTAGACGCCTACGGCCGCCAGCACGAGCGCGATGACCGCGAAGACGACGAACAGCGTCCCGAAGATCGTGTACGGCCAGCGCTGCCGCGCGAGATACTGATCCATCGTCCACACGTTGAAAACGGGCTGGTCGGGGTCAACCGTGCGAACCTCCTCGCGCAATTGCGTGCCGATCGCTGCCGGGTCTGCGGTGGCGCTGCGCGCGATCAGCGCCATTCCTCGCCAGGCGTCAAACCGGTACGGCACGTACGCGACCGAGTCGGTCTCGACGTCCTGGGGCGGACGCTGGCGCACTGACGGGACCACTCCGACGATCGTCAGCCAGGGGGGCGGGTCGATCTTGCCGTCGTTGTCCGGATCCCGCCGCTCGTCGACGAGCTTGATCCGCTTGCCGAGAGGATCCTCGTTGGGGAAGAAGCGAGCCACGAACCGCTCGTTCACGATGGCCGTTTCGGAGCCCGGCATGCCATCGGTCTCCGTGAAGAGCCGCCCGCGACGCAGAGGAAGCTCGAGCGTTTCGAAATAGCGCGGGCTGACGGCGACCAGCGTCGCCCGTGGCGCGTTCTGTCCCTGTTCGGGCGCCGGGCGGCCCTCGACGTGCAGCGGATAAGCCGGGCCGCCGCCAAGCGGGACCGCGCTCGCGACCGCAGCCGCGGCGACGCCCGGAGACGATGCAAGCCGCGCTGCCAGGCGTTCGTGGAACTGCCGGCGGTCGTCCTGGGTCTTGTATTTGCGCTCGGCCAGCATCATCCGCATCGTGACCAGCCGATCGGTCTCGATGCCCAGGTCCAGCGAGTACATCGTCATGAAGCTGCGAATCATCAGCCCGGCGCCTGCAAGCAGGACGATCGTGAGCGTGAGCTGGACGACCACCATGGTCGACGAGAACTTGCGCGCGCGCACGCCGGCGCCGCCGCTGCGGCCCGTTTCGTTCAGCGTGGAGCTGACGTTGGTCTTGGAGATCTGCAACGCGGGCGCAAGGCCGAAGATGATCCCTGTGAGCACGCAGAGCCCCGCGAGAAACAGGAAGACGCGGGTGTCCATCGTGAACAGAATCCAGTACGGCTTGCCGACGTCCTGTGTCGCCCTGTCGAACATCCGCACTCCGACGATCGAAAGCGCGAGGCCCAGGAACCCTCCGAGTAACCCGAGGAGCACGGCTTCGACCAGCAGCTGACGGACGATGCGCCAGCGTGAGGCGCCGAGCGCAAGGCGGACGGCGATTTCGCGCGCGCGGTGCGCGGCGCGCGAGAGCAGGAGGTTGGCGACGTTCGCGCAGGCGATCAGCAGGACGAAGCCAACCGCTCCCATCAACGTGAGGAACATGATCCGGATCGGGCCGCCATTGAAGCGGTCGTTGATGGGCATCGCTTCGACGCCGATGTCCTTGTTCGTGTCCGGATACTGGGCGGTGAGCCGGCTGGCGATCCCTGTCATTTCGGTCTTCGCCTCGGTCATGGACACGCCGGGCTTGAGGCGCCCGAACACGCCCATCGATCGGTTGTCTCGCCGCCGCTCCGGCTCCGCGGGGGAGATCGCCTGCCAGAGGTCACTGTTCGTGGGAAACTTCACGCCCTGCTGCATCACCGCGATGATGGTCGACGGGACCTCATTGATTTTGACGGTCTTGCCCAGGATGTTCGGGTCGCCGCCGTAGCGCGTCTGCCACATGCCATAGCCGATGATGACGACCGGCTCGGCGCCCGGCCGGCCGTCCTCCGAGCGGAAGTCCCGGCCCATGTGCATCGGCTGGCCGAGAATGCTGAACGAGTTCGGCGTCACGAACGTGCCAAAGAACTGCTCAGGCACGTGATCGGCGTCGCTGACGTTCATCGTCCCGCCGCGATATCCCGCAAGGTCGTGCACCGTGCCTGCCTGGGCTTTGAAGTCCTCGTAGTCCGGATACGAGACGCCCATGCCGCGGTCTTCTTTGAGGTGGCGCCCATTGATGTTCAGGAGGCGCTCCGATTCGGCGTACGGCAGCCCGCGGAGGATCACGGCATTCACCAGGGTGAAGACGGTGTTGTTCACGCCGATGCCGAGCCCGAGCGCGACGATCGCCAGGAAGGCAAACCATCGGTCCTTGACCAGCATGCGCACGGCGAAGCGGAGGTCCTGCAGGAAGGTCATACGGGGGTAATACGAAGGGAGACGTAGATCGGTTCAAGCCCAATGCTGATTGCTGATTGTGGATTGCTGAACGAATTCAGCAATCAGCAATCGAGAATCAGCAATGGGCGATTCAGGCCCTCGTCTTGCTGTACAGGGCCTGGTCCAGTATCCGGCCGTCCTTGACCGCGCTCGTGCGGAGGATCGCCTCGAGCGTGTAGCCGGCCTTTTCAAGCACCCGCCGGGACGCGAGGTTGTCAGCGAAGGGGAGCGCGAACAGTCGATGGAGGTCGAAGTTCGCGAACGCGAAGTCGCTGAGCGCGCCGACCGCCGCCGTCGCGATCCCGCGGCCCCAGTAGGGCTCGCCGAGCCAGTAGCCGACCTCCGCCGAGATCCGCTCGACATCCCGGCCCGGGATGAAGCCTATCCCGCCCACCGCCGCGCGCTCGACTTCGATCGCGAAGTTGGTCTGGGGCGAGGCGGTCGTGACGTGCGCGAGCCACAGGCGTCCCGCCTCATCGGTGTACGGCGACGGGAACATGTCGCGAAGGTTCAGCCAGATGCGCCGGTTGTTCGCGTGGCGCACGAGGCTGGCGAGATCGCTCTGCCGCCACGAGCGAAGACGACAGATCCCCAGGTCGAGTTCCATAGGAGAGCTCGGGGTTCGAGGCCAGACAACTGGAGCCGCGGGCCTCTCAGGTCATGCAACTGGAGCCGCGGGCCTCTCAGGCCCGCGGAGAGTATATTCAATCGTATGAGCCGAGCGCCCGCCGCGCACGAGACGCTGGCCTCCAGGTTCGGCGCCTTCGTCGCCGAGCGCTATCCATTTGCCTTGACGACGGCGCTCGCCGCGCTCGAAGCGTGCGCGACGCAGCGGTTCGGTCCCGAGGCCACCGACACCGACCGCATCGGGGCGCTGCGGGTCGCCATCAAGCGCGAGCTCCAGGCGCGCCTCGCCCGGGCGGAGGAAATCCCCGATCTCGGCGAGACCACGCCGCGCATCACGGCCGGCCGGCGGCTCACCCAGGCGAGGGACGAGCTCGTCGAGGCCTGCGACGGGTTCTTGCGGCGCGAGATCATCAAGGCCTCGCTGACGCGCGAGGAGCGGCGCGAGATTCTGCGCGGCATGATTCTTACCCGCGCGACCGACAACCGGCTCAAGCAGTTTTTCAGCGGAACCGACGTTCGCTACGAGGGAACCGCCTTTCAGGGGAAGGGATTCCGATCCCTCGGTCAGGAGGCGATCTTCGCCGCGGCGATCCGCCTGCGGCGGGGCGAGGCGTTTCGCGCGCCCGACGGCGCGTGGAACGGGGACGTCGTCGCCCCGGTCATCCGCGACCTCGGCGTTGCGCTCGCGATGCGTCCAGGCGAGGCCGTCGCGGACATGATCAGGCAGACGCTGTCCACCCAGATGGCGAAGGCCGGCCCGCCGATGGAAGGGAAGGACTTCCACGTCGGCGACTTCGCCTGGGGCGTCCTGCCCGCGACCGCGCCGCTGTCCATCGGCTCGCTGAGCATCGCCGGCCTGGCGCTGTCGTTCGCCCGCCAGCGAACAGGCCGCGTCGCGCTGTCGTTCATCGGCGAGGGAGGCTCCTCCCTCGGCGAGTGGCATGAGGCGATCAACGCCTGCGCCGCCAGGCGGCTGCCCGCGATCTTCTGCGTCGAGAACAACCAGACGGCGCTCTCGACGCCGCTCGCCGATCAGTCCGCCGCACGGGTCTTCGCCGACAAGGCAGCCGGCTACGGCATCCCCGGCATCACGATCGACGGCACCGACCCTGACGAGATCGCGGCGGCGTTCGCGTGGGCCGTCGAGCGGGCGCGCGAGGGGCACGGCCCTACGCTCGTCGAGCTCGTCAGCATGCGCATGTGCGGCCACGCGCATCACGACGACATGCTCTACCTCGGCAAGGAGCCGCCGCTCGGCTGGGACTACGCTCCAACGCCCGATCAGGGGTACGCGGACCGGGAGCTCTACGCGTACTGGGCCGCGCGCGATCCGATCGCGACCTATGCCGGCCGGCTCGAGCGCGAGGGCGTGCTCGAGCGCGGCGGCCTGGACGCGTTGAAGCGCGAAGCGGACGCGATCGTCGAGAGCGAAGCGCGGCGGGTAATCGACGCCCCTTGGCCGGGGCGGGAACAGGCGGGCATCGGCGTGTTCGCCGACGAGCCACCCCGCGTCCGTGTCGAAGTGCTCGACCCCGGCCCGCGCTCGGCCGGGGACCCGCTTCCGGCGCTCGATGCCGGTCTCCCGTTCGACAAGACGGGACAGACGTTCCTCGAGGCGGTCAGCCTCGGCCTTCGCGATGCGCTCGCGGCCGACCCGCGCGTCTTCATTTACGGGCAGGATGTCGGCGGCGCGTACGGCAATGCGTTCCTTCTGCTGAAGCCGCTCCTCGCCGAGTTCGGCGCCCGCATCCTCAATTCACCGCTGGCCGAAGGGGCGGTGCTCGGCGTGGCGGTCGGGGCGGCGCTCGCCGGCGATCGGCCCATCGTCGAGATGCAGTTCAACGATTTCGTCGCGACCGGCTTCAACCAGCTCGTCAACAACGCCGCGAAGATCCGATACCGCTGGGGCGGGTCGGTCCCGATGGTCGTGCGGATGCCGTGGGGCGGGCTGCGCCACGCCGGCCCGTATCACAGCCAGAACACCGAGCCCTGGTTCTACCGAACGCCAGGCCTCAAGATCGTCGTCCCGTCGACGCCGGCCGACGCGCGCGCGCTGATGGCCGCGGCCGTCGCCGATCCGGACCCCGTCCTGTACTACGAGCACATCGCCCTGTATCGCGATCCCCGCATCAAGCAGACGCTGACGGCAGAGGCGCCCGCGCCGCTCCCGCTGGGACGCGCCGCGCTGCGCCGCCAGGGCGGCGATCTTGCAATCATTTCCTATGGCGCGTACGTGCACGTGGCGCTGCGGGTCGCCGAGCGGCTCGCGGCCGACGGGATCAAGGCGAGCGTGCTCGATCTGCGGACGCTCGCGCCGCTCGACCGCGCGGCGGTCCTCGCCGTGGCGCGGCACTGCGGCCGCGTGTTGATCGTGCACGAGGACTCGCGCACCGGCGGCATCGGCGAGAGCCTTGCCGCCGTCATCCAGGAGGAAGCGTTCGAGTGGCTCGACGCGCCGATCCGCGTCGTCGGTGCGCTCGACACGCCGGTGCCTTACTCACCGCCGCTCGAGGCGTTTTTTCTGCCCAGCGAAGAGGAGATCGAGCGGGCGGCGCGGCTGCTCTGCAAGTACTGATGCCCATCCCCGCCCCGCTCCAGAACCCCAGCACGTTCCTCCGGATCGCGCTCGCAATCCTGGCAGTAGTTGCCGCGATCGCGGTCGTCGCGTACTTCGTGCTGCGCGCGGTTCTGACGCGCGCGGCCGATCGGGTCGCGGATCAGCTCGCGCGCGGGATGCTCAAAGCGGGGAATCGCGTACCGTCGGTGTGGCGCGCGGGCCCCGACGCGCCGGTCATCGATCCGCGCGAGCTGGCGCGCCTCGAGCGCCTCTCGAAGCTGCTCGATAACGCCATCAAGCTGCCGGTCGTGGGGGGCGTCGGGCTCGACGCGCTGCTTGGCCTGGTGCCCGTGGCCGGCGACGTCACGTCGGCGGCGATTGGCGTCGGCCTCATCGCCCGGGCGGTCCGGCTCGGCGCGCCGCGCGCGATCGTGGCGCAGATGGTCGCCAACGTCTGCGTCGATCTCGCGCTCGGCGCGCTTCCGGTGGTGGGAGATATCGGCGACGTGTTCTTCCGCGCGAACCAGAAGAACATGCAGCTCCTGCGCGATCACCTCTCCACGCGGCATAAGCCCGGTTAGACCAGCCCCACGCCAGGCTCGCGGCTTGACGGCGACCGGTCGAGCCAGATATGGTTACCATATATGGCTCGACAGAAGACCACGCTCTACCTCGAGGACGACGACTACCGGCGGCTCAAATCGCTGGCGCGCGCCGCGGGACGGCCGCCGGCGGCCCTCGTGCGCGAAGCCGTCGCCGAATACGTCGCGGTCCGCGGGGCAGGCGTCGACCGGGCCAGAAGCGTCGGTGCGTTCTCGAGCGGCCGCCGCGACCTCGGCGAGCGCGCCGAGGAGCTGCTCGAAGGCCTCGGTCGATCGCGCGCGAAGCGCCGATGATCGTCGCCGACACGGGTGCCGTCGTCGCGCTCCTGGATCGCAGCGACCGCCATCACCGCGACATGCGCGCGATCTATGACGAAGACCCCGCCGCCTGGGTCCTGCCCTGGTCCATCCTGCCGGAAGTCGACTATCTGATTGCCACCCATCTGGGCGCGGAAGCCGAAAGCGTGTTCCTCGCGGATCTGGCCGAGCGCCGCTTCGAGGTGGAGTGGGGCCGCGATGACGACCTCGTGCGCGCCGCGGCGCTGGCGTCGCAGTATCGAGACCTGCGGCTCGGCCTCGTCGATGCGACCGTCATCGCGGTCGCCGAGCGCGTGCGGGCGCGGGCGATCGCGACGCTCGACCTCCGTGACTTCGGCGCGGTCGCCATTCAGGGATCGCCGGCGCTGTGGCCGCGCGATCGCCGGGCGGGCCGCGGGCGGAGGCGGCAGAGGTGACACGATCGAAGCTGGCGCATGTATCTGAAAAGATGCGCAATTTGTATCTCTATTGACACACACCCTGTCGGGCTGGCACTATTAGCCCTGTCTCCCCACGAAAACTCTTGATTGCAGGACGCTTGCGGCCGTCCTGGCCCTGACGGGTCCGGTAACTCAGAGGGCGGAGCTGCCTCCCGTCGAAGCCAGAATCGCTTCGCCGAAGGCCCGCCCTCCTCGGTCCCTGTCTTCAGCTCCAAGGACATCCATATGCCTGCACCATCAGCCTCGTCTCCCGCCCTGGCCCCGGCCTCGCGCGGGTGGCCCGCAGATCTCGCTGGATCATCGGATGCCATCCGGCTCGCGCGCGATCGGGTTGTGAAGGCGGCGTCGCGAGAAGGCGGCGTCCTCGTCGTGGCCGACCGAGGCTTCGACGTCGACGCGATCGCCCGCGAAGTGCATGCGCGAGGGCCCGGCGAGAGCGGCCCCTTCGCGGCCCTCGACTGCGCGGTGCCCGAGACGGCCGAAGTCGAGCGAGCCCTCCTCGGGAGCACGACCGTTCCCGGTGGCCGACGCGCTCGCGCCGAGGCGCTCGAGACGCTTGGGACAAGCGCGCTCGTCGCCACCACGAGCGGCGGGACGCTCCTGCTGGCGTCGATCGCCGAGCTTCCCGCCTCGGCGCAGGCGCGCCTCGCTCGTATTCTGCGCGACCGCGAGGCACGCATCGACGGGCCTGACGGATCGCAGCCCACCCGTCTCTCGCTGCGGATCGTTGCGACGACGCGGCCGCCGGTCGAGTCGGACGTAGACGAAGGACGTCTCCGTCCCGAGCTGTATCGGCGCCTCTCGGCCGTGCGGATCGATGTGCCCGCGCTCGCGCGGCGCCGCGAGGACATCCCGGCGATTGCCCGGCAGATCGTTCGGGACGTGTCGGAGGCGAGGGGCATCGCGGCCCGTCCCTTCACGCAAGCGGCGCTGGCGCTTCTGGCGGCGCTGCCGTGGGACGGCAACGTGCACGAGCTGCGAGCGGCGATTGAAGGTCTGAGCGCCTCCGCACCCGGGCCCGCGATTCGTGTCGAAGACGTCCTCGGCCAGGTGCGGCTCGACGCGCGTCACGGCGCGCTCGGGCCGCAGGCGAGCCTTCGCGAGGCGCGCCGTCAGTTCGAGCGGGAATACATCGCGGCGGTGCTCCGGCATTACGAGGGCCGGATGGGGCCGGCGGCGCGCGTTCTCGGGATTCAGCGGACGAATCTCTATCGGAAGGCGCGGCAGCTCGGAATCCCCCGCAGAAAGGCGGCGGAATGAGCCCGTCGACGCGACTCGGCGGAAGCCGCGCGATTCTCGCGACGCTGGCGCTGACGTCCGCCGCACCCGCCTCGGCGCAGGGCCCGGCGCCCCAGCAGCCGACTGGAGTCGAGATGCACGTCGGCCCCGTCACGCTTCGGCCGCGGCTCGAGATCCGCGAGGCGGGCTTCGACTCCAACGTCTTCAACGACGCTACCGATCCGAAGGAAGACTTCGCGGCCTCCTTCATGCCGAGGCTCGACGTGCTGTTCGACCCGAGCTGGGCTCGCATCCGGTATGCGACTTTCGCCAACTTCGTCTATTTCCACGAGTTCACCGACGAGCGGTCGATCAACGCGGGGA
>Ga0187893_10015115_pt1 | contig 10391 bp, 8 predicted proteins | sample MA1701074metaG_FD_139574 | JGI IMG/M metagenome (GOLD analysis project Ga0187893, IMG submission 139574) | White microbial mat communities from a basaltic lava cave in the Kipuka Kanohina Cave System on the Island of Hawaii, USA - MA170107-4 metaG ...
GCCGGGCACGGGATCCGGGTCCAGGCGGAGATGGGCGGCAAGAACCCGGTGGTCGTGCTCGATGACGCCGATCTCGAGCTCGCGCTGGCCGGGACGGTCCAGGGCGCCTACGGCTCCACCGGGCAGCGCTGCACTGCGACCAGCCGGGTGCTGGTCACGGAGGGCATCGCCGATGCCTTCGTGGCCGAGCTGGCCGCGCGGGCGTCGCGGCTGGTGGTAGGCAACGGTATGGATGCCGCCACCGAGGTGGGCCCGTCGGTCGATGAGTCGCAGATGAAGACCGTGCAGCGGTACATCGCCATCGGCCAGCAAGAGGGCGCGACGCTGGTCACCGGCGGGGGCCGGCTGACCGAGGGCGTGCACGAGAAAGGCTACTTCATCGCACCCACCGTATTCGATCGCGTCACACCGCAGATGCGAATCTTCACGGAGGAGATCTTTGGCCCCGTGCTGGCGGTCTGCCGCGTTCCCGACTTTGATGCCGCGGTCGAGGCCGCCAACGGCGTCCCTTATGGACTCGCCTCGTCTATCTACACCCAGGACGTCAGCAAGGCCATGCGCTTCGTGGATCACAGCGAGGTCGGGATCGTGCACGTCAATCAGCCCACGGTTGGCGGCGAGGCCCACCTGCCCTTCGGCGGGACGAAGGCGACCGGTGTAGGACCCCGCGAGCAGGGGAGCGTGGCCATCGATTTCTACAGCGAACTCAAGGTCGTCTATCTCGACTACACCGGAAAACGCCGAACGGGCAATCTGTACTGAGCGAGTCGCGATGGACGCGGTTGCTGAGCGCATCGCGACGAATCGCCGGCGTCCCAGCCGGGCGGTCCTGTCGTGGTCCATCGTGCTCGCGATCGTCGTCGTGTGGGAAGGCGCCAAGGCGCTCTTCGCGATCCCCACGTTCATGCTCCCGCACGTCCACGAGATCTTTGGCGAGTTTGTGCGGCGCGGCGGCCGCGGCCAGCTCTATCTGGGGCTCATGGCGCACAACGCCGCCTACACGGCCTGGGAGGCGATCATCGGCTTCGTTCTCGGTGGCGTCGCCGGCCTGGCGCTCGCCGTCAGCTTCGCGTACTCCCGCCTGCTCGAGCGCGGCCTGCTGCCGTACGTGATTGCCTCGCAGACCGTGCCCATTCTGGCCATCGCCCCGATGATTGTAATCTGGCTGGGGACGTCGTGGGTCTCCAAAGCCGTAATCGCCGCGTATCTGACATTCTTCCCGGTCACGATCAACATGCTTCGAGGGTTCAAGTCGGTCGATCGCGATGCCCTGGCCCTCATGCGATCACTGGCCGCCACGGCGCCGCAGGCCTTCTTCAAGTTGCAGTTCCCTGCGGCTCTCCCCTACCTGTTCACGGCGCTGCGCATCTCCGCGACCGCCAGCGTGATTGGAGCCATCATCGGCGAGCTGCCCGTGGGCAGCCGCTATGGCATGGGTGTGGTCATCATCAACGCCGCGCAGTACTACAACTGGCGGCCGGCCAACCTCTGGGCGGCTATCCTCGTGTCGGCGTCCATCGGCATCGGGTTCTATCATGCCGTCGCGGCCGTCGAGCGCCGCGTGGTGCGATGGCGCCCGGCGGGTGCAGAGGATCAATGGCAGGGCTGAACGGACCGATCATCGACGTCCACGACGTCGACAAGGCCTTCGGGCGTGGCGCCGCTGTCACACATGCGCTTGAACGAGTCTCGCTCGCGATCCAGTCCGGTGAGTTCGTCTCGATCATCGGGCCTTCGGGCTGCGGGAAGTCCACATTGTTGCGGATCGTCGGCGACCTGATTGAGCCATCGGGCGGTGCCATTCACGTGAAAGGGAAGACGCCGCACCAGGCCCGCCTCGATCGGGACTACGGCATCGTGTTTCAGACCCCCGTGCTCTACGAGTGGCGCACGGTCCTGCGGAACGTCGAGCTCCCACTCGAGGTGATGGGCCGTCCGAGGGCCGAGTGGCAGGGCCGCGCACAGGCGATGCTGCAGCTCATGGGTCTCGGCGCCTTTCAGCATCACTACCCGTGGCAGCTCTCCGGCGGCATGCAGCAGCGCGTGGCCATCGCGCGGGCCCTGGTGTTCAATCCGTCCATCCTGCTGATGGACGAGCCGTTTGGCGCCCTCGACGAGCTGACCCGTGAGCGACTCAACCTCGAGCTCCTCAACATCTGGAGCCAAACGTCGGCCACGGTCCTCTTCGTCACACACAGCATCTCGGAGGCGGTGTTTCTGTCGAGCCGGGTCATGGTGATGAGCCCGCGGCCGGGCCGGATCGAGCGGACCGTCACGATCGACCTCCCGCGACCCCGGATGGCGCACACGCGCGCCACCTCGCGCTTCTTCGAGCTGGTCACCCGGGTTCGCGAGGGCCTGCGGGAGGATCCGGCAGTGGCCGCGGGGCGCGATGCTGTCGTGGAGGACGCCTGACCCATGGCCCGCGCCACCGCCGCACCAATCGCGGCGTCCTCCGGTGCCACCGCGCGCCGCCCGCGCAGCCTGTGGCAAGAGTACCTTCCCGCCGTCGCGGTGTTCGTCGCCGCGATTGGACTTTGGGAGGCGTTCGTCTTCGGCTTCAACATCCAGTTCTACCTGTTGCCAGCGCCACACGTCATTGTTCAGACGTTCAGGGACAATGCCGCGGTGCTCCTTGAGGTCGGGCTGTACACATTCCGCGAAGCGCTGGCGGGCTATTTCCTCGGGTGCGGCCTGGGGGTCATGGCGGCCATGGCCAGCAGCCGTTCCCCGATGTTCGCCGACCTGGTCCTACCGTACGCGATCGCGTCGGCCTCTGTGCCGATCATCGCGCTCGCGCCGCTGGCGATCGTGTGGTTCGGGGTCGCCCAGGGCTCCAAGATCGCGATCGTCACACTGATGACCTTCTTCCCGACATTCATCGGCACACTCCGCGGCCTGCTCAGCGTACCGCCGCAGAGCCTCGAGTTGATGCGCTCGCTGGCCGCCGGGGAGGGGCAGACCTTCGCGAAGCTGCGGCTGCCGGCCAGCCTGCCCTACATGTTCAACGCCTTCAAGGTCGGCACCACGCTGTCGATGATCGGTGCCGTTGTCAGCGAGTTCTTCGGTGGGCCGGAGCGGTCGCTCGGCGTGTACATCAGCACCAAGGCGGCGCTGTTCCGCACCCGGGAAGCGTGGGCGGCAATCTTGATCGCCTGCGCGCTCGGACTGTCGTTCTATCTAGTCGTGGTCCTCGTGGAACGGCTTGTCATGCCCTGGCATGCCTCGACGCGCAAGACGTAGGCGAACAGGCAGGTAATCAGCGCTCCCGACCGAAGGTCCTAGGAAACCCAGAAAGTCGGACGACCCAAACAGGCGGAGGGGGGAACCTCGTATGGCGAAACGGTGGGGATGGGTGTCGCTGTTCGTGCTTGTTGCGCTGGTGGGCGCGGCCTGCGGGCAGCGCCAGGGCGCACAGCCGGTGACGCAAACGGCCGAGCGGGCGAAGGTGCGCGTCCAGCTCAAGTGGGTGACCCAGGCGCAGTTCGCCGGCTACTACGCGGCGAAGGAAAAGGGCTTCTACGATCAGGAGAGCCTGGACGTGACGATCCAGCCGGGCGGGCCGGACATCGTCCCCGAGCAGGTTGTCGCCGGTGGCGGCGCCGAGTTCGGGCTCGACTGGCTACCCAGCCTGTTGTCCGCGCGCGACCAGGGTGTCCCGCTGGTGAACATCGCGCAGATCTTCACCTACAGCGGGATGCGCCAGCTGTCACACAAAGACAGCGGTGTTCAGACGCCGGCCGACTGGAAGGGGAAGAAGGTCGCGGTGTGGTTCGGCGGCAACGAGTTCGCGCTGCTGGCGACCCTCGAGAAATACAAACTGGACAAAGACAAGGACGTCACGCTCGTCAAGCAACCCTTCGACATGAACCTGCTGCTGAAGCGCGAGGTCGTCTCGGCGTCCGCGATGACCTACAATGAGTACAAGCAGGTCCTCGACGGCGGGTGGAAGGCCGAAGACATCGTCGTCATCGACTTCAACAAGGAAGGCACCGCGATGCTCGAAGACGGCATCTTCTCAAAGGCCGACTGGCTCCAGGACGCCAAGAACAAGGCGGTCGCCGCCCGCTTCCTGCGTGCGACGCTGAAAGGCTGGGAGTTCTGCCGTGACAACGCCGGTGAGTGCGTCGACATCGTCCTCAAGCAGAGCCCCACGCTGGGCAAGGACCACCAGGCATGGATGATGGCCGAGATCAACAAGCTCATCTGGGGCCCGCCGCAGCCGACCACACCGGTCGGCAAGATGGATCCCGAGGCGTTCAAGCGGACGGCCGACATCGCGCTGAAGTTTGGCGTGATCAAGAAGCCCGCGGAGGCCGCCTCCTACACGCACGAGATCTTCGACGCGGCCACGAAGAAGTAGTCCGGCTGGCCACGCGTGGCACGACGGTCAGGGGGCGGGGATCATCCCCCGCCCCCGGCGTTTACCTGGGGGTCCTGCGCAGAGGCGGCAGGTCGCCGGGTGTGAAGACGCCGATCTGAAAGATCCGGTTGTGAATCGTCGGATTCGACGGTTGGTGGATGACCCCGAACTGAAGCCCGAGGTCGTTGTACCGGATCAACGTGATGCGATCCTCCGGATAGCCGTACTCCTTGTAGCCCTTTCCGTGCGCCGCTTCCATTTTGGATCGCGGGTGAATGAGCGAGACTCCCTTGTCCGTCTTGTACTTGTCGCTCGTGCCGAAGACGCTGATCACCCGGATGGTCTTGCTCGCGAGCGTCTGAGACACCCACAGCCCCTCGCTGCGCCACTCGTAGAGCACGATGCCGTCGGCACGAAACTCGTCACGCTTGGGACGGGTGCCCACCGCGGCGATGATCTGCTCCACGGTCATCGACAGCCGCGCCGGTCCGACCCGCTGGCCAGGGACGATAAGCCCATCGCCCAGCACGATGCTGCCGGGCCGGGGCTCTTCGATGCCGCCCTCTCCAGGGCTGGCGGTGACGACGGGGACGGTTGCGAGCGCGAGGCTCAGGCAGAGGAGGAGGAGCAGACGCTGCATCGCCATCACCCCAGGCTCACACCAGTGCCGATTCGGCCAGCGCGAAGTCGATGGCCTGATCCAGCGACATCTTCCGGCCGTCCGCCCAGGCCGTCCGAAACGCCGCCTCTCCCAGCTCGCGTGTTGTGATGGCCACGCGCCGCTCGTACTCGGTGCGGAAGTACGGCGGGAGTGATGCGCCGGTGGCGTCGCGCAGCGCCTCTGCCGCCCCGAACAGCACGGCGGCGCGCGTGAACTGTCCGAGCCCGGCCGCGCAACAGCCCAGGGCCGCCAGGCAGGTGGCGATCCCCCGCTTTTCCTGGAGCTCGCGCCTGATGATCAGGCAGGCCTTGTAGAGCGCCTCCGCGCGCCGGTGATCGCCCATCGCCGAGGCCATGGCGCCAAGATTGAGTTGTGTATACGCGGTGAAGCCCTTGTCGCCCAACTGCTGGAAGACGGCCAGCGCTTCGTCGAGGAGTGCCGTGGCTCGCTGGAACTCGCCGCGGTCGCGGGAGATCATGCCCAGGTTGGTCAGGATCATGCCGGTGCCCCACTCGTGGCGCAACGCGCGTATCTGGACCAGGCTCTGCTCCAGCAGCGCCGTCGCCTTGTCGAGGTCTCCCTGTTCCCGAGCCACCAGCCCAAGGATCATCCTTGCCCATGCCGATCCCCAGTTGTCACCGACTTCCTGCGAAAGGTTCAACCCTTCTCCGCCCAGCGCCTCAGCCTGCTTGTAGTTCTCGAGGCTGCAGGCGTGTATCCCCAGGAGGACCAGGCAGGATGCCGCGCCCCGCTTGTCACCCGACTGACGCGACAGCGCGAGCGCCTGCTCCGCGAGCGCTGCCGTCTCCTTCCGATCACCCTGGCGCAGGGCGAGACCGGCTGCGGCGTTGAGCGCCTTGATCCTGGCGGCGCTCGCCGATGGCTCGCCGCGCGAGAGCGTGTCCTTCAACCACTGGCGCGCTTCCGTCCAATACCCTCGGACCTCGCAGAACCACCACAGGGCGCCGGCTAGCCGCAGGCCCGCCTCGCTGCCCTCAGGATCAATGCGGCACCATTCCAGCGCCGCGCGGAGGTTGTCGAGTTCGACCTCCACACGATCGAGCCAGATCTTCTGATCGGGTCCCTGGAACTGCGGTTCAGCGCGCTCGGCGAAGGTCAGGAAGAAGTCACGATGGCGGGTGCGCACAGCGGCGGCTTCCCCTGACTCGACCAGACGATCCAACGCGTACTGCCGCATCGTCTCCAGTAGGCGATAGCGGGCCTCGGCGCCGGAGCCCACATCGACCGCGATCAGCGACTTGTCCGCGAGTCGCGACAGAAGATCGAGGATCACCGTGGGGTCGATTCCGCCATCCGCGCACACCCCTTCGGCGGCATCGAGCGTGAAGCCGCCGACGAACACGCTGAGCCGACGGAACAGTGCGCGCTCATCGTCGGCCAGCATATCGTGGCTCCAATCGATAGCGGCGCGCAACGTCTGGTGATGTGGCAGGGCCGTGCGGGCGCCGCCCGTGAGCAGCCGGAACCGGTCGTCGAGGCGCGAAGCGATCTGTTCGACCGACAACACCCTCACGCGCGCAGCGGCCAGCTCGAGCGCGAGCGGGATCCCGTCCAGACGGCGGCACAGCTCGGCAATCGCCTTGACGTTGGCGCTCGTCAGGACAAACCCCGGTTGATAGAGGACCGCGCGTTCGACAAAGAGACGGACCGCTGTGTACTGGGTGATCGTCTCCGGCGACGCGGACTGCTGTGGATCCGGAAGCGAGAGCGACGGCACGCGGTAGCTGGCTTCCCCTGCGACGCTCAGCGGTTCGCGGCTCGTCGCCAGGACACGCAGCTTCGGGCAGCGTCGGAGTAGCCGCGCGCAGAGATCGGCCGAGGCCGAGAGCACGTGCTCACAGTTATCCATGACGAGCAGCACGGACTTTGGTTCCAAGAAGTCGAGCAGCGCCTCGGTCGCCTGGCGGGCGGGCTCCCTCAGGCCCAGTGCCGCCGCGACCGTCTGCGGGATCAACGCCGGATCGGTGATCGGCGCCAGCTCCACCAGCCAGACACCGTCCGGGTGGGTCTCCAGGACGTCAGCCGCCACCTGGAGGGCCAGCCGCGTCTTGCCGGCGCCACCCGAGCCCAGCAGCGTCACGACCCGCGCCGTGGCCAACAGGCGCTTCACCTCCAGCATGTCCTCTTTGCGGCCGATGAAGCTCGTGAGCTGGATAGGCAGATTGTTTGGGAAGACGTCCAGTGATCGCAGCGGCGGGAAGTCACTGGGCAGGTCGGGATGGACAACCTGAAAGAGGCGCTCGGGGCGCTGCAGATCCTTGAGGCGGTGCGGGCCGAGATCGCGAACCTCGATGCGGTCCGGGAGCTCCGGCTCGATCAAGCCCTGTGTCGGCTGCGACAACAGGATCTGGCCGCCGTGCCCGGCTGAGGAGATCCGCGCCGCCCGGTGCACGTCCAGCCCGACGTAGTCATCCCCGAGCAGCGTGGCTTCACCGGTGTGGATCCCCATGCGGACCTTCACCCGGACGCCGTTGGGCCACGGATGCGCGGCCAGTGCCCGCTGGCCGGCCACCGCGGCCCCAATCGCCTGTTGGGCAACGGGGAAGACCACGAAGAACGAATCGCCCTGAGTGCCGACTTCACGGCCGCCGATACTAGAGAAGATGTCGCGGAGCAGCCGACGCTGCGTCTCGAGCACGTCCGCGTAGGCATCGCCCAGGTCCTGAGCGAGCCGCGTGGAACCTTCGATGTCGGTGAAGAGGAAGGTGACCGTTCCGGTCGGCAGCTCTGGCGTGGCCCCACCTCGCGCTGCGCGTGTCAGGATGAGCGCGTGATCGACTTTCGCTCGGTGACAGCAGGCTCCTGCTCGGGTGAGCCGAACGTCCCTTTTGACGTGGCCACGATTCGGACAGAGGTGCTGTCCTGACGATCCCTTCGAAACCAGAGATCGCGCCCGAGGAAGCCAAAGGCCGTCTAGCGTCAGGAGAGCCCGTTGTCCTCGATGTTCGCGAGCCGGACGAGGTGGCGTCCTGGCCTTTTCCCGGTAGCATCCACATCCCGCTGAAGCAGGTGCTCGAGGGCCGGATGCAGGGCCTGCCCCGCGATCGCCCCGTCATCACGTTGTGTCACAGTGGGAACCGATCACTGGAGGCGGCACGGTTCTTGCGGCAGAGCGGCATCCCCGCCCAGTCCCTGCGAGGCGGCATTGCCGCCTGGAACCGTGTCTACGACGTGGCCGCGATGCCGATAGGGGAGCGTGGCGAGGTGGTGCAGTTCCGGCGCCTGGGCAAAGGCTGCCTCAGCTACTTGGTGACGGCCGGTGGGGAGGCCGCGGTCATCGATCCGTCATGGCAGATCAGCCAGTACCTCGACGCGGCAGCATCGCGCGGCGCCCGAATCCGCGCGGTGATGGACACGCACCTGCACGCCGATCACATCTCCGGGGCCCGGCGCCTGACCGAAGAAAGCAGCGCCACGCTCTACTTGAGCCCGGCCGATGGGTTCGCCTTTGGTGGATTCGCCGCGGTCCGCGAGGGGTTCACCGCACGCGTGGGCCCGCTGGTCCTGAAGGCGCTGGCCGCGCCGGGCCACACCGCCGGGAGTGTCGCCTGGGACATTGCGGGAGTGGCCCTGCTCACAGGTGACACGTTGTTCCTGGAAAGCATTGGGCGGCCTGACTTACACGGCCAGGCAGAGGCCTTCGCGCACGACCTGTACGATACGCTGCAACGCCTGGCCGTGCTGCCTGAGAACCTGCTGATCCTGCCCGGCCACTACCCGGATAACGTAGGTCTCGTCTATGGGCAGCCACACGCGGATCGGCTTGGGCCGATCCGCACGCGGCTGCGGTTTGCCGGCGAGGATGAATCGGCGTTTGTCGAGCGGGTCCGTCGCGTACCAGAACGGCCACCCAACATGGTGGCGATTCTCGAGATCAACAGACAGGGCACCCCAGCCTCAGACGACGAGGCTGGGGGACTTGAGGAAGGACCGAATCGCTGCGCGGTGAAGACCGGGTAGCCGAGTGTAGTCACGTTCAAGTCAGCGGAGGGCCCTGCATGAAGCTTGAAGGCCAGTATCTGCTCCCGGCTCCTCGTGAGCAGGTCTGGGCCGCGCTGAACGACCCGCAGGTTTTGCAGAAGACGACACCAGGGCTGAAGCAGTTGGTGCCCGCAGGCGAGGGCACGTACGATGCCACGATCGAGCTCGCCGTCGGCCCGGTGAAGGGCGCCTATCAAGGCAAGGTGCGCATTACCGACACCGCGGCGCCCGAGCGGATGACCTTGATCGTCGAGGGCGGCGGGCGCGCCGGGACGATCAGGGCGTCCGGGGCGCTCACGCTCGAAGCACAAGACGGCAAGACGATGGTGCACTATGTGGGTGACGCCCAGGTGACCGGCGTGCTCATGAGCGTCGGCCACCGCTTGTTCGGCGGCGTGGCCAAGCAGCTGGCCGGCGAGTTCTTCAAGGCGCTCGAGCGGGAAGTCACGCGGCGCCGCACCTAGATAAACGTCACCGCGGAGCACAGGCGAACCGATGATCCCGGCGGCATTCACCTACCACCGGCCGAAGACGGCGGCGTCCGCGTTGCGGCTGCTCGAGACGCTGGGTCCCGATGCCAGGGTCCTGGCCGGCGGGCAGAGTTTGCTGCCGATGATGAAGCTCCGCCTCGCCTCGCCGGCACACCTGGTGGACATCAGCCGGATCACGACGCTGCAGCGTATCCGCAGGTCCCCGGGCCGCCTCCGCATCGGGGCGCTCGCGACACATTGGATGCTGGAGACAGCGCCGGCGGTGCGGCGGCTGGCGCCCGCGCTGGCCGAGACGGCCTCATTCATCGGTGACGTGCAGGTGCGCAACCTCGGGACGATCGGTGGCAGCCTGGCGCATGCCGATCCGGCGGCCGACTACCCGGCGACCCTCTTGGCCCTGGACGCTGAATTTGAGTTGCAACACCACCGTGGGAGCCGTGTCGTGCTCGCTCACGAGTTCTTCCAGGGCCTCATGACAACCGCGCTTCGGCCCGGCGAACTGCTGACAGAGATCCGCCTTCCGGTGCCGGCGGGCGTCGGCGCCGCCTACCTCAAGATGCCAAATCCGGCCTCGGGGTTTGCGCTGGCAGGCGTGTCGGCCGCGATGGCCGTGGACGCCGACGGCCGCTGCACGATGGCGCGCGTCGGTATCACGGGGGTCGCCCCAACGGCGTACCGCGCGCGCGCTGTCGAGGAGACGCTCGTGGGTCGCGAGCCGACCGACGACACCCTGGCCGCGGCCGCGGCCGCGGCGGCCGATGGCGTCGAGGCAAACGCCGACCTCTTCGCCAGCGCCGAGTACCGCCGCCACCTGGCCCGTGTCCTCACCCGGCGCGCCCTGGTCCTCGCGCGGGACCGGATCCGGCCGCGACGC
>Ga0187893_10015116_pt1 | contig 10390 bp, 5 predicted proteins | sample MA1701074metaG_FD_139574 | JGI IMG/M metagenome (GOLD analysis project Ga0187893, IMG submission 139574) | White microbial mat communities from a basaltic lava cave in the Kipuka Kanohina Cave System on the Island of Hawaii, USA - MA170107-4 metaG ...
ATGTCCGTCGCTCCCTCCGCGCGGCATCGCGGTTCCAGTTGATTCTGCATTCCGGGCGCGCCTTTGACAGGGCTTGAAAGCCCTTTTCGGTGACCAGCGTGTGATAGAGGTCGACGTAGCGCAACGCTGCAAGTCCGGACAACATCGCGATCGACGCGTCGCCGATATCCGTGCGATCCAGATATAGCTCCGACAGCGCTGTGAGTCCCGCCAGCTTCGCGAAACCCGAATCGCTCACCGGCGTGTATTCGAGATTCAGCGATTCGAGCCTCGCCAACTGCGCGACAACCTCCATGGCTGCGTCGGTGATCTTCGTTTGGGCGAGGCCGAGACTTTTTAACTGCTTCAGTGCGGCGAGCGCTTTGAAACCGTTTTCGTTGAAACGTCCGAAGCTTAGGTCGAGATGCTCGAGACGCGCCAGACCCGCGACCGCGCGCAACCCGTCGTTGTTGACGTCAACGCCGCGAAGGTTCAATCGTTTGAGATTCTTGAGCGTTCCGAGCGCCGCCAGGCCGTAGTCGGTCGCGTCCGTATAGCGAATCGACAGGGCCTCGAGCCCGGTGAGCTTGCCGATCTGGATCACGCCGTCGTTGTTCAGCGGCGTGCTCTCGACATTCAGATCGCGCAGCTTCGCGAGACCGCTGAGCGCCGCGAGCCCCGGCCCTTCCACCAGCGTGTGGCCGAGATAGAGCGTTCGCAGGTTGACCAGCGGAGCCAGGTGAACGAGTGCGCTGTCGGATAGCAGCGTGTGGCCCAGGTCCAGGCTCTCCAGCGTGCGGATCGAGGAGAGATGCGCGACTCCGGCGTCACTGGTTTCGGTTCCGCGGAGGTTCAGCTCGACCAGATGCGGAAGTCGCGTGAGAATCCGCAGCTCGCGGTCCGTGATCGAGGATCGTTCGAGCGAGACCCCTGTCACGTGTCCGCCCTCGCCCATCGCGACTTTACCGCCTATCGATCGCAGCCACTCCGCGATTGCGCTTTCGCCTTTCTCCGTAACTTCCACGGCTTCGGTCTCACGCTTCGGGCCGCCACCGGAAACATCTTCGAAAAGCACTTTCGCCGACGGAATTCCGGCGATCAGCTCGCGCACGCCCGAGCCGGTCGCGCGACTGTAACGCAGATCCACCCTGCGGAGCTGTCTCAATCCCGCAAGCTTCGCAAGTCCCGTGTTGGAGACTCTTGTGCGGTACAGGTTCAGCTCTTCGAGACCCGTCATCCCGCGCAGCGCGTCCAGCGCCGCGTCGCTTACGCGCGAGTCGCGAAGGTCGAGCCGGCGCAGTTTTGTCAGGCCGGCGAGGTGGGAAACGCCCGCATCGCCGATCCCGGTGTCGGCCAGGTCGAGCTCGGTCAGGTTGATGAGCCCCGCGAGATTTGCCAGACCCGCGTCGGTGATCGAGGTGCCGCGCAGATACAGCTTGACCAGGTCCGGCATGTTTTTCAATGCGTCCATGCCCTTGTCGTTGAATGTGCGGTCGTAGTTCAGGTCGAGATGTTTGAACCTGAACACGGCGAGCGGCGCGCCGGCGATGCGGGTCTGGTGAGCCCTCAGCTCGCGTAGATTCGCCAGAGGCTGGAGGTTCCTGACCGCCGAGTCGTCAAACGGAATGTAGGTTTGCACCGGCTTGCTGAGCACGAGTTTTTCGAGCTGCGTCATGCCGGAGAACAAGCCCATGGTTGCGGCGACCAACGGGATCGGCTGATCGTACCAGAGGCGCCCGTTCACGTAGAGCTCTTTGACGTGCGGCAGCGGGGGCAGGCGCTTCAGCTCATCTTCCAGTGCCAGGCCCCATTGCGTGATGCCGGTAAAGTTGAGCGTATGGATGCGAAAATCTGATGCCGGCAGCGCGGCGAGGTCGGTGACGGGCCGTCGCTGTCCCTCCAGTACGACGCTTCCTCCCATGCGCAGCATCCATTCGGCGACGACCCGGTCTGGCGTGGTCTGCTGTGCGCAGAGAACAGCCGCCGCCAGCCAAGGGAGGAGCCGGACCAGCATGCCTAATGATATATCAGCGCGGCGTCAGCGTTCGCGGCGACCCCGGTGAGGACCTATCAACCCCGCAGGCTCAGGTCATGAGTGTGCCATGAACGAGATCGGCCGGTTCCAATATCCTCAGTTACCGGGGTCATACATCGATCGCGCATGAACACGCAAGTGTGGGTTAGAGCTTGAGCGTCCCCTGTTTCGCTGCCATGCCGCGAGCAGTCTTGGCATGCTACAGAGCCGAAACGATGTCTGTCTTGCTGAAATCGTCGCCCTTGAACAGGAGAGGCTCGCCCGCCGTCCTGGCGAGCGCGTAGGCGAAGCAGTCGCCGAAATTCAGCCCCGCCGCATGACGGCCTCTGCCGAAGTCGTGGAAGGCCTGACGGGCGATATGCGCGTGCTCAACGGTCACGGGTTCAATCACGATGCTAACGCGGCGAAACAGCGCGTCACACTGGCGGCTGACTTCAGCGCCGAATTGACCCTCGATTACAATCGAGAGCTCGATAAAACTGCCAGCGGATATACGGCAGCGCGGGGCGCGGCTGATCGCCTGGATGTAGAGTTCGGAATCCGGCTCATTGGCCAGGATAGCGACGAGCGCCGAAGAATCGAGGATCATTTCGGCAGGCCGTGCTCGTCATAGAGAAACTCTGCATGATCGAGATAGGGCCGCTTGATACAGGCGGCAGAGCGCGCGGCGATGGCGCGCAGGTCTGCGGCTAGACGGTCAGGGTCGCGCCGGAGGCGTTCATAGCGCTCACGCAGCGCTTCGGTGACAGCCCGAGTCAAGGTCTCGCCGGTGGCCTCGGCAATTGCCTGCGCAAGGCGGTGGGCTTCCCGATCTTTGACATTGAGGCTCATGCCGCTGTTTCTTTCTTTCTGCATGTCTTTCTAGCCTTCTTTATTATAGCCCGGTTCAGGGCCAGCTTGCGTATCAGGGCAGTGACGGAACGCTTCCATTTCCAGGCCCGGGATGCTATAGACTGATAGACAATCGCGATGTGTGTGCCAACTGTGGCCAAAGCCTGCCTCCTGTTGTTCTGCCTGATCCCCGCCACCGCCGACTCGACGCACGTCTTCCGCCAGTACTGCTTTGGCTGCCACGGCAAGTCGTCGCCGATGGCGGGGTTGAACCTGGTCGAGCTGACTTCGCACGCGTCCGTCGCTGAAAAGTTCCAGCAGTGGGAAAAAGTCGCCGCGGCCCTCGAGCAGAAGCGCATGCCGCCGGAGAAAATGCCGGCGCCGTCGGACGCCGATCGCCTCCAGGCGGCCCAGTGGGTCCGCACGCGCCTCCGCGATTACGCCGTCCGCAACGACGGCGATCCGGGCCGCGTCACCGTACGCCGCCTCACCAGCGCCGAGTACGCCTACACCATCCGCGATCTCACCGGCCTCGATCTCAAATTTGAGCGCGACTTCGCCACCGACACCGTCGGCGGCGAGGGATTCACCAATTTCGGCGACGTGCAGTTCATGCAGGACGCCAACCTCGAGCGCTACCTCACCGCCGCCAAGACCGTCGCCGATCACGCCGTCATCGGCGCGGGCCCGATCGGTTTCTATCACGATCCCGGGCAGAGCGGCCTGGAGCTATCGGCGATCCACCGCATCCAGTCCATCTATCGCAGCTACGGTTTCCGCGCGGCGTCCGGTGAGGGCGGCAAGCCCTATGGTCTTGAACGATACTCGAAGGCGTTCTTCGCGGCCTGGCGATACCTGCATCGCGCGGCGCTTGGAGAACCCGCCGGTACTCTCGACGCCGCAGCCGCCAGCGAAGGCCTCACGCCGCGTTTCGTGCGCCACATCTGGTCCGTGCTCCAGCAGCCTTCTCCGGTGTATCCCGTGTCGGAAGTGATTTCCCGATTCCGCAAGCTGCCCGCGCCGCAGGGCGCCAATCGCGTCGAGGCCGCCGCACGTACCGGCTGCGACGATATCCAGAAGTTTCTGCTCGATTGGCCGCGTTTCCTTCTGGGCGCCGGCGGCGCCGCCGAGGGAGGTCAGGGCGACGAACGCGCGCTCGTGCTGACCGGCGACTCCATCCAGGCCACGCCGCTCCAACGTTTCCGGTTCGCCGTGCGAGGCCGGCGCCAGAAGACCACGCGGCTCTATATTTCCACCGTATCGGCGAATCCGGATTCGAAAGACAAGGCTGTCGTTAGGTGGCGCAATGCGATAGTGCGGTTCCGCGGCGCGGATCGCTCCGCCGCCGGCGAGCAGCCGCTCGAAGCGCTGCTCGATGAGGCATCGCGAAAAAAGCTCGGCCTCGGCGCTCAGCCCTCCACCGCGCCGCTCGAATTCACGACTACCGCCGACTCCACGCTGTTCGTCGACGTCGCCACACCGGAGACCGCCGCCGGCCTGGAGTTTCAGACGGAAGCCGCTATCGTTCCCGGCGTCTCGGGTGACGCAGTAGCGCGTTGCACCATCTCCGATCGTGAAGAGGTCGCGCGCGGGCGGCCCACATCGGCGCTCCTGGCTCAGCGTGGCCCTGCGTTCGACGCGTGGAAGGCCGGCGTGTTGAAGTTCGCGGCGGACCTTCCCCAGATTTCCCACGGCGAGCCGACGCCATCCGATCGCGATCCCATCCCTGCCCCCTTCAATCCCACGTACAATCAGCCCGAGCGCGATCTTTATCACATCAAGGTAAAGTACTACCGGACGGACGGTTTCCTCACCGGGAACATGCTGGACGACGCGACCCGCCGCCGCCTCGACCATGCCTGGAATGATCTGCTCGCATCCTTCGGCTACCACGACGCGATCCTGTATTTCGTTGCGGAAAAGTTCAAGGTTGACCTGAAGGGGAAGGTAATTGCCGGCCTCGATGCCGCCGCGATAGCCGCCTTACCCGCCGAGCCTCGTGCTTACATCCAGCCGCTGCGAGCCGAGTATGAATCCGTGCAGGCGGCGTTGCGCGCCGCTCAGGCTGGTCACGTCGAGGATTGCGTCCGCCTTGCTTCGCAAGCCTGGCGGCGGCCGCTGACCGTGGCGGAAAAAGCCGGTCTTCGGGCCTTTTACGCGCGAACGCGGCAAGCCGGCGGTCTCGATCATCCGCGGGCCGTCCGGGCACTGTTGGCACGCATACTGGTCGCGCCGGCCTTCCTGTTCAAGCTGGAACCTGCGAGCGTGGCCGGCGCCAGACCGCTCTCGGGGTGGGAGATGGCGAATCGCCTCAGCTATTTCCTTTGGGCCTCCATGCCCGATGACGACCTCCGGCGCGCCGCCGCCGCCGGCGAACTCGCCAGCCCGCAGCATCTGGAGCGCCAGGTGAAACGCATGCTGGCCGATCCCAAGGCACGCCGCCTCTCCACAGAGTTCTTCGGCCAGTGGCTTGGATTCTACCGGTTCGACCAGCATCGCGGTGTCGACACGGGCCGCTTCCCGGAATTCACCGATGAGCTGAAGTCGGCCATGTACGATGAAGCCGTCTCTTTCTTTGAGCACATCGTGCGAAACGACCGCCCCGTCCGCGAGATTCTGTTCGCCGATTACACGTTCCTCAACAAGCCGCTCGCGCGATTCTACGGGGTGAACAGGGAGGTCGCCGGCGCGGGATTCGAGAAAGTGGACGGTGCCCAGGCTTTTCGCCGGGGCGGACTTCTCCGGCTGGGCGCGGTTCTTACCGCGACGTCGGCGCCTCTGCGCACCAGCCCCGTAAAGCGCGGCGATTGGATACTGCGCCGCGTCATCGGCACGCCGACGCCGACACCGCCGGCTGACGCCGGTTCCATTCCGGCCGACGAGAAATTCTTCGGGGGGCTTACGCTTCGCGAGAAGCTGGCCGCCCACCAGACCAATCCGGCCTGCGCCGCCTGCCATTCGCGTATCGATCCGCTCGGCTTTCCGCTGGAGCGGTTCGACGCCATCGGCCGCTGGCGGGATAAGTACTCCGATGGGAAGCCGATTGACGATGCAACCGTCACTCACGACAAAGCGCCCATCGACGGAGTCCACGGGCTCATCGAATATCTGAAGACGCAAGAAAAACAGGTCCTGCGCACCTTCTATCAGAAAATGCTGGGATATGCCCTGGGGCGCACTGTCATGCTGTCAGATCAGCCGTTGATTGACCGCCTTGTTGATACGGGCGGCGACAAGGGGTTTGCGAGGGCGGCCGTCGAAATCGTTACGAGTCGCCAGTTCCGATACCGGCGAGAGTCCGTACCCGCTGTTCCGGCGCCAAGGCTGGCGGAGGTGAAAAGGACTTCCAAGGAGGGAGAAGCCAAATGGGGAGAGGAATGAACCGAGCGGCGCCTTCACGACGTGCTTTCCTGCGCGGGACCGGAGTTGCACTGGCCCTGCCCTGGATGGAATCGCTGCCGTTGCGCGCGGCGCCGGCGGCGTCGAACAAACCGCCGCTGCGGTTCGCCTGCGTATATTTCTCGAACGGCGTCGAACCGGTGCACTGGTGGGCGAAAGGCGCCGGCGCTTCCATGGAGCTCGGCCCCTGCCTCACGCCGATCGCGCCCTTCCGGGAGGACATTATCTTCCTGCGCGGGCTTTACAACCAGGCGGCGGTCGCATCGTCGAGTCCCCACCTCGGCCGTTGCCCGAACATGCTCTCGGGCGCCATGGTGAGCCTCGATCCGAACGACATCCGCGTCGGAACAACTTTTGACCAGGTACTCTCGCGCGAGATCGGCGGGCGAACCGCCGTGCCCAGCCTGGTACTGGGCATCGAGCCCAACGAGCTGCGGCTCGAAGACGGCGTTTCGATGATCTACGGCTCGGCGATCTCCTGGGCCACCGCGACGCGCCCGGCCACCAAGGAGATCTACCCGGCGCGAACGTTCGATCTACTCGTCGGCGACGGCGCCGGCCGCCAGCTCGATCGCAGCATTCTCGATGCTGTGCTGCGAGAGACGCATTCGCTCCAGACCCGCGTCAGCCGCACCGACCGCGTCAAGCTCGACGAGTACCTCGAGTCGATCCGCGATATCGAGAAGCGCATCGAGCGAGCGTCGCGCGAGGAGCGGCTCGAGGGCTGGCGCCCGTCGATCACGAAGCCCGACATGACGCGGCCGGCCGAGGACCTGCCGCAGGACGTACCGGAGCACATGAAACTCATGCTGGATCTCATCGTGCTCGCGTTCCAGATGGACAAGACGCGCATCGCGACGTTGATGCTCAACAATGATCTGTCGCAGATGAACTTCAAGTTCGTCGAGGGTGTGAAGGGCGCCTTGCACCTGGACCTGACGCACAACGGCAAGGCTCCGGCGGCCGAGGCCATGTATCTGAAGACGAACCAGTACCACATGCAGCAGTTCGCCTACATTCTCGACAGGATGAAGAAGATCGATGAAGGCGGGCAGTCGCTGCTCGACAGCTCGATGGTGCTGTTCGGCTCCAACCTGTTCGACGGCGATGCGCACAGCGCCGGGCAGATGCCGCTGCTGATGGCCGGGCGCGCCAACGGCGCGCTCAAGACTGGCGGCCGCATTCTCGACTATCTCGACAAGGGCGACGACAATCGCCGCGCGTGCAGCATGTACCGGACGCTGATGGACCGCATGGGCGTAACGTTGGAGCGCTTCGGCGACACCGATAAACGTCTCACGGATTTGTAGCACAGGCCCCCTGTCCCGCCGGTATCGCAAGCAAGTGGGCAGTCTTACAAGAAGCCTCATTACCCGCCGCGCAGTTATGCCATCCCTGGTCGGATTTCCGGCCATCATCAGGGCGCGTCCCGCCACGCCGAAGCCGAACGTCCTGTTCATCCTTACCGACGACCAGCGTCAGGATACGATCGCCGCTCTCGGCAACCCGGGCGCTCGCACGCCTAACATCGACTCATTGGTTCGCTCCGGCGTTACATTCTCGAACGCGTATTGTATGGGAGGGTTCAGCGCCGCGGTCTGTCTTCCGAGCCGCATGATGATCCAGCGCGGCTGCTCCTGGTTCACGGCGCAAAAGCAGCAGCCAGGGTACCCGCACATGGCCCGGACCATGAACGAGGCCGGTTACCTTACCTACCACCTCGGCAAGCGCGGCAACGAAGATGTCGCCTCGCACAGATCGTACGAGCACAGCGCGTACGTGGAGCCCAATGACGCTGCCGAGCGCAACGCGGCGCGGCCGTTCCACCAGACCGCAGATCGCGTCATCCGGTTTCTCGACCAGTGGAAGAGCGATGCGTCACGCAAGCCGTTCTTTCTCTATCTGGCGGATCCGTCGCCGCACGATCCGCGGCTCGCGCCGCCCGAATACCTGGCGCGGTACGACGTCAATAGCATGAGGCTGCCGCCCAACTTCCGCCCTTATCACACGTTCGACAACGGTGAGATGCTGGTGCGCGACGAGCGGCTCGCACCGTGGCCGCGTACCGAAGCCGAGATCCGGCGCCATCTGCGCGACTACTATGCCGTGATCGAACACATGGATGCGCAGATCGGCCGGATCTTCCAGAGGCTGAAAGCCCTCGGCGAGTACGAGAACACGATCATCGCGTTCACTTCGGATCAGGGCCTCGCCATCGGCAGCCACGGGCTGATGGGAAAGCAAAACCTGTACGAGCACAGCATGCGCTCTGGATTAATCCTCGCCGGTCCGGGCATCCCCAGGGGCAGGAAGATCGACGCATTCGCGTACCTGTTCGATATTTATCCCACGCTGTGCGATCTGACCGGGGCCAACGCGCCCGCTTCCCTCGAGGGCCGGAGCCTGGCGCCTGTCATCCGCCGCGAACGCAGAGAGGTGCGCGACACTGTTTTTCTGGCCTACCGGGACGTGCAGCGTGCCGTGCGGCGCGGGCCGTGGAAACTGATCCGCTATCCGCAAATCAACCGGACCCAGCTCTTCCACCTCGCGGCTGACCCGCACGAAACCCGCGACCTTGCGGGCCGGTCGGACCACCGGACCCGGATCGAGGATCTGACGGCGGCGTTGCGGGAACAGCAGAAGCTCTTCGGCGACACTTTGTCGTTGGCCTCCGATAATCCCAGGCCGGGAGACGTCAACCTGGAGTTCTTCCCGGTGGCTGAGAAGAAGTGACTACCACTTGCTCGCGCCTGCGGCTCCGTCGAGTCCATCCGTTTGACACAAGCCAGGATGAGCTACTCGAATCGGAGTGCTGAGATGGCATCTGTGGCCGCGGCCCGACGAGCTGGAATGAGACAGGCCAAGACGCCAACAACGAGCAGCGCGACTGTGACTCCTGCAATCGTCAGCGGGTCGGTTGGCTGAACCCCGAACAACAGGCCGCGAATGGTCCGGCCTAGCAATAGAGCGACGACGACACCGGCGGCAAGGCCAAATATTACCGGCGTCATACCCTGGCGAATGACCAGCGCACGCAATCCTGAGCGCTGGGCTCCGAGAGCCATTCGGATGCCGATCTCACCAGTACAGCTTGAGCCCTAACTGCATGCGGCGAGGCTCGTTGAGCTGGCTCTGTACGCGGCCGAAGTCAGGGCTCTGGACGTTGGTGCTGCCGGGGCTCGGCCGGAAGCGGTTGAACGCGTTGAACATCTCCCAACGGAAGTCGAGCCGCAGCGACTCGGTAAGGAGGAACTTCTTGGCTATGGAGAAGTTCTCGTTGAAGTTTCCAGGCTGGCGGGCCTTGGGATTGTGGCGCGTCGAGTTGCCCGCGCGGTCGTTGGGCTGCGGCCCGAAGAACGAGGCCGGCTGGAAGTAGCGGTCCGCGCCCTTCCAGTTCGGGTTATCGTGATCGACGATCCAGCCGTCGTGCGTCGAGATAGTCGCAGCGCTCCGGCCATTGAACAGGATCGCTCCGAGGGCGGCGCTGTTGGACAGCGACAGTGGATAGCCGCTCGAATAGAACTGGCTGCCGGCGATCTGCCAGTTCCCAAGCACCCACGCCGCCGGCCCGCCAGCTAGCCACCGCTTGTTCTTGCCGAATGGTAGCTCGTAGATATAGGTCATCTTGAAGTTGTGGGTGAGGTCGAACTCGCCGATCGACTTCTCCAGACGCCGGTTGTAGTGGTCGAGGGTCGCATTGTCGGGATTGTAACCGTCGGCGTCGGTGATCAGCTTCGACAGCACGTACGAGCCTTGCAGCGTCAGGCCCTGGGCGTAGCGCTTGTCAATCTTCAAGAGCAGCGAGTGATAGCTGGCGTGCCCGCTCTTGTCGCCCGCTCCCGAAGACGTATCGATGTTCAGGTACTGCGGGAAGGGCCGGAGCGCCTGGGCCACGCTCACCGGCGCGCAGGTGAGGCTGAACTGGCAGTTGATATCCTGATACGGCCGAGTGAATCCGGCGGCGCGAGCCGCGGCTGAGTCAATGCTGCTGGCCAGCAGGGTCCGGCCGTACCGGTCCAGCAGGCTGAACGGAAGCTGATTGTAGCGCTTGAGGCCCGCGACCAGATGGGTCCCGATGGTGGCATGGTAATTCGCCTCCACCACGGTCGAGGCGGTGACCTGGCGCTGGACGGAGAACGACCACTG
>Ga0187893_10015118_pt1 | contig 10390 bp, 10 predicted proteins | sample MA1701074metaG_FD_139574 | JGI IMG/M metagenome (GOLD analysis project Ga0187893, IMG submission 139574) | White microbial mat communities from a basaltic lava cave in the Kipuka Kanohina Cave System on the Island of Hawaii, USA - MA170107-4 metaG ...
GCTACATCTACGATCTCGTCAATCGCAGCGCTAATGGACGGAGCCCCTCTTCTCGTTTTCAAAAAATAATTCAAGCATGTTCAGCCTGTTACCAGCGCGCTCGACCGATTACGCCCATTTCAATAGAGAAAAGCTTGCTCGGGTCGTGACGGTGTCGGCGTCAATGCATCATCGACGCGCACTTGTCGAAGCGCAGATCGGGTGGAAGCTAGCACCGGGAAATTGTGACGCCCATTGCGCTGGCGAGAAAGCTCGATGCTCTGGCTCCAGGCGGGCGCACGCTTGTTCGACCACAGAGTCTGCGGAAGAGTTGAGACGACGGGTAATAAGCAACGGCGAGCCGGATCCCGTGTCGCCTTTGGTCTGCGTCGTTACAATCGCATTATCTCCCTCCAGCATGAAGCCACTTCCGGCACGAGCAAACCGTGTTAGTTTCGCCGCAGGGACAAGCAAGCCATACAGCCGTATGGCTTCCTCTGGCAGTCTCGACAAACGCTGCATAGCGATGATCCATTCACGGTAAGGATCGGATTCGGTGAATTTGGTCGTGACGAGCAAAACTTGGATGTCCCGTCGCCAGCGTCGCTCCGCTGCCATCATATTAGGGCAGTATCGAATGGGAAGCCATGCCTGCAAATCTTTCGAATGACCTATGCCGTTGGGTCTACTCCATCTTTCAGGTCATGCGTCGGCGACATGGAATTCTCCGCCGAACGGAAAGCGCTTGACGCGGCAAGCCGACTCACCATCGGGGAGAAAATGCGAGCAGGATTGGCTCGACGCTCATTCACGAGTGAGTCGGAGCAACTGAACACACTTCCCTGAATAGCCGCTCAGGGTCGTGAGTACCATTTTAATTTAAACGACCTTATGGAGCGAGGCCCGCAGTCTTTTTTCCGGGTTATCGTCACAGTTTTACGTCGTCTATGACCAAGTCGAGAACCTGTAGTCGTAGCGCAAGGCGCACGAGTTCGATATCGCTTTTGACACCAAGCTTTCGTTTGATTTCGTAGTGCCCGTTGGCCACCGTTTTGGGACTGAGATGAAGAAACTGAGCGATTTCTTGGGGCGTGCGGCCACCAACAAGCAGTTGTAGGATTTCGAATTCCCTAGGACTCAGTTCCCCAAGGGGGACGGGTTCGCCTCGAAGTTTGCTGATGGCCACCACTTGCGCGATATCCGGGCTTAGTACCCGCCGACCGCCATGGACTTCATAAACGGCCCGGATGAGGACATCCGGCGCGCTACTTTTGGTGATGTATCCCAGTGCGCCAGCACGGGTGGCTTGGATCACAAATGCTGGATTCTGATGCATCGTAAAGACCAATACGCGGGCATTCGAATCGCGCCGCAGGATGTGGCCAATCGCTTCAATTCCGCTCGCTCCGGGCATCGAAATATCCATGATCACGACATCGGGGCGGACGTCCTGAAAGCATGCATAGGCCTCGGTCGCGTCGGCGGCTTCCCCCGCTATCTCGATATCCGGGAGTTTCTCCAGCAACGTGCGGTAGCCATGGCGCACGATGACGTGATCATCGACGAGAAGGATCCTGATCTTGGATGAAATCATCATCAGGCTTGCACCGGGGCATCACTCACCGGCAAAAGGACGCGAAGGATGAGGCCCGAGGGCGCACGGCCTTCCAAGGACCATCGGCCGCCGAGCGCCGTGACACGATCTTTCATGCCTCTCAGTCCGATACCATAGTCCTCCTCCGCGGGGGATACTGTCGCAATGCCGTCATCTTCCACGACCAGTTCGACCCGCCCCGTTGCAACGCCGCGGGTTGGAACATCCGGCGTAATCGTAATGCGTGTTTGCACATGAGTCGCCTCCGCATGCTTGGAGGCATTGCTGAGCGACTCTTGGACGAGACGATAAAGATGTCCCGAGAGCGCAGCAGGCACAGCGTCGAGCATGCCGCCGATATCCAGTTCAAATGAAGTGCGGCCGGCACTGCGGCTATTCCAGCCTTGCACTAATCGTCGCAGACACTCACTCAGTCCGAGCGTATCGAGTTCCGGAGGACGGAGGCGGGTAAGGAGATTCTGCACCAACCCCAACATGTGCTCGACGATGTCGGATATTTGTTCGGCTTCTGGCACCAGGCGCGGACATTCGCGCTCGGCTGTATGGGCAATCGACACGGAGAGTGCTCGGATCCCCGCTAAGCACTGGCCGATTTCATCGTGAAGTTCGCGTGTCAGGTAACGACGCTCTTCTTCGTGAGCGTTGAGCAACTTTGTGCTCAGTTCGCGGCGCGCCGCGTTCGTTTGCTCCAGATTCTCTGCGAGATGGTTGATTGTGGAGCTGAACTTTTGGAACTCTACCAACTCGTAAGCCGGCAGCCGATACGCGAGATCGCCCTGCTTTATCCTTTTCAAACCACTCACAATCTGCGCAGCAGGCAGCAACATCCGGACAAGACTGGCATAGGCCATAAGACACAACGCGACTATCGTTAGCGCGGTAAGTCCCAGTAATCCATGTACTGCCTGCCATGCCCGAGCGATCTCGGCTTCAGCAAACGGCGCAACCACGACCGCACCATACTGGCGTTTATGCAGTTTCACCGTCCGCCTTACCTCTCTCGCAGGACCGAATATCCACCGGTAGGCGCTCTCGAACCAATGCGGCCATCTTCGGGCAGTCGGATCCATATCGCGACATACGCTTTTCACGATGTCGCCGTCGGCGTTGACGTAGCGAGCGCACAGCCCGTAGAGATACTGCGGATCGAAAACACCGGCGTCCGGAAATCGCTCTGGAAGATCAGTGCTCGTGGAGATACGAACAAGCTGCAATACGAGTTGTTTTGACATGCGCTCGGCGGTGGCTTCCACGTGATCGATAGCATCGAGACGCGCACGCATTAATACGTAAGTCGCGACGGCTGCCATGCAGACGCTCGCTACGATCATGATTCGGCAGACTAACTGAATCTTCAAATTCATAACGGAAGTCAGAAGGTCTGGCGAAAATCAAAGCCCCACTATCTCCTGGGCTAACCACTTGAACCCAATCGTTCCAGTTTACTTGTCCTTCATCCTGCAGGGAACAAAATGCATGGACGCCGGGAAATTTGCCCCCAAGCGGTCAGGCAGATCCCCCCTCGTGTGCTGCGTAGCCTCTGCTAGGCTTTTCCGAGTACTTTCAACTCGTGTAAATCCGCAAAAAAGGGTGACGCCCATGATGAGTTCCTATCCCGATCGTCGAAAGTTCAAAATCGCCGGCGCGGTATCCTTGCTGGGATGGTCGTTGTGCGCATTCGGAGACAACAACGTCGCGGTGCTGGATTTCGAGCTACATGATCTATCGCTCTTGCCTGGCTCAGCGCGCGAGCTGCGGCGGGTTAGCAGAGTGGCGCCGCTTCTTCGCGATGTACTACTTACCAAAGGAGACTACGCGATAACGACCGTTGACCGTGGCGCTCAGCAATCCGCCAACGCTGGCGCTGGATATTTGTTTACTCATGGCGACAGCGCCGCGGATTTAGGGCGTCAATGGGGTGCGGACTGGGTCCTGGTCGGTCAATTACAGAAATCGAACGATCTATTTGCCTATTTGACGGTGCAGTTGGTCAACGTACATACACAGCGCCGCGTCGGCGAGTTTTGTAGCGAAATCAAGGGACCAATAGGCAATGATCGGCTTACACAGCGCGGCGTCGAGCGTTTGGCGGATCAAATCGACACAGCAATTAAGAAACTAAGTGGCCTATAGGTGACTACTGTAATGAGTGCAGGTTCGTAGTTCGAATGGTACTGCCTCGATGCGGCGGCGCCATGAGATGCCGTTAGACCATCAGAGACGGCGTACAAGCTAACGACTAGATATTGAAAAAGGGGAAAGACATGACTTCTTTCGTTTTTGACGATCGCAACATCGTATGGAGCAAGCTCGCCGATTTGGAGCATTTCGTATATTCGATTCTCGGCATCGACCAGAACCAAAGAGTCATTGATTTATTGATAAAGTTCGACGCCCATCAACAGATCGTTCTGCACCGGCATAAGGTGCACAACAACATGTTCGTCATTCAAGGCGAGCATCGTCTCTACGAAGCTGATGGGACGATAAAGGAAATTCGGCCGGTCGGTCGCTTTACCTCAAGCCCGCCCCAAGAGGAACCCCATCGCGAAGGCGGCGGCGATCAGGATGCGATCGTTCTATTCAGCATACACGCCGGCGATGAAATATTGTATGAGGTGCTGGATGATAACCTGAAGGTAGCCACCACACTCAGCTTCCAAGACTTCGTTGGTCTTTATAGCGCGCAGCAGGGTAAGGCGTCCTGAGTTAGCTATCGGTCGCTCTTTCAGAATTGTTGCACGTACCGGCAGCGGAATGGCCGCTATGGAGAAAAGTGAGCCCGTAATCTGATAGTCCGTTCAGGGTCGGCTACTGCCTATTCCCTTTTCCGGCCAGAAGCCGACGATCGCGCCGAGTCACGCAACCACCAAGCCTTTGGACACGGGATTCATTTCACCGGTCATCCGCTGAGTTTCTGGCTATCGGCACAAGCACCAAATCTTGAAAACTAAAACTAAGGTGGCCAGCGAAGACTAGATCTGAACGAGCGGCGAACTTGAGTGTTATGTGACGATTAGTGCGTCGAAGATGCGGCGCGCGACATCCTTGTCGTCGAGATAGCCGGAGATGCCGTGCCGGTTACTGGTCTCATTACGAACATCGGTCTTGTTCTCAATCACCGGATCAACGTCGAAGTTATTCTTGTAGAGCGGGTACAACGCTACGACGTCCCGCTCGTCCATCGCGTTATACCACTTCTTCACGCATGACGGGTGCTTTACCGGTCTGAGCGCCTTCTGAATAGCAGTGACGGCAAGAGGTGAGCCAAGGGTTACATATAGCGGGACCACCCATCCCTGCGCGGTTCCCTCGCGCCGCAGCAGGTTGTAAGCAACCACGCTACCCAGCGAGTGAGCGACGACTACCGTAGGAACGGCGGGAGTCATTGCTGCCCGCACGCCTTCGTCGATGGTGTCTCTAATGCCAGGGTTCTTTAGGTACTGATACACGTCATTCGTGGCGATCGCTATACTCGCACCGCTCCCGCACGGCACGTATCTGTCGACGGCCTTGAGGATGCCTTGCAGCCACTTCCAGTTGAGAGGTCCGCGTTTGATGACGTCGCTTCCAGCCACCTCCTCGAGCTGCTGTTTGGTTATCCGCGCTTTTTGCCGTACCTTCTCCAGGACCGAACGCAGGAAGTTTCGCTGCGCTTCATCTATGCTTTCCCCCCTGACGATCACCTCGGCAACCTTTTCCTGTAGGTTCTCTTCCACAAGGTCGTATAGCGTCTGCCCGTAGTACGGGAAACGAATGGCTTGTTCGGCGATCGGCAGCATCCGATTGTTCTTGGCGAGCCCCTAGCGAAGTGCGGAAATCCACTCTGCCTTGAGCGCATCAGCGTCTTTGTGCTCCTGCGTCCGGCCGTGAACGAATACAAGTTGACGAGTCATCTCACACCGCCCGAATCAATGATTCCACGTATTTGTCGCACGCCAGCCGCGTTGAACATGGTCCAGAGAGAGGGAACGAGCGTACTTGGAAGCCCCGAAAGCGATTGCGGGAGTGATATCCGGTATGCGGAGAGTAATGCCCAACCTTGTGCTAGCAATGGGACAAACGAAAAGATCTCGGAACCTCGAGCGACCTTGGTATCATCGATCTCCCTGGCCAGCATCGCGACATCGAAAAATGGTGTGCCGATGTCGTCCCGCATGTACGCGCTGATCTCGCGTATCAAGTCCCCACGCTGAAGGTCATTATAGGCATAGGCAGCGTATGTGGCGAGTGCCGGATCGACACCCTTCGAGTATCGCATGCGCCTTGCGACCGCGAGCACATCATCTCCCTCGAGTCGAAATACGCCCCGCGTCATAGACGACGAAGCAATCGCCCGCAATGGACGGATCTCTGTCGCCCGTTGCATAAATTCGTGCCACCGCCATGTATTCTCCAACGGCTCGTAAGCAACGTCCACGAGTTCTCCTTCCTCTACGGTGAGCGCCGCAATAAAGTCAGGAATCGCTGGAAGAACGACACCCGTGCCCTGCTCAAAGACAATGAGAACACTCGCTCCTGTGTGGTCGACCGACTTGACGCGCAGGACCTGGCTCCGCATCTCGATTGGCTCGATTCGCGCCTATCTAGAGTGCGCCTCGACGATTCGCGCGCCGCGAATCTTAAATCCACATCGACTCTGATGGTGCATCCAGCCAAAAGGCGCGCCAATTCGCTCAACGGATACAGCTAGACCCCTTGACCCGGCGATGTTCGAAGCGCGCGCGTTCGAGTTCCCTGCTCAGCCTTGTAGGATCTTCGGCCAGCGCTGATCGCACCAAAGACGTCGAGATGGTGGCAGTTGTGATAGGAGGTTTCTCTGGGCTCACTGGCTGTGCGAGAGGCGCACCTAAGCCCGATTCGGATCTCTGCAACCACCAACTAGTTGGTACGTCCTCGGACGTGAGACGCGAGATCCACGCGGTCTCCGGGTCAGACGTTATTATCGCATCTGGCACTTGAATAATCTTGGTTTGAAGTTTTAACTCTTTGATTCGCCGCTTCATCTCGGCAGAGAGGAAATCTCTCAGGCACCTCGGATACAGGAAACCTGTGTCGGTTCCATCAGTCGCCCATCTGAGTAGCTCGGGTTGCCTGCCTAGCAGCGCATCGAGAAGTGCGCGTGTATAGAGAGCAGTGTACTCGCTCGTCGTTATGCTCGGATCTCGGATCTCGTGTGATGGTTTTCCAAGCGTACATGCCCAGAACCGATTGACGAATCTCGATACATCGTCGGGTACCAGGTTAGGGAAGATCTCTTTTCCCTCCACGGATTGTGCCTCTATTCCATCTGCCGCTGTTCGGCACGCGTCGGAAATGAACACAACATTTGAAATCCCGCCGTATCGCGCGAGTTCGACGCTTCCCTGGACATTCACCGCCTCCCCGGTATCACGCGGTGCATCGCTCAGAAGCCAATATTCGTTGCGCTGAATATTCACACCGTGGCCGGCGAAGTAGATGAGGAGCTGCTCCGTCCCAGTTTCGACGATCTTATCGATTGCATCTGAGATAGGTTTGACATATACACGGCCACACTCATCCGTGAAGACCTCTATCGGGTCCATGCGCTGCCGCTTCGCCCAGCTCTCCATCTGGCGTGCGCCCTTTGCAGCGTCCTTTAGTTCCGGTAGGTTCCCAGTTTTGTCGACACCGATCAGAATTGCGGCACGTTTCATCGCCAGTCCACTCTCTCAGTGATAAATCAGCACTTAATCCTCACCGTCACTAAGGCCAGCGTGCCCCATTCACCGCTGTAAAGCGTACGAAACGGCGACCACCGTTGACAGCTTTGTCAGATAACGCCGGACGTGCTCAGGCTGCTGCTGGAGTACGTCACGATCGACGAGTTGAATCAATCTATGATCGCTATGAATGGGATAGGCCTGGTATTTTTGCGCCAAGATCGCATCCGCGGTTCCCCAGTTATCACGCGTTTCCAAATAGTACCGAACGAGTCTGTAGAGCTCTCCTTCGAGTGATTCCTCGATGATAAGGAACAGGTAGTCGCGCTGTACGATGTTTGACAGCACCTGCTGCACGGCGTCCCCAGCGGTTGTGTATACAACCGTGCCGCCGATCAGTGCGCTAACCTGTGTGCAGAACGCCCACTGGTCCGCCTCAGGCATCACCAAAAGCGGAAATTCCTTCATCTTGATCGCCTTCATCATTAGGTACATGGGTGGCTTGAATCTCTCGTCGAGATTAGGTTGCTCAGACATCAGTTGCCTCCTTTGGTCTAGCCCATAGCCCTAGGTACTTGACAGACGGGACCTCATGATTCAATTGAAAGAGGGGCTTCGCCATCTGGGATCGCGCCTGCTCGTTGATCGTCTCTACTAACTTCAGTACCTGCTCGCTGCTTGGCTTAGCCATACGATATGGCGCGGAGTACGCCAGGGTAACGAACTCGCGCAGCCGCTCCGGGATGAACGCGTTCAACCGACCCGAGAGGATCGCCCGCCTTTTTTGGCTCAAAATGCCGGGCCTGAGCAAAGCGGCCAGGATGCGCCGCGTCCAAAGTTCCCGCTGGCGCGAAACGCTGGCCTTCTCCGATGCCAGGGCCGAGCGCACCAGTCGCGCCAGCTCTGGCGATCCTCTGTCTGAAAACTTTTTGCCAAAGTGTCTAACCTCAAAAAAGACAGACCAATCACTCGGTGCTTCCGCATAGATTCGGACGCTCGGTGAGCCTCCCCCGAGGTATGCTCTGGAACCGGCTTGAGCACGCCCCGCCGGAGCCATCTAGGTCCCGGAACGACATAGGTAACCACAGATTCCGTTTCGCCATAATCCCGATAAAATTCGAACAGCAACTGCGGATGGCGCACGCCGGGCACGTAGTAGGCTGGACGCGGCAACCCATAAGCCGTGTACGTCACGAAACAATTGATCTTCAGCTCAGCACCGACGGCAGAGTGGTCAGCATAGTTTGGGTCTTCGAAAGCCCTCGCCGACAGCTTGGGCAGCGCGTCGGCAGCGACGGGAAGGCGGGCCAACTCCGTGTCATCTAGCGTCAACCACCAGTTCGAGTCCTGTACGCGTACCGCTACTGCGTGGCGTGTTCCGAAGCCCCCCGGAACCCATCCACACAGCTCACAGTTCCCCCCCGTCGCCAAGTTGAGCGAGCCCGTACCTACAACCCAACTCGCTACTGCACGTTGCTGCATTTCCCGCTGATCAATATCGAGTGGCGGGTCGCCGTGCTTGGCCGCTATTTCGTCGAAATCCGCGGAATCCAGGAGTCGTTCGAACGCGTACCAATGATCAGGAACCAAACGTGCGAGAGTCCCAGCGAGATCGTACGCCTCCGGGCTATAGCTTTCTATGACCTCACCGTGCTTAAGGAACCACAGCACGTCGACATGAGGCTCGAGCTCCACGAGAGCACATACCCTGTCAGCAGGTGCGTTTTCGAGTATTTGGACCCAGTTGTATATGGATTCGATCCGGTCGGGCTTGTCCCACGAGACTGGCGATTCTAGGATCCGGACGCTTGACGTATCCAGCATACGGAGGAGCACCTTTACAAAGCGCTCCGGGCATTCGAAGTGACTCGAGGCGCGGGCAAGGCGGTCATGCAGCGCTCGAACGTAGGTGTGTCCGAGAAAATATGGCAACCACCTAGGATCTTTGTTGAACTCCAGGGCGCACGCCAGCGTGTCATCTCCGATGCGTAGCTGCGGCCCAGCCCCAATGGTTCTGTACACTGACGACAAGATCCCTCGCGAAAGAGCGTCGAGCGAAAGAGCCTGCTCAGAGGCAGGCGAGTCAAGCCATGTCATGATATTGCCGAAATGTACAAGGGTTGCCATAGGCAAGACCATTTCATCGAGCTGGGTGCACGGTGTGCATGTCTGGACATAAACCGCCAACCCCTCCAGCAACGGCCTCCACGCCTCAAGGCGCAATGCGTATTCGTAGTGCAGAGCGAGGTAGTATTGAAGCTGAGACGTATCCTGGTCCTTCATCCGCTCGGCTCCAAGAGGAGCCCGGAAATAGTCCCCTATAAAAGACGTCATGTATCCCATGAAGGTGAGGACGTGGCCGACGGGATTATCGAGCGAGTGAAAGTGGGTGATTTCATGGAGGGCAACGGACATCGCTTCCTCGTTGCGTACTAGTTGCTCCACTGCCTCCAACGGATTGTGGCTGTCTAAGCCAAGGTCCATCAGCTTAGTTCCGGGCTCGAGTTGGCCGCTGCCTTGGAAGGTACGAAGAAGTCCTTCGCCAAAACCTAGCTTGTCGATCATTGAAGCAGCCCCAGTTTGTTCGCCTTTTTCTCCCACCGCGTCTCGGCGGCGAGGTACAACGTAACTTTCACTTTAAAACCCGATTGACTTTCGACTCTAAAACACGATACGCCAAGTCCGACTATGGTATCCGATGATGCGCGACGACGAATTCCTCTGTAGTTGATGAGTCCCAGGGGCGTCGAACGTTGGTGCCTACGCGGTCGTCGCTCGCCTGTGGAAATCGTCGCGTAGTGCGCCTGGGACGAACAACTCGGTTTAGAGCGAACGTCGGGGCTAGCCGTAGCTGAACAGGTTACAAATCTACGTCGATCGATTTCAGTGAACTTTTTCTACGAAAAGTTGTGAAATATTCACAGTCCGGGGTCAAAACGAAGAATCACGCGCCGATCGTCGTTGCGTGCTGATATCCTCGGCGAGATTCAAACGGGCGTAATCGGTCGAGCGCGCTGGTAACAGGCTGAACATGCTTGAATTATTTTTTGAAAACGGGAAGATGGGCTCCGTCCATTAGCGCTGCGATTGACGAGATCGTAGATGTAGCCAA
>Ga0187893_10015119_pt1 | contig 10389 bp, 9 predicted proteins | sample MA1701074metaG_FD_139574 | JGI IMG/M metagenome (GOLD analysis project Ga0187893, IMG submission 139574) | White microbial mat communities from a basaltic lava cave in the Kipuka Kanohina Cave System on the Island of Hawaii, USA - MA170107-4 metaG ...
ATCCACGCGGTCGTCTTCGGCGAACGGCAGCTTCGTGTTGCCGCCGTAGACGCTCGAGCTGCTCGCGTACAGCAGGTGCGCGACGCGCTGCCGGCGGCAGCCTTCGAGCACGTTGACGAAGCCGGTCAGGTTCGCGTCGGCGTACGCGTGCGGATGGGTCAGCGAGTGGCGCACGCCGGCCTGCGCGGCGAGGTGGACGACCCGGTCGAACCGCTCGCGCTCGAACAGCGCCGCCAGCGCCGCGCGGTCGGCGATGTCGATCCGCTCGAAGCGAAAGCCCGCGTGCGGCACGAGCCGCGCCAGCCGCGCCTCCTTGAGACGCGGGTCGTAGTAGGCATCGAGGTTGTCGACGCCGAGCACCTGCCTGCCGTCGGCGAGCAGGCGTTGTGTCGTGTGCATGCCGATGAAACCGGCCGCTCCGGTGACGAGTACGGTCATTGCGCGCGGATTCTAGGAGGAGCGAGCAGCGCCGCGATCGAGCAATGCAGCGATGCGCGCCGCCATGCGCTCGGCCGCGCCGCGGTGCAGCGCCGCGAACGCGAGCGCGCGTTCGGCCATCGGATCGGCCGCGCCGGGGGGTGCGAGCGATAGCGCGCGCCGCACGCCGTCCTCGATGTCGGCAACGCGCTCGGCCGCGCCCGCGGCGATCGCCAGCTCGGCCGCCTCGGCGAAGTTGAACGTGTGCGGCCCCATCACGACCGGCGTTCCGCACGCCGCGGCTTCGATCAGGTTCTGCCCGCCGAAGGGGCCGAAGCTGCCTCCGAGCAGCGCGACGCGCGACGCCGCGTAGTACGCCGGCATCTCGCCCAGCGAGTCGCCGAGCCAGACGTCGGCGCCGAGCGCGCGCGCGCCGGGCGCCCTGCCCCACGCGCTGCGCCGCGCACACGCAAACCCGGCCTGCGCGATCAGCCCGAACACCGCATCGAAGCGCTGCGGATGCCGCGGCACGATCAGGAGCCGCGGGCGCGGCTCGGGCTGCGCACGCCACGCGGCGAGGAGCAGCACCTCTTCCGTCTCGCGCGTGCTCGCCGCGAGCACGATCGGCCGCTCGTCTGCACGCCGCCAGTCGCGCCCCTGCGCGAGCAGCGCCGGGTCGGGGTGCATGTCGAACTTGAGATTGCCGCATACCTCGACCCGTGAAGCGCCGGCGGCGCGCAGGCGCTCCGCGTCGGCCTCGCTCTGCGCGAGCACGAGCGCGAGGCTGCGCGCGGCCGGTCTGAGCGCGACGGACATGCGCCGCCCGATGCGCGCGCTGCGTTCGGAGAGCCGCGCGTTCGCGAGCACCATCGGCACGCCGTTGCGCTCTGCGGCGTGCAGCAGGTTCGGCCACACCTCGGTCTCGATCAGCACGCCGACCGCGGGCCGGAACTGCGCGAAGAATCGTTTCACCGCCTGCGGCGTGTCGTACGGCAGCCAGACCTGCACGTCGTCGCGCTCGAGCAGCGCGCGGCCGGCGTCGCGTCCGGTCGCGGTGCCGTGCGTCAGCAGCAGCCGCAACGCCGGACGCGCCGCGCGCAGCGCGTCGAGCAGCGCCGCCGCGGCGCGCGTCTCGCCGAGCGAGACCGCGTGCACCCACACGCACCCGGTGAGCGACGGACCCGCGTAGTTGCCGAACCGCTCGCCGAGCGCGTGCCGGTACAGCGGCTCGCTGCGCCCGCGCCACCACAGGCGCAGCAGGTACGCGGGCTGCAGCAGCGCGAGCAACGTCGAGTACAGCGCGCGCGCGGCGCGCTCGCTCACGGCAGCGCCGCGCGCGCGGCCTCGGCGCGCACCGTCTGCCACGCGCTCCACACCGCCTCCAGGGTCGGGCGGCTTTCGAGCGAGCGTTGCCAGCGCCGCCCGTGCTCGGGCTGCGGTCCGGTGCGCCACGACGGCTGCGCGTTGAAGATCTGCACGTGCGGCAGGTTCAACGCGACCGCGACGTGGCTCAGCCCGCCATCGATGCCGATCGCGCCCTGCACCGCGCCGAGCCGATCGACCACCGCGTCGAGCGGCATCGTCGGCCACACTTCGACGCGCGGGTCGAGCTCGAACTGCAGCGCCGCGGCGATCAGCTCGGCGCGCATCTGGTCGATCTCGCCGGCCTGCGGCAGCGCGATGCGCCAGCCCTCCTGCAGGAAGCGCTTGCCGAGCGCGACCCAGTTCGCCTGCGGCCACAAGCGTTCGTCGTGCCCCGTGCCGTGCAGGAACGCGATCGTCGGCGCGACGCGCATGCGCGGCGCACCCGGAGGCCGCACGGCGTGCAGCCCGAAACGCGGCGGCGTCTGGATCGAGTGGCCGAGCGCGCCCGCGGCGATGCGGCGCGACCGGTCGAGCGCGTGCAGCCGCGACTCGACCTGGATCGGCCGATCGACGAGCCAGCGCACCGAACGGTCCCACGGCGCACCCTCGGTCTGGTTGCCGAGACCGTAGCGATGGCCGCCGGGCGCGAGCCGCGCGAGGCGCGCGATCAAGGCCGACGGCCGGATGCCCTGCAGGTCGAGCACCGCGTCGTAGGCGACGCTCGCAAGCCGTTTGCGCAGCGCGGCGAAATCGCTGCGCACCTTGCCGTTCCACAGCATCTGCCGCGCCCGGTGCGGGTGGGCTTCGATCACGTCGTTGACGCCGTCGACCTTGCGCACCAGCGGAGCAAAGCGCGGCATCGTCACCCAGTCGATCGTCGCCTGGGCGTGCGCGACGCGGACGTCCTGCGCCGCCGGCATCGCGTAGACGATGTCGCCGAGCTCGCCGAGGCGCACGATCAGCACCCTCATCGCGCAGAGCCTCCGGCGACGCGCCGCCATGCATCGAGCGTGCGCTCGAGGCTGAGCGGCTCGTCCTTCGTTCCGGTCAGGACCACGGTGCGCGGCATCCAGTCGATTGCGACGCGCCACGCGTTGCCTTCGACGAACAGCTGCACGGTCGGCCTGCCGAGCGTCGCGGCGAGGTGCGTGACGCCGGTGTCGACGCCGATCGATCCGGCCGAGGCGTCGATCACCGCGCACAGCCGGTCGAGCGCAAGCCTCGGCAACACCGCGGCGCCTTCGCCGATCCGCGCTGCGATCGACGCGGCGCGCCCGCGTTCGGGCTCGGTCCCCCACGGCAGCAGCACGCGACGGCCTCGTGCGACGAGCGCGCGGCCGAGCGCCGCCCACGCGTCGGGCGCGAGTTCCTTGTTCGGCTTTGCCGTCGCGTGCACCAGCAGCACCGCGTTCGGGTCGGCCCACTCCGCGTCGTCGCTCCGGAGGGCGGGCACGCGCCACGCGACAGCCGGCGCGCCCTGCACCGCGTGACCGAGCGCTCCGGCAACGAGCCGGCGGGTGCGCTCCACGACGTGCACGCGCGGCTCGATCGCGATCGCGCGCGTGTACGCCAGGCGCGCGAGCGGCTCGTAGCTCGACCCGTCGCTGCGGTTCGCGAGGCCGACGCGTTCGCCGTTCGGTGCGAGCCGCGCCGCGCGCGTCACGAGCGCGCTCTTGACCAGCCCCTGCAGGTCGATGACGCGGTCGTACGCGACTTCGCGCAGCGCATCGAACGCGCGCCTGATCTCGCCGCGCGCAGCCCACGCGCCGCGCGCGCGCCAGGCGCGCAGCGCGATCGGCAGCGCGCGCTCGACGCCGCGGCAGCAGCGCACGAGCGGCTCGAACGCCGGCTCGACGGCCCAGTCGATCGTCGCCGCCGGATGCGCGGCGCCGACGTCGTGCACCGCGGGCATCGCGTGCACCACGTCGCCGAGGGATGACAGTCGCACGATCAGGATGCGCAAGATCTCGGGATGCGCAACGTCTCAATGTGCGGCCGCGGCGACCTCGGCGTCGGGCTTCACCGCGCGCAGCACGTGCATGAACTGCGCCCGGATGCGGTCGAGCGCGGCCTCGGTCTGCCCTTCGAAGCGCAACACGAGCACCGGGGTCGTGTTCGACGCGCGGATCAGGCCGAACCCGTCGTCGTACTCGGCGCGCAGCCCGTCGATCGTGATCACGTCGAGCGCACCCGGGAAGCGCGCGCTCGCGCGCAGCGCCTCGATCACCGCGTGGTGCTCGCCTTCGGCGCACGGCACGTTCAGCTCGGGCGTGCTGTAGCTCGACGGCAGCGCGTTCAACACCGCGCTCGGGTCGCTCGTGCGCGACACGATCTCGAGCAGCCGCGCCGCGGTGTAGGTCGCGTCGTCGAAACCGTACCAGCGCTCGGCGAAGAAGATGTGACCGCTCATCTCGCCCGCGATCGGCGCGCCGGTCTCCTTCAGCTTGGCCTTGATCAGCGAGTGCCCGGTCTTCCACATCAGCGGAACGCCGCCCGCGGCGCGGATCGCGGGCGCGAGGCGCTGCGTGCACTTCACGTCGTAGATCACCGTGCCGCCGCGCTCGCGCGACAGCACGTCGGTCGCGAACAGCATCAGCTGCCGGTCGGGGTAGATGATCTGCCCGTCCTTCGTGACGACGCCGAGCCGGTCGCCGTCGCCGTCGAAGGCGAGGCCCAGCTCGGCGTCGGTGGTGCGTACCGCGTCGATCAGTTCGGCCAGGTTCTCGGGCTTGCTCGGGTCGGGGTGGTGGTTCGGAAAGTCCCCATCGACCTCCGAGTACAGCTCGCGCACGCCGCAGCCGAGCGCAGCGAGGATCGCCGGCGCCGAAGCGCCGCAGATGCCGTTGCCGGAATCGACCGCGATCTTCATGCGCCGCGCGAGCTTGACGTCGCTGGTGATGCGGTGCCGGTACTCGGTCCCGATGTCCATCGACGCCGAACGGCCCTTGCCACGGGCGTAGTCCTCGGCCTCGATGCGCTCGCGCAGGCGCTGGATGTCCTCGCCGTGGATTGCGCGGCCCGCGAGCACCATCTTGAAGCCGTTGTAGTCCTTCGGGTTGTGGCTGCCGGTGACCTGGATGCCGCTCGTGCAGCCGTATGCGCCGCGCGTCGCCGCGACGTAGTACAGCATCGGCGTCGTCACCGGACCGAGATCGACGACGTCGAGCCCGGTCGATGCGAGCCCGCGGATCAGCGCGCGCGACAGCGCGGGGCCCGAGACGCGGCCGTCGCGCCCGACCGCGACCGCGCGTTCGCCCGCGTTGCGCGCTTCGGTGCCGAAGGCGCGCCCGAGGTGCTCGGCGATCGTTTCGTCGAGCGTTCGGCCGACGACGCCGCGGATGTCGTATGCCTTGAAGATCGATGCGGTCGTTTGCATGCGGTGCGATTGTAGGGAGCCGAGCGCGGGCACGCGGCTTGCCGTGCAGCCTGCATGTCGATCCAACGCAATCTCGCCTGCTGCGCGGCCGCGCTCGCGCTCGCCGTGCCCGCAACATCGAGGACCGTCAACAACTGCCGCATCGAACCCGGCGCGCTGTGCACGCAGACCGAGCTCGGCGCGGCCGATCTCGCGGGCGCCGACCTTTCGCTCGCGAACTTCTCCGAGTCCGACCTGTCAGGCGCCGACCTGCGCAAGGCGAACCTGAGCGGCGCCGACTTCAAGCTCGCGAACCTGCGCAGCGCCGATCTGCGCCGGGCAAACCTCGCGCGCGCCGATCTCGAGCAGACCAACCTGCGCGACGCGCGGCTCGCGGGCGCGAGCCTGCGCGACGCGAACCTCAAGGACGCTGCGCTGCAAGGTTCGAACCTGACCCGCGCCGACCTGCGCGGCGCAACGCTGTGGGGCGCGCAACTACAGGGCGCGAACTTCGCGGGCGCCGACCTGCGCCGCGCCAACCTCGGAGCGGCGGGGCTCGCCGGGGCGACGTTCGACGGCGCCGACTTGCGCGGTGCGAACTTCGGCGCCGCCGAGCTGTCGGGCGCCGACCTGCGCAACGCGCGCGTCGACGAGAGCACCGAGTTCCGCGGCGCGAGGACGAAGGGCTGCCTCGGCTGCCCCGAGTCGTGACCACGTGTCCGAAAACGGCGAGCCGACGCTCCCGAGGTGCCTATCATGCGTGCATGGTCCTCGACGCCGGCGCCGCCTACCTCGCAGTCCGGTCGCGCGACGCGCGCTTCGACGGCAGGCTCTACGTCGGCGTGACGTCGACCGGCGTCTACTGCCGGCCGATCTGCCGCGTGCGCACCCCGCGGCGCGAGAACTGCCGCTTCTTCCGCTCGGCCGCCGAGGCAGAGGCCGAGCGCTTCAGGCCGTGCCTGAAGTGCCGGCCCGAGGTCGCGCCCGGCGCCCCGCTCGCATGGTCGGTGATGGATGCCTCGAAGACGCTCGCGCTGCAGGCGGCCGCGCTGCTCGACGCGATCGCGCACGAGAACGACGCAGCGGCACCGCTCGCCGGCATCGCTGCGCGGCTTGGCGTCAGCGAGCGGCACGTGCGCCGCATCTTCGTCGCCGAACACGGCATCGCGCCGCTCCAGTACCTTCAGACGCGGCGGCTCCTGCTCGCCAAGCAGCTGCTGACCGACAGCACGTTGCCGGTGACGCAGGTCGCCGCGGCGAGCGGATTTCGCAGCCTCAGGCGATTCAATGCGGCGTTCGCCGAACGCTATCGGCTCGCGCCGAGCCGGCTGCGCCGCGAGGCGAAGCGAGCGGGCGATGCCGAGCCGCACGACAGCGTCGCGCTGACGCTCGCGTTCAGGCCACCGCTCGACGTGCAGGGTCTGCTCGCGTTCTTCGCGCAGCGCGCAATCCCCGGCGTCGAGGTGGTCGACCCATCGTCGCTCGCCATCCGGCGCAGCGTCCGCGCCGGCGTGCTCGGGCCGCGCGCGTGCTGGATCGAGGCGCGCTTCGTCCCCGAGCGCTGCCAGGTGCGGCTCTGCCTCGCCGCGTCGCTCGCGTCGCGTCCGGGGCAGGCGCTGCACGCGGTGCGGCGCTGGTTCGATCTCGACGCGGCGCCCGACGCGATCGACACTGCGCTGCACCCGCTCTTGCCGAGCACGAGCGCCGGGACGCGAATTCCCGGCGCGCTCGACGGTTTCGAACTCGCGGCGCGCGCGGTGCTCGGCCAACGCGTCACGGTCGCCGGCGCACGCACGCTCGCGCAACGACTCGTCGAGCGCTTCGGTGCAGTCACCCGGGCGCCGTGGCCCGACGTCGCGCGCGCGTTCCCCGCTCCCGAACGGCTCGTCTCGGCGCGCGCGCAATCGATCGGCGAACTCGGCATCCTGCGCGTGCAGGTCGATGCGCTGCAAGCGCTCGCGCTCGCGTGGCCCGAGCTGGACGCGATCGCCGGCGCGCCGCGCGGCGTCGAAGAGCGCGCCCGCGCGCTGATCGACGCGCTGTGCCGCCTGCGAGGCGTCGGCGCGTGGACCGCGCACTACATCGCGATGCGCTGGCTCGGCTGGAACGACGCGTTCCCGCCCGGCGACGTCGCGGTGCTGAAGGCGCTCGGGCTCGAGCAGGGCAACGCCGGCGTGCGCGGCGCCGAAGCGCTTTCCCAGGCGTGGCGCCCGTGGCGCGCGTACGCCGTGTTGAGACTCTGGAACGGAGCGATTCCCTCATGAACGCACTCATCACCGCGCAACTGCACATCGCCTCGCCGCTCGGTCCGATCCGCCTCGCGCGCAGCGCGCACGGCCTGTGCGGCCTGTGGTTCATCGGCCAGAAGCACGAACGCGAGGCGATCGACGCGCCCGAGCGACCCGGCGACGCGTTGCTGCAACGCGCGCGCAGGCAGCTCGACGCCTACTGGGCCGGGCGCCGCAGGGAGTTCGACCTGCCGCTCGCGCCCGACGGCACGCCGTTCCAGCTGAGCGTGTGGCGCGCACTGCGCGCGATCGGCTTCGGCAGCACGCGCAGCTACGGCGAGGTCGCCTCGTCGATCGGCGCGGCGCGCGCGGTGCGCGCCGTCGGCGCGGCGATCGGACGCAACCCGCTCGGCGTGATCGTGCCGTGCCACCGCGTCGTCGGCAGCGGCGGGTCGCTCACCGGCTACGCGGGCGGGCTCGATCGCAAGCGCCATCTGCTCGAACTCGAAGGCGTGCTCGCGCCGGCATGAGAGCCGCCCGAAGGGCGAATACTCCAGCGCGCAGCGCGGAGGTACACCTCATGAGCGCGCCGGGCCGCTCCCAAGCGCTCATCCCGCAGCGCGCAGGGTAGTCCAATGAGCGTGCGCTTCTCGCGCGGGCAGGAAGCGGCCGAGCTGTTGCTGCTCGCCGCGTTGTGGGGCGCGTCGTTCCTGTTCATGCGCGTCTCGGCCGCCGAGTTCGGCGCCGTCGCGCTCGTCGCGCTGCGCGTCGCGATCGCGGCCGCCGTGCTGGTGCCGATCCTGTTCCTGCGCGGCGCAGCCGGTGCGCTGGCCCGGCACTGGAAGCCGATCTTCGTCGTCGGGCTGATCAACTCGGCGCTGCCGTTCCTCGGTTTCAGCTACGCGGCGCTCTCGATCACCGCCGGCTTGTCGTCGATCTTCAACGCGACGGCGCCGCTGTGGGCGGCGCTGATCGCGTGGCTGTGGCTGCGCGAGACGCTGAGCGCGTCGCGCCTCGTCGGCCTGGCGATCGGCTTCGCCGGCGCGACGTGGCTGGCGTGGGACAAGGCGAGCTTCGAGCCGGGCGGCGCGGGGCTCGCGGTGCTCGCCTGCATCGCCGCCAGCGTGCTCTACGGGCTCGCCGCCAACTACACCAAGCGGCGCCTGGACGGCGTCGCGCCGCTCGCGGTCGCGACCGGCAGCCAGCTTTCGGCCAGCGTCGCGCTCGCGCTGCCGGGAGCGCTGGCGTGGCCGGCCGCGCCGCCCTCGGCCGGCGCGTGGGGCGCGGTGCTGGCGCTCGGCGTGCTGTGCACCGCGCTCGCCTACGTCCTCTACTTCCGGCTCATCGAGCACGCCGGCGCGCACGACGCGATCGCGGTCACGTTCCTGATTCCGGCGTTCGCGGTGCTGTGGGGCTACGTGTTTCTCGCCGAGACCGTGACGCTCGTGATGGTGCTCGGCTGCGCCGTGATCCTCGCCGGCACCGGCCTGGCCACCGGGTTCATCCGGATCAAGCCGAGCGCGCGGGTCGGGACCACGCGCTGAGCGGGTCAGCGGTCGATGCGCGCGTACGCGCTGTGCGCGTGGATCGACTCGAAGTTCTCGATCTCGACGCTGTAGCGACCGACGCGCGGGTCGGCGTTGAGCGCGAGCGCGATGTCGCGCGCCAGGTCTTCGACGAACTTCGGGTTCTCGTACGCGCGCTCGGTGACCCACTTCTCGTCGGCGCGCTTCAGGAGCGGCCAGATCTCGCTCGACGCGGCGTCCTCGGCGTAGCGCACCAATTCGTGCCATTCGACCTCGGCCAGCAGCACGACGCGGATCGTCACGTGCGTGCGCTGGTTGTGCGCGCCGTAGTCGGAGATCTCCTTCGAGCACGGGCACAGGCTCTTCACCGGCACCGTGACCTCGGCCTCGATCGTCGTCGCGCCGCCGCGCGACTCGGCGACCCAGCGGCCCTGGTATTCGAGCAGGCTCGGCGTGCCCGACACCGGCGCGCGCTTCCTGAGGAAGAACGGGAAGCGCACCTCGATGCGCCCTTCGTCGGCGGCGAGGCTCTTCAGCATCGCGGCGAGCAGTTCGCGCATCGCGGCGGCGTCGAGCGGCGCCTCGATCGCATCCAGGCATGCGACGAAGCGCGACATGTGCGTACCCTTCTGCTCGGCGGGCAGCGCGACGTCGAGCGCCCACCGGCCGACGCTCGGGAGCGTCGCGCCGCCGATGCGCAACGTGAGCGGATAGCGCACGTCCTTGATGCCGACGCGCTGGATCGCGAGCCGGCGCTCGTCACGCCCGGCTTGCGTGTCGGGGATGTGCAGCGCGTCCTTCAGGTTGGTCATGAGCCGTCAACTGTTGACCGCGGCAAGCGCGAGGCGCATGCCGAAGCGCTCGACGATCGAGCGTTCGATGCCGGCCTTGTCGAGCCCGCACTGCGCGAGCAGCTTCGCCGGGTCGCCGTGCTCGATGAACCGGTCGGGCAGGCCGAGCTGCAGCACCGGGATCTCGATGCCGGCGGCATGCAGCGCCTCGAGCACCGCGCTGCCCGCGCCGCCCGCGACACAGCCCTCCTCGAGCGTCACCAAAGCGTCGTGCGTGCGCGCCAGTTCGAACACCAGTTCCTCGTCGAGCGGTTTCGCATAGCGCATGTTGGCGAGCGTCGCATCGAGCACGTCGGCCGCGCCGAGCGCGGGGTAGAGCAACGTGCCGAACGCGAGGATCGCGATGCGGGTGCCCGACCGGCCCGGGGCCGCGAGCGCTGCCGAGCGGCCGGAGGCGGCGAGAGTGGATGCACGCCGCACCTCGCCCCTGCCCCACGGCCACTCGGCGAGCCCCGGCTCGACCGCGACGCCGGCGCCGCTGCCGCGCGGGTAGCGCACGGCGACCGGTGCTCCGCGGCGGAACGCGGTCGTCAGCGCCTGGCGGCATTCGTTCTCGTCGGCCGGCGTCAGCACGCTCATGTTCGGCACGCAGCGCAGGTACGCGATGTCGTAGGCGCCCGCGTGCGTCGCGCCGTCGGCGCCGACGA
>Ga0187893_10015120_pt1 | contig 10389 bp, 9 predicted proteins | sample MA1701074metaG_FD_139574 | JGI IMG/M metagenome (GOLD analysis project Ga0187893, IMG submission 139574) | White microbial mat communities from a basaltic lava cave in the Kipuka Kanohina Cave System on the Island of Hawaii, USA - MA170107-4 metaG ...
AGCGGACCAGGTCGATCACGGCGTTCTCGATCGCGGCGCCGGCCTGCTTCTGGCCCAGGAAGTCGCACATCATCCCGGCCGCCAGGATCGCCGCGACCGGGCAGGCCACGTTCTTGCCGGCGTACTTGGGCGCCGAGCCGTGGATCGGCTCGAACATCGACACGCGGCCGGGGTGGATGTTGCCGCTCGCCGCGATCCCCATGCCGCCCACCAGCTGCGCGCCGAGGTCCGTGATGATGTCGCCGAAGAGGTTCGTCGTCACGATGACGTCGAACCACTCCGGGTTCTTCACCATCCACATGCACGCCGCGTCGACGTAGGCGTGGTCCTGGCGGATGCCGTCGTACTCGAGCCCCACCTCCGCGAAGGTCCGGGTCCAGATGTCCTGGGCGCGGATCGCGTTGGCCTTGTCCACGAGGGTGAGCCGGTTCTGCTTCCCGCGGCGCCGGCAGAGGTCGTAGGCGTAGCGGATCACGCGCTCGCACCCCGCGCGCGTGTAGATCATCTCCTGCACGGCGACCTCGTTCTCGGTGCCGCGCTTCAGGATCCCGCCGAGGCCGGCGTAGGCGTCCTCGGTGTTCTCCCGCACCACGACGAAGTCGAGGTGCTCCGGCCCTCGGTCCTTCAGCGGGCAGAACCGCGCGTCGTAGAGGCGCACCGGGCGGAGGTTCACGTAGAGGTCGAGCCCGAACCGGAGCCCCGAGATGACCGCGCGCTCGAGGAGGCCGGTCTCGACCCGCGGGTCGCCGATGGCCCCGAGGAACACCGCCCCGAAGTCGTGCGTCGCGCGCAGGGCGGAGTCCGGGAAGGTCTCGCCCGTCTTCAGGAAGTGCTCGGCGCCGTAGGGCATCCGCTCGATTCGCGTGCGGAAGCCGTGGACCTCCCCCGCGGCGTCGAGGACCTTCAGGCCCTCGCGGACGACCTCGGGACCGATCCCGTCCCCGGCGATGACGGCGATGTCGTGCATGGTTCAGGCCGCCCTGGGGTTCTCGACGAGGAGCGCGATCCCCTGACCGCCCCCGATGCAGGCCGAGGCGATCCCCCACCGCTTGCGGCGGTGGCGGAGCTCGCGGACGAGGGTGAGCACGAGCCGCGCGCCGGTCGCGCCGAGCGGGTGCCCGAGCGCGATGGCCCCGCCGTTCACATTCACCTTCTCGCGGTCGAGCCCGAGGTCCTTCTCGCAGGCGAGGTACTGCGCCGCGAAGGCCTCGTTGATCTCGAACAGGTCGACGCGGTCGAGGGGCAGACCGGCCCGCTCCAGCACCTTGCGGATCGCGGGGACGGGCCCGATGCCCATGATCTCCGGCGGGACGCCGGCGATTCCCCAGCCCCGGACGACCGCGTGGACCTCCCAGCCGGAGGCCTTCGCCTCCTCGGCGGTCGCGAGGACCAGCGCCGCGCCGCCGTCCACGATGCCCGACGCGTTGCCCGCGGTGACCGTGCCGTCCTTGCCGAAGGCCGGGGAGAGGGCGGCGAGGCGCTCGAGGGAGGTGTCGGGCTTGATGTGGTCGTCGGACCGGACCTCGATCTCCTCGCGGCCGCGCTTCACCTTCACCGGGACGATCTCCTCGGCGAAGAGGCCGGCCTCGACCGCCTTCGCGCCGAGCCGGTGGCTGCGGAGCGCGTACTCGTCCTGCGCCGCGCGCGGGATCGACATCCTCTTCGCGAGGTTCTCCGCGGTCTGGGCCATGTAGAAGCCGCAGAACGGGTCGAGCAGGGCCACCATCAGGGTGTCCTCCAGCTCGATCTTCTGCCCGAGGCGGAAACCCTCCCGGGCGCCGCGGACGACGTGCGGGGCCTGGCTCATGTTCTCCATGCCGCCGGCGACCGCGACCGAGGCCTCGCCGAGGAGCATCATCTGCGACGCGGAGACGACCGCCTGGATCCCGGAGCCGCAGATGCGGTTGACGGTGAGCGCCGGGGTCTCGATCGGCAGCCCCGCCTTGAGCGCCGCGTGGCGGGCGCCGTAGAGCGCGTCCCCGCTGGTCTGCTCGGCGTTCCCCATCACGACGTGCTCGACGCGGTTCGCCGGGACGCGCGAGCGCTGCAGCGCGCCCTCGATGGCGCGGGCGCCGAGGTCGTTGGCGCCGACGTCCTTGAAGAGCCCGAAGCCCTTCGTGCCGACGTACTCGGCCATGGCGGTCCGGGCGCCGCCGACGACCACGATCTCCTTCGCTCTCATGGGATCTCCCCGGCGGTGGCCCGACGGTCGACCCGCCGCGGGGGTTCGCCCGACCCGCCGCGCCGGCCTCCGAAGGGGGTCATTCTAGGGGGGGCCCCGTCCGGGGGGGGAGGAAACGGGGGGACCTCCCCCGGGGGCGGGCTACCGGCCCGGGAAGGAGGGCTTCCGCTTCTCCAGGAAGGCCTTCGTCCCCTCCCGCATGTCCTCGGTCGATGCGGCGAGCCCGAAGAGGAGCCTCTCCGCCCGCATCCCCTCCCCCGGCCCCGCGGACTCCCCCCGGAGGACCGCCTCGAGGGCGAACCGCACCGCCGTCGGGGAGCGGGAGAGGATCGTCGCCGCCAGCCTCCCCGCCTCGGCGAGGAGGTCCGCCGGCTCGACGACGCGGTTCGCGAGGCCGGCCCGCAGCGCCGCCTCGGCGTCGATCGGCTCCCCCGTGAGGATCATCTCGAGGGCCCGGCCCCGGCCGACGATGCGCGGGAGCCGCTGGGTCCCGCCGTAGCCCGGGATGAGCCCGAGGCCGACCTCGGGGAGGCCGACCTTCGCGGTCCGGGCGAAGACGCGGAGGTGGCAGGCCAGCGCGATCTCGAGGCCGCCGCCGAAGGCGAACCCGTTGACGGCCGCGACGACCGGCTTCCCGCAGCCCTCGATCGCGTCCATGACCGACTGCCCGCGGGCGGAGACCTCGGCCGCCGACATCGCGGTCATCCGCGCCAGCTCGGCGATGTCCGCCCCGGCGACGAAGGCCTTCGGGCCGGCGCCGGTGACGACGACCGCGCCGACCGCCCCGTCGTCGCGGACGCGCGCGACGGCGGACTCCAGCTCGCCGAGGACGCCGGAGTCGAGGGCGTTGAGCTTCTCGGGCCGGTTCACCGTCAACCGCGCGACGCGCGCCTCGACCGAGACCTCGACCGTGGCCATCGCCCCTCCTACTTCACGCGCACGAAGGAGCCGCCGTTCTCCCTCGCGAGCGTCGCCAGGAACTCCGAGTTGATCGACGCGCCGACGCCGACGGCGTGGATCACGACGCGCTTCGTCCGGTTCCAGCCGCGCACCCCCTCGAGCACGCGCTTCCACTCGGGCTCGCCCTTCGCGTCGCTGGTCCTCCCCGTGGGGCCGGTCGGCGCGCCGTCGGTGAGCAGGAAGATCGTGTCGGGATGGAGCCCGTAGTCCTCGCCCATGTCGTTGCGGGGATCCGCGACGGAGATCCGCAGCCCCTCCTCGAGCGCCGCGTAGGTGTTCGTCCACGCGGCCGCGGAGAGGGACTCGATCCAGCGCAGCGCCTCCTCCTTCACGCCCGCGGACGCCTTCACGATCCCGGGCTTCCACTTCTGGACCGTGTCGCTGTACGCGTAGACGCCGAAGGCGTCGTCGGCCGCGAGGGACTTCACGCAGCGCACGAGTTCCCGCTTCGCCTCCTGCTCCTTCGAGGCGTTCGGCGAGGAGCCGGCGTCCTCCATCGAGCCCGAGATGTCGATGACGAACAGGATCCGCTGGCTGTCGATGCTGATCCCGTAGTAGTGCGCCCCGCGATCCCCCTCGGCCCGCGGCGGAGGCCGGTCCTCCGGCGGCACGAGGGCCCTCTCGCCCGAGACGTAGGCCGCGCGGTTCTCCTTCCACCAGTGGGTCCAACCCTCGGGCTCGACGCCGAACTTCTGGCCCGTGAGCGCGGCGAGCAGGTCGGCGAGCTCCCGCCGCACGCGTCCGGACTCCCGGGGGAGCCGGGCGAGGATCCCGTCCACCGACTCCGGGAGCGCGAGCCCGGCGAGGCGGCGCGCCGCCTGGAGCCGGACCGTCCACCGGGCGTCGTCGAGGCCCTTCGCGATCTCCGCCGCGGCCTCCGCCCCGCGCGCGAGCAGCCGGGCGAGGGCCGCGAGCGCCGCCTCCCGCACGAGCGGCTTCGAGTCCCGCGCGGCCGCCCGGAGGGCCCGGAGGATCCCGGGGTCGGCGCGGGCGGACTGCCCGAGCGCCTCCGCCGCGGCCGCCCTCATCTCCGCGGGGCCGGTCCCCCGAAGGGCCGTCGAGGCGAGGTAGTCGAGCGCGCCCTCGTCCCGGAAGCCGAGGAGCGCGCCGCGGAGCGCCGCCTCGACGTCCCTCTCGTCGTCGGCGCGCCGGCGAAGGTCCTCCTCCTGGGCGCGGAGGCGGTTCACGTCGTCCCGGCCCTTCCCCTCCTTCGCGAGCTCCTCGCGGACCTTCGCCGCCTCGGCGGCGATCGCCGCCTGGCTTCCGAAGGTCCTCGCGAGCGCCGCGCAGACGAGTTCCGGCCCGGTCCTCCCCTCGACGAAGGCGATGCCGCGCGCCGCGGCCACGCGCTCCTCGGCGGGGGTCTCCCGGTCGAAGGCGCGGCGGAAGCGGGAGAGCGCCTCGGAGTCCTGGGCGACCGCGCCCCGGGAGGCGAGGAGCAGGAGCGCCGCCGCCGCGAGCGGACGGAGGCCCGCGCGCAGCCGGTCATTCCTTCTGCGCGTACTGGCCCCCGTTCTCGGCCGCGAGCTTCTTCATGAAGCCGATGAAGCTCCCGCCGCCGGCCTTCGGGTCGATGGCGACGGCGTGGATGACCATCTTCCCGAGGCGGTTCCACTCCCGCACGGCCGCGAGGATCTCCTCGGGGTCCTGGAACTCCGGCTTGTCCATGTCGTTGTTCGTGGGGGCCCCGTCGGAGATGAAGTAGACGGTGTCGACGGGCGGGTCGTAGTGCTTGTCCAGGATCCCCATGCCCGCCATGCGGAACGCCTCCTGGAGCGCCCCGTAGGCCCAGGTCCCGCCCGCGGCCTCCATGTCGCGCACGAAGGTGTAGGCCTCGTTCTTCGTCTTCATGTCGCCCTTGACCATCGCCTCCTTCCATCGGATGACGTGCGTCCCGAAGGAGACGATGTTGAAGGAGGCCTCGGGCTCCAGCATGCGGATGGAGTTGCGGAGGTGCTTCTTGGCGATCTCGATCTTCGTCATGTTGATCTCGTCGGAGTCGGCGTCGGGGCCGGTGATCGTGCCCTTCGCCTGCGCCATCTTCTCCTTCATCGAGCCGCTGGTGTCGATGACGAAGAGGATCCGGCGCGAGCGGGACTCGATCCCGTAGACGCTCTTCTTCTCCGGCGCCGGCCCCTTCGCCTTGAACGCGCCGAAGAGCGCGGTCGAGGGCGTCGGCCCCTCGAGGTCGGCCCGGTTCGCCGTGTACCACTGCTTCCAGGCCTCGGGGTCGGCGTCGAAGTTCTGGCTGGTGAGGCGGCGCAGCGCGTCGCGGATGTCGTCCCGGAGGCGCCCGTCCTCGCGCGCGAGGGCCTCGATCAGCGGCCGCAGGACGCGGGGCTCGTTCACCCCCTCCATCACGGAGATCGCCTCGCGCCGGATCGGCCAGGCCTCGCTCTTGAGGCACTCCGCGGCGAAGGCGAAGACCGGGTCCTCCTTGCGGCCCCGGAGGCCGCGGAGCGCCGCCGCGGCGACGCGCTCGTCCTTGTCCTTCCCGAGCCGGATCGCCGACTCGGCGCCCGCGGGGTTGGCGCCGAGCCCCTCGGCCGCGATCTCGCGGGCGCGGATCGACTTCGCCTGCCGCGCGGCGTTCGACACCGTGGAGAGGGCGCGGGTGTGGGTGTACTTCCGGATCGCCTCGCGGATGGCCTCGAGGACGCGGCCGTCGTCGCGGGCCCAGGCCTCCATCTCCATCAGGCGGTCCTGGGTCGCCTTGCGCGTCTTGAAGTCGTCCTTCATGACGTCCTGGGGGACGTTCAGCTCCTGGTACTTCCGGAGCAGGCGCGCGTAGTCGTCGAGGTCCTGGTCGACGCGGGCGCCGAGGCCGAGGAGCCCCTCCATGAGCACCCGCGCCCCGTCCGGGTCGTCGTACTGGGCGAGCCGGCCGACCAGGATCTCCCTCGGGCCCGGCTCCCCGCGGACGGCGACGGCGGCGGGGAACTCCTTCGCGAGCGCCTTCAGGGCCTCGTCGGCGGGCGCGGCGGCGAGCAGCGCGAGGGCGGCGAGGAGCGGGCGCATGGCCGCCCATCGTACCGTCCCGGCGCGTCAGCGGACCGCGCCGCCGGGGCCGTCCGATCCCCCCTCCCCCGTCCGCCGGCGCATCCGTTCCGTGTGGGGGCGCTCGGCCCAGGCGTGGACCAGCAGGATCCCGGCGTGGGCGGCGGCCGCGGCCGCCAGCCCGGGGACGGACCTCGTCAGGAGCGCGAAGCCCCAGGCGTGGAGGTAGCCGAGGGTGTACATCGGGTTCCGCATCCAGAGGTAGGGGCCCGCGGCCACCCAGCGCGTCTCGCGCGACGGGACGAAGAATGACCGCCAGGTGAAGGAGCCCTCGGGGAGGGAGCGGGTGGCCCAGGTCTTCACCCCGATCCCGATCGCGCAGAGCGCCAGCCCCGCCGCCACCGCCACCCACGGGGGGACGGGCCCCTCCAGGGAGCCCCGCCCCGCCCAGCAGGCGAGCGCGATCGCCACGGCGTCGTTGTGCATGAGGAGGAGCGCCGCGGCGCGGAACCGCGCGTAGCCCCCCTCGACGCCGAACCGGCGGGTGAACCACGCGTCCCGGTCCTGCCGGCGGAGGGCGACCACGAGGAACCCCGCGTAGGCGAACCGGCTCGCGAGCGCGAACGCGAGGGCCGCCGGCGCGGAGTCCGCGAGCAGGACCCCGACCTGCACCGGCAGGACCGCCGCGTGCGCGGCGATCAGACCGCGAGCCCCCGTCCCCCGCCGTTCCATGCCCCTCCTTGCCGGGGCCTGTTGTCGCAGAGCCGCGGCGGGATCCGGCGGAAACCCTTCGGGAGGCGGAACGGGAATTCCGCACGAGACATTTGATTCCGCGCTCGCCGCGGAGTCAGGATCGCTGGCTTCTCGATGCGCCCCGGGCAGGGCGCCGGGATCCCGGAGGGCCGGAGGGCACCACGGCACCGGCCGGACGATCGGCGGGGTGCAGGCCCCGCCGGGAAGGAAGGCCATGGCGCACGACTGCCTCCGCTACTGGGGCGCCCCCGCCCGGCGGCTCACCGTCCTCCTCGACGGCGAGACCCTCCGGCAGCGGCGGAGCGCGGTGAGCGCCGGGAGCCGCAACCGGAGGGTCCGGCCCGCCCGTCCCTACGAGGGCTGGGTCCACCGCGCCTCGCGCGCGGCCGACTACGACAGCCTGATCACGCTCTACTTCGAGCTCTGCCTCGCCATCAAGCAGTCCACGGACTTCCCCAACCACCACGGCGCGTCGGCGATCGGCGGCCGCGGCCGGGCCGTGGACGCGGCCCGGATGGGCGACCTGGCCCGTTCGGTCCTCCGCGGCCTCGAGCGGGACGGCCGCGATCGGACGGGAGGCGTCTGGGCGCACCACGAGTTCGGAGTCCCGCGGTACGGGACCCCGAACTGGCTGGAGGAACCGCCGGCGCGACGAGGCCCGGGACGGAGACAGCGCCCGAGGCTCGAGATCGCCCGGGAGCTGCTCCGCGCCCTGCGGGCAGCCGTGGATCGCTAGCGCGCACTCGGGAGGGACGGCCATGCCGCATCCGTGCCAGGACGGGAACTGGACGATCGCCGGGGGGGGGAACCGCGTCAACGCGCTCCGGGATCTCGTGAAGACGGAGAACCAGAGGCAGGCCCAGGCCGGCTGCGAGGTCGGCGCGTGGGCGTACTGGCTCCAGGAGGCGGACTTCGCGATCTTCCGGACCGTCTTCGACGCCATCGCCGTCGCCCTGGACACGCCGGTCGTGCCCCCGGGCCCGTGGACCGGCGGTCCCGTGCCGCCGCCCGGCCATCCGGACCTGATCAACATGGTCATCATCCCGCCCGAGACCTCCTCCACCATGGGGGCGGGCGCGCAGGAGGTCCTCTCGGTCCTCCAGTACGATGAGGCGCACGTGGTCGGGACCCCGCCGACGCCGGTGCACCCCGAGCAGGGGACGCCCGGCTGGCTCGGCAGCGGCGCCCCCAATCCCATCCGCTACCGCGAGGCGGAGAAGCTGTTCACCGTGATGCGCCACGCTCTCGACCGGTAGGCCTCGCTCCCCCCGGCGAGGATCTCCCCGGCCGCCCGGGAATCCGGGGGCGGGGCTTGATCGGGGGACCGCCGCCGGGGGAGGATCCCCGGTTCGGCGGGGCGCCCCGGGCAGGGCGCCGCCGCCCCGGGGGCCGGAGGGGGGCTTCGCGCCGGCCGGACGATCGGCGGGGTGCAGGCCCCGCCGGGGAAGGAAGGCCATGGCGCACAAGTGCTACGACTTCTGGGGAGCCGAGGCCGGCAAGCTCACGAAGCTCCTCGACGAGAGGACGCTCGAGGAGCGCAAGGCCGCCGTCAAGTCCGGCGGGAAGACCGCGAAGCGCCGGCTCTACGAGGGGTGGATCCACCGGTTCAAGGACCAGGCCGACTACGACGCGGTCGTCCGGCTCTACTACGAACTCTGCCTCGCCGTGAAGCAGCCCACCGACATCCCGAACCACTTCGGCCGGTCGGCGCTCGGCGCCGCGGTCGGCGACATCGACGCGAAGCCGATCGGGGACCTCGCCCGCGCCGTCGCGGCCGGGCTCGCGAAGGACGGCGGCGACAAGGACGAGAAGTCGGGCGCGCTCGTGCACAGCGACGACGGGACGGCGCGGTTCGGGACGCCGAACTGGCTGGAGAAGCCCCCGACGCTGAAGAACCACGACATCCTGGTCGCGGCGCGCTCGCTCCTTCGGGCCCTGCGCGCGGCCCTGAGCCGGTGACCCGGGAGGCGGACATGACAGGACAGGCCACGGCGCACCCGTGCTCGAACAACTGGAACATCGACGGGACCGTCAACCACTTCACGGCGTTCCGGGACAAGGTCGAGGCGGAGAACACCCGCCAGGCCAACGCGGGATGCGTCGTCGGGGGATGGGCGTACTGGCTCTTCGAGGGGGACTTCCAGGCGTTCCGCGACGCCTACCACGAGCTCGCCCGCGCCCTCGACGCGCCCTACATCCCCGCGGGGGGGTGGGGCGGCCCGCCGCCGCTCGAGCCGGGGCCGAACTCCCCGGCGAACATGCTGCCGCTCACGCCGATGCTCTCGCTCGACATGGGCGCGGGCTCGCAGAAGACGCTCTCGCTGCTCGGCGTGGACGAGAACGACAACGACGGGAAGTCCCCGCCGGTGTTCGTCCACCCCGCGCACGGGATGCACGGCTGGCTCCTCAGCGGCGCGTTCAGCCCCTTGGGCGTCGCCGACGCGGAGAGCCTCTTCACCGCGATGCGCCACGCGCTCGACCGGTAGCGGCTAGCCGCCGGCCAGGACCTCCTCCACCGCCCGGCGGTCCCGGGGGAGGCGGGCGAGACGGAGCGCCTCGGCGCGGCGGCGCGAGCGGGCGGAGGGGTCCGCGGACTCGACCGCGGCGCCCGCCGCGACCTCGGCCCCCGGGGCGGACCCCGACAGCCCGCGGAGCCACTCCCGCTCCGGCCCCTCCCTCCCCTCGGCGCGGAGGCAGCGCGCGGCGAACGCGGTCGCGTCGGCGGCGCCGGGCTCGTTCCCCGCGGCCTCGAATGCGCGCCGCGCCTCGCGGGCGTCGCGGAGCGCCGCCCCGTGCCGCCCGAGGAGCCGGAGCGCCCGCGCGCGGAGGAGGCGGAAGCCCGCGCGGGCGAGCGGGTACGCCCGGTTGATCCGGGAGCCGAGGAACGCCCGGCGGAGCGCCTGCGCGCCGTCCCCCCGCGCGAGGGCGATCTCCACGCGCATCTCGAGCGCGTTCTCCATCAGCGGCGCGTTGCCGAGCTCCCGGGCCGACCTCTCCGCGCGGTCGAGGACCCGCTCCGCCTCCTCGAGCTCCAGCGCGCGGAGGTGCGCGTCGGCGACGAGGAGCCGCGCGAAGACCCGCTCCCGCTCGGCGCCGAGCGCCTCGGCGAGCGCCGCCGCCTCCTCGGCCCGCTCCCGCGCGTCGCGGAGGCGGCCGAGCTCGAGCGCCGCGAGGGCGAGGTTCGAGCGCAGGACGAGCGCGGACCCCTGGTCCCCCGCCCGCTCCGCGTGGCGGAGGGCCCGGGACCAGGCCGCGCGGGCACTCCGCGGCCGCCCCTCGCGGTGGTGGATCTTCCCGCGCGTGATCCCCAGGCGCGTCCGGTACGCCGCCCCCGCCCGCGGGCCCGCGCGCTCGGCGGCGTCGAGGGCGGCGAGCGCCTCCGCCCCGCGCCCGAGCCGCGAGAGCGTCTGCGCGCGGAGGAGGAGGGCCTCCCGCCGGCGCCCCTCGCCCTTCGTCCGCGGGGCCGCCCGATCGAGGAGGTCGAGGATCCGCAGGTC
>Ga0187893_10015121_pt1 | contig 10389 bp, 10 predicted proteins | sample MA1701074metaG_FD_139574 | JGI IMG/M metagenome (GOLD analysis project Ga0187893, IMG submission 139574) | White microbial mat communities from a basaltic lava cave in the Kipuka Kanohina Cave System on the Island of Hawaii, USA - MA170107-4 metaG ...
CATTTCGCCCATTGTTTCCTTCTCCTTTTTTCCACCTTTCCTCTACGGCAAAGCGCTCCTTCCCATGCTACACCTTCAGCATCTTATCACGGACACTGCAACAGGGCTTTGATAATCCGCCTTGTACAGACTGATTATCTGGATATAATGCCTTCATGGGGCAAATAATCTCGCGAATTTTACAAGTGCCCGATTTGTCTATGCATTCGGTGTTCCTATGGGGCCCCAGAAAGACCGGTAAAAGCTTTTGGATTAGGCAACATCTCCCCAAAGCTATAGTCATTGATCTCCTTAAGACCGACACCTTGGCAGAATATGCGGCGCGGCCAGCGCTGCTGCGTGAACGGTTTGGTACGACCGTTTCTCCCCATCTTCGCGGGCCCATTGTCATCGACGAGATTCAAAAAGTTCCCGCGTTGCTTGATGAGGTGCATTGGCTGATTGAGAATCGCACCCTCACGTTTCTGCTCACCGGGTCCAGCGCGCGCAAGCTCCGTCGCGGACACGCGAATCTGCTGGCTGGACGAGCATGGCGGCGCGAGATGAAACCGTTGTGCTTCGTCGAAGTGGCAGATTTTGATCTTGAACGCGTGATGGTCAGCGGTCTCTTGCCGCCGCACCTTCTCTCCCTCGATCCGCTGGAAGATCTTCGAGCGTATGTCAGTGACTATCTGCGAGAAGAGATTATGGTTGAAGGGGCGGTGTCCAATCTGCCGGCGTTTTCCGAGTTCTTGCGCGTCGCCGCGATCACGAGCAGTGAGCTACTCAACTATGCCAATGTGGCCCGCGAGGTAGGAGTGTCGGCGAAGGTAGTGCGCGGCTACTTTGAAATCCTCGAAGACACCCTGCTTGGGTATCGCCTCCGTCCATGGACCCGCAGTATGCGGCGTAGACTCATCCAGACTGAGAAGTTCTATCTTTTTGACGTTGGCGTCACGAATTATCTTATGCGCCGGACCCCGCACGTTGGGACGCCGGAATTTGGCAAAAGCTTTGAGCACTACCTCTTCATGGAACTTCTGGCTTATCGTGCCTATCGTGCTCCTGAACTCGACATCCGGTACTGGCGAACTAGCACTGGCCAAGAGGTAGATTTCCTGCTGAATGACCGGGCGGTGGCGATCGAAGTCAAGGCGTCGGCGCGCGTCCATGAAGCTGAGTTGAAGTCTCTCACCGCACTCGGCGAAGACGGTTCGGTCAAAAAGCGTATCGTCGTCTCTCTGGAAACCCAGCCACGCGAGGTTCGGGATCACCTTGGTCCGATCGTCATCCTCCCCTGGCGCGATTTCTTGGTGCAGCTCTGGTCCGGGGTGTTAGCCGTCTAAAACAGAATTCAGAATTGAGCCAGTTTGACTTACCCGTCTGTATTTCTTAGTGTAGGCCAGCCGCCTACGGCGGGAACGTTCAAGGAAGGAGCATAACGATGGACTTTGAATATTCTCCCAAGGTTAAGGCACTGCAAAAACGTGTCCAAGACTTTATGGATGAGTATATCTACCCGAACGAGGAAACGTATTATACCCAACTGAACTCCCAAGGTGACCGCTGGCAAATCCCGCCGATCATGGAGGAATTGAAGGCAAAGGCGAAAACAGCGGGATTATGGAACTTGTTCCTGCCCGAGAGCAGCCGCGGCGCTGGTCTGACTAACCTGGAATACGCACCAATGTGTGAGATCATGGGTCGCTCGTTTATCGCGCCGGAAGTGTTCAATTGTTCCGCCCCAGACACTGGCAACATGGAAGTGCTGGAACGTTACGGCACGGAAGAGCACAAGAAGCAGTGGCTGGAGCCGCTGCTAGAGGGCAAAATTCGTTCGTGCTTTGCCATGACTGAACCAGCGGTGGCTTCGTCCGACGCAACGAACATCGAGTCGAGCATCGTGCGCGATGGCGACACGTATGTGATCAATGGGCGCAAGTGGTGGTCCTCGGGCATGGGCGATCCACGCTGCAAGATCATCATCTTCATGGGCAAGACTGATCCCAATAACCCAGACAGATACCGTCAACAGTCACAGATTCTGGTCCCGCGGGACACCCCAGGCATCAAGATTCTGCGCATGCTTTCAGTATTCGGCTATGACGACGCGCCACATGGACACGCGGAAGTAGAGTTCAAGGACGTACGCGTGCCAGCGTCAAACCTCCTCCTAGGTGAAGGTCGCGGCTTCGAAATCGCTCAGGGTCGCCTCGGGCCCGGACGTATTCACCATTGCATGCGCTTGATTGGTCAGGCTGAGCGTGCGCTCGAAAAGATGTGCCGCCGGGCCAAATCGCGCGTCGCTTTTGGCAAACCGGTCTCCGAACGCACGGTGACCCAGGAACGTATCGCCGAATCGCGCATCATGATCGACCAAGCACGCCTGTTGGTCCTCAAGGCTGCACATATGATGGACACAGTCGGGAACAAGGCCGCCCGGATGGAAATCGCCATGATCAAGGTGATGGCGCCGAACATGGCCGCGAAAGTGATTGACTGGGCGATGCAGGTGCACGGCGGCGGCGCGGTGGCTGAGGACTTTGGCTTGGCGCACGCGTATGCGCAGGCACGCACCTTACGCTTCGCGGATGGGCCCGATGAGGTCCACCGCAACCAGATCGCCCGGTTGGAACTGCGAAAGCACAATTAAGCTGGAGGTGTTTATCTTCCTGTCATTCCATCCCCTTTTTGACTATGACACCAGTGGGTTTGGCGTAGGGACGGGTTTGCAACCCGCTCCTAGCGTACCAGGACGGTGGCAAGAACAAGAAAGCTGCGCTAAGCTCCCAGCATGGCAGACACGATCTTTTCCAAAATTATTGCAGGGGAAATTCCCTGCCACCGGGTGTATGAGGACGATCAAGTCCTCGCGTTCCTCGATATTAACCCGCTCAGTAGAGGACACACGCTGATCATTCCTAAGGAGCCAGCAGTGACAATTGACCAGCTCTCAGATGATTCCGCAGCCGCGATCGGCCGGATCCTGCCGCGTATCAGCCGTGCAGTCTTGCGCGCCACTGGTGCCACGGCCTTCAACGTTTTACAAAACAACGGGGTGAATGCCCATCAGGCGGTGATGCACGTTCACTTTCACATTATTCCTAAGTATTCGGACGGGTCCGGTCTGGGCATTGGTTGGCCAGTACGTCAACTCAGCACCGAGGAAGGGAAGCAACTTGCCGCTACGATTGCCGGGTATATTGCAGGGGCATGAATAAAACCCCTGAGGGAGGCTTATTGTGTTTACTTCTGAAGCTGAGACGCAAGGGGTTCGAGTCCGGGTTGAGTCACAGTACGACTCAAGCCGGTCTAGACCGCACCAGAATCAGTGGTTCTTCCTCTATACCGTGCGGATTGCCAACGAGAGTTCCGCGACCGTCCAACTCCTGAGTCGGCATTGGATCATCACAGACGCCACTGGTCAGGTCCAGGAAGTCCGAGGTCCGGGAGTGGTCGGGGAACAGCCTGTGCTCGCCCCCGGAGAGTCTTTCGAGTACACCTCAGGTTGTCCGCTGACGACTCCTTTCGGTTCTATGCATGGCACTTATCAGATGGTCACCTCACAAGGCGAGCGATTTGACGCAACGATCGCGCCTTTCACTTTAAGCGAGCCACACGCGCTGCATTAAAATTTCCTCTAGCCCGCTGTTCACCCTGTGCGAAATGGAACAAAAGAAAGGTGTATCTAGCAAGCTGTCCCTCCCCCTTCTTTCTTCCAGCTTCTCGGCAGCTTATGAAACCTGAGGAACCGCCGAAGCAGCCGCGGATCGGGTTCTAGGTTAGCCCCAGCAGCACCGCTGGGTTTCGCGTTGCTCAACCCACCCTACGATACCAGACGAGCTCTCTGCCGTAGCCATACGCCCGCCCCCGAGCTTGACCCTCGACGGACTGTACGATAAGACCGCCACCACACAGGGAGGGGGTTCTTCATGCGCGATTTTCTCACGGACATTGTAGAAGCGATGGCTGCTGTCCTTACTCGTTACCGTCTCTATCGGACGCCCGATACGGACGTCGACCGGCAACTCGATGGGCTGTATTGCCAAGCGTACACCCAGATGGAGCCGTACTTCCCCACTGAGTTCACAGAACCCCAGCGGCAAGACTTGTTGTGCCGCGTGCTTAATCGGCGGCTGGAGGAGTGGCTCGCCACTCGCGTGCAGGAAAACCTCCACTGAGCTGCCCAAGGTAGGGGCAATGCCTGCATTGCCCCTATAACCACCCCTACACTGAACAGTTTTGTAGGCTGGCATGAAGGGAACGAATTCCAGCACTGCTGGGTTTCGCGTCGCTCAACCCAGCCTACAACTTTCAGGTTGAACCCGATGAGCGCAGAACCGCCCGGCACTTCACTCAACCCCAAGCTGTCTTTTCCCTTCAGGAGACATCATCTCCGGTGTCCACGGCGGATCCCACACCACTCTCACTTCTGCTTCTGTCACACCAGGGAGCGTTTCAATCTGGTGCTGTGCATCCCGGGCAATAGACGGTCCCATGCCACATCCCGGAGCAGTCAGGGTCATCTGCACCAAGACTTGACTCCCACCTTCAGGAAGAGGATTGATCTGTAGATCATAAATCAACCCGAGATCAACGACGTTAATCGGGATCTCAGGATCGTACACTTGCTTGAGTTGTTCCCAGACCGTTTCCTCGCTCACAGTCCCACCGTCGCCCGATGATACTGGAGCAGTTGAGAGCCCTTTGCTCTTCTTGCCGAGCACGTCAGCGTCTTTGTCGGCAATACGGTAGAGACCGCCTTCAGTCGGCAGTTGTACTGTGTAAGTGTCACCGAGCGCCTGCGTAATCACTGCCAACGTTCCTTTCGGGATAGTCACAGGGGTACCCTGGGGAATTTGAATCGCCTCACAGTCTCGGCTCAGTTCAACTTCTTCGTACGGCATAATGTCTCTCCTTTACAATACTAACAACTTCTCTCACTCACCCTCAGGGAGCAAGCCCACCATCTTTACCGGCCTAGCAAATCCAAGATTCTCACCCTGGAGGTTGACCGCCCCCTAGGTTTCGGATTATGAACACCTGTCTGTCTCTTTGAGTAAGTCAGTAAAGGAGGGTCTATATATGGCCGCAGAGATTAGCAAAGAGAAGCTCCTGAAGATGTACCGCACGATGCAGACGATTCGTCAATTTGAGGAACGACTGCGCGATCTCTTTAAGGAGGGCAAGGTTCCTGGGTTCGTGCATGTCTCGATTGGCGAAGAGGCGACACCCACTGGCGTGTGCGCGGCACTGACCGACAAGGACTACATCACCAGCACCCACCGCGGTCACGGTCACCTGCTCGCTAAAGGCGGCAAGCTCAAGCCGATGATGGCGGAGATCTTTGGCAAGAGCACCGGCTACTGCAAAGGGAAAGGCGGCTCGATGCACATTGCTGATTTCAGCATCGGCATCCTGGGTGCGAACGGTATTGTCGGTGCGGGCCTCCCTATCGCGACCGGTGCAGGTTTATCGGCAAAGATGCGCAAAAGCGGTCAGGTAGCGGTCTGTTTCTTCGGCGATGGGGCATCAAATGAAGGCACGTTCCACGAATCCCTCAACATCGCCTCCTCGTGGAAACTCCCCGTAATCTACGTCTGCGAAAACAACCTTTACGGCGAATTCACCGCCGGAAAAGATGTGACCTCGGTCAAGGACATCGCCGACCGCGCCAGAGGGCACGACATGCCAGGGATCGTTGTCAATGGCAATGATGTCACGGAGGTCTACGAAACCGGCGTGCAAGCGGTGGAACGAGCCCGCCGAGGCGAGGGACCCTCGTTGATTGAGTGCAAAACCTACCGCTGGGAAGGTCACGTGGTCGGTGAAGAAGGGTTTCTGGGCAAGAAGGCGTACCGTCCGGCCGAGGAAATCGAGGAGTGGAAAAAGCGCTGCCCCCTCGTGGCGTTTGAGAGCCGCTTTGTCTCCAGAAGCATGGTTACGCAAGTCGAACTTGATGCAATCAAAGCTGAGGTCAAACGCGAAATAGACGAAGCCGTCACTTTTGCTCAGGAAAGTCCACTGCCCAATCCGGAAGAGGCGCTCGAAGACATGTTTTCGGCAGCGTAGGACAATAGCTATCAGCTTTCAGCTAAAAGACTTCGACAAGGGGTTGAAAGCCCCGTGTTCCCTTGTCCTGCTGATAGCGGACCGCTGATAGCTGACCGCTAATAAGAAGGAGAACAGCCATGCGTGAGATTTCATACATCCAGGCGATCAATGAAGCGTTGCGAGAAGAATTGCGTCACGACCCGCTGACTTTTGTAATGGGCTTAGACGTGTGGGTGGGTGCGTTTGGCGCCACTAACGGTTTGACCGATGAGTTCGGATCGGAACGTATTCGGAATGCGCCCATTTCGGAAGCGGGGTATGCCGGCGCCGGTGTCGGCGCGGCCATGGCCGGCATGCGGCCCATCATCGAGATTGAGTTTGCCAGTTTCTTCTACTGCGCCTGGGATCAAGTCTGCAACCAAGCCGCTAAGTTGCGTTACATGTCGGGTGGACAAGCGGACATCCCGATCACGTTTCGTACGGTATACGGTGCGCTCGGTCAAGCCGCAGCCCAGCACTCGGAGACGGTCTATGCGCAATTCATGAGCGTGCCAGGTCTCAAGATCGTCACTCCTTCTGATTCCTATGACATGAAGGGCCTCCTCAAGAGCGCGATTCGTGACAATAACCCGGTGCTCGTGTTCGAGCACATGGGCTTGGGCCGGTCGAGAGGACAAGTGCCTGAGGAAGAATACCTTGTGCCTATTGGGAAAGGCGCAGTGAAACGTGAGGGGAAAGATATCACTGTTGTGGCTATTGGCCTGATGGTCTCGAAAGCCCTGACCGCCGCTAAGACGTTAGAGAAAGAAGGGGTCTCAGTCGAGGTAGTTGATCCGCGCACGCTCGTCCCCCTTGATGAAGAAACCATCCTCAATTCCGTGGGTAAGACGCATAAGGTGCTGATTGTAGACGAAGGCCATCTGCGGGGCGGCGCGGCAGCCGAGATCGCCGCAGTCATTGCCGATAAGGGCTTTGACTTGCTGGATGCTCCAGTGAAACGACTGACTACGCCCGATGTGCCCATCCCCTTCAGCCCACCGTTGGAGAAGTTCGTGCTCCCTGACGACACCAAGATCGCGGCGGCAGTGAAGGAACTCTTAGGATAAAAGGACTGAACTATGAGGACTGAGGACTGAGTAAGAGAAAAGCAGCAAAAGATTTTTACTCAGCACTCAATCCTCAGCACTGAGAAAGAGGGGGAATCGTGGCGGTAGAAGTTGTGATGCCCAAATTCGGTCTAACCATGACGGAAGGGACAATCCAGAAATGGTTCAAAGCCGAAGGTGAAGCGATCAAAGCTGGAGAGCCGTTGTTTGAGGTCGAAACCGAGAAGGTCCTGTACGAAGTTGAAGCGCCAGCCTCTGGCACGGTCGCCAAACTGCTCTATCCGCTGGAGGCAGTGGTGCCAGTTGGTTTACCAGTCGCGGTGATTGCCGAAGCTGGGGAAAACGTTGCCGAAGTTGCAACGCGCTATGGGGGCGGCGCGCCGGTTGCCAAAGCGGCAGAGGCTCCGGCGGCTCCAGCAGCCCCCTCAGCACAGGCAGCAACCTCAGCCAGCGGTCGGCGTGAGGGGGCACCAGTAACTCCAGCGGCACGGAAGCTGGCCGAGGAACACAAGATCGATCTGTCTCGCGTAGTTGGCACTGGTCCTGGTGGCCGTATAACCCGAGAGGACGTGCAAAAGATCATCGACGCCGGAGGCCAAGCTCCAGCGCCTGCTCCTGTTGCTGCCCCTCCTGTTGCACCAACGCCTGCGGCAGCTTCTGCAGCGCAGAGCATTCCGCTCCGTGGCATGCGCAAGGTCATCGCTGAACGCATGCACAAAAGCCTGCAGGGCAGCGCACAGCTCACTATCACCACCGAGGTGGACGTTACCCAACTGATCGACCGCCGTCAGGAAGTGCAGCGCGAGTTCAACGCAACTTACACAGACTTCATCATTCAGGCCTGCGCCCATGCCCTCAAACAACATCCGCGTATGAATGCCGCACTTGATAGTGACGCGATCCGCCTGCAGGAGCCAATTAACGTCGGCGTAGCAGTAGCACTCGACGAAGGGCTGATCGTGCCGGTGATCCACAACGCTGACAAGAAAGCGCTGAAAGAGATTGCTCAGGAGGCTCGCAGCTTGGCCGAGAAAGCCCGGGCGGGTAAGTTAGCCTTGGAAGAAGTCTCGGGTGGCACCTTCACTGTCTCGAACTTAGGGATGTATGGAATCGATGGTTTCACTCCAATTCTGAACACCCCTCAGACGGGCATTTTAGGTGTAGGCCGAATTGTCGAGAAACCGGTGGTCTATCATGGCGAGATTGCCAAGCGATCAGTGATGGTCTTGAGCTTGACCTTCGATCACCGCGTGATCGACGGCGCGCCAGCAGGTGCGTTCTTGCAGACGGTGGCCGACTTGCTAGCGCATGGCAATCGGATTTCGTTGGATGCGAGGTAGATATTCGATTTGTGGTATGCGGCCTATGAAAAGCAAAGATAAGCTTGTAATACTCTTGGTCATATTCCTTTCAGCCTTATTGCTCAACACATACAACAATGATTTCAAACTAGGGTACCACTCTGATGAGCCCAAAAAAGTTCATTTTATAAGGAGCAATACGCAGGATTTCCAACACCCTATCTTGATGCTTCAGATCGTCAGGGCAGTAAACTATTTCGCCGACTTTATCGATAATCAAGCTATCGCCAGTCTGGGAAGGACTGTAATTGCGATATTTGGCGCCTTAATCGCTATGTCTTCCTATTTGATCTCACGTCCCACTCTGGGAAAGGGGTACGCCTATGTTGTTGCTGCTTTGGTCGCAAGCTCTCCAATACTTGTTATACACTCGCATTACATGAAAGAGGATATTATTTTAACATTCTTTTGCCTCCTTTCCATTCTATGGTTGTTCAGATATATCCGGATCACAAATCTCATTTCCACTATCGGGCTTGGTATTTCAACTGGCTTGGCGATTTCGTCACACTATAAAGGTGTCCTGCTCTTCATCATTTACTTATTCGGCCCGGTCTTAGTTCCATTAAAAGATAGATACAAATACCTCAGAGGATTAATCGGTTGTGCAATCGTCGCGATGTTGTCTTTTTTAGTCGTTAATTACCCCATATTTTTGCACCCAAGAATCTTTCTCAGAGGGTTCTCTTCTGAACTAAGACATATACTGCAAGGGCATGGGCTCGGACCGTTAAGGCATACCATCAAGATAGACGCAATCTCTGAACTATTCGGATTTCATCTTATAAATAGCATCATTCCCGGCATAACATTGTTGGTAACGTTGTTCGCTTTATCTTTTTTTGTTTATACCTTGCTAAGATGGAAGAAGTCATTTTGGCAAGATAAGATCCTAATGTTCTATGTGATGCTATTTTATTTCGCGGTGGAATTATCGCCGACAAAACCATTCCCAAATTTCGCGCGATATATTATACCTATAGTCCCTATCCTTCTTTATTTTTCTGTGAGAGGCGCAGGAACGATTTCAGATTGTTTGAATTTTAAGGGAGCCAGGGTGGCATTTGCCACTTTAGTTGCCGCCTCTTTTTCATTACCGCTCTACGAATCGATGCGGCTGGTTCATGATCTTAATAATGATACACGGGAGAAAGCAGAACGGTGGATCACAGAAAATCACTGGAACACCAAATCCGAAGCTTACGCTAAATTATCTGCTAACGTTTGGTCCTTGTCCACCCTCAATATACAGCAGGAGCGGGACAAAGGAGTTACGCACTTCATAGCCAGTAGTTTTATGTATGACAGGTACAGATACGGAAATAAATTGAAAAATCAGGATGAGACGATATATGAAGCTTATAGAAGATACGAGGAATTATTCAGCTATCCTTTTATAGAAATAAATCCGCCCTACAAATCGTTCGCCTTTAGCAATCCAACTATAAGAATTATTGACATTAGAGAGAAGAAGCAAAGAGAAGCAGGTAGCGCGGTAGAGAGGGCGCCGGCTTCAGGCCACAGCCTTCGTGACTAGGAAATGCTGCTCCCAAATCTCATTCCCGATGGTACGAGGAGACTAGAAATCAATTTCTTCGTGAGGATCGATACAGTCAGTACCCAGTGTCCTTCCGGTAGGCGCGCTTGACGTGCCCCAATGAGGGACCAGTCCACCTACTCAGCGCACGCTGAGCATCCCAAGCACGGAAGGTTTGCCGAGTTCCGCCAGGAGACGCCGCCAGACGCCTCCTGAACCTGCAGCTTAGGTGTCTTTCCGGTAAGCACGGTTGACATTCCTTACTAAAGATCTCTTGCCCTCCGAGTGAGAACAGGTCCGAAGCTCCTCGTTTTGTCCTTCCCTCCTCACGAGCGGGAGTGTCGTCCGGTGA
>Ga0187893_10015123_pt1 | contig 10387 bp, 6 predicted proteins | sample MA1701074metaG_FD_139574 | JGI IMG/M metagenome (GOLD analysis project Ga0187893, IMG submission 139574) | White microbial mat communities from a basaltic lava cave in the Kipuka Kanohina Cave System on the Island of Hawaii, USA - MA170107-4 metaG ...
CGATTCCGGCGTGGTAATCGCAGGCCGGAATCCAAGGCTGCCAGCCCATTTCTTGAACTCTCCCAGTGACTTGACGCTTGCGGCAACATCCGCCGCCAGCTCCGGGGTATACGCGCCTTCCTCTATTGCTTTGGCTAGCCGGTAGGATTCGCGAAACTCTGCCGGCCATGGATGCTTTTCATCCACGATAAAGGCCAGCACCTCTTTCCCCTCGCGCAACGCCTGCTCGCATTCCAGCCACGTGATGCTCTTGCCGCCCGGCGCCGGCTGATCCTCCGGTTTCCAGCCGTAGCGATGCGCCACGATCAGAATCACCTTCTGGCACGTCGCCACCTCCAGCATGCAGGCCGGGTACGGCTTGTGACGGCCCTGCACGTCGAAGTATTCCATCATGTGCGGAAAGAAGCCGGCTTTGATGGCCCCATCGCGCGCGGCTGCGCGGTATGCCGTCAAATCCTCGGAAGTGGAAGAAATGAAGACTCGGGGTGATTCCATTACGTACAATCGTACACTTCCCGGGTTCTGAATTTGACAGGCCGGGAATGAGCTTTTTCGCTCCACGCAAAGGTCGATGATTTCGAGCCTCGGCCGGGGGTAAAACCGTAATTGATGGAGCGCCCCGCTTTGCGCGCGAGCGTGGCGGTATGGCACAATAGCGCCTTCAGGAGGTTCCCATGAAAGTCACTTTGCTGTTTTTGACCGCCGGCCTTTCGAGTGGTTTGCTGGCCCAGAACCCGCTTTCCACCGAGACAAAAGCGATGTACGAGTCCATTCGGAACAATATTGCCCGTTCGGCCGATAAGATGCCGGAGGAGCAATACAGCTTCAAACCCGTCCCGGAAGTGCGTTCCTTCGCCCAGTTGCTCGGACATATCGCCGATGCGCAGTATTTGTTTTGCTCCGCAGTGAAAGGCGACAAGAATCCAGCGCCCGGAATCGAGAAGACCAAAAGTTCCAAAGCCGATCTCACCGCCGCGCTCAAAGAGGCTTTCGCCTATTGCGACTCCGCTTATGCCGAAATGACCGACGAGAAGGCCACCGGTAACGTCAAGTTCTTTGGCCGAGAGCGCTCCAGATTGAGCGTGCTGAACTTTAACGCATCTCACAATAACGAACACTACGGCAACATCGTGACGTATATGCGAATCAAGGGGTTGGTTCCGCCGTCCAGCGAAGGCCGATAGAGGGCAGCCTCTATCCGTGGCCGAAGTACATCAGCCAGCCGAGTCCGAATAGCGCGAGCACAAAATAGCCGAAGGACTTGAAGCCGTACATCAGCCGGTCCCGGTCCGTCTTTTTGGTGACAACGCCCAGTACGATGCTCGTGAACAGGGCGAATAACAGCGCCGCCTCGAAATGGGATAAAGTCACTTTCGGCATCAGGCCTTCCTTCCCGCCACAATCTCGTAGGCGTCCACCATCGCCAGCACGTTCATCAAACCCGCGCCGACCAGGAACTTCGTACCGTAGTCGTGTACGTGGCCCGCAATCTCGGGCTGCTCATAGCCGAGCCATACCGTGAACAAGTAAAGCAGCCCGCTTGCCATGTCGCCGATAAAACCGCCGCAGTAGATGATGGTGGTGAGCAGGTCGCCAGTCATGGGCTGGAACATGGCGCCGCGCATCATGATTCCCAACAGAAAAGTGAGAGTGACGGCTGACGAGATGAGAATCGCCCGGCCTGTTCGTTTGAGCAGAAAGTGCGCGCCGCCTGGCAGTATCCATGCAAGGGCCACGACGGGAACCCATCGGATCAAAGGAACGGAAGGGCGCTTTACAGCAGCAACGGAATCGGACATGGCTTACTGCTCTTAGTCTAGCATCCGGTTTGTGCCCGTGCCTTCCGGACGGTTCTCCATTCTATAATTGAACTGAACTCCCATGCGGATGAACGGCCCCCTGTCGCTGGCACTGTGCATATCGACGCAGGCTTTTGGCGCCCCAGCCACGGTCGAATTCAACCGCGACGTCCGGCCGATCCTTTCCGATAAGTGCTTCGGCTGCCACGGCCCGGATGCAACGGCCAAAGGGATTCCGCTCCGGCTGGATCGCGAACAAACCGCAAAGGCCGACCTTGGCGGCAGGCGGGCGATCGTGGAGGGAGACGCGGGATCGAGCGAGCTGATCCGGCGCGTCACGGCCGGCCGGAAAGCGCTCCTCATGCCTCCGGTCACCTCAGGGCATTCGCTTTCAGCCATCGAGATCGATACGTTGCGGCGGTGGATCGAGCAGGGCGCAGGCTGGCAGCAGCACTGGGCGTTTCTTGCACCGCGGCGCCCGGAGCTGCCGTCCGTCAAGAATGCTTCCTGGGCGCGAAACCCGATTGACCGCTTCGTGCTGGCGCGGCTGGAGCGCGAAGGGCTCGCCCCTTCCGCCGCGGCAGAGCCGGAAACACTGATCCGGCGCGTCGCGCTCGATTTGACCGGCCTGCCCCCGTCGCTCGAAGAAATCCGCCGATTCCTCACGGATTCTTCACCAAAAGCTTACGAGAAACTGGTCGACCGGCTGCTGGCCTCGCCGCGCTTTGGGGAACGCATGGCCATTCGCTGGCTGGATGCCGCGCGCTATGCCGATACCAACGGCTACCAGTATGACGGGGAGCGATTCATGTGGCGCTGGCGCGACTGGGTGATCGACGCATTCAATCGCAACCAGCCATTCGATCAGTTTGCGCTCGAGCAGATCGCCGGCGACATTCTGCCCGGAGCGGCGCCCGCCCAGAAAATCGCGACCGGCTTCAACCGCAATCACCGCGCCAACACGGAAGACGGAATCATCCCGGAAGAGTACGCCGTCGAATACGTCGTGGATCGCGTGGAAACGGCATCGGCCGTTTTCCTCGGACTTACGCTAGGCTGCGCGCGTTGCCATAACCACAAATACGACCCCATCACGCAAAAAGAGTTCTACCAGGTTTTTGCCTACTTCAACAACATCCCCGAGATGGGGCGCGCCATGAAGTATGGCAACTCGCCGCCGCTTATCCCCGCGCCGTCCAAACAGCAGCAGGCCGAGCTCGATGCTATCCAGGCAAAGATCGCCGCGGCGGAGGCTGAGCTGGCGCGTAGTTTCTCCGGCCGGGCGCAAGCCGGTTGGGAGCGATCGCTTGCGGGCGTGCCGCCGGTGTTCTGGTCCCCTGCCCCGATGCGGGATGCTTCCTTTACGCTCGACGATGATCTTCCCGCTCATCGTGGCAAGCCCGTTGTAAAGCAGGGGCGAATCGGCAATGGAGTGGCTCTGGATGGGGCATCCTGGCTCGAAATCCCCGCCGCGGGCCAGTTCGACATCGATGAGCGCTTCTCGTTGGCAGGCTGGTTCCGTTCCGAATGCGAAAAGGATTGCTCCATTGTGAGCAGAATGACGAACAGCGCGCGAGGCAAGGGTTTTGGCGTTCATTGGAACGAAGCAAAGCTGCTTGTCACAATGACCAGCAACTGGGACGATGACGCCATCCGCTTTACGGCCGAACAGAAACTCGAGCGGAACCGCTGGTATCACATCGCATTGACCTACACCGGCTCGAGAATGGCGGAAGGCTTCACGCTGTTCCTTGACGGCAAGCCGGTCAAGGTGAACGTGCTCATGGACACGCTGTACCGCCCGTTCCGTAATGCCGGGCGCGCCTTTTCCGAGCCGTTCCGCATCGGCGCCGGCAACGGCGACGATCAACGCTTCCGGGGGTTGATCGACGACGTTCACATCTACTCGCGCGTCCTCGAAGCGGAGGAAATCGAGTCCCTGGCGCTCGGAATGCCCCTTAATGAAATCGCCGCCAAAGGGAAATCCGAACGCACTCCGGCCGGACAGCGCCAGTTGCGATGGTATTTCCTAGAACACGGCGCGCCTGAAAGGACGCGCGTTGCCTGGAGGCAGTTGACGGCGCTCAATCAGGAAAAAGAGAAACTGGAACGCTCGTTTCCGACTGTGATGATCATGGCGGAAAGCCCCGTGCCGAAACAGACTCACCTGCTGCTGCGCGGCCAATACGACAAGCCCGGCGACCGGGTGGCCCCGGGTATTCCGGCTGTGTTTCCGCCCTTGCCCGCAGGTGCGCCGAATAACAGGCTCGGCTTTGCCCGGTGGGTTGTGGATCCCGGTAATCCTCTCACTGCCCGCGTCACGGTCAACCGTTTCTGGCAAATGTTGTTTGGGACGGGGCTGGTCAGAACCGTGGAGGATTTCGGTCTGCAGGGCGAATGGCCATCGCATCCGGACCTGCTCGATTGGCTCGCTGTGGAGTTCATGCGAACCGGTTGGGATGTGAAGGCTCTCATGAAAACCATCGTTTTGAGCGCTACCTACCGTCAATCGTCGAAGATCACGGCGGAGTTAATCGAACGCGATCCGGAAAACCGGTTGCTGGCTCGTGGCGCCAGGGTGCGTATGCCCGCTGAGATGGTCCGTGACAGCGCTCTGCTGGCGGCCGGACTGCTCAAGGAGCGGCTGGGCGGCCCTTCCGTGAAACCGTATCAGCCGGAGGGACTGTGGCAGGAACTGGTCATGCAGGACATGTATTACGTACAGAGCAAGGGCGATGATCTTTACCGGCGCAGCCTTTATACTTTCTGGAAACGAACCGTGGCGCCACCCATGATGGCGAACTTCGACTCCGCGCTCAGGGAATCCTGCGTAGTACGCGAGTCGCGGACCAATACACCGCTTCAGGCATTGAACCTTATGAACGACGTCACTTTTGTTGAAGCGGGGCGGTTCCTGGGCCAGCGAATGATCCTGGAAGGCGGCGCGACAACCGCCGCCCGATTATCCCACGGCTTCCGCCTGGTCACCGGACGCAGTCCGGGCGCGGAGGAAGAACAAACCCTTCGCGCCAATCTGCAGTTTCATCTTGATTACTTCGCAAGTAAACCCGAGCGCGCTAAAGCATATCTGAGCCAGGGAGATTCGCCGCCGGATTCCACCATCAAGCTGGTGGAGCTGGCTGCCTACGCCGCCCTGGGCAGTCTGCTTTTGAATCTCGACGAAGCGATTACGAAGGAGTAGGCCGTGTTCCGCCGAAACCCGTTCGATGATTACCGGCTGTTGCTGACTCGCAGGCATTTCTTCCGCGGCTCCGGCCCCGGCATCGGTGTGGCCGCGCTCGCGTCGCTGCTTTCAAAAGAAGTACGCGCGGAAGCCGGTCAGCCTGGTATGCCGCATCATACGGCAAAAGCCAAACGCGTGATCTACCTGTTCCAGCACGGTGCTCCATCGCAATTGGATTTATACGATTACAAACCGGGGCTGGCCCGCATTCGCGGCCAGGATTTGCCGGACTCGATTCGCATGGGCCAGCGGCTCACCGGCATGACTGCGTATCAAACGACATTCCCCACCGCGCCCTCGATTTTCAAGTTCGCCCGGCACGGCAACAACGGAACGTGGCTGAGCGAGCTGCTTCCGCATACGGGCAAGGTGGCGGACGATATCTGTTTGATCCGATCGCTGCACACCGAAGCGATTAACCACGACCCTGCGGTCACATTCTTCCAGACAGGATTCCAACTGGCCGGCCGGCCAAGCATCGGCTCGTGGGTTTCCTACGGCCTTGGCAGCGAGTCCGAAGATCTGCCCGCGTTTGTCGTGATGGTGTCGCAAGGGCTGGGCAATTCGCAGGCGCTGGCCGACAGGCAGTGGTCGAGCGGCTTTCTTCCCACCAGGTACGCCGGAGTCAAGTTCCGGGCCGGCGCCGATCCTGTTCTGTATTTGAGCGACCCGGAAGGCTATGATCGGGAAGCGCGGCGCCGTTTTCTCGACGATCTGAATCGGTTGAACGAAGTGAAGCTCAAAGACCAAAAGGATCCGGAAATCGCCACCCGGATTGCGCAATACGAGATGGCTTTTCGCATGCAAGCCTCCGTACCGGATCTGACCGATCTTTCCCGCGAGCCCGATTCCGTATTCGAGTTGTACGGGCCGGATTCACGCAAGCCGGGCACCTACGCCGCCAATTGTATTCTTGCGCGGCGTCTGGCCGAGCGCGGCGTTCGCTTCATCCAGCTCTTTCATCGCGGATGGGATCAACACACCAATCTGCCGCGCGAAATCGAGAAGCAATGCAGGCAAACCGACCAGCCTTCGGCGGCGTTGATTCAGGATCTTAAGCGGCGCGGGCTGCTGGATGACACGATTATCGTCTGGGGGGGCGAGTTTGGCCGCACCGTGTACTCGCAAGGGACTCTCACCGAAGACAACTATGGCCGTGATCATCACCCGCGATGCTTCTCGGCCTGGATGGCCGGCGGCGGCATCAAGGGCGGCGTCACTTATGGAGAAACCGACGATTTCAGCTACAACGTCGTCGAGGATCCGATGGATGTCCATGACATGCACGCCACCATTCTTCACTGTCTGGGAGTTGATCACACCCGGCTGACGTTCAAGTTCCAGGGCCGCCACTACCGTTTGACCGACATTCACGGCCGCGTCGCGCGCAAAGTGCTGTCATGATAACTAGAGCGGAACTTCGGGTTTCGCGTTCGATGCTCAGGAGGGGTCATGCTGAAATTTCTGGTTTGTCTGTTCGTATTGACATTAGGCGATGCGCGCGCGCAGGAAGTGCGGGCGAGCATCACGGGCATTATTGCCGACGCATCCGGAGCGCCTGTGTCGGGCGCCGCAATCACCGTCGTGAACCTGGCGCAGAATGTTTCCGTTAGCACCGAATCGAATGAATCCGGAATTTTCCTGACGCCATTCCTGGCGCCCGGCGCTTACCGGCTGACCGCGGAGAAACAAGGCTTTCGCCGCTTCGTCCGCGAGAACATCGTGCTTCAGGCGCAGGACCGGTTACGGTTGGAAGTGCGGCTCGATCTTGGCGAGCTTGCGCAGAGCGTTACAGTCACCGCGGAGGTGTCCACGTTGCAGACCGAAACCGCAACGCGCTCCCAGGTGCTCGCCAACGAAGTGCTGGCCAATGTTCCCACACAAGGACGTAATCCCTTCCAGATTGCCTGGGCCGCGGCCGGCGTTATCAAGACGGGCGAATGGCGATACCTGCGCCCGTTCGACATTGCCGGCACCTCGAATTTTTCGATCAACGGGAGCCCGAACCGCGAGAACGAAGTGCTGCTCGACGGCATCAGCAACGTGCGCGGCAACCGCACCGTGATCCACGTACCCACCACGGAGGCCGTACAGGAGTTCAAGGTTCTCACCAATACCTACGATTCGCAATACGGGCGCACCGGCGGCGGCGTGATCTCCATCGTTTCCAAGGGCGGCGCAAACCAGTTTCACGGCACTTTGTTTGAATACTTTCAGGCCGAAGAGTTGAATGCCAACCAGTCCGAGCTGAACCGTGTGGGTACGCGCAAGCCCCCGAACAACATCAACACGTTCGGATTCATGGCTAGCGGGCCCGTATTTGTTCCGAAGTTCTACAACGGACGCAACCGTCTTTTCTGGCTGGTCAGCTATGAAGGGATGCGGCAGCGTTCCGCGGATCCGCTCTCCACGCGGTTCCCCATTGCCGAATGGCGGCAGGGCGATTTCTCCACGTTGAGAAACAATCTGGGCCAGCCGATCTCGATTTACGATCCACTCACAACGGCCGGCGACGGCACGCGCCAGCCTTTCGCCGGAAACCGCATCCCCTCAAACCGCATCCATCCCATCGCCGCCGAAGTATTCAAGTTCTACCCGCTGCCTACCTCGCCCGGCGAAGGCCCCGCGCGGCTGAATAACTACATCGTTCCTTCGCGATGGGTCGGCAATATGGATGAATGGATCGGCCGCATCGACTACGCCATCAATTCGCGCAACAACTTTTTCTTCCGCTACGGGCAGAATCCGTTTTCCGAGTTTCGAGGTCTTGTGTGGGGCGGGTCGAATCCCGCCGAGCCCACCGGTAACGCCCCACTCGTTCGCAATGGACGCAACTGGACTTTCGATTGGACCTCCACGCTTACGCCGCGCATGACCTTCAATCTGCGCGCCGGTCTGGCTCGCTGGGAGGAGACAACCGGAAACAGCTTCGGCGCCGGCTTCGATCCTCGCCGGCTCGGCTTCTCATCGGATCTGGTCAGCCAGTTTTCCCGCCTGCAATTTCCTTACTTCACTCTCGGCGGCTACCAGGCCATCGGCTCCAGCCGCCTGATGGCTTTGGGAACAAACGATTCCTACACCGTGCAGCCGAACCTGAGCCTGGTCGCCGGCAGGCATTTCCTTAAAATGGGCGCCGAAGGCCGCCGCTACAACGACAACACGAACAATCCCGGCTTTGCCAGCGGCGTTTATGGATTCGGCCGCAACTGGACCCAGGCCCGCGCCTTGCAGGCCGATGCGGTCAGCGGCGATGAAGTGGCCACCTTCCTGCTTGGTCATCCAAGTTCGGCTTCGGTGGACCGCAACATCGATCCGGCTTTCAGTAATTTCTACTATGTCCTCTATCTGCAGGACGATTGGAAAGTGACGGACCGGCTTACTTTGAATCTCGGGCTACGCTGGGACTACGAGGCTCCCCGCTTTGAGCGATACGACCGGATGGTGCGCGGCCTCGACTTTAACGCCGCCAGTCCGATCGCCAACCGCGTGCAGGGGCTGAACCTGAAAGGCGCCGTTTTGTTCGCCAACAACGCCGGCCAGCCGCGCGGCGCCTTTGATCGCGACCGCAACAACGTCCAGCCGCGGGTGGGCGCCGCCTATCGTTTCGGAAAGAGCTGGGTGATCCGCGGCGGCTACGGTCTCTTCTTTCTTGGCCAGAATGAGGCGGGCAGCAATCAGGGCTTCAGCCGCGCAACCGGCGGCATCCTCACAACCGATGGGAACCTGACCCCGTCCGCCAACCTCACCAATGCATTTGCACTGCTTCCCGGCGGCCGCCTGCTTGATCCGATCGGCAACAGCCTGGGCGCATCCAGTTTTCTCGGCGAAGGTATCGGCTCGAATTTCCTCGACCGCCCGCTGCCTTATTCGCATCAATACTCATTCGACGTACAGCGCGAGATGCCTTGGAACCTGCTGCTTGAAGTGGGCTACGTCGGAAACACACTGCGCCGTCTTCCGGTGGGGTCGAACGTGAACGTGCTCCCCGCGGGCGAGTTGGGCCGCCGTACCGCGGCCGGCGCCATTGATACCGCTTACTACACGACAAGAATTCCGAACCCGATGGTAGGGCTCCTCCCCAACAACGCCGCCAGAAACGCGTCCACCATTCCCCGCCAGGATCTGCTGCTGCCGTTTCCGCATTACGGCGGCCTGCCGCTCAACAGTATCCCTATCGGCAACCAGCAGCATCACGGGCTGCTGCTCAAGGCGAGTAAACGTTTCTCGCACGGGATTTCGTTTCTTGCCAACTACGGCATCGGCAAAACACTGGAGCAAAGATCGCTGTTGAACCCTCAGGATTTCCAACTTTCCAATCCCGGTGAAACGCCGCTTCAAAAAATGCCCGCCGCCGACATCGACGTCCCGCAGAAATTCGTGATTGCCGGAATCTGGGAGCTGCCTTTCGGCCGGGGCCGCATGGTGGGCGGCAATTGGAATCGCGGCCTCAATATGGCCCTCGGCGGTTGGCAGATCAATGCCAACATTACTTACCAGAGCGGATGGGCCGTGAACTATCCCAACGCCGGCCAGGCCCGGGCGGGAAGCGCGAAGCTGAGTTCCTCCGAGCAGAGCTTCTCACGCTGGTTCAACACGTCTCTGTGGGACGATTCGGGCACCGGACGCCGCGTTCTTCCGCAGGCGCCGTTCACCCTGCGCGATTTTCCTCTGCGATTCAGCGATGTCCGCGTCCCCGGCTACCAGAACTGGGATGCTTCGCTCTCGAAAAATTTTCCAATTTACGAGCAACTCCGCGCGCAGTTCCGTTTCGAGATGGTGAACGCGTTTAATCGTCCCTGGTATGCGCGCCTTCATCCGCAGGCGCTCGATGTATCGAGCCCTGCCTTCGGCCAGCTTGACCCGGTTCAACGAAATCTGCCGCGCTTTCTGAAACTGGCGCTGCACATATACTGGTAGCCTGTAGATTGAACTAAACTACCGGGCGCGCACTAGCGCGGCTTCCCAATTCTGGAGCACCACCAGCGACGGGCTCTCCGGCGAGGTGACCACAGGAATGACGAACCGCTGGCCGTCCGGGGAAACATCGAATCCGAGTATCGAGTGGATGGCCGCCCTGGCCTCGGTGCTGATGGAGAACAGCGGCGCGGCGGGGCCGAACTCCGGGCTCGCCGAGAGCTTGACGGGGACAGCGTGGACGCGTCCGTCGAATGCCAGATAAAACAGTTCGCGGCCGTCGCGGCGCCAGCGCAGCGCCTGGGCGCCGGCGCGTGAAACCCGGTAGCGTTCGCCCGCCACGCGCGGCGCCTCACCGGCATGAAAAGCCTGGAGATAGACTTCCGCCCGGCCAGACTCGTTCGACGTGAACGCCAGCCATTTGCCGTCC
>Ga0187893_10015124_pt1 | contig 10386 bp, 7 predicted proteins | sample MA1701074metaG_FD_139574 | JGI IMG/M metagenome (GOLD analysis project Ga0187893, IMG submission 139574) | White microbial mat communities from a basaltic lava cave in the Kipuka Kanohina Cave System on the Island of Hawaii, USA - MA170107-4 metaG ...
AAGCGAGCCGGTTGGCTTCCCTGTCGAGCATGATGTCGCTGAAGGTGCCGCCCCAGAAGTGGAACCCGCCCTTGCGCCATGCCGACTCGAACACCGCCTGCCGCTCCCCGGTCGAGACCTCGCGCGCCGAGCGCCGGTCCGCCGCGATGTCGAACAACCCCCCTGCGGATTGCGCGCGCCGGCGGAACCACTCGGGATAGCGGACCTTCATCGCGCGCTGGGATGCCGCGTCGAGCGCCTGCTGCTGCATCGGCAGCGCCAGATTCGGCGTGCGCTGGAAGACCGTGAGCTGAAGCGCGATCTTGCCCGCTTCCTGGATCACCTGGACGCCGCTGGCGCCGGTGCCGATCACACCGACCCGCCGGCCGCCCATGTCCAGTCCGTCCTGGGGCCAGTGCGCAGTGTGGACGCGCGGGCCGGCGAAGCGCTCCAGGCCGGGGAGATCGGGGACGTAGGCCCGGGACGCGAACCCGGTGCAGGGGATGAAGAAACGGGTCCGGACCCGGTAGCCGTCCGCGCAGTCGATCTGCCACTGGTCCGAGCCGGCGTCGAACCGCGCGGCGGTAACCCGGGAGTCGAACCGGATGTCGCGAGACAGCCCGAGCTGGCGCTCGACGTGACGGAAGTAGCGCCGCAGCTCGTCCCGGGCGGGGAAGCGCTCGCTCCAGCTCCAGTCCCGCCAGAGCTCTTCCATCGAGAACTCGTAGTTCGGCACGTGACAATCGACGCGCGCTCCCGGATAGCAGTTCCAGTACCAGATTCCGCCCAGCTCGGTGGCGGCCTCGAAGAGGCGCGCGTGGAAGCCCCGCTCGCGCAAGCGATAGAGCTGGTAGAGCCCGCTGAATCCGGCGCCGAGGATCAGGACATCCAGCACCTCGGGGGATGACCTGTCCGCCGCAATGCGCCTCACCGTTGCTCCTGTCGCGGCGTGCGACCGCGGACAGCCCAGGCACGCGCCACCAGATCGACGCAGCCGTCAGGCGCAGTCGGAAGCCTGGCGCGGATCCGTTCTCGCAAGGCGCTGCGGCGCTCTTCGCCGAGCGACATCGCGTATCCGGGCGCGGGCGCCTGGCGGCCGAGAAACGGCGTCCAGTAGTCGGTGAAATCACGCAATCGGGTTGCGATGTCGATGGCGCGGACTTGCAGCTTTCCCGCAGCCCAGGTGTCCTTGCGCTCGGCGGTCATCGAGTGTCTTGTCTTGCGGCTCGACGCCCGGCTTCGGGCTGTGGCAAGGTGATGCCGAGTTCCCGAGCGCTCCTTCTGTTGATCACCATCTCGAATCTGATTGGCTGCTCGCGGTCTTCCACATGCAGGGTGTGGTTATCATAGACCGGCCCCGCGACCGGGGTGGATCCGCGGGGGCGACAGAGGGGGAAAGCAGATCCCCGCCGGGACCACGCGGGGACCCCAGCAGGGGGGAGCTACGCGTTCTTGTCGGCGAGGCGCTTGATCAGGCCCTCGACGCCGGACTGGCGCGAGACCTGCTCGAACTCGGAGCGGTAGGTGAGGACGAGGCTCACGCCCTCGACCACGATGTCGTAGATCTTCCAGCCCTCGGGGGTCTTGTGCATCGCGTACTCGACCGGCACCGGCGGCGCGCCCGGGCGGAAATACTGGTTGCGCACCGTGACCTCGGCCGCTCCGGGCGACATGCGCACCGGGTGCACCTTCATGGTCTGGCCGCGGTAGGTGTCGATGGCGTTGGAATAGATGCGGACCAGCATGGTGCGGAACTCCTTCACCAGCCGTTCGCGCTGCTCCGCGCTGGCGCCCGCCCAGGACCTGCCGACGGCGAGCTGGCAGGCTTTCGCGAAGTCGACGTGCGGCAGCACCTTGTGCTCGGCGAGCGCGAGCGCCTTCTTGCGGTCGCCCGCCTGCAGTTCCCTGTCGGACTTGATCGCGTCGAGGACCTCGCTCGTGACCTTCTTCACGAGCTCCTCGGGTTCGACCTGCTGCGCCAGGACGTTCACCGCCAGCAGCGCTCCGGCGAGCAGTGCAACGAGTTTCCGGCTGGATCTCATGCCTGTCCTGACTAGGTTACCCGATCCGAGTTCCCGGGCGGCGCACGGAACTGTGCAATCCACCCGCTGCGCGTACTGTCGCCCCCTCACGACGTTCCCCTTGACCGGGGCTCGGATGTGCTCCTAGCATGGACGCACCGGGAGTCGAACGCCCGGGAGGAGGCTCGACATGGCGGCTTATCTGATCGCCGAGATCGAGATCACCGATCCGGCGGCCTACGAGGCGTACAAGCCGAAGGCGACCGAGGCGCTGCAGAGATACGGGGCGAAGATCCTGGTGCGCGGCGGCGCGGTCGAGCCGAAGGAAGGTGGCTGGACTCCGCAGCGCCTGGTCGTGCTCGAGTTCCCCTCCACGGACGCGCTGCGCCGCTTCTACGACTCGCCCGAGTACACGGCGGCGCGCCAGATCCGGCAGCGCGCCTCGCGCTCCAGGCTGGTCTTCGTGGAAGGCGTCTAAACCCGATATCGAGGAGGGTCCGATGGTACGCATCGCAGCAGCGTTGCTCGCGTTCGCCGCTGGCGCAATCTGCCTGCCGGCGCAGGCGCAGAAGGTCATCCGCGTCTGGCACACCGAGACGCAGCCGAACTCGCAGGAGGCGGTGAAGAACATCGCCAAGCGCTTCGAGGCGAAGAACCCGGGCGTCAAGGTCGAGGTGGAAGCGCTCGCCTGGGGCGACCTCGAGCCGCGGATCATGGCATCGCTCGCCGCCGGCACGCCGCCGGAGCTGTCGCACGGCCAGCCGATCACCTGCGCGGCGCTGCAGGCAAAGGGCCTGCTGCTGCCGCTCGACGAGGTGGTCAAGGCGCTGGGCGAGGCCAACATCTGGGACCAGGTGAAGCGCGTCTGCCGCGCGGGCGGCAAGCAGTACGGCCTGGTGCACGCGGCGGGCACCTCGCTGCTCATCTACCGCAAGGACCTGGCGGCGAAGCTCGGGCTCAAGCCGCCGAAAACCTGGGCCGACCTGATCGCGAACGCCAGGGCGCTCACGCTCGACACCAACGGCGACGGCAAGCCCGACATCTACGGCATCACGATCCCGGGCGACAACCTCTTCATCAACATCCTGCTCGGGGAGCTGGTGAAGGCGAACGGCGGCATCCTGTTCGACAAGCAGAACCGGCCGCAGCTCGGCTCCAGGCAGGTGCTCGAGACGCTCGATTTCATCCGCGACCTCACGCGCTATGCGCCGCCGGGATGGGAAGGTCACGGCTACCTCGAGACCTTCGCCAACCTCTACGGCCAGAAGGCGGCGATGATGTACCAGGGCTACGGGCGCGGTGCCTCGCTCATCGAGAAGGGCGCGCCCAGGGAGATGGCCAACGCCGAGACCTTCGATGTCTGGGTCAAGCCCCATGGCCCGAGCGGCAAGTCGCCCGCGGCGCAGGTGGACGAGGAGCCGTGGATGCTGTTCAAGGCCGCGAAGCACCCCAAGGAGGCGATCGAGTTCCTGAAATTCTTCTACCAGAAGGAGAACTACCTCGAGTACATCCAGACCGTGCCGATCCACTTCTTCCCGATCACCAAGTCGCTGCGCGGCGACAAGGACTACCTGGCGACGCCGATGATCCAGCGCTGGAAGAGCTGGATCGAGGTGCAGGAGCAGTACCTGAACAAGGACCAGGGCAAGCCGACGCTGGTGATCGACTGGGAGGACATGACCGCCAAGCCCTACCTGATGGAGGTGCTCGGCAGCGGCATCCTGCGCGACATGGTGATGGACGTGGTGCTCGAGAAAAAGCCCGCGAAGGAGGCGGCGGCGCGCGCCCAGAAGCGGCTCGAGGAGATGCTCAAGTCCAAGGGCCACCTCAAGTAGCAGGCCGCTAGCGGTGAGGCGCGCAACCGACGGCAGGACCGGGATCCTCCTCGTCCTGCCGGCGCTGCTCCTGCTCGGCGCGCTGACCCTGTATCCCGTCGCCTACGGGATCTGGATCAGCTTCTTCAGCAAGCATTCGTTCTTCCCCGAGCAGCAGTTCGTCGGCCTCGCCAACTACCTGGCGGTCGCGGCCGACGAGGAGTTCTGGCGCGCGCTGCGGCTGGGGCTGGTCTATTCGCTCAGCACGATCGCGCTGCAGCTCGGGCTGGGCGTCGGCGCCGCGCTGCTGCTGCACCAGGCCTTCCCGGGGCGCGGCCTGGTGCGCGCGATCACGATATTCCCGTACGTCATCCCGACCGTGGTCGCGGTCGTGATCTGGAAATGGCTGCTCAACAACCAGTTCGGGCTGGTGAACTACGCCCTCGAGCGCGCGGGCGCGATCGACCAGCCGATCAGCTGGATGGGACGCGACTGGATCATGGCCTCGCTCATCCTGGTCAGCGTGTGGCAGTTCTTCCCCTTCGTCGTGCTGGCGGTGCTGGCCCGCCTGCAGACCATCCCGCCCGAGCTGTACGAGGCGGCCAAGGTGGACGGCGCGAACGCCTGGCGGCGCTTCGTCCACGTCACGCTGCCGCAGATCGCGAGCGTCCTGTTCGTGGTGGTGCTGCTGCGCTCGATCTGGATGTTCACCAAGTTCGATACCCCCTGGCTGATGATCCAGGGCGGCGGCGCCGAGATCTATATCCGGACGCTGCCGATCTACACCTACCAGCGCACCTTCGCCTGGTACGAGGCCGGGCGCGGCTCGACCATGGCGGTGCTCATGTTCCTGATGCTGGTCGCGGCCGCGGCGCTGTATTTCCGCCTCTGGCGCCGCGAGGAGCAGCTGTGAGGCGGGCGGCCCTGGCGTGCGGCGTCGCCGCGCTCGTCTTCTTCGTCGCCTTCCCGTTCGCGTGGATGATCGCGACCGCGTTCAAGCCCTCGCACCAGATCTTCGTCTCGCCGCCGGCGCTGCTGCCGAGCGAGTTCACCCTCGACAACCTCGCGCGGCTGTTCCAGCAGACACGGTTCGTCACCTACCTCGCGAACAGCGTGCTGGTCGCCACGGCCACCGTGGTGCTCACGCTCGCGGTCGCGGTGCCGGGAGCCTACAGCCTGACGCGCTACCGCTTCCGGGGCCGGGAGGCGATCTCGGCGACGATCCTCTTCACCTACATGTTTGCGCCGATCATGATCATCGTCCCGTTCTACGTGCTGATGCGCGCGCTCGGCCTGGTCAACACGCACCTCGGGCTGGTGCTCGCCTACGCCACGTTCTGCCTGCCGTTCGCGCTCTGGCTGCTGCGCACCTTCTTCCAGAGCATCCCGCCCGAGCTGGAGGAAGCGGCCATGACCGACGGCGCGAGCCGCGCGCAGACGGTGCTGCGCGTGGTGCTGCCGCTCGCGCTTCCGGGAGTCATCGCGACCGGGACGTTCACCTTCATCCTGGCGTGGAACGACTACATCTTCGCGCGCGTGCTGCTCAGCGCCGACGAGCTGAAGACGCTCCCGGTGGGCATCGCCGACCTCTACAACGCCTCGGTGGTGGACTGGGGCATGATCATGGCGGCGGGCATGCTGGTGCTGGTCCCGGTGCTGGTGGTGTTCGTGATCGTGCAGCGCTACCTCGTCGCCGGCTGGGGCGCGGGCGGCGTCAAGGGCTAGGCGGGCGATGGCGAAGCTCGCGCTGCGCGGGGTGCGCAAGCGTTTCGAGGGGCAGGACCGGGACGCGGTCTGCGCCATGGACCTCGAGGTCCTCGACGGCGAGCTGCTGGTGCTGGTCGGTCCCTCGGGCTGCGGCAAGACGACGACGCTGCGCATCATCGGCGGGCTCGAGGACGCGAGCGCGGGCGAAGTCTGGCTCGGCGGCCGCATGGTGAACGGGGTCGCGCCGAAGGACCGCGACGTGGCGTTCGTATTCCAGAACTACGCTCTGTACCCGCACATGAGCGCGTTCGACAACATGGCCTTCGGGCTGCGCATGCGCGGCACGCCGCGCGAGGAGGTGCGTCGCCGGGTGGAGGCGGCCGCGAGCCTGCTCGGCATCGCGGAGCTGCTCGGCAGGCGGCCGGCGCAGCTCTCCGGCGGCCAGCGCCAGCGCGTGGCGATGGGCCGCGCCATCGTCCGCCAGCCGCAGCTGTTCCTGTTCGACGAGCCGCTCTCCAATCTCGATGCGCAGCTGCGCGCGCAGATGCGCACCGAGATCAAGCGCCTGCATCACAGCCTCGCCGCGACCACGGTCTACGTGACGCACGACCAGGTCGAAGCCATGACGCTCGCCTCGCGCATCGTGGTGATGAACGCCGGGCGCATCGAGCAGATCGGCGCGCCGGCCGAGCTCTACGCGCGCCCCGCGACGCGCTTCGTCGCCGGCTTCATCGGCTCGCCGGCGATGAACTTCGTGCCCTGCCTGCTCAAGGCGAACGGCGCGGGCCTGGCGGTGGAGCTGGCGGGCGCGGTGACGCTCCCGATCCCGGCCGCGCGCGTGCCGGCCTTCCGGGCGCACGCCGGACGGCGGCTGATCTTCGGGCTGAGGCCCGAGCATCTCGCCGAGCACGCGGCCGGGGTCGCGGGCGAGGCCGCGCTCTGGATCGAGGTCGAGGTGCTCGAGCCGCAGGGAATCGAGACCCTGGCCGTCGGGCGCCTCGCCGGGGTCGAGCTCTGCGCGCGATTGCCGGGCAGCACTTCGGCGCGCCGCGGCGCCCGGCTGGGCCTGAACGCCGACATGGCGCACATGCACCTGATCGATCCCGAGACCGACCAGGTGATTCGCTAGCCGCGCTGCGCTTGCCGCTCAGCGCGAGCGTTCGGCGAGGAACCCGGCGAGCGCCTGCGCGGTGTGGCTGCGGGCCCCGCGCACCGCCTCGGGAGCTCCCGCGAACACCACCCGCCCGCCCTGGGCGCCACCTTCCGGCCCGAGGTCCACGATCCAGTCTGCCTCGGCGATGACGTCGAGGTTGTGCTCGATCACGACCGCGGTGTTGCCCGCGTCCACCAGGCGGTGCAGCACGCGCAGCAGCTTCTCGACGTCTGCCATGTGCAGGCCGACGGTGGGTTCGTCGAGGACGTACAGCGTGCCGTGGGCACGCGCCGTGCTTTTCGCCTTTCCATTGGTCTCGGCTTTTCCGCGAGCGGAAAAGCCGAGATCGGGGGAAACCAAACCCGCGCCTACGCGTACTTTGGCCAGCTCGGTCACCAGCTTGATCCGCTGCGCCTCGCCGCCCGAGAGCGTCGGGCTCTGCTGCCCGAGCGTCAAATAGCCCAGGCCCACGTCCTGCAGCAGGCGCAGCGCGTGGTGGATCGAGGGATGCGCGGCGAAGAACTCCACCGCCTCGTCCACGCTCAGCGCCAGCACCTCGCCGATCGACTTGCCGCGCCAGCGCACGGCGAGCGTCTCGCGGTTGAAGCGCTGGCCGCCGCAGGCCTCGCAGCTCACCTTGACCTCGGGCAGGAAGCTCATCTCGATTCGCTTCAGCCCCTGGCCCTCGCAGCCCTCGCAGCGCCCGCCCCTGGTGTTGAACGAGAAGCGGCTCGCCGACCAGCCGCGCATGCGCGCTTCGGTGGTGTCCGCGAACAGCCGCCGGATCGCGTCCCAGAAGCCGACGTAGGTCGCGGGGCAGGAGCGCGGCGTCTTGCCGATCGGCGTCTGGTCCACTTCCAGCACGCGCTCGACGCCGCGCTGGCCGCGGATCGCCTTGCAGCCGATCGCGGCCTGCTGCTTGAGGCTCTGGTAGAGCACTTCGCGCGCGAGCGTCGACTTGCCCGAGCCGGAGACGCCGGTGATCGCGATCAGGCGCCCGAGCGGCAGGCGCACGTCGATGTGCTTGAGGTTGTGCAGGCGGGCGCGCACGATCTCGAGCGCCGCGTCCTTGCGCGCCACCGCGCGGCGCGGCTGCAGCGGATGCCGCAGCGGCTGCGCGAGGAACCGGCCGGTGAGCGACTCGGCGCGCTGCACCAGGTCGTCGGCGTGCCCGGTGGCGATGACGCGGCCGCCGAGCCTGCCGGCGCCGGGGCCGAGATCGATCACGTGGTGGGCGCGGCGGATCGTGTCCTCGTCGTGCTCGACCACCACCAGCGTGTTGCCTTTCGCCTCGAGCTTCTCCAGCACGCCGAGCAGGACGCGGTTGTCGCGGTGGTGCAGGCCGATGGTGGGCTCGTCCAGGATGTAGCACACGCCGCGCAGGTTGGAGCCGAGCTGCGCCGCGAGCCGGATGCGCTGCGCCTCGCCGCCCGAGAGGGTGGGCGCGGCGCGGTCCAGCGTCAGGTAGCCGAGGCCCACCTCGCAGAGAAAGCCGAGTCGCGCGCGCAGCTCGGCCAGCAGGTCGCGCGCGATCTCCGCCTCGCGGCCCCCCAGCTCGAGCTTCGCGAATCGATCGCGCAGCGCCGCCACCGGCTCGGCGCCGTACTCGGCGATCGAGCGCCCGCGCCAGGTCACCGCGAGCGCCTCGGGGTTGAGGCGCTTGCCGGCGCAGGCCGGGCAGGGCTCGTCCACCTCGAGCCACTCGATCCAGGAGTCGAGCACGTGGTCCTCGGCGCCGGTGCGCGAGCGCTCAGCGTCCCAGCCGACGTCCTCGAGCTGCAGGCCGGTGCCGAAGCAGGTCGGGCACCAGCCGTGGCGCGAGTTGTAGGAGAAGAGCCGAGGGTCGAGCTCGCCGAAGCTGCGCCCGCAGCTGCGGCAGGCGCGCTTGGTGGAGTACGACTCCGACGCGCGGCCTTGCGTCACGAGCACCGAGCCCTTGCCGAAGGCGAGCGCCCTGGCGAGTACCTCGCGCAACTCGCGCTCGGCCTTGGGCGACACGGCGAGCTCCGCGACCGGCAGCTCGATGGTGTGCTCCTTGAAGCGGTCGATGCGCGGGAACGGGTCCACCGGCAGGAACGCGCCGTCCACGCGCAGCTGCGTGTAGCCCTTGCCGCGCGCCCATTTGGCGAGGTCGGTGTACACGCCCTTGCGGTTGACGACGAGCGGCGCGAGCAGCCCGACGCGCTTGCCGCGGTACTCCCGCAGGATGCGCGCGAGGATCGCATCCTCGCTTTGCGGCTCGATAGGCACCCGGCAGTCGGGGCAATGCTGGAGCCCGAGCTTGACGAACAGCAGCCGCAGGAAGTGCAGAATCTCGGTGAGCGTGCCGACGGTGCTCTTGCGCCCGCCGCGGCTGGTGCGCTGCTCGATCGCCACCGTGGGCGGGATGCCGAAGATCGCGTCCACGTCCGGGCGCGCCGCCGCCTGCACGAACTGGCGCGCGTAGGCGTTGAGCGACTCGAGGTAGCGGCGCTGGCCCTCGGAAAAGAGGATGTCGAAGGCGAGGGTGGACTTGCCCGAGCCCGAGACGCCGGTGACGACGGTGAAGCGGTTGCGCGGGATCTCGACGTCGATGCTCTTCAGGTTGTGCTCGCGCGCGTTGTGGATGCGCACGACGTTGCCGAGACAGCGGCCGGCGGGTTCTGCCGCCATTTCGCTCGCCGCCGGCGAGCGGGGATCGACTTCGGCTGCGAGATTCGCCGAAGTCGATCTCGGGGGAAAACCAAGAGCAGCGGCGTAATCGCGCAACGCTTTCCCGGTATGCGAGGTCTCGTGCTGCATGACCTTCTCGGGCGAGCCCTGGCAGACGATCTCGCCGCCGGCGTCGCCGCCCTCGGGACCGAGGTCCACGATCCAGTCGCAGGCACGGATCACGTCGAGGTTGTGCTCGATGACGACCAGCGAATGCCCGGCGGCGAGCAGCCGGCGGAATGCGCGCAGGAGCTTGGCGACGTCGTCGAAGTGCAGGCCGGTGGTCGGCTCGTCGAAGAGGAATAGTTTGCCTTTGGCTGTCGCTCCCGCGGAGGCGGGAGCCCATGCCTGCGGAGTTCTGGGTCCGTGCCTGCGCGGGGACGACAGCGTGCTTGCTTCGGCGAGATGCCCCGCCAGCTTCAAGCGCTGCGCTTCGCCGCCGGAGAGCGTCGGCACCGGCTGGCCGACGCGCATGTACTCCAGGCCGACATCGGCGAGCGGCTTCAAGCGTTCGAGCACCTCGCGTTCCTTGGCGAAGAACTGGGTCGCTTGCGCCACGGTCATGCCGAGGACGTCGGCGATGCTCTTGCCGCGCCACTGCACTTCCAGCACCTCGGGGCGGTAGCGCTTGCCGTCGCAGTCCGGACAGCGCAGGTAGACGTCGGAAAGGAACTGCATCTCGACGTGCTCGAAGCCGTTGCCGCCGCACGCCGGGCAACGCCCGTTGCCCGAGTTGAAGCTGAAGGTACCGGCCGTGTACTTGCGCTCCTTCGCGAGCGGGGCGCGCGCGAAAAGGTCGCGGATCGCGTCGAAGGCGCCCACGTAGCTCGCGGGGTTGGAGCGCGTGGTGCGGCCGATCGGCGTCTGGTCCACCAGCACCGCGTCCTCGACCCGTTCGGCGCCGCGCAGCGCGCGGTGCGCGCCCGGCGCTTCGGTCGGCTTGCCCTTCGCCTTGCGCAGCGCGGCGTAGAGCACGTCCTGCACCAGCGTCGACTTGCCGGAGCCGGAGACGCCGGTGATG
>Ga0187893_10015126_pt1 | contig 10386 bp, 8 predicted proteins | sample MA1701074metaG_FD_139574 | JGI IMG/M metagenome (GOLD analysis project Ga0187893, IMG submission 139574) | White microbial mat communities from a basaltic lava cave in the Kipuka Kanohina Cave System on the Island of Hawaii, USA - MA170107-4 metaG ...
GATCAAGACCCCGTTCGGAGCCACGTTTTGGACGAGCTCACGCTTGTGGGCCAAATCTCCTGACACGAACAGCCGATACACGCTCCTGGCGGCCTCCAGGAACTTTTCCATGAGTTCGAAGTGTGAGCGGTTGGCCTGCTCATGGCGAGGATCGCGGCATCCAACTTCCCTCGCTCCTGCTCCAAGGCCCTGAACTTCGCCTCATAGACTTCTCGGGTGATCGTTTCGTCGAGGAGCCGCTCCAGCAGGCTGTCCTCTTTCTTCTGGAGATCCGCCTTGAGCCGGTGCAGTCGCTCCAGTTGTTCATCCCGGTACCGCTGCTCATCGGCGTGTGACTGTTTCAAGATGTCGCGCAGGATGGCGTACTCATCATCATCGAGCTCGATACTCCGGAGCTGCTCGGCGAACTGCCGGGTGAGTTCCTCCTCCCGTACGTAGGGTTGGCGGCAGGAGACGGCGCGGTTGGATTTCGAGCACCGGTAGTACACGTGGCCCTTCTGGAGTTCCGCGGTGATGGCCCGGCCGCACTAGCCACACTCATGGAAGCGTTGTTTGGCAAATCGGCTCTGACCACGACGTTCTTGCTATTGATCTTACAATTGATCACAGCCCCCGTAGTTCCAGGACAATCTCATTCCGATCTTCCGTCGGCAGTTATGCGGGTCGCTAGAGTGTACGGTATCCCGCTGCCGAATATTCGAGTCATCCAGCCTGGTCCGGACGTCCCACGAGTACGCGCGATCTTTTCTGGGTCCTGGTTTGGATTTTGGAGTGGAGGGCGTGGGGATCCTGCCCTCCTCATCGTAGAGGAGATCACGCAGAGCCCTCCGCACGCTACCCGTGTCTATGGTGTTGGAGGGCCAAGCGGTCGATGGAGGAGGATACGAGGACCGTTTGTTGGAGAGGGTCTCTTCCTGCAGTTCGAAAATGGAGATAGGCTCGTTCTGCATCCCGTCTCGGACGATCTCCTCGATGGCAAAGCAGAAATAGCAGGTGCAGTCCCCGGATGGTGGATTAGGCTGCAGCGAATCCGGGACTGAAAAGTAGACGCTCTGCGCAACAATCTGGGTGTCCCCTTACAGATCCCACCTCTAGTGCAGAGTCTCGTGCAATTAGCAACACTACCCAAAACGTCAGAAAGCCGCTCGGAGTCCGACTTTCAACGTAAAGCCGACCCCCGACTGTAGCATTTTTTTCGCGAGCGCAAGATCGCGAAAATTCTGCCTTCTTCTCAGCGGAGCCGGGGGGCGACGCCGTGCCACCTTCCATTGCGGCTACCCTTATCCTCTGCTAGGCTGTGCGCCAGATGGGAGGTCGATCATGCGAAGAATCAGGGTGAGAATTCGTAAAGGACAGGTCGTCGAGCCCTCCGACCTCCCGGAAGAGGTGGAGGGGTATCTGACCGTCTCTGAGGACGATGAGCGCCGGTGGCATCTGCTTGCCGACACCAATCGGGCCTACGCCAACCTGCGGGCCGACGCCAAGGCCTGGGAGGAAGAACGACGGGAGAGAGCGCTGTGGGACGGAACGCTCGCGGGGTGATCGACGCCTGAAGCCCGGCTATTGACAGGAAACCGTCGATTTTGCTGTAATGTATGTGCAAACCGCAACCGAACACTGCCCGTATGGGTGGGTGCCGCGCAAGCGGCTAGGTTGTTCCCCCCTCTGGCCCTCGGGCTACGGGGGTTTTTCTTTTGGTTCGGACAGCATGCTCACCGAAACAGGCCGTAGATCCACCGACCAGTTAGGCCCAGCACGACAATCCAGACCACGACGATGACCAGGGCTGCCGCCCAACCAGCACCGGCTCCCTGCACGGTCTGGGTGTGTGCGCGGGCATCCGTCAGCACGGCAGGCGGAATGAGCCGGCGTAGGAGCACGATGCCGAGGGGAAGCAGGACCATGTCATCGAGATACCCAAGCACCGGGATCGGGTCGGGAATAAGGTCAATCGGGCTGGCCGCGTACGCAAGGATCGCCACCGCCAGCAGCTTGGCGTACCAGGGGGTTCGCGGGTCTCTGGACGCAAGGTAGACGGCATAGAGTTCCCGCTTCAGGGCCTTGGCCTGTTGCTGCCACTCCGTCCACCGTTCTCGCAGTCCTTCCATACCGACGCACTCAGTTTACACGGCGCGGAGCGACCTTCGCCGCTCTCCCACCTGGCGAAGCTGACGTGCTTCTGTGTTTCCTTCGGCAGCCTCCCGAATGAGACCGGCGACGGCATCGGCGAGGCGGATGAGAGCGTTGCTCTCATCCCGGACACCGCGGACCTTCTCCGTTGCGATTCCACTCTTCCGGAGGTCGGTGCCGACCGCGCGGACCTCACCGCGAGGGAGTCCATCGATGAAGACCGAGGCTTTGTATTTGTCCTGGCTCTTCGCTTCCCGCACGACCGACGCGACGGTGGCCAGCATCACCTGATGGTAGGCCTGCGTGTCTTCGGCCACCCGATAGAAGATCTTGCCGACGAACTGCGGGTGCCGCAGGACCAGTTCCATGTAGGCGTACTTGAACTCTCGCTTCGCCTGCCGCCACTTGACCGCCCGTTTGCCACTCTCTGCTTCCATCGTTCCAAGAGGTGGAGCAACTCGTCCCGTTCTTTCTTCGCGACGGCGACGGACACGACGAAGAGGCGGCCCTTCGTATCCTGGCCAGTTTCGTCGACGTAGCAGTAGAGCTTCTCGGTCGGCATTGGCGTTTGGGTAGTTATAACAGGACAGGGGAAGGCTACCACGGTTTCCTGGATCAAGCGGCAGGCATCTGGTAGTATTCATCGCGGATTGCGTCTCGGAGCTGGCGCTCTTTTCAGCTTCAGATACGCCTTTCGATCGATCAAGACCCCGTTCGGAGCCACGTTTTGGATGAGGTCGCGCTTGTGGGGCAAATCTCCTGACGCAAGGTGGCTGCAAATGGCTACGGACCAGGGGAGGCTACCGGCGCCCTTTCCTATCTGAATGGATACGCCACGGGGATAATCAGCAGCATCAGCGCGAAGAGGATTCCGACCAACGGCAGCCCCACACGCACATAGTCTCTTATGCTGTAGCCACCGGGGGCCATCACCATCAGCATTACCGGATTGGAAAACGGGGTCAAGATCGTCATCCCAGTGGCCGCGATGATGGCCATGGCGAACGGCACCGCCGACACGCCAAGTGCGCCGGCCAAGTTGATGGCAACCGGTCCCAGTACGACAGGCAGCAGGATGCTGGGCACGAAGTGGCCGATGGCCACCGCCGTCGCAAGAAGCACGACTAGGGCCAGCAGTGGCCCGCCTGCGGCGGCGTTCGACACAGCGAGCGCCAGGACGCGCGCGGCACCTGTGGTCTCCAGCGCCGTGCCCAGGGGAATCATGCCTCCCAGCAATACGATGCTACGCCAGTCCACCAGCCGGTACACCTCGTCCACCGTCAGTCCGCCACTTGTGACGATGATGCCGGCGGCCAACACCGTGGCCACCGCAACCGGCACGCCGACCAGGGTCAGGGCGATCATGACGCCTAGCGCCACGAGTGCGGGACCGCGGCGCTCCTCCCGCATCTCCCCCGGAAACTCCTCTTCCAACACAATGAAGTCGGGCTCGTCGCGCAGTGCCTTGATGGCTTTCCACGCCCCCTGCAAAAGTAGCCCGTCGCCAACCTGCAGTGGCAACTCGGCCAAGCGGGTGCGGATCGGGCGGTTCTCGCGCCAGAGGGCTAAGACGGTGATGCCGTAGCGGTAGCGAAAGTTTAGGTCGCGCAGCGTCCGGCCGACGTGCGATGAGCGCGGCGAAACGATGGCCTCCACGATGCCTGTCTCTGGGGAGTCGAGGGAGATCTCCGCGTCGCGCGAGAGTTCGAGGCCGAGTCGCTCCAACGCCTCAGCCTGCAGTAGCTCATCCAGCCGCCCTTCAACTACGAGCCGATCTCCGCCTTGGAGAACGAGATCCTTGGGTGGGCGTTGTAACTGTAGACCGTCACGAACAACCGCAACGATTGTGATGCCGAAGGCGCGGCCGAATTCGCTTTGTTCGATGCTGCGCCCGGCCAGGGGCGAGCCGGCCGGGATGCGCGCCTCGAAGAGCCGCTCGCTCAGGCGGTAGATGTTGACCAGGCGCGTGCGGCGGCGCGTGGCGCGCAGGAGGTCCTCGGGCAGATGCGCGGGGAGCAGCCGGCGGCCGGCGAGGCATATCCAGGCGGTGCCGACAAGGAGCATTGGCAGCCCCAGAGGGAGGAAGTCAAAGAGTCTTAGGTCCGCAATCCCGCGACGGTGGAGGATCTCGGCCATCAACAGGTTGGACGGCCCAGCGATCAAGGTCAGATTGCCGCCGAAGCGGGCGGCGTACGCCATCGGAAGGAGCAGCAGCGTCGGGCTCAAGCGGCTGCGCGCGGCGAGCGCGACGGTGACAGGGAGGAGCATCGCCGCCGCTGCCAGGTTGTTCATGAACCCCGACAGCACACCGGTGGCTACCATGAGGCTCGCCAGCAACACCACCGGCGACCCCGTGGCCAGCCGGCGCAGGCGGCGCGCCACGAGCGCGGCAGCGCCGGTCCGCTCCAGGCCCGCGCTCACGACGAAAACGGCCGCCACCGCAGCCACCGTCGGCGTGCCAAACCCGCTGAACGCCTGGTTGGCGGGCACTACGCCACCAATCGCCAGCGCTAGCACCACGCCGAGCGCGACGAGATCGGGCCGCCACCGCCCGGCGATCAACGCGACGACAGCCGTGGCAAGAATGAGAATTGTGACGATGGCGTTAGGGCTCAACGCATCACCGGAGGTTCACTCTCCGCACGGCGGCCTGCCATAGTTTTTGTTCGTGGTGAACTTTCTAGGTTTAGCCCCGACCCCCCGCCGCCAGGTCCTCCCATCGCCGAGTGAGCAGACAGGTAGACTGGTGTTCTATGGGGAGGAGCCCATTTGCATCTTCCGAACTAGCGGTCATTCGAGGAGGGTATTCTCTTTGAATCCTAAGGAGGGGAGCAACGATGGGTGTTAACAAGGTAGCATACTTCGTTTCGACCTTTCTATTGGCCTCGCTCCTACCCTCCATTCCTGGCTTATCAGCGTCATATTCTGGCCCTCCCCAAGGTGCTCTTTCGGCCGTGGGCTCATCACGGGATAGTGTCCTGCGACGTTATGGTATGCCTCAGCACACCGAGACTGGTGTTGGAAGCTGGTTGCGGTGGACGTATCGCAATAATCTAATCTAGCTCAACCGGGCTTCATGCACGTGATTAATATAGACCTGCTCAGCGGAGGGGCTCCGCCATATTCCCCATTCATTTGGCAGCCGAGTAGAGCCTTCAACCCCTCGACAGGCGTCCACGAGACGAAGTGTATATTCGTACGGGGCAACTGGCGACAAGATCCACCACGGGGGCGGCGCTATGAGGTGGTGGGTCTCACGATAGGCTGCCGTTCGATCATCAGGTGACGCGTGAAGATCGACAGCCGTATGGAATGGCTCGTCGTGGCCGCAGTACTCGTGCTACTCGCGCTGGCAGTCGGGCTGGGGTGGATCAATCTAGACTTTCCGCGCCCGTTCTAGGCTAGATCGATCCTCGTTTTGCGTGGTCAGCGGTTCGGGAGTAGGTCCTCGTCCTCTTGCGCCTGCGCCACCATATCATCGTAGCGCTGGTCTTTCAAACACTGCTTTATTCGGGTCGCCGTTTCCGCGGTCGCATACCATGCCGCGTGTCCCGGCGGTCGGACCGCACCTTTGAGCAGTCCATAGATCTTCCCGTCCCTGATCCAGGGCGATCCCGAGAACCCTGGCTTGGCGAGGCCCTGTGCGACCATGACATTGTGCCACTGGGCCGGCCACTCGCCCGGCTTGGCCCGCGACCACTGCAGCAGGTTGAGATGCACGAACTTCACCTTGACGGGCGCGGGATGAAACTCCTTTCGAACCATCACCGTGAGTTCGTCGCCGGAACGGAGGTCGATGGGGTCGCCCCATTCGAGGACGGGCAGTTCTTTGTGTGACACCACCCGCAGGACAAGCACGTCGATGCCCTGCGCCATCGAGGAGCAGGCCATCACGGGCTTGGCCGCTGCAGGTGCGTCGCCGCCCCGCACCACGGCGTAGTCGTTCTTCATGCTCAGGGTGTGGGAGACCGTGATGTAGTCTGTTCCCCACCGTCCGGACGCAAGCGGGACGGCGCCCGCGATTACGCGGCCGTCGGTCATCAGGCCGGCAATTGTCGACGTGAGGTGTTGAACGGAGGGAGTTTCCGCGGCCGCTCTAGGAACCAGCAGGGCCAGCGCTGCCAGCATAGGGAGAAGGACTCGCGCTCTCATTCGTTTACTCCTGTCGAGCGTCGCGCACAATCCCTAAGATTCTTTTACCCAGACTTGCTTAGTTCTGTAACAGTTCGGTCACGTCGCCCGCCTGGCTGGGGGTCCGGGCTGCGAAGCAAGCCACCCTCGGACGAACTACCCTCCCCTACTCCTGCGGGACCAGCTCGGCATAGTGCTGCTCCTTCAAGCACTGGCGCACGCGGGTCGCCGTCTCGGCAGCGGCATACCAGGTATTCTGGCCGGGCGGCTTGATCGTGCCCTTCACTAGACCGAATACCTTTCCCCCTCTGGCCCATGGCGACCCTGAAAACCCCGGTTTTACCATACCGTCCCCAACCATCACGTTGTGCCATTGAGGCTCCCAGTCATTGGCGGTCGTCCTGGACCATTCCAGCAAGTTGAGGTGGAGGAATTTCACTTTCACGGGGTCGCGACTGAACTCTTTCCGCGGCAGGATCATCAGTTCGTCACCGGGCCGCAGCTCGGTGGGATCCCCCCACTCTATCACAGGCCGGTTGGTGTGCGTCTTCACCCGGAGGACCAGCACGTCGATGCCGTGCGCCAGCGACGAGCAGGCCATGACCGCCGTCGCGTCCGCCGGCGATCCGTCCCCTTGAATGACGGTGTAGCGGCGGCCCACGGCGAGCACGTGGGAGACCGTGACATAGTCTGTCCCCCAGGCCCCCGACGTGATCGGGACGCCCCCGACGATAACATAGCCGCCCCAGCGAATGCCGGCGACCATCGCGGCCATTGCCTGAATGGATGAAGTATCGGCGGCGGCGATGGACGCACCGGCGAGCACCGTGATCACGGAAACGGCGATCGGCCGAGCCCCCATGAGCCGTCACCTCGTGCGCGACCGCTCGGTCGCGGAAGGGTGGTGGTGCTTTACTTGCCTTCGGTGGGTTCCGCCACGCCCTCCGGAACCTCACGGCGGGTGCGAACCCATTGGATGCCTCGATCCAGCAGCACGTAGAACGCTGGAATAAGCAGCAGGCTCCCGACCGTGGAGGTGATCAACCCGCCGATGAGCGCGCGCGCCAGCGGCGACTGCAGTTCGGCGCCTTCGCCGATGCCAATCGCCAGGGGGAGCAGCCCGAAGATCGTGGTGAGGGTCGTCATGAGAATCGGACGTAACCGGCGCTGTCCAGCGCGGGCCAGCGCTTCGAGGAGGGGCACCCCCTCATCCTGCAGCTGGAGAGAGTACGAGATCATCACGATCGCGTTTCTCACGGCCAGGCCGACCAGGACGATCGCGCCCAACCCCGACTGCACGTTCAGCGTCGTACCGGTCAAGAACAGCGCGGCGACGGCGCCCACTAAGGCGAACGGCACGGCCGCCATGATGAGGAAGGGTTCGAGCAGGCGCTCGAACTGCGAGGCCATGATCATGTAGACAAGTACGAGGGACATCATGAATCCTGAGAAGAGCTGCGCGAACGATTCCTGCTGATCTTGAAACTCCCCGCTGAACACCACCGAAAATCCTGGCGGCAGACGCTGTGCGAGCACGGTGGACTGCACGTCGCGCAGCGCGCCGCTGACCTCACGGCCGGTGATGTTGGCACTGACGGTCAGGATGCGCTCACGGTTGCGGCGCTGGATCTGCGTCGGCCCCGGCGTGCCAGTGATAGTGGCGACCTGCCGCAGCGGGACGATGCCCTTGGGGGTACTGATGGGCAGGTCGACGAGCCTATCAGGCGTCCTGCGGTCGCTCTCCCTGAGGCGGACGATGACATCGATGTCTTCGCCGCCGCTGCGGTAGAGGGCCGCGGTGCGCCCGCCCACGTAGGTGCGCACCGCATCCCCAACCTGGCTCGCCGTGACGCCAAATGCCGCGGCCTTGGTCTGATCGACCTGGACGGTGAACTCCTCGGCGCTCTCCTCACGGCTGACCTGGATATCGGTCACGCCGGGCACCGTCTCCAGCACGCCCCGCAGATTTCGGGCGGCGGCATTCGCCGCCTCGAGATCAAAACCCCTGACATCGATGCTGATCGGGTCGGGAGAGCGGAAGAAGAAGAGTGAGCTCAGGGGACGGAAGAAGACCGTGGCGCCGGGCACCCGGATGCGGCGGCGCAGGTCATTGATGACCTCCTGCGTGGGCGGCGCATCGCGCGAAAGGGTGGCCCGGAACGTGGTCGTATGCGTGCCGGTGGCGGCGAAGCTGCTGCCGATGATCGAGAGGACCCGCTCGGTACCCGGCGTTTCTTCGAGCAGTATCTGCTCGATGCGGCGGGTCGTCCGGTCGGACACCTCGAGCGCGGTGCCACGTGGTTGCTGGATGGTGACGAAGAACTCGCGCTCGTCCGAGCTTGGGAAGGTCTCCCGCCCGAGGAGGGACATCCCGGTCAGGCCGAAGACGGTGATGACGATCGCGACCGCCGAGATCAAGTACGGGCGGCGCATGACGCGAATCAGGACCCGCCGGTAGCCGTCCTCCACGGCATTGAACCAACGCTCGGAGGCGGCGGCCAGGCGGGCGCCCGTCCCGGTAGCGCCCTGTCTCATGACGAGGGCACGGGCAGACAGCGTCGGAGTGAGCGTGAACGACACGAGGAGAGAACATAGCAGCGCGAAGGTCACGATAAAGGCCAGCGGCTGGAACATCACGCTCGCGATGCCGGTCGTGAAAAACAGCGGCAGAAACACGGCGACGGTCGTCAGCGTGCTCGCCATAACCGCGGTGCCGACCTGGGCGGTGGCCTCTTCGGCCGCGAGCCGTGGGGGACGGCCTTCCTCGCGAAATCGAAAGATGTTCTCAAGGACGACGACGGCGTCGTCCACGAGCATTCCGACCGCCAGGGCCAGCCCGCCGAACGTCATGAGGTTGAGGGTGAGGCCGCCCCAAAACATGAGCAGGAAGGTGGCCAGGATAGAAATCGGGATTGCCGTCGAGATGATCAGCGTGCTGCTGATGTTGCGCAGAAACACGATGAGCACGATGACGGTCAGGACCGCTCCGATGAGCGCTGCCTCGCGGACGGTGCCGATCGACCGGCGGATGAACTTGCTGCCGTCGCTGACAATGGTCAGGCGCGCCTGAGGGAACTGGGTATTAATCTGGTCGACGACCTCAAAGACCCGCTGGGCAACGGCGACCGTGTTCGTGCCGGACTGCTTTGAAATCGCAATGAGGATGCCGGGCTGACCGTTGATGCGCACGAAGTTGGTCGCGTCGGCCACCGTATCGGACACGCGCGCTACGTCCGACACGCGGACCGGCACGCCTTGCCGCACACCGACCACCGTCTGCGCGATCTCGTTTACGGTCTGGAAGCGGCCGACGGTCCGCACGATCCGCCGCTGGGTCCCGACGCGGACGTCGCCGCCCGGCTCAGCGGTGCTTTCGGAGAGCAGGGCCGCGTTGATCTCTCGTTCGGAGACTCCGAGTGCTTCCAGCCGCTGGCGATCGAGGTCAACGTGGATTTGCCGGGCCTGGGCGCCGCGCACGTCGACGGTCGCAACGCCATCGATCTGCTCGAGTCGAGGCCGGTACTCGTTTTCGGCGAGATCGCGCACTGTGCCCATGTCGCCGCGGACCTCGAGGCCGAGCAGCACGATCGGAAACAGGTTCGGGTCGAACTTGGCCACCCGGGGGGTATCGGCGCCGTCGGGGAGGAGGTTGCGTACGCGGTCAATGGCCGGCCGAACATCGTTGAGCGCGGCGTCCAGGTCGGTACCCCAAGCATAGCGCAGCCGGACGGTGCTCCGGCCTTCAATCGAGTTGGAAAAGACCTCCGTGACGCGCGGCACGGTGCTCAGGACGTTCTCGAGGAGAATCGTGACCTCGCGCTCAACCTCTCGCGGTCCAGCGCCCTCGTAGTCTGTCGTCACCGTCAGCGTGGGAAACGAGATGTCCGGCAGCAGATCGACCGGGAGGCGGCCGAAGGCGATGATGCCCAGAAAAGCCAGCGCGAGGAAAAACATGATCGTGGTGACCGGCCTGGCGATCGCTAGGCGCGCGATATTCATGGCCGTCCTCCTCCTGGGCTGGCGGCCGGGGCCGGTTGTTGGCGACCCGGCTGCTGGCTACCCGGCTGCTCACGGTCCGTGCCGGTGCGAACTCTCATTCCGTCGCGGAGTCCCTGCTGGCCCAGC
>Ga0187893_10015127_pt1 | contig 10386 bp, 10 predicted proteins | sample MA1701074metaG_FD_139574 | JGI IMG/M metagenome (GOLD analysis project Ga0187893, IMG submission 139574) | White microbial mat communities from a basaltic lava cave in the Kipuka Kanohina Cave System on the Island of Hawaii, USA - MA170107-4 metaG ...
GTGCGTCTGCGGATCGATCGCCGTCTTGCCGGCCGGGCCGCTGAAGCTGATGTTGCTCTCCAGGGCCTCGATCACCTTCATGCGGTCGACGCTGTTGGCCTTCTTCACGCCGAGCGCCCACAGGTGCATCCCGTGGTAGGTCTGGATGGCCAGCGACGTGACGTACTTGCTGGTCGCGCCGTACTTGGGCAGGAATTTCTTCAGGAACGCCTGGTTCGCCGGGGTGTCGACCTCCTGGAAGTAGCTCTGGGCGGCGATGTAGCCCTTGTGCTCCTCGGGTGTGGTCACCTGCTGCTCGAGCCCGTTGCCGAACGTCGTGGAGGCGACCGGGACCGTCTTGTTCATGCCCGCCGCCGCCCACTGGCGATAGAACGAGATGTGGTTGCCGCCCACCAGCACCGACATGACGAAGTCCGGCTTGGCCGACTGGATCTTGGTGATGGCGGGCCCGAAGTCGCTCACCTCGAGCGGGAAGTAGTCGATGTTCAGAACCTCGCCGCCGTTGTCCTGCGTAAACTTCTTCACCCACTTCGACGTGATCTGGCCGTAGTTGTAGTCCGCCGCCACGACGTAGACCTTCTTGCCGAACCGCTTGAGCGTGAACGGCACCAGCTTGTCCACGTTCTGGGTCGGCGTGGAGCCGGTGCAGAAGCAGTTGCGGTCGCACACGCCACCCTCGTACTGCGTGTTGTAGAAGTACAGCGTGTTGAACCGCTTCAGCACGGGCCGGATGGCCTCGCGCGAGGCCGAGGTGATGCCCGCGTGCACCACCGCCACCTTCTCCTTGGTGGCCGCCTCCGTGGCGAACTGCGTGTAGAGCTGGATGTTCGACTGCGCGTCGTAGCTGATGAGCTTGATCTGCTTGCCCAGGAGGCCCCCCGAGGCGTTGATCTCCTCGACCGCGTACGTCAGGCAGTCGACCATCGGCCGCCCGTAGATGTCGAGGCCGCCCGAGAGATCGTGGATGCTCGCCACCTTGATGACGTTGGCCTGCGCGAGCGAACCACGCACGACCCACGGGCCGAGAGACACTGCGCCGAGTGCTGCGCCAGCTGTCTTGAGGAATCTCCGACGGTCGGCTCGCATGGATACCTCCGGGCGAATGGTTGAGGATCAGCCCCGCACGTTGCGAGGGCCCGAGTCTAGTTCCCGGCGATTCGAGATGTCAAGGGCGCACGACACCCTGCCCAGAGCGCGGGCAATCCGGGCACGCTTGCCTGCGTCGCCCCATGGGTCTATAGTGCGCGCGCCATGGATCTCGCGGCCGTTCTCGCCCTGGAAATCCTGAACGGCATCGCCACCTTGGTGCTCATCAGCGTCGGGCTCGCGATCGTCTTCGGCATGATGCGCGTGATCAACCTCGCCCACGGCGAGTTCCTCATGCTGGGCGGCTACGCCGCCATCGTAGCCACCAACCACGGGGTCAACATCTGGATCGCGATGCTGGTGGTGTCGCCGATCGTGGTCGGCATCATCGGCGTCGTCGCCGAGCGCCTGATCATCCGCGTGCTGTACGGCCGCATGATCGACACGCTGCTCGCCACCTGGGGGCTCAGTCTGTTCTTCATCGGGTTAGTGACGACGATCTTCGGCAACACGGTGGCCGGCATCGGCGCGCCGCTGGGCGGCATCGCGGTGGGGCGCTACAGCATCAGCCTCTACCGGCTTCTGCTGGTCGGCATCGCGGCGGCCATCCTCCTGGCCCTCTACGCGGTGCTGCGCACGACGCGGCTGGGCCTCCTGGCGCGCGGGACGATGGAGAATCCCAACATGGCCGCCGCGCTCGGCGTAAGCCCGCCGCGCGTGTACGCCGCCACCTTCGGCGTGGGTGCCGCGCTCACCGGCCTGGCCGGTGGCCTGCTCGCGCCCATCTCCGGCGTGCTGCCCACGGTGGGTGCGGCCTACGTGGCCAAGGCGTTCATCACCGTCATCAGCGGCGGCACCGCCATCATGGCGGGGACGGCGAGCGCCGCCCTGCTCTTCGGCACGGTGAACCAGCTGCTGACCTACCTCACCACGCCGGTCATCGGCGAGGCCGGCCTGCTGGCCGCCGCCATCCTCCTCCTGCGCGTGCTCCCGCACGGGATCACCGGCAAGCTCTTCCGGGGGAGCCTGTGATCCTCCGTCACTTGAGTCCGGGGATCCTCGTGACGGCCGCGGTGATGGTCGCGGTCGCCGTGGGCGCGCCGCTCATCGTGGATCAGTTCCAGCTCCTGCAGCTCACCGTGTTCGCGAGCATGTGCATCCTCGCGCTCAGCCTGGGCGTGGTGTGGGGCTACGGTGGCATCCTGTGCTTCGGCCAGTCGGCGTTCTTCGGGCTGGGCGCGTACACCTACGCGGTCACCGCGGTGAATGTCGGCGAGTCGACGCTCGCCATCGCGCTGTCCCTCGTGGTGCCCGCGGTGTTCGCCGCGCTACTCGGCTACTTCATGTTCTATGGACGGCTGAGCGACGTCTACCTCGGCGTCATCACGCTCAGCGTCACGCTCATCTTCTTCAACCTGACCAACAGCACGGCGGGCGACGCCTATCGCATCGGCCGCGCGCGCCTGAACGGCTTCAACGGCATGCCCTCGCTGCCCACCTTCAACGTGCCGGGCACTCCGGGGCGCCTGCTGGACCCCACCGAGACCTTCTACCTCGTCATGGCGCTGCTGCTGATCGTCTACGTGGGGCTGCACGCGCTGCTGGCCAGCCACTTCGGTCGGGTGGTGGTGGCGGTGCGCGAGAACGAGACGCGCTGCGAGCTGCTCGGCTACGACGTGCGCCGACACAAGCTGCTCATCTTCACCCTGGGCGGCGCCATCGCGGGTCTCGCCGGCAGCCTCTTCGCCAACTGGGGCGCCTTCGTCAGCCCCAACGTCTTCAGTCTCACCACGACCTCCCAGATCATCATCTGGGTGATCGTCGGCGGGCTCGGCACGCTGGTAGGGCCGATCATCGGGTGTGTGGTTATGCAGTACCTGGCCACCGAGCTCGGGACGCAGCAGCTCGCCAACACCAGCCTGATCTTCGGGATCATCTTCCTGGCCTTCGTGCTCCTGGTGCCCCGCGGCATCGTGCCGTCGCTCGCCGCCCTGCGGGCGCGCCTGTCCGCCGCCCGGGCGCGCCCGGCGGCCCAGGCTCGCCGCGCGGCATGACGGACCCGATCCTCCAGACGATCGCGCTGTCGATCCGGTTCGGCGGCGTCGAGGCGGTACGCGGCGTGAACCTCCGCCTGGCCGAGCGGGAGCTGCGCTGCCTCATCGGGCCCAACGGCGCTGGCAAGAGCACACTCTTCAAGCTGCTCACCGGCCAGCTGCAGCCAACCTCCGGGCGCATCCTGTTCCATGGCGAGGACATCGCCGGCGATCACACCCACGCCATCGCTCGGCGCGGCATCGGCATCAAGACGCAGGTGCCGAACCTCTTCGACGGGCTCACGGTGCGCGAGCATCTCTGGCTCGCCGCGCGACGCACCAACGCCCGCGTGCGCGCCGACGCCATCACCGATGAGATCCTCGAGCGCGTCGGGCTCCGCCAAGAGGCCGGCGGCGTGGTCGGCCGTCTCTCGCACGGCCTGCGCCAGTGGGTGGAGCTCGGCACCGTCCTGGCTGGCAACCCGGAGCTGATCCTCCTCGACGAGCCAGCGGCCGGCATGACGCATGACGAGGTGGCCCGCACGGCCGAACTGATCCGCGAGATCAACCGGACTCACGCCCTCATCGTGGTGGAGCACGACATGCAGTTCGTGCGGATGATCGCCCGCACGGTGACGGTGATGCACCAGGGCGCGGTGCTGGTGGAGGACACGATGGACCGGATCCTCAAGAACAGGGCCGTGCGCGACATCTACCTCGGCAAGCACGGCGGGGCCTGAGCTGTGCTCCTGCGCGCAACCGACGTGAGCGCCCGCTACGGACGCATCCCGATCCTCAACGCGATCGACTTGCAGGTGGCGGCCGGCGAGCTCGTCGGCGTGCTGGGGCACAACGGGATGGGCAAGACGACGCTGCTGCGCACGCTCATGGGCTTCGTGCCCGTGCAGCGCGGGCGCATCACCTTCGACGAGGCCGACATCACCCGCGAGCCGCCCTACGCACGCGCGCGGCGCGGCCTCGGCTACGTGCCGCAAGGTCGCGAGATCTTCCCCGGCCTCAGCGTTCGCGACAATCTCCGGATGGGCTTCGCTGGACGTGGCGCCGAGGAGCGCATCGACGCGATCCTGGCCACCTTCCCGCGCCTGACGCCCCTCCTCAATCGCCGGGGCGGCGCGCTGAGCGGCGGCGAGCAACAGCTACTGGCCATCGCGCGCTGCCTCGCTGGCCAGCCGAAGCTGATCCTCTTCGACGAGCCGACCGAAGGCATCCAGCCCTCGATCATCGAGGAACTGGTTGGCGTCCTGCGCCAGCTGCACCAGAACGAGGGGCTGACGATCCTCCTGGTCGAGCAGAACCTCGAGTTCATCGCCGAGCTGGCCCAACGCGTGCTGATCATCCAGAAAGGCACGATCCTGCGCGAGCTGCGGCCAGAGGAGCTGCGTCACGCCGACGTGCTGAGCGAGTTCGTGGGCGTGGCAGCGGATGGCGAGGCGCCGTCCGGCCGGGCCATGCGCGAGGGGTGAGCGTTCAGTACGCTCTACGTCTCTGCTCGGGTTGCGACAAATATCCATGGCACCAAGTCGGCTCCGAAACGCGAACCGCGTGCTAGCGGTGCTCCGGAAGCGCCTGATCTGCTTGGATGGCGCCAATTCTCGGCACCTCGAAGCCGCTGATAGATGATTAGCGGGTCTAGAACTGGGACCCGCGTGGTGCCCAAACCCTCCGCCCATCATTCGTATGTCAAGAATCTCTCATGAGCTTCCTTGGCGGCCCGCACGTCGACCCCCAAATAGTACCGGCAGGTCGTGTCGAGCCGCTCGTGTCCGAGAAGGTCCTTGATATGCCCGATCGGGCAGCCGTTGAACAGGAGTGTCGTCGCCACTGTGTGCCGGAGAATATGAGCGCTGACCTTCTTCCGGAGCCGAGCTCTCTTGGTCACACCCTTGAACACGTTCTTGACCACGTCATAGCTGAGACGCCGGGGCTGTTCGCCCCGGGTTACGAAAAGAGGCTCTTCCTCGTCTCGACGGCGGGATACGTAGCGTCCAATCCACTCCAGCGCCCGATCTGTAAAGAAGAGCAGCCGCTGCTTGTTCCCTTTCCCGATAATCTTCGCTTCCCTTCGTTGAAAGTCAACGTCGATCCGGTCAAGGGAGAGGATCTCTGAAATCCGGGCGCCCGTCCCAAGGAGCGCCTCCACCAAAGCCCGGAAGCGCAGCTGGACAAGCGGCACCTCTTCCCAGCGTTCCCCAGACCGCATGATCGCTTCCAAGAATTGCTCGAGTTCCTCCTTCGTGAGATACACGACATCACGCTTCGGGATTCGGGGGACACGAACCTGCTGGGGGTCAGGCGCCAGCAACCCCAGGACCTCGCGGGAAAACTTCAAAAAGGACCGCAAGGCATTCCGGATGCCAGCGACCCTGGCCTCCCCACAGCCGCGTTGCTCTGTCTTCCGCCGAACGCTCAGCAAATGTCCGACATTGAGAGTTGCCACAGGCTGATCCCCTATATCCCGGATCACCCACCGGAGCGCCTCTCGATAGCGCGCGATCGTCAACGGCGAGCGCCGCATCTCGTAGCGCGCCCATTCCAAAAAAAGGGGAACGATCATCCCAATGGTAAGAGGCGGAGTACGTTCGTCCCCACCAAACATGCGTCCCCGGCCGATCCGCATCGAGGACACTTTGGCTAGGGGAGTCATTGAGTGCTTATAGGCAGTCATAGAAGGCTGGCCTCCATAAACCCGCAAGGGCAACGATTCGCTTAGCGTGGCACCGCATGTTGGATATGCTTCCTCTGGCCTTGCTCAGCGGTGGAGAGCGGCTCGTCGCACGCACCTCGGCAGGAAAGAAACCGCAGCTACTTATTGGGACCGTTCGACAGAAGACGGTCGGCGGAGGGAGTCTAGCCCGAGAGTGGCCGTCCTGAGAGTCTTAGCGGACCTCTCACACTCCCTAGATGAGCTTCTTCTAAGAGCTTCTGCGCGCCCCGGTGCCTAGCGGCGCCGGGGCGCGTCAACCGGACTTGCGAAGCAGCCCACCGTCCCTATGTCGCCTTCGTGTTCCAGATGTCCCGATGCAAACGCCACTGCCCGTCTGCCTTCTTCCAGACAACCACATACTTCACAACGGCAGTGCCGGATCCGAGAGTCAGCTGTGCCTCACCGACCTCATGCGCCATCTCGCCGGCCACCTCGAGATCGACCGTCTCGAGCTTCACGCTCTTCAACCCGATTTGCTGAGCAATGGACGCCCACATCTGCTTGATGTTGTCCCGGCCCCTGACGAACGGGCCGTCCGGTGGAAGGGCTACGGCATCCTTTGTGTACAGGGAGGCGAGGCTCTCAAGGTCCCCTTTAGCCGCCGCTTCCTCAAACATCCGATTCACGGCCGCGATCTCAGATCGACTCATGAGTTTGTCCTCCTGGCGGTGCGATGGGCCATCTAGCTTAGGACACGCCACTAGACGAGCGAGGCAGCGAGTCAACACCATCGGGCGGACGTAGTCAAGGACCATTGCGGCGAGGGCATCGCGACGCGCAGAAGGACTTGCAACCGGATGCTCCCAGAACACCAGGTTCTCGGTTCGAACGAGGCTGACCACTTCTCTTCTGATCTATCTGGGTATCTCATCCCGCCACGCCTCCGAACCGAGGCGATCCTCGGTGAACGGTGCGTTGTGTCGAGAAAGAGATCACAGGCAGGGCAGTGGATAGCCTCCCAGACTCGGACGCTGGCCGCCCCGGGTGCCGCTGCCACAGAAGAACGGCCGCATCGTCGGCACCGTGCGCACCGCGGACGTGACGCCCGATCAGGTGCTGGCGATGATCATCACCGGCAACAACGTTTGATCTCGACGGGTGCCGCCCGCCTCAGTCGCGCAGGCTCAGCATCAGCCCTTCGCGGGCATCGGCACGGCCTTGAAGCAAGGCCTGGTAAGCGGCTTCGGTGGCAGCGCGGCCGCGGCGCTGCACGACCGTCACCCACGGGTTGTCGCGGCTGCCCTCGGCCGGCGCGATGAAGCCCGCCCAGGCGGCGGCAACGCGCTCCTGCAAGCCGGCGCGGCCCCAGCCTTCGGGCGGTGGTGCGCTGCGCTTCTTGGCCTGCGCCGGTGCGAAGAACAGCGTCGGCCGCGGCCCGGGCAGGCCGCCACCGGAGCCCAGTGCCTCCCAGTGGGTGCCGCCGATCGAGCTGCTGTGCATGAGCTGGTTGCCGAAGGGCTCGTGCACGCGGCGCCGCAGGTCGGCGTTGCCCGGCGAAGTCGACATACACCGTCGGCACGCCGGGATCGAGCGCCGACAGCTCGTCGTAGAGCCGAAGCTCGTCGTAGCAGCCGAGCCCGTGCGCGAACGCCCGGTTGCCGGGCGACGTCAGCCCGACGATCCGCGGTGCGCCGGGCGTGCCACGGCGCTGCTCCAGGCAGTGCGCCGTGGCGTAGGCGGTCTTGCTCGAAGCGCTGGACAGCAGCAGCTGGCGGGCATCGAAGAAGCGGTTGTCGGCGAAGAAATCGTCGAGCAGGAAGGCGGTGCCGAACAGCGGCTTCAGGACAGCCTGCAAGCCTTCGGCGTGCTGCTGCCCGGCGGCATCGTCGGCCCGGATGTACTGCTGGTAGGCGGCCGCCAGCTCCTGGCGGTGAGGTGAAACGTCAACGAAGCCGGCCGTGCTGGCGCGCTGCGGCGTCAGCACCAGATGCGTACCGGCCGGGTAGTAGCCGTAGTAGCGCTGCCCCGCCTCGACGCCCTCGGCGCGCGACTCGGTGACGACGCCGAATCCCCACACCGGCAGGCAGCCCCACGCCGCATCCGGCGCGGGGAGGAACTGCCAGTTACTTCATCTGCTCGCCGAACGCGGCGTAGGTGATGTTGTTGGCGGTCAGCGCAAAGTGCTCGAGCGCCAGCCGCGCCTGGCCTTCGGCGAGCGGCCGCGCCGCATCGGGGTCGGGGCCGAACTCCACGCGATGGAGGTCACCACGGGCGATGAAGAGGCGGCATCCGGCTTCGACACTCATCGCACAGGCTCCTGATCGGTTGATGTCAGCCCGGCGCCAGCGGGCCGCCGCACTCCTGGCAGAAGCGCGCGCCCTGCAGCACGCGGGTCCCGGAGCATAGGCAACTCTAGCACCCTCCGGCGGCGGTCACCCCGTCCGTGGGTCCGGTTCCCGTGACATAAGGTGCCAGACTCGGACGCTGGCCGCGCCAGGAGCCGCTGCCAGCGGTCGGCCAATCTTCACCATCACCAATCCCCGCTTGAGCCGGATGCCTGCGGCCCTTTCTCCTCAGGCCACCTTCACCATCCTCTTCCCCTTGTTCTCGCCCGCCAGGAGCCCGATCAGCGCGCGCGGCGTGTTTTCGAGGCCGTCGATGATGTCCTCCTGCACCATGAGTTTGCCGGCATCGACCCACGATTTGAGCTCGGCGATCGCCGCCGCGCGCTCGGCCTCGTAATCCATCACGATGAAGCCCTGGAGCGTCAGGCGCTTCACCACGATGAGGCCGGGCACCCCGCGCGGCCCATGCGCCTGCGGCGTGCCGTCATACTGCGAGACCGCGCCGCAGCAGGCGATGCGGCCGCGCAGTCTCATCTGGAAGAGGCAGGTCTCGAGGATGTCGCCGCCGACATTGTCGAAATAGACGTCGATGCCGTCGGGCGCTGCCGCTTTCAGCGCCTTGGGCAGCGGCCCCGCCTTGTAGTCGACCGCGGCGTCGAAGCCGAGCGCGCCGGTGAGCCAGGCGCATTTCTCCGCGCCCCCGGCGATGCCGATAACGCGGCAACCCTTGATCTTGGCGATCTGGCCCGCCAGCGAGCCGACCGAGCCCGCCGCCGCCGAGACCACCACCGTCTCGCCGGGCTGCGGCTTCCCCACCCGCAGCAAGCCGAAATAGGCGGTGAGCCCGGCAATGCCATAGACGCTGAGGAGATGCGTCAGCGGTGCCAATCGCGGCAGCTTCGCCGCGCGCTTGGCCGGCAGCACCGCGTATTCCTGCCAGCCGGTATCGGCGAAGACGAGATCGCCGGGGCGGAGCGCCGGGCTCTTCGACTCGACGATTTCCGCCAGCGCGCCGCCAGCCATCACGCTCCCCGCCTCGACCGCGGAGCGGTATGTCGCGCCCTGCATCCAGGCGCGGTTGGCGGCATCCAGCGAGATGTAGCGCACCCGCGCCAGCACCTCGCCCTCTTGCGGCTTCGGCAGCGGCGCCTCGACTAGGCGGAAATGCTCCGGCCCGAGTTTCCCCTTCGGCGTCTCGACGAGCAGGATCTGGCGGTTGCGGTCCGGCATGGCGTGTCTCCCTGGGTCCTAGGCAAACTCCCGTAGACTTAGATCACTTAGTCCTAGGCTAATTAGGGCACTTTCACCGCAAGTTGTATCTCCCCATTGGCGCTCCACTCCTCATTGAAACCCCGCCCACCTGTGGTATAGGTCAGCGTTCTTTGATCTCACCAACTTCACCTCCCACGAGTTCGCGTATTCCCATTTCGGGTCCATGTCTCGTACAATCGCCTTTTCGCTCATAGATGCCGCCACATTCCCCGCCTTCAACAAGGCAACGCCCCACAAAACTCGCGCCACAGGGTCATTCGGGTTGTCCGCCGTCGCCTTCTCAGCAGCCGTTCGAGCTTTTTCGTCCTCCCCGGAAACGAGCCACACAGCTGCTCTACCTCTCGTTGCTGACGCATGCTCCGGAAACTGCAGCGCAAGGGCATCAAAATCTACTCCGGCCTCCTTGATCTCTCCGCGGCTGACCTTCGCAACCGCCTTGGAATACGCGTCCGAATATGCTTTCACCACTTTGTGGTAGTCGACCAAAAGCTTTTGGTCGCTCCGCGCTTCCAAAGGCTTACTCATCCTCTTTTCGTCAATCAGCACCACTTCGACCTCAACGATCCTACTCTCGGTATCCACCACAAACCGCTTCCCCGAGGGCGTCAGCCTTACGTAACGAATTATTGCCACAGCTCTCTGATTTCGGTCATGCGCAGCTCTTTCCTCCATTACCTGCAAATCTGCAAACGGTCCCGAAGTCGCCTCGGCCCACACCAATGCACAGCCACTCTGAGCCATCAAAGCCATCAACAGAATACCAGCGGTTAGCTTTGCCATTCCTTCCTCCTTCGAGCCCACTACCATGCACCGAAGAACTTTCGCGAACTGAGTCGGTTTATCTTAGTTACTTCCCGGTGCAAAACACACGGGATTGATCCTATGTTTATGCGGGGGGCGGATGTCAGCCGTCGTCCGAACGTCGCAATGTGCTTGACGGCGCCCGAGCACGCACGCGATGGTGGGAGAGCAGCGCGCCCTGGCA
>Ga0187893_10015128_pt1 | contig 10385 bp, 5 predicted proteins | sample MA1701074metaG_FD_139574 | JGI IMG/M metagenome (GOLD analysis project Ga0187893, IMG submission 139574) | White microbial mat communities from a basaltic lava cave in the Kipuka Kanohina Cave System on the Island of Hawaii, USA - MA170107-4 metaG ...
AATGCGTCTGTGGCCCCCCGCAGAGCCATTCGCGAACCACGTTCGTGCCCACGTCGCGAATGGCTCTGAGTTAGGGAAGATGCACGCCGTCCCTCAAAGGCGGATCTTCCACTGCGAGGTTTTTCAAGCGCGTCAAGCATCTTGCTCGCGCTCGCGTAGCAAGCGAGTGATAGTCTGAACGAGGTTGCCGATATCCTGCGGTTTGTGCAGAAACGCGTCTGCAGCTGCTTGACGTGCCGCAGGTTCATCGAGCGTGCCCGACATCATCACAATCGGTAGATACCGGCGATGTACCATGACGCGAGTTTGCTGTACCAATTCCAGACCGTTCAATCCCGGCAAGTCATAATCCACCAATAACAAATCGTAATGGGTATTCCCGCAAATCTCTTCAAGCGCTAAGGCGCCATCGGAAAGGGTTTCCACCGCCCATCCTTCCGACTCCAACAGCTCTTTGACATTGGCTGAAATCGTCTCGTCGTCTTCGACGTGTAAGACGGTTAGAACTTGAGTGTTCTGATCTCGATGCTCTTTGCGAGTGTTAACTTCAGCCAGTCCTGTCATTATGTTTGTATGGAGAATCCCATGGTTCTGTTTGCTAAATAACGGTCTTCAAATTGGTCGAGTATTTGAGTCGAACCGATGAAAGTTTCTTTAGAGACATAAGAATTGAGTCACCTTATTGAGTTTTGAAAGGTTGAATACGAGAGACGGGATTATAGAGAGCTTGAATGCACGATCAAGCAAAACTTTTCTCACAACGCGAAGAGGTTTCGATGCTATTTGCATGAAGGGGCAGTAATTCATTGTAGACGCAAGAAACGATGCAAGTTAGGTTAATACAGCAACGGGCGTGCGTGTTCGCCAAGGTTTGGTGCAAATGCAATTCGAGCGGATTGGTGTTGGGCCTTTTAGGGCTGGCGCTCTTCTTCGGCTTTTCCTGAACCTGTTGTGACGCCTGCTGCAAACACACATCTGCCAACGCAAGCGACGACATCGCGCGCTGAAACTTATCAGTTAGAGTGCTGCTTTGAGCCAGTGAAGTTGCATTAACCGCGCCTCGAGGCTCCGGATTTGTCAGTGACGATCAGGCCTTTGAGGTGAGTCTCTCGGCCTCCTCAAATTGCTTGTCCTTGATAGCCGCAGCTATGTTGCGGTGAAAGTAAAGCTACTCTAATAAATGCCCGCGTAGCTTTGAATCGCTAGTCTTGTCAATCGTCTGAATCACGTCGGCTAGGCTCTCTCTTTCAGAGGCGGCGCTTAAGACTGCAGTAGCGATGAGTCAGTCGCGCTCGTGCACGTCAGGTATCTTCTGTGCCGACTCTACCCCTTCGTCGAAGGTCTCAAGCGACCTCATCGCCGAGCGGAAAGTAGGTTGAGGGGAGGATCAAGATTGAGATCAACCGTCGGTATTAACCTCGAAGTAATAACCAAGGAGGTTGTATGGCCGACTACGGAACTTTACTTCGGGGATCACGAGGAGCGACAGGGCGTGGCTAAGCGGCTCCAAGCCGCCGCACTCCAAGTTGGCACGCAGGAATCAACTGCATCAGTATGATGATTAATAGTACGCTGTAGGAATCTGTTGTTTTCATTCAGATTTCCAGATCAACTTCCCACTCTTGCCTATATACGCAGACAGATCGCCCAGCGTAACCAACGCTAAACCGTTAGTGAAAGGGCCGGCCGTATCAAACTGAGGTGATATTTCAAACTTGGCGGATTTGTTAATGTATCCCCACTTATTATTGGCCTTTACCGCCGCCAGGCCTTCGGAGAATCCGGTGGCATCTTCAAATTCGGGTGTAATTACCATTTCGCCGCGCGAGTTAACGTACCCCCAGGCTCTTTTCACTTTTACGGCCAAGACGCCTTCAGAGAAACTGGACCATGCTCCCTCGAAATCTTGCTTCGAGATCATGTTCCCTTTGACGTCAATGAAACCATATTTTATCGCCCCAGATAACAAAAGCGCTCGTCCTTCACCTCGATAAACTTCCCCTCCAACTCCAATAACGGCCAGCCCCTCAGAAAAATCGTTCCCCACCGTAAATCGCGGAGCCCGTATCCAACGCCCGGACTTATCGACGTATCCCACTCTTAACGCATTATCAACATGAATAATGGCTGCCGCCAATCCATGGTGGAAGCTACGTGCTGATATAAACTGTGGTGGTATTTTTAATTCGCCCGTTTGATCGATATAGCCGAACTTCCCATTAAGTTTGATCAGCGCCATTCCTTCTGAAAAGGCATCAGCTTCCTCGAACCTCGGCTTGATCACAATTGTTCCCCGGCTGTTAATGTAGCCATGTCGATTGTCTTCTATGACTACTGCCAAGTTTTCGGAGAAATTACCGGCGCCATCAAACTGGGGTGAGATGACCATTTTCCCGTGAGTATCGATGTACCCATTCTTTCCCTTGTAATAACTCCCAACTCGCACTGAAGCCAAACCCTCAGAGAACTCACCCGCCAAGGCGAATTGAGGAGCAATCGCCACGCAACCTTCGGTATCGATGTAACCCCATTTCCCATCTCTTTGGATCGGATGGAGTTTCGAGTTCGTAACCATCTGAGTCTGCATGGTGAGCAGGCAACAAAACAGTGCGCCACCCAATGTCAATATTTCTCTCACGTGTCACCTCATTTCTTACCCAAGACAACTAGGGCTTTTTGGGATAAGCCTGCTGCCTACTTTGTCCCAACGTCGGACCCTGGTTAGTCCTCGATAAAGGCTGGCCACCGGGCGAATGGCCAGTACTGAGGATCTTGTCAAGTGCAACAGCGCGAACCTTTTCGCGATCGTCTGCGGGCAGAGATTCCCAAGCCTTATCGTACAGAGGAACGCCACCATAGTTCCAGTCGGTGTGTCCCAGTGACTTGGCGATAAATGAACTTACTCTGTAAGCGTCATGCTCAGTTTGATACAACGTCGGTCCACCCAAAGGATTGACCCGTCCTCTTGCTAGGTCACGATTGAAGGTCTTCCAGTCAGCAACGTGCGAGCCTTCATGCGCGACATCCAGAGTCATTAAATCGCCTTCACTCCGTAACGACAGTGTCACTATTATTGGCCCCTTTGGATTCTTTCCATCTGTCCAAGTACCCTCTGCATCTAGCGACGATTCGTATCTTATTTGCACGCCATTTCTGTCGTTCTCCTTCCCGTATGAATTTACCGCTCTCCGAATCTCGGCACGTTCTCGCGCAGACAAGTTCGGATCGTTCGCTGCCTTTGCTGCAGCCGCAAGGCCGGCCCTGAATCTGTTTCGCAGCTTGATTATCTCCTCAGCCTTCTTCTTTTCCTCCTCAGTCTTGGCTTGGGCTCTAAGCTGATCGTCTGTAAGCCGACCGCCCAACTCCGGACTGAACTCATAGAGTCCGGAAGGATCTATGTATTTCAATGGATTGTTCAGTGTGTATGGATATCGATTCCAAGTTTGCGGGTTACCTACATTCCCTGACGTTCGCAGGGGATCAGATCCAGTGAAGCGTCCCTGACTTGAGGAGTAATAACGCGCGAAAAAGAAATCTAAACCAGTTTCATTATCACGTTCTTTGGCGGTGAACTTTTGCCGCGCCCCATCCGCGCCGGAATAACCCCATTGCGGTCCGCGGCCGCCCGCAAATAGCTCTTCACCAAATGGCAGATAATCGTGCCGTGACACGCCACTGAGGCTACCGGATTGATCGAACACGATCCGAGGCGTACCCAGTTGATCGGACACCAACCAGTTAAAGCTCACCTGCGAACTACTGCCGGGAAGATAGAGGCGATTTTGCGGAATAACTTGCTTGGGCTGACTGTTGCTTGACCACGAAAGTCTCGCCAGGGCGCCACCACCGTTTTCATAAAAATCCATGCGAATGTCGTAACGCTGACCGGCTGTCAGGGTGATCTGGCCGTTCCATTCAGTTGGTCCCTGGTCGATCCACTTATCGATTATCAATTGTCCATTAACCCACAAACGCACACCGTCATCGGTTACAGTATAAAAGGTGTAAGTTTGCGAGTATTGCGGCTCCACCTTTCCGATCCAGCGCGTCGTAAATGTATCTATGCCAATGGACGAATCGGGTGTTCCACCACCCCAATCGAAATCAACCGTAGCATCGGTGCGCGTGACCTTGAGGTTGGTGAAGTTTATATTGTCGAAATATTGGGCTTCTAACCCTGTACCAGTTCCAACCGGCGCCGTCGCGGTTACGAAGGCTTCGCCGTTGCGATACGCGTACTCTTTGCGAGGCAGGCCCGCCCCGGTATTAGCGGCATACTCAGCCAGCAGCTTTCCGTCGAGACCGTAGACATGCCACGTCTCGTTGCCGTTTACCAATCGTTTCACTCGGCGTCCGTCGCCATCGTAGCTGTAGGTTTGCCATTGGTTATTGGCCCATGCTTGTTTCATCCGATTCTCGGCGTCATAAATTCGCTGACCCTGTCCTGTGTAGGTGTCATTGGTAAGATTACCGACCGCGTCATAACCCATCGTGTAGCCTGTGGGGGCAGTCAGGCGATTAGTATTGGTATCCAACCCAAAGTCGGGTTTTGGAATTCCATCCCCGAAGGTGTTTCCTTGATCGATTAAACGATTCCCGTAGCGATCATAGGAATATTGCTGCTTCCAAGTGGCTCCCTCCTTTGCCCAACGCAAACGGTTGAGACTGTCGTAATCGAATTCCTGGGTAGGAACACCAATCACTTGTCCGCTTTCGTTCTGAATCCAATGTTCTTGTCGGAGCAAGTTACCGTTATTGATCGGCATCGATTGCCCGGCACACATCCCCCAACAGGAACCATAAAAGTTGATGATCGCTCCCCGTTCCCAATTAGAATTATTCGGGCTCAGCCCTTCGCGAATCTCTGCCAATTGTCCGCGTGACGTGTAAAAGAGTTTGTTGTAAATCGGTGTTGTGGTACCGAATTGCTCCTGCGTCATGCGACTGCCGGCATCATAAATAATCCCCGTTGCGTAAGTGCGATTAATGCCGTCGCCTAAAGTGCCTGTCACACTGTTGGTTCGTCCCATGCTGTCATAAGTACTAGTTACTGTCCTTCCGGAGGGATAGGTAGTCGTCTTGATGTTACCCGCGAGATCGTACGTGTAACTCACCATGTAAGTCTGGCTGCCGATGATTTGACTACCACCATTCGACCGACCCATACCATCAAAACCACTATAAGTGTAAGTGGAAACGCTTGACGTCACGCTCGTGAGCTTACCTTTAGAGTTAGCGATCCCTGGCGCGTCATAAGCGTAAGTGACTGTGGGGGTTCCATCCGAATAGTTTCGCGTAACCGGACGATTGAGGGCGTCGTAGCTGTAGTTCGAAACAACGCCGCGCGCGTCCGTTTTGGCAATAAGATTGCCATTGTCATCGTAGGTGTACGTAGTTGTCCCGGTCTCAGGGATGATCGCACTGCGCAGGCGCGACAAGGAATCGTAATTGAAAGTGCGAGTTTGAGTTCCCTGGTAGACATGTCGCAAGTTTCCCAACACATCGTAGTCGTAAGTGGTCAAGTAGTTGAGGCCACTCGGATCCTCGTAGAGATGAGTCAGGCGACCCATGGCATCATTTACACTCTTACGCTGTTTGCCTGCTTCGTCTGTGATCGTCACGGTTTCTGCAACGTATGAAGTCGTGACGCTGCCAGTATAAATCCCAGCCGTGCCTGTTGCTGCCGGTTGGTTTACACCGCCGAACGTCGCGACCTCTATGACGCGGCCAGCATTGTCGTTCGTCACGCGAGTCCAGCCGTCGGTATTCGACGAAACGTTGTGACGCATGGGATTCGATGTATAACTGATTCTGCCCATCTGTTCATAAGCATTGCGCGAGTAAATCGTGTAGTTACTTCCATCCTCAGTTTGCTCCGTCAAAACTCTACGTCCCAGCATATCGACCGTCGTGCGCGTCTTGAGCAGCTTGTCGTTCTCCGTGTTCAAGTCACTTGCCACAACCATTTGACGAGATGAATCAAGATAAGTCGTGGTTAACCGATGTCTCTGATTTATACCGCCGACATTTACGATTGGCCCCAAGGTGACGCCAGGGCGGCCGAGGGGATCCACCACGCCCAGCAATTGATTAGTGTAATCAATATTGGTTATGTTGCCGTTCTCATTAGTCATGCTGGTAACTAAACCAGTGTGGTAATCGTAGCTGGTCGTGCTCGTTTGTGCTCCTGTGCCATTTTCAGGATCTACAACCATGCTAGTCGGCAAGGCATGCGTCAGATCATCGTAGAAGAATTGAGTTACCTTGCCGCGGGCGTCCGTGGACGTGGCAAGGTTTCCAAATAGACCATAGGTATTGCTGTTTGTGATCCATTTAGTATCCAGATCATCCCAAACCGACCAGCTTGTTAGATTGCCAGCAAAGGGTGCAACCCCGTACGGTTGCCCGTCATAACTGAATTGCGCGATGCTCGGTCCGACAGTTGTCTGCTTCCTGGCATCGAGAATCAAAGGCACTCCGGTGAAAATAGATCGTTTGGCATAGACGTTTCCCGAGGTCGAGCCAGTAGCTTGGTTGTAATATGTATTGTTGGTGACACGTAAAACTGTGGCGCTGCCGGGCACACCTGTGGGTACACCCTGGGCGTCCCGCGAAACCAATGCTGGATCAAACCAATCGTATTCCGTGGTCTGCGTAATGTTGCCGTTATAGTCGTATTGAAAGGCTTTGGCAGACATCTTGAGAGGATTACTGTTGGCATCGAGCAACGTCGTGTATTCGTAATCAACCACTGGATTCATGCTGATGTCGCCTCCGGGCGAAGCCGTGTTTGCCCCAGAGAAAACGAGATTTATCCAATGCCGTTCTACCATCCTGAAGGGCTGTACGGTTCGATAAGCCAGTCCAGCCTTGTCGGTTGAACACCCACCGACGCCCGGCGTCGAACAATATTTCGATTCCGTCACATTAGCCCCGTCTGGGCTTACTACCTGCGCTCCGTACTCGGAAATGGCATAAGACCAGATATCAAACGTGCCGTCGTGAGTTACTTTCTTCTGAGTAACGCTTTGTTGGGCCAGATCGTCGGTGCTAAACTGCAGAGCGTGATTTGAGTCCAGCGAATAAGAGTAGTCGACTACACTGCCCAAAGGCGTGGTCATCCGGCTCAATTCCCCCCAGCCGCGCGAAGCTGGTCGGTTGTAGGTCTCATAACCGCCATTACAACTCCAGTTAACCAGATCGGAAGCATTCTCCGTAATATCTGAGTTGTAATTGAAAGTGAAGCGGCGTTGCTGTTGACCGGGCTCTGTTTGCGGAAACACGATTTCTCGCACAACCTGCAATTGTGAATACAATAAGTCGGTTCGCTGGCAGACAATGCCGCCACCCTCTTCTCCGCCGTAGGGCAGCCAGTCGCTGACGTGATACACCTTACCCTGCACGGTTGTGACGCCGTAGTTGATGTCGATCCGTTGTTGAACGCCTCCGACAGTGGGATACCACACCTGACTTTGACCCTGACCACCATTCGCTGCTGGGTCGTAACTGACTCTGATCTCGCGTCCGGTTTGCTCATCCTGGTAATGACCACCATTGGCATCCCAAAAGATTTTAATTTTGTTGCCGTTCGTGTCCTGAATTCGCTGAATACCATCCGGGGTCTGAATTACACGTGTGCCGTCTGGCATATAAACAGTCCAGTCAGACTGGCTTGTAATTCTCGCAAACATATAACCGTCGACAGAATAGTACCGAGTAGGATTACCGTTTGGGAACACGTTGTAATAGCCGCGAAGAAAATCTTGCAGTCCTTGATAAGGCGAAAAGTCAGTTGGCCGAAACTCATGTTCCGAGCCGTCAGGCATCATCAGGACTACTTTCCAGTATCCGTAGTTGTTGAGCAGGGCGCGATCCCAGTAAGGCACGCCACTGTTTTCCGGATACTACAAGCGAGAGAAGTCCTCATTTGAATTTCGAATAAAAATTGCATACTGACCACCGATGGCCCATCCGCCTCCGGCTGCAGGAGTATCTACGACGTATGGGTACCATTGCAGATCCACTGCGTCAGCTTGTGCGCGCAATACATCCCAGAGTTTGCTGTTGTATCTGGCGTTGACAGTCCACGAGAGTTTGCCGCCGGCAATTGGCGGCAGCGACGCCAGCGGAATGGAGAGACTTAGATTGCCGTTTTGCAGGCTGATACTCTCAATTTCTGATAACGAGTAGGTGCGATTGGGCATCGCGCCACGATCAGAACGCGCTGCTTCCTGACCAAAGCAATCAAGATTGACCGCGAATAGCGCTCCGATAATCAAAAATGCTCGCGCTAATTGACTTGCAGATGCTGGTGAAATCATGACTTTCTCCTGTCGATGAACAAGCGCGTTCGATCTGATTACTGGTTGTGCAAAACGACGTCGGCCTGAAACCGCATAATGATTTGACCATCGCTCGACCAGTTGATGCGCGAAGGGGTCTTTTCACCGTTTTCTTCGATCCATTCAACTACGTCTACTTGGATCTCTCGACCGTTGAGTTCGTATTCGACGCGGTCGACCAATCCGCTTTCGGAATTGATGTAGTAGATTCGCCAGTTGGGAATCGACCGCATACTGTCAGCGCGTTGCGGCTCTTCCACGCGGATCAGCGTCCACAAAGGCCCGTTGTAATTGTCGTCAGCGTGAACGGGTCGAACATTCCGCGCGATCGTATAATAGGAGGCGCCTCGAAGTTGCGCCAAAACAAACTGATCCGGGCTATCGAAGATAAGGCGGGCTACTAAATGCCGTTCATCCTCCGTCGGTTCGCTGTGCAATATCTTGACTCCCTCCGTGTGGCGCCATATTAGCCTGCGGCCTCTGACAACAACCTCCACCTCCTCCCCACTATCGATCTGCCGACGAATCATCGTTACAGGGTGTTGCTCTGTTCTGCTGCTCAGCGTTCCATGCATTGCCATCGCAGCTCGTGCCATCGGAGTGAATCTGTTCCCGAGGCGACGGCTTACTCTTAAAGCCTCCGGTTGTAGTGACAAGTTTCTCAGTTTTGGGCCAATGCGAGCCTGCGCTTGCGGTTGAGCCCTGAAAGGTGGCGACCCTTCGTCGCCAATTGCTGCTTGGGCGATCAGAATTGCCCCCGTTCCCGCAAAAAGCAACGCAACCGATAACAGCAGTGCCTTAGTAGTTCTGGACATATTCTTTCCTCCCGCCCACTAGCTGAACGACGAACGTTCGTGTGAGCAAATCCGGTCGCTGATAAATCAACCTCTTTTCGCGCTTTGGTTTTGTGTGTTCTTTTGTGCGACCTTGCGAGGCGTCGCAGTTATGGATTCCAGTCAGTTAAACAGTCCGAATCTACTCCCACACTAGACCACTGTCAATAGTAACCCCTTGTCCAATAGTGGCTCATCAGGCTGATTGATTGATAGCAAGCAAGAATTTTTCAGGAGATTCTCGTTAGCTCGTAAGGTTTGAAGATCGCACACAGATATCTGGAGGCCCGCATCCGTGCGGATAAAATCCTCATTGCTGTCTTGCTGGCAGTGTGCGCCCTGCGACTCTATAACCTGCAGATCGTTCACGGCGATTACCACCGCGAAATAACAGTCAATCAGCGTTGCGCACGTTGCCGATTCCGGCGCCGCGCTGATTCCAACGATTTCGTTGTTCCGCAGCTTGAATATCAAATAATTCACTAATGCGTGGTGTAACACCAGTGAATAAATTTAAGAAATGGGCGGTGTCACAAAGCTAAGTTGTTGTCACAACAGGTAATTTACAGTAGAGTAGGGTTCGCTTGCCCTTACCCAGCGCATACTGCGACCTATAGCGCGCCGCACCAGCGCCATCAAAGGGCAAATAAATCGCGCCCAGAGCTACTTCAGTAGATTGTCAGCAGGATCTCCCTGAGCATTGTCGTTGCCAGGTCCTGCCAGGCAATGTGAATTTCATCAGCCGATGTCGGCTGGGTGATGCCATCCGTCGTCGATTTGGTTGTTGACGCCGACGCAGGTGGAGGCGGAGGCGGCTCGCTACAACCTGGAAACTGAATGTTTCCTCCGAACGCGAGCGTTGAGCTAGAGAGCACCACTATGGCTGCAAAGAGAAGGCATCTAAGTCTGTTCATTGTTTTCGGTCCCTTGGCGTGGCGGCGGTTAGTAAAACAGACCGCGAAATCGTTGAGCGTAAAAATATAACATCATTAGTCGCTAACGTGACTACTTAGGCAATGAATGCTGCTAATAGGGCTGACGAAGAGAACGAGAGAAACGCGCGAATGGCGTGAATGGCACGCACAGGTCGCGTGTGAAAGAGCCCGCGAGCTGGAACGAGCGGGTGATTATGAAGGGGCTCGTTCAGCGCTGGGAAAACTGTGGAGCAGGATCGGGGAGCACCCCGCCACGGATGAGCTTTCCGTGGACA
>Ga0187893_10015129_pt1 | contig 10385 bp, 9 predicted proteins | sample MA1701074metaG_FD_139574 | JGI IMG/M metagenome (GOLD analysis project Ga0187893, IMG submission 139574) | White microbial mat communities from a basaltic lava cave in the Kipuka Kanohina Cave System on the Island of Hawaii, USA - MA170107-4 metaG ...
AGCGAAGGTCCTTGGCGAATTCCTCGAACGTGCCGGGGTCGACGAGTTGCTCGATGCGCACGCGGGCGTCCACGCGGCGATGGAAGCCGCACTCCGGGCAGACGTGGAGATTCTGGGCCACGTCCTTTTCGTAGACCATGTGCCCGCAACTGTCACAGCGGGTCCAAAGTCCCGCGGGAATTCCTCGGCGATCCTCGACCATGCTTGCACTTCCCTGGAGCCTCGTTCGGCGACGCGGCAATCGGGCTCCGTCTTACGAGCCCTTATCAAATACCGTCACCGATTATACTCGACGAAACCGATTCCACACCCCTCGTAATGGCACGGTTTCTGGTATCATCGCATGGGAATGAAAATGCCGTTCTTTAATTCGAATGTCGACAATCGGGATTTCGGAACTCGCCGACCCGGTGCGGGGCGGCATTGCGCGGAGACTCGACGGGCGACATTCGCCATTCAGGCAATACGGTTCGGAATGGGTATTGCGGTCGGGGTCGCCGTATTCGCCATTCGCTGCTACCAGGCGATAATTCGCCCCCATCTGATCGGTTCTTGCAAATTTCATCCCACGTGCAGCGAGTACGCGATCGACGCCATCGTTCAGCATGGATTGTTCCGCGGACTTGAGCTCGCCCTTCGGCGCGTCAGCCGCTGCCAGCCATTCACGCCCGGCGGCCTCGACCCGGTGCCGATGCCGAATTCGAAAGAGTAATCTCCATGCGGGCGGCCACCATGAGTTCACCCGAGATCGGCCCAAAGCCAGTCACCGCGAGCGACATCATCGTCGAGCCGCCGCTGGCGGGCGTCGTCGATCCGCGAAACTGGTTCGGCGGCCGTGGACCGCTTGAAATCGAAATCGGATGCGGCAAGGGCGGCTTCCTGCTTCATCGGAGACGAACGAACCCTGAAGTGAATCTTCTGGGGATCGAATGGGCGAACAAGTTCTTCAAGTTCGCCGCCGATCGAATGCATCGATGGGCCGTGACCAATGTTCGAATCATGCGCACGAACGCGAATGTTTTCGTTCAGCGTCATCTCGCACCCTCATGCGTAAGCGCCCTGCACCTGTATCACCCCGATCCCTGGCCCAAGAAGCGCCATCACAAGCGGCGCCTCGTTCAACTCGATTTCGCCCAAGCCGCCGTGCGCGCCCTGCAACCTTCCGGCTGGTGGTTGATCCAGACCGACCACGCCGGGTATTTTGAGCACATCGTCTCGGTGATTCGCGGCGTGCCCGAACTTCGCGATTCCGACTGGCCGGCGTTCCTTACTGACGTGAGTGATGAATGGAAAGGCACCAACTTCGAAATCAAATACGCACGCGAAGGCCGGCGGATTTTTCGGCAGGCATATCAAAAACGGCCAATAGTCCTCGCCGGGAAAACTGAGACCGACTAATCGACTTGGACTTGTGTGAGGTCGCGAAAAACAATTCGAGCGAACGCAAGTGCGTTACTTGCATCCGCTCGAATCAATTTGTGTCCACGCCTGCGTGCGATCAGCCCCGCGGGACAACCACTGTTAGGACGTCAGACCATGCTCTTGAGGCCCTTGAGTGCCAATACCTTGACAACGTTTCGCGCCGGCTTGGCTTTGAACATCATCTCTTCATGGGTGAAGGGGTTCACGCCCTTGCGCGCCTTGGTCGCCGGCTTGCGAACCACCTTGATTTTCATGAGACCCGGCACCGTGAAAATGCCCGGACCCTTCTTCAGATCCGCGCGGATCAGGTTGGCCAAATCGTCAAACAGACAGGCCACCTGCTTGCGCGTCAGATCGTTCGCCTTGGCCAATTCACCGAAGATCTCCGTCTTCGATCGAATCTTTCCCGCCGCCGAAAAGTTTCCTTTTTTCGCCATTCCGTTCTTCCTTTCCATGACTAGGGGGAACCATTCCCCGGCTGTTTCAGCCTGAAATGTACGCAGGTCCCCTGCGGGAATCAAGCGTTTTTCCCTAGAAAATCAGGAAATTTCGCAGTTTTTTGCGGGAAAACTCGCGTGGCAATATCTTCTGGCACGGGCTTCCGACCCGTGTTCGCACCGGTCAGAAACAAGCGCGCCAAATTGCAAGCTGATCTTCGCCGCGGCCGACTAGGACTCATCCACCCCCGCGCCTACCGGAGTTCGACGGCGACGGCGACGCTTTCGCGTGAGACCCGGTTTGACAAGGCTGGGAATTTTGGGGGCGGTGGCCTCGGCTAACGGAATCGCCTGATGGACGGTCTTGGCCATGATATCCGCGTTCACTTCCTTCCACAGCCCGTCGGCGCGGTTGAAAACCCCGCCCGATACCATGATATTCATGGTCGGGTTGACTCCGATTTCTCGGATTTGGTCGACTAACCGGCGGATCCCGGGAACCCCCGAGGGCTGAGTCCCGAAAAGCAGCAAGATGTCGGGCCGCAGCTGTCCCACAAGGCTCAAAATCTCATCATTGGGGATTCCCCCGCCCAGGAAATAGACCTCCCAACCGCGGGATTCGAACAAATCCGCGCACATTTGGGCGCCCAACTCCTCCGGCTCCCCCTCGGCGCAGGCGATAATCAGGCGTTTCCCGTTGTGTTTGGAACGTGGCAAGTGCTGCTGAACCTGGCAGGCAATGGCCCGGTTAATTCGAGTAGCCATGTGCTCCGTCGCTGTCGATATGCGGTCGCCCCGGTAAAGCTTCTCCACCCGCTCCATGGCCGGCCAGAGGAGATTCTCATATAGCTCCGACGCGTCTCCGATTTCCTTCAATTGATGGAAAACAAATTCACGGCAGGCCAATCGGTTGCCGGAAAGGAGTGGGACCATATAGCGATCGAGGGCCGTGGGAATCGACATGAAAAGAGCTCCAAAGGCGTTGATGTCGTCCGACACACACTTCCGAGCCTCCGGCTCGCGTCGAACGCTTCAATCGCACCAAACCAAAAAACGTCGGAGCTCCAACCCGACAACATATCCCGATTGGAACGGCAGTTTTGCTTCAATATTCAGTTACTTACGGAAAATGGGAATCATGCGTAAACTGGATATTGTGGGTAATATATCGTCGGTATGATAATTTTTTCTTGAGCGTAGATTGCGCAATTCATGCGCGGTAGCGCAGGATTGTCAGCGATTCAAATCAGGTCGGCGGCGATCATAACTACGGCGTAGCCGGGGGCGGAATCGTTTTGGTTTCCGCCTCAGTTGTAGCGGGTGGATTCGACGGGGTCAGCGCCGACGGCGCTGGAGCTGTCTCGATCGGCGCCGCCGTTGGGGGTGGGGAAACGGCGGTCTTTTCGGCAGGTTTCGGCCGAGTGGGTCGATTCGCCTTCGCAGCCTTTTCTTTTTCCTCGAACCGCTCAATTTGGGCGGTTGTAAGTAGCGCTTTCAGGCGGACTTCCATGGCCGCGAACAGCTCGTGGACCGGCTCCAGTAATTTCTTCCTTGCAGCCTCCGTGGCGGCGATCTTTTCTCGATCTCCGGATTCAACGGCAGCGCGTTGATCCATGGAAATCTTGACGAACTCCTCCTCCTTGGCGTTCTTGAAATCGTTTGTCTTGGACTTGTATTCCTCAAGGATGGAGCGCGCGGCCGTAACCTGACCTTGATCGAGCTCATAGTCCTTGATGAATTGTTCGACGTAGGTCTCGAATATTGTGGGCCGAAACGTCTCCACTTCCGGTTCCGGCAAACCCGGTGAGGGTTGCTTGGGGCGCGGAGGGCTGCGGTCCGCCACGGGCGGGGCGGGAAACAGACCGACGTCTTTGGGCGTGCCGCTTTCCCAGTCGGCGAAGTTCTGGTCGATCTGACTGAACGTCTTGTCCATTTCCGCCAGATCGTAATCGTGCATCGACTTCTGCTCGGGCGAGAGGTAAAATCGCCATTCCTCATTCGCCCTGTAAATCGCGTCCTTCGCCAGGCTGCTAAGGGGTCGGGCGGCCTTGCCGATCCGCTTTACATCCTCAAGGTTTTCCGGCGGTCGGGCGCCCATCTGCGACGCAAAAAGGTCGCGAATCACCGGCCAGACTTCGTTCTCATGCTCTTTCAGAAAGCGATTCACCTCCCGCTGCATGATCTCCCGCGTTTTCTGCTGCTGGGCGTCGTTGAGGTTGTAGCGGCGGGAGATGTTCTTCACCGCCTGCTCCATGATCATTTCAATCGTGGAGGCCGTGGGCATGGCGCCGGAATGCAACTCGCGGGCGAGTTTCTGTCTCTGCGAGACGGGTTTAGCGGAATCTGTGTTCGGTCTGGCATCGGGAGTGCCCGCCTTTCCTGCATTGGATTCCTTGTTGGCCGTCGTGCGACGGGACGGAGGCTGGGCGTCGCCGGACGGTGAGGAAGCGGGCGGATCCTGGGCAGTCGCCAGGGAAAAGCCGAGACCCGCCACAAGCCATGCGATAAGTGCTGCCCGAATTTCCATAGTTCTTGTCCGATCCAAATGATATCTTTTACCGGGTCCGCCGAAGGTCGCACCCACTATGGGAATTATAACCGCTGAAAGGGTGTCCGGGTTGCACCTTTACGTCAAATTCCGAGTCCGCCGGCGGATAGCCTAAAACGCCTTGGAATTGCAAGTCCCGAAAAACCCGTACTTCGGCGCGTCAGCCGCCGACCTGCCTATCCCTGCGTGGGATCGGAACCGGATTTTCCAAAAAAAAGCTTCGTTATTCGGCATTTCCAGCCACGCAGGCGGAAACGCCAAAGCCGACGCTCCAGGTCGCGAAAAGTCGAGTTCTCCGGCGAGACCGACATGCCCTGACGAAGCAAAAACTTCGACTTGCGCCATTGCCCAAGCTGGATGGCGCAAAGTGCGGCATCAAAGATCGCTTCCGCGAAGTCGGGCTTGAGCGAGGCCGCCTTGAGGGCATGTTCCAGAGCGTTCTCAAATCGTCCGCCGCGAAGCTGGGCCCGGGCGATGCGATGGTGAACCACCGGGTCATCGGCGCTACCCGCCTGGAGGGCACGGTAATGGTCGGCGGCGTCGCCGAAACGACCGGAGGCGAGCATGCAATCTCCCAGGAGAATCCTCGCACGAAAGTCCGAAGGATCCTTTTCGACGGCCGATTTCAACTTCGCTTCCGCCCCGTCAATCCGCCCGAGAAGCAAGAGAGCCTCTCCCCAGCGGGCATCGAGCCCCGACAAATCCGCGTCGGAATCCTCTGCGGGCAACTTCGAGGCGATTTCAAAACACGCCGCCGCCTTCTCATACTGCCGCTGCGATAGCAAGAGTCGCCCCAGGGCGTAGCGGGCCGCGGCGTGATCGGGATCCAATTCGAGAATCTGCTCGAGCCGGACCATGGCCGATTCCACCTGGCCCGATTGAAGCGTCAGATCCGCCAGATCGAACAGCAAGTCCGTGTTGCCCGGATCCTCGCGCAGCTCACGAAGAAAGTAATCTCGCGCCTGATCAAAATCGCCCTGCTGCCGATGGGCCTCCGCGATGCGGCGATTCGCCCCGAGATAGTTCGGTTCGAACGAGAGCGCCTTTTCCCAGCAATAAACCGCCCACGGCCACTTGCCCCGTGCCGCGAGGGAAACGCCCATGTAGTAAAAGCAATGCGGGCACTCGGCATGAAGGTCCTGGGCGAGATAGAACATCTCTTCGGCCCGGTCATGCCGCCCGAGTTCGGCGTACCCTCGAATACGGTGGCAATACGCCGGTTCGAAGTCGGGGAAGGCCTTGGCGAGTTTCTCGAGGATTTCAATTGCCTTCGGAAACCGTTCCAGATCCAACAGAAGAACGCCCAGGGCGAGCGCGACGTCGCGATCGCCTGCGTCGAGTTCGAGCGCCTGCTCGTACGAAGAGACCGCTTCTTCGGGACGGCCAAGTTCTTCCAATAGGAAACCGCGCTGGGCATGCCAAAGGGCGTGACTTGGATCTATGGAAAGGGCGACCTCGAGCTCGGCGAGGGCCTCCGCCCAACGCCGGGACTCGCTTAATTGCTGGGCCCGTTCGACCCTTCGTTCCGCTTCCAGCCAATCACTCATCGACCGACCGCCCCGAGGAGGATTTCGGCCCCCGCCGACGTCTTATTCTATGCCTTTTATCGGTCAGCGGCAACTCGGATTGAAGGCGACTGCACGCCTCAACCCGCCGTCAGGGCGGGAACGACGGAAAAAGCCGGTGAAATCATTTCGGCGTGGGATTCATGGATCCAGCCTGATTCGCCGTCGGGCAACTCAACCAGCCACCAGGATCCCCTTTTTTCCCGAATGACGACCTCGACGCCGGGCTGCAGCGGTTGCTCGAATTGCCTCTGATACGTCGTTCCGGGGCCTTTGTAGACCACTACATCCAAATCGGTGACGACCGCCCCGGCTGCCCGCCGCTGCGACCATTGGTCGTACGCCAGGGAACCGCCTATGGCCAGGGTCACCAAGCCGACGCCTAGGGTCAGAATGGTAACTCCACGAGGGGCGCGGAAATTCCGAATCGCAAGGAGCGCCCAGAACGCCAGGTAAGCGCCGATTCCGAGTTTCACCCGCGTCGACTCGGACGCCTGGTAATGCCAGAAGAAGAGACTTTGGAGCCATTGGCCTCCCCGCGCCGGCGGGAGACTCAGCAAACACCGCGACCGGGCAAGCGAGAGATTGTCTGCGAGCAACGGATCGCCGGGGATGAATCGCTTTGCCCGAAGGTAATGGAGGATGGCCCGCCCCACGTCTCCCGCTTGCAGGTAGCAATTCCCGATGTTGTATTCCAGCCGCCCGTTGGCGACGCCCGCCGCGGTCACGCCGGAATAGCGCTGCGCCGCCGCGAGAAAGAACTGCTTCGCCCGTTCGGGTTCACCTGCCAGCGATTCCTGTGCCCGTTCAAAGTCGGCTTGCGCCTGACGCAAGTCCTCAACAAGGAGCGGTGAAACATCCGCGCGAACCGTCACACTCGCCGTGAGGAGCGCCGCCGCGCAATGGATGAAAACGGACGAGGCGACCGCTCTTCTCATCGCGCCAGGCCCCTCTCAACTTCATCAATCCACCGCCGGACCCTCGACGCCGCGTCGGACGGGGTCCCGCCGTTTCGAAGGCCCGGCGCGTATCGCGAGGCCTCGCAGCCTTCCAGGAATTCCACGACTTCGTTTATCAGCGAAGCCTTCGCTCCGTGATTGGACAGGAGTCGGCGTACATCCGCGGGCGTCATTGCCCCAGGCGGAAGGTCGAATCGTTCCGAAACGTAGCGCGTGAACGCCGCCGCCAGGTCGTGAAGCACTTGGGGATCATTTTCCCGCTGGATGGTCGAACGAATCCTGGTGAAAGCCGCCTGTCGGGCTTTCTTTCGTCGGAGCAGTCCTGGGTCTTTCCGGAATCGCCGGCTTCGCCGGGCGCCGACAAACGTAGCCAGCCAGATAAGCGGAGGCGCGACACCGATCGTCAGCCCCTTGGCGAGGGACCACTCGAAATCATGGCGAACCAGCAAAAGCGGCGCATCCACGTAGATGGGCGAAATTCCGCCGCGGACCACGGTGAGTTTTCCTGGCTCGCGATCCTCCGCCGACCCATCCGCAAAGGTCGCCGCCGAGGAACCCATTTCCGACGCCTCGACCTGGAGACGGATGGGTTCGCTGCGCAGCGTAACGTACTCTTGCGCGCGGGGATCGAAATAGGACCATGAAATCGAAGGAATGGTTTGCTCTCCCGGCTGTTTGGGAAAAATCGCCCGCCGAAAGACTTTGACCCTTCCCTCGATATCGCCGGTGGGATCCTCGGAGGCGAAATCGAATCGGCTAAGGAGCTCCGCGTGTTTAATCAGGCTTGGACCCAACACGCCTTCGAGCGGCGAACCGCCGATCGAAACCGCGAGCGTCACCGGGCGGCCCTGCTCGACTTGCGTGGGCTTAGCCGAGACTTGCAAACTGTACTGCCCGATCGCCCCGGTGAAATCGGCCGGGCGGCCCTCCGCCGGCGGTCCGTTGACCTCCACTTCGATCGCGTCCGCCCGCGCCGTAACCTTCTGCGAACGCGAAGCCTCGTAACCGCCGAAGAACCCCCGACGAAGCGCGGTGGGATAATTCACCTTGATAAAAACCGGGCCCACGCGGAATCGACCGACCTCCTCCGCGCGAATTTCCTTCGTCGTGCGAAACAAAACGTAGTCATGCCGCATCCCTTCCGACGAGGTCATGCGTTTTTCGGAAGGCGTGAATCGCGTTCCAAACACCGACAGGTCCGATGCCCCCGCGTCGACGAATTGCAGCAGATTGTCCAATTCGATGACCCGCCCTTCGATCACGACTTTGCGGATGCCGATCACCAGCGACGCCTCGAACGATTCGGTGACGAACAGCGAGGTCGGTTCCACCGAGACGTTGACGAAGACGAGCTTGTCGGCATCCGGTTGATGTGCCGCGGAACTCGGCTTTACGTTGATCTGAATCGGGGCCGTTTGATAGGTCGATCCATCGGCGGCGACGGTGATCGGACCGAGGGTGTGCAAACCCGGTTTGCGTCCAGTCAGTCGCAGCGAATAAGTAAACGTCGTCTTTTCCGTCCGCCGACCGTTAACGATGCTCATCTGCTGGAATCTCGACGGCGTGGGATTGGTGACTTGCAACTCCAATCCGTCGGGGATGACCATTTGCGGCAATTCCGGTTGACCCGTGTTCGTGCAGACGAGTTGTGCGTCGATGCTCTCCCCGACATCGAGCGTGCGTGACTCGAGCACAAGATCGACGGCGGCCTCCTGCCCCAGGGCCGGAGTAAACGCGATCACCGAAATGAAAAGGGTGAGCCGCACGGATGATTACCAGTCCTTCTCCACGCGTGAAACCGGGACTTTCTGCGGTTCCTCGCGCCGGTTCTTTTTCCGGTCCCGAATGGCTTGCATCATCTCCCGCAACTTCCGCTCCGCCTGCTCGCGGGAGACCTGCTCTTCCTGCTCGGCGGCGGATGGCTTTTGTTCCTGCGCCGATTGTTCCTCCGATTCCTTCGATTCCGAGGACTCCGACTTTTGCTCCTGATCCTGTTCCTGTGATTGCTGATCCTGAGATTGTTTTTCTTGATTTTGCTTCTCCTGTTGCTCCCGCTGCTGCGATGATTCCCCCTGGTTTTGTTCCTGTTGCTCGTCCGATTCTTTCTGTTCCTCGGAGGAGGACTGTCGTTCCTTTTTCTCATCGTTGTTTTGTTCTTTCTGGTCCGAGGATTGCTGCTGCTGTTGTTCAAGCTGCCGCTTGATTTCCCGCCACAGCGAGGCCGCCTTGTAGTTCGCGTCGCGGGAGAGGGGATGATCCGGCCGCCTCGCCAATAAGTCCTGATATTTCTGCATCGCACTCTCCAGTTTGGAAAGCGCCTGCCGCGGCTGCCCCGACTCGGCGAACGCCTGGGCATGATCAACTGCCGCCGCTCCGTACAAAGCGTCCGCCGACAATTCGTCGTTTTCCGACTCCGCGGCCTCCTCAAACGATTGTCGCGCTTCATCGAACCGACCGAGCTTGAAATAGCTCAATCCCTGGTCGAAAGCGATTTCCTTGGCGTCGGGTTTCAGCTTTTCCGCCTCGTCGTACTGTTGTAGCGCCCCTTCCGCGTCGCCTTGCCTGAGCCGTTCGTTCCCGTTCCGAACCGCCTGCGAGGCCGATCGAACCGGCGGCGGCACTTTTTCGTCCGCGATCGCCGCCGGCGAAACCGCCAGGACCGCGATCAAGGCGTGGCACAAACCTTTGAAGTCGCATCGACGAGTCCGCAAGGTCATGCCGCCGCCTCCCGCTGCCAGGTCCTTTCGCAAACATCGGACGAGTGCTTTTTCCGCTCGCCAAGCAACATTTCCATCGCCAGCAGAAAGAGCGCGCTCGCCACAAACCACGGGTAGCGCGGCCGATGACGCATACGCTCTTCCGTGGTCAGTTCCGCCTGTTTGAGCGTCGCCATCTGGTTGACGAGGCGGCTCAAGTCTTCCAAGGGAGCATATTCGCCCCCGCCCGCCGCCGCGATGTTACGAAGTCCCTCCACGTCCAGCTTTGAGAACACAAGCTGACCGTCATGGAGAAGGGGCTTGGCCCCCGGTAAACCTGTTCCCGGCACTTCCGCGCCGACGGTTCGCCCGGGGTCGCCGACCCCTACAGTAAAAACGCGAATCCTCTGCTCCTTGTTCGCCGCCGCCGCAGCTTCCACCGGCCCGCCCTCATGATCTTCGCCGTCCGTAACCACAAGAAGTACTTTGGACGCCTCGTGCGGCGATCGGGCGAATAGGTCCGCCGCCGATTGGATCGCCGCCCCGATCGCTGTCCCGCCCTTGGGAACAACCCCGACTTGGAGCGATTCCAGCTTGGTACGAAACGCCGCGTAATCCGTGGAAAGAGGAAGCCGCAAAGATGTCGTCCCCGCGAATGCAAGTAGAGCGAGGCGCGGAGATTGCCGGAACACTCCCCGTTCGGTTAATTGCTGGCGAAGCTCCTCCTTGGCCCGCGCCAGGCGATTCGGGGTCACGTC
>Ga0187893_10015130_pt1 | contig 10385 bp, 16 predicted proteins | sample MA1701074metaG_FD_139574 | JGI IMG/M metagenome (GOLD analysis project Ga0187893, IMG submission 139574) | White microbial mat communities from a basaltic lava cave in the Kipuka Kanohina Cave System on the Island of Hawaii, USA - MA170107-4 metaG ...
AGTCGGCCTTTTCGAGTTCAAGGAAGAAGACTGGCTTGCTGCGAGCCGCATGGACGAGCTCAATGGCCTGCGCAGCCAGTGGTATCCCGTCATGAACTGAATCCACGCGCACGTCTCAGGCGTCGCCGTGTAATGGCCACCGATTCAGATCCTCAGGCGCACGATCGTCAACTTTTTCCCAGCGCTTTTTCGCGCGGTCACGCGGGCTATCGACGATATTCGATTCTCCAGAGAGAACCATCGGCAGCTCGATAGGTGATCACGATGCTGTCCCCCGAGTAGATCAGAGTCCCTTCTTGAAGATTGGCATCGTCGGAAACGATTTCATATGTACCAAGTTCCACGGGAATCTGCTCCGGACATTCTGGATGACACCCAGCAACGAGTGCAAAAAGAACCATAGCCGATACGCGTCCCATTAGTCGACCTCTTCCAAGACCAGACCCACGTCGTGATTGTCTCTCGAGATCGTGAACTGCGGCCGCGAGTTCAGATACCCTTCGTCGCTCCACATCTGTGCCTCAGTGTTCTGGCGTTGGGTGGAGGCATTGCTCAAAGACTGCACGGTATGGAGTTTCATGGGTATGGATTCGTAACGGCCGGGGCACTCGTAGGCGTGTGACTCGACGGCCGTCGAGAACAGTGCGAAGGGGATGAGAATGGACCAACGCATGTGTCTCAAAAATACCTTCTTGAATCCGGAGCTGCCGACCGAATACGTTCCTCGTGGGTGGAGCAGCAACCGGAGCCAACGCTACCGGAACGAATCGTGCGGCGGGCGACATTGCAATCACGGCTGGAAACTCGAACGGTACGTCTACGGGCGGAGACGTCAATCTCACGGCTGGAAACTCTGTCCATGGAAATGGGGGAAGGGTTGTTGCAGCCGGTGGAAAAGCGGGGCCGATGCAACAGGGCGGAGCTGCACTGCTAATCGGCGGTGCTGGTCTGACGACCAAAGATGGAGGGGCGGCGCAGATCATCGGCGGGGATTCTGGGCCTGGGACCGGAGGCAGAGGCGGGACTGTCGGAGTATTCTCGGGAGCGGGAGTGGGCACAGATAGTGGTAGCGGTGACGTTGTACTTGGGATCGCAAATGTCACGGGCTCTGGAGCGATTGGTACGATTCGGCTCCTGTCACGGGTTGGCGATACCAAGGCGATCGAGACGATTCAATCGTTTGGTGCCAATGGTGCAACGGTCGGCATGTTCGTCGGGACGCGCGATCCCAGCGCACTCGTCACGGGAGACCCCGGAGACGTCTACTACCGAGATTCCACGACGAGCTCTGGGATCTACGTCAACACTGGATCGGGAGCGGCCAATACGACGTGGACGAAGCTTGGCACGTTCAGCCTTCAGTTCACGCCGAACACGGCCGAATTTCCCTCGACAAACTTTCCACAGCTCACAACGATTCACTCGACGGCACGCCGGCCCGTGCTCGCCTTCGATGCCGGGACCGACGAGACGGCGTACTGGACATTCGCGGCACCCGCGAACTGGAGCTCGACGCTCAAGGTGCGCATCTATTACGCGATGGCGAGCGCGACGACGAATTCGGTGGTCTGGACGGCCTCCGTAGAGGCGATCACCGACGGCGACAGCACCGACCTCGACGCCGCCGAGAGCTTCGACACCGCGAACGCGGTGACCGACGCCGTGCCGGCGACGACAGCCGGCAAGCTCGGCGTCGCCGAAATCACACTGACCAATCACGATAGCTCCGCTTCGGGCGATTACGTTCGGCTCAAGGTCACCAGGGATGCCGACAATGCTTCGGACAATGCCACGGGGGATGCCTACCTCTTGCACGTGGAACTACACGTCGGGTGAGCCATGGCGATTCGTTTCAATGCCTCGGGCGAGATCCTCAGCCGCACGACCAGCGTGCTCAGTTACAACTCATCGTACACGTGGATGGCATGGATCTACGTCGTCAGCAATCTGACGGGCAGGCAGACGCTATTTTGCATCAATCAAAATGGCTCGGCCACCGTGGGTGATTATCTCGAGCTGAGGGTCGATGTCCTCGGCGGTTTCCAGTTGCAGGTCCGGATGGAAGGCGGAAGTTGCACGAGCATGCACCAGTGGACGCCTCACCTCCCCGGAAGCAGCGAACGCCTACGCGACTACTCCGGCAACGGCAGGACCTGGACCGCGAGCGGCACCCTGAGCGACGAAGACCATCCACCGATCTCTTGGACCCGACCCGACGCTGGACGATTGAAGATCGTGAGCGTCAGGTTCGTCGTCGTCGACGAAATGCGAAGAGCATCCCGAGTCCCAGCAACGACTCCAACCCGGAGGTATCCGTCACACCGCATTTCATGCAGCCCTTCGGGGGTTCGGGTTTCGGCAGTGGTTTGGGCCTGGGCTCTGGTTTGGGCTCGGGGTCGGGTTTGGGCCCTTCGCCCCCGATGTCCACGGGTCGTGGCTTGTCGAGTGCGAGCGGTTGGCAGCCCGGTGCATCGGGCTTGTCGGCACACGACGGTGTGTCTGGCCCGATCGCGCGGATCCGCGTGCCGAGCGAGGCAGCGTGATTCTTGCCGACCTTGAGAGCGTACATGTTGTCACCAACTTTTTCGGCACCGTCGATGGCGTACTCGAAGCCCTCGAGTGGCCCCTCGTGCATGAGGTAGTAGCCGAACGAGCTGAAGTGCTCATAGATCGGCACCTGCGGTCGCCCGAGCAGGTTGACTTTGTCGTTGCCGACCTGGTGGTAGCCATGAACGACCAGCAAGGGTAGCTCCGAGCGATCGAATTGACCCTCTTCCTTGGGCTTGATGGGCCGTGCGGGATCTTTGGGAGCGAGATCGGGACGATACGTGAACTTCTTGCCACGCCCGTTGTCGCAGCCCTCGGGACGCTTTCGCTGCTTCTTGGCCTCCCGGCACTCCTGCGGGGTCGGCATCTTGCTCGTATACACCACGAGGAGAATCTTTTGCTCGGCGGGGGCTTTCGTGATCTCGTGAACGCCCCACACGTTGACCTGGGCCGTGCGCTCCAGCGTCGAGAGCATCGCGAAATCCATGTTGCGATACACGCTGTCGCGTGCGAATGCGATGTCTCCCCAGGTGCCCGAAGCACCGGGCGGCGGAGTCGATGGAACGGCCAGCTCGACTTGGATGCACTGGTGTCGATTGGCCTGGTAGTGCGGCACATCGGCCGGAGCGGGCGTCCAGCCCACTTGCAAAATGCCCTGGGTGGGTGACGCAGGCGGAACCACGGAATACGCTCCAGACGCAAGCCCATTGGTGAGCTTGGTGAGGCCAATCGTCTCCCACAGCCGGGGGTCGACGGGGGTGAGCCCCCAATTGGCAATGCGAAAGGTCGCCTGCACTTCTTCGAGCTCGAGGGAATCGCTCATGCCGTTTTTGATTTCGGCACGAAACAACGTCTCACTGTCGGGGTTGATGGTGCTGCCCGGCGCGCCCGCTACGCTACCCACGTTCGATCCCACACGGTTGTAGTCGATCGACACCCCGAAATCGCAGGTTTGGTTGGTCTTCAGGCGGCCCCATTGATCCTTCGTGGGCAGGCCCGCCGGCAAGCTATCGGCTGGACCCACACTCGTCATCTGTGGCTGGCAAAGCGGCGACGGTGGCTGGCACTCGCGAGGCCAATAGTGCTGCGCGACGATCCCGGTCGGTGAACCATCGTCCATCTGCATGAGCGCATTCGCATACATGCGCGCATCGGGGTCGGCTTCTCCACCCGCGGCCACGGGAATTTGTACGCGCATCTTGAGCCGCCACTTGAACGTGGTCGGGCTGGTAATCTGCGTGTAGACCGTGGCGTGATCAACACTGAAGTTGGGTGGCGCCGTGGTGGTGAGCGTGCTCCAACCAGTCGGAATGCGTGTCGCCCATTGGATGTGGGAGCTCGTGACCGGTTTGCCGTTTGCAGCTGTACATGTCGGATCGGACGCGCTCGTGCACACCTGCAGTGGGCTGACGACCAGGAACACTTCGTCGTTGAGTGCCGCGGTCGGATCGAACGCCAGCACGAAGTGGTCGAGATCGGGTGCCCACTCGTTGTCGTTGGCGAGCTGGACATCGAAAGACAACATCCTGTTCGGCTTGTTCCAGGCCACCCGAAACGACGCTGGGGCTTCGGCCCCCATGTCGAAGTAGTGGGCCGCGGATCCCGTCCATTGCACGTTCTCCCTGGAGTTCGGGGTCCACCAATCGGGGGGCCCCGGAACGCCAGGTACGCCCGTATTGAATGGGACGCATAGATCGAACTGATCGGCATGTGCCCGGGGCGTGACGAGGTTGACGAGAGAGCAGGCCGTGAGGCACACGAGGAGTCGTTGGATGTGGCGCATGGTTTCGGGTCGGGGAGCGGGATACGGAGGAGGGAGAAGGTGAGAACAGTGAAATGAGATCGGGGAGAGGAACCACGGAAAGGATGGGGAACGCGGGATTCGTCAGTCGACCACGATCCACCAGTTGAGCTTGGGAGCGTTGTTTGCGTTCATGACCAAGCCGAACGTCGCTGGTATGCCGTCCGCGTAGGATCTGGCAGCGTAGACGTAGCTGTTACCAAGGCTACCGCTTTGACGAATCGTGAAATCTGCATCGGGCAAGATCGCGATCCAGTAGCTTCCGGCCATCAGCGCAATCTCTGAGACCGAGACCTCGTTGATGCCATTGACGAGCACAATTTCGCTAGTCTGAGCTTTTAGCGCATCAGGTGCGCCGCCTGAATCGGAGTAGAGCGCCATCTTCAACTTCTTGCCAGCACCGCTATGAACTCGAATGCCAAATCGCTTCAATTTGAAGGAGCCGACGATGGAGACATTGGTCGCCACAAGGTAACCTGCGAAGAGGGATCCATAAGAACCGAGATCGTTGTATTCGCCAATGTATCGCCCGCAGAAGTCTTGCTCGAAGCAAATCTCGGAGCCACACGATCCGCAATCCTCACCGCAGTTGGGATCGGGGCCGCACGCGAGACCAGCGCAATCGGGCACGCAAGCACCGGTAGGGTCGATAGTGGATGAATCGTCGGTAGACGGGTTGGTCGTGGACGGGTTGGTCGTGGACGGGTTGGTCGTGGACGGGTTGGTCGTGGACGGATCGGAGGAATCCGTCGTCGAGGAGTCCGTCGTCGAGGAGTCCGTCGTCGAGGAGTCCGTCGTCGAGGGATCCGTCGAGGGGCCGGAGGTGGATCCCAATCCCGTGGGATCGGAGCCCGAGCCTGTCGTGTCTCCGGACACAGAGCTGGAGCTGCTTGTGCTGGACACCGATCCATCGCCTACAGTGTTCACGGTGAGGCTGCCCGTCGTGTCCGAGTGGCTGGTCGTGCCGTCTCCCGTCGACGTATCGGTCCCGCCTGCGGCGTCGGTAGTATCGTCGCCATCGCTCGAACCCGTGCCCTGAGATTCTGTGCTCGCGGATCCCGAGCTGGAGCTCGTCCCCGCACCTTCGCCATCGTCCGCCTTGCCCGAATAGTTGCCGAAGCAAGCGAGCGGCCACATCAGCAGCCCCAGCAGTCCCGACCGAAGCCCGCAAAGTCCCCGATGCATGGCAGGGAGCATACCGAAACTGGTTGGAGCATGCAGTTCCGACCGCATGTTCGATCCCGAACATGGACATGTGGGGCAAGGCGGTTCGGCCCGGCGGCCGATACGGACGTGGACTTGACCCGTTGCTTGGCCTATCGCATGGTCCCGGGCCATGCCTGGGCGAGGATTCGAGAGAACGGGGGCGGCTCGTATCGTTGCCGTGTGTTTGATGGCTGCCGAGCTCGCGATAGCACGACCCGTGCGCGCAGCTCCGCCCACGGAATCGGCCGCGAACACGAGCCCTTCTGCGGAAGACCTCTACTATGAAGGCAGTGCTCGGTTTTCTGCCGCGGACTACACGGGTGCGATCGAGCTATTTACCAAAGCGCTGGCAGTCGCCACCCGCGAGCGTCTCCCGTTCAGCGTTCGAGCGGCGTTTCTCATCAACCTCGCGCGTGCTCACGCCAAGGCCTACGGAGTCGACGGCGATGCCAAGCACCTTCGCTTGGCCAAAGAGATCTACGAGCGATATCTCCGGGAGGCCCAATCCACCGGGGAGCAAAACGAGGTCCCCGAGATCCGCACCGAGGTGGCAGACCTCGAGCGTAAACTCAGCGACCTCGAAAAAAAACCGGCCGCGATACCACCACCGGAGCCCACGAGGACCCCAAGCCCCCGACCCACCGCTTCACCGACACAGCCAAACGATCGCCGCAAGCCGATCGGCATCGGACTGCTCGCGGGGGGCGGATCGGCGGCGATCCTCGGCATTGGCGGTCTCGTGTGGGGCTCGATGTTCAAACCACGCGCCGAAGATCAGATCTCTCCCGGCGACGAGGGCACGGCCGAGGCTGATGCCTTTCTCACCGACGAAAAGCGCAAGGGCACGATCCTCATGAGTGTCGGAGGTGTCCTCATCGGCATCGGTTTGGCGGCGATCGTCACCGGTGCCGTGCTGTTGTCCCGCTCGCGAGGCAAGCCGAAAGCCGTGGCCGTGTTCACGGGAGACGGCGTTCGGATCTCGTTTTAGGCTCGACGTCGGCTTGGCTCTGTGCTGGTTCAGTGGAAACGTGACGGCTGGGTTGATTGGTTAGCATAGGGACAGGTCATGCGAGAACGTGATTGTCGGCTGGCTTCCGCGCACGGGTCGAGCGATACCCGAGCGGGTTCGAGCCTCCGATCGCGTTCGGCCCAGATCCCCGATTCGCGACCGGCAAGCTTGTCGGCTGGTGTGATGTAGCCAATCGCGCTGTGAAGGCGACGCGTGTTGTAGTGTTTGACTAATTCTGCAACGTGCACGAGCGCCTCGTCGAGCGTTCTCGGCGTACACAGCCGAATGGTCGTGACCTTCAGGGTCTTGGTTGCCGATGATTTCGCGTATACGCTAACCGTGCTACTACGTGCAGCACCTCACGCATGTTCTCAGAGTGGCTCCGGTGTCAAAAGAGTTGTGGTAAGCTCTGCATTGCCAGCTGTCGTTGCCCCATGCAGAGGATATGCATTCACGGCAGCGCACGTAGCAACTCGCGGAGCACCGCGAGATGTTTCGGCAACCGTCGGTAGACGTCAATCGCCAACTCCTGATCATACGTATGCGTCGTTCGGTTGCGATCTTCGAGCATTGTCAACCCTGAAGCTTCGTCCCTCAGCCAGCCGCGACGAAAAGCCGCAGCGAAGCATGAGCGTGGAGACGCGCAATCCAGGCCTTCTGCCCTAAGTGCCTGCTGAACGACTTTCCAGCCGAGCTCGAAACAAAACTCGAAGCGCTGAACCGCCGCATCACGGACGATGTCGTCCTCCGCAACACGCAGCACTTCCTCCAAACGAGCGAGAGCTTCTTGCAGACTTGCGCGAAGGTCACTCACAATGCCCTCGCGCCATACAGGATCGCTGCTCGCCGTTCGGCACTCACGATGGAGAGGTCGACGAGATCGACGCTGCGAAGCGTCGGCAGGGCCTCGATGGCTTGTCTCAAGCGCTCCACGTGCGCGGGTGCGATCGGACCGGAGCCGCGCAGTGCGATGTCCACGTCCGAACCATCGGTCGCCGTACCTCGCACCCAAGATCCGAACCACCAGACCTCGACGTCACATCCAACGATCGTTCGTGCAAGCTTGGCCACGCGCTCCGCGAGCTCGTCGGGCGCAAGCACCGTCGGTGAAGAAGAAGCCATCGCGCGATCGAGCATAGGCTAGACCGATCCGGTCGAGCATGCCAAGCCATGTCGCAGCTTTCCACTGTTCCCGTTCTCGACCACCAGGATTCCACTTTCCCTTGGAGCGGCTCACGGCCAGTGCGACGCTGCCTCATGGCCACCATCACGACCGCACGAATCACGAGCATCGCGTTGCTCGCCGTCCTTGGCTGTGGCGAGCAGAGCACTGGCGTGCCTGCGAAGCCAGCCCAACAAGCGAAACCTACCGAGTCCACCAAGTCCCAGCCCACATCGGCCGAAGTCGCAGCCTCGAGCAACACCCCAGACCACCTGCCTTACAAAGAAGCGCTCGAGCTCGCGATGAAGAAATATCCCGAGCTCGTGCCCATCGAGGTGGAGCTCGAAACCAAGGACGGGACACCCTTGCTCGAAGTCGAGTTTCTGAAAGGCGACGGCGTGTACGAGGTCTACATGGCCCCAAAACCGGCGCGGTCGTGAAGGAGGAGCCCGAGAAGCTCGACGAGGCCACGAAGATCGCGCTGCCCAAGCTTCGCGATGAGCTCGGCCAACGCAAAGTCACGCTGGCCAAGATGATCGAGCTTGCCGAGTCCAAGCACGACCGCGCCAAGATTCGCGAGATCGAGCTCGGCATGCGAGATCGCCGGCCGCTCGGAAGATTGTGCCGAGGGAAGCGCGACGGAGCACCGCAGGAGAGCTGATTTCAGGCTGGGCCTGCGCAGATCAGGTTTCCCATGCCGTCGGGCACACAAGGAGCATCGTTGCAGCAATCTCCGTCGGTCGTGCATCGCTCGAAGCTGTCGACGCAGGCGCCCTTGCATTCGAAACCACAGATGCCCATTTGCGTGGAGGGAACACAGAAGCCGCCACAGCAGTCGGCTGGATCGACACACGGCTCGCTGTCCGGCACGCACTCCATAGAACCCGTGGTCCCATCTTCGCTTCCGTTTTCAAGGATGCAACGCTTCGGGAACTGCCCGAACATGTCCGGGGGACTCGGCTCTTCGCATGTGCCCTCGCAGCACTGGCAATCGGTCTCGCACAGCTCGCCAAGTGGTTGGCAGGTGAACCCCGGCCCCCCGCAGGTTCCGGGGCCCGTTTTCCGGCAGCGCGGTACGCCGAAATTGTCGGCTTCGCAGATGTCGGAGCAGCAGTCGCAATCGTCGAGACAGACATCACCATAGGTGTTCGATGCGCCCTTGCTGTCCAGGATTGGCCCTGAAGGCTTGCAGCCACCGATCGGCTTGCATGTCTTGAAGCCTCCGTCGTCCGTTTTGCACTTTCCCTGACAGCACTCGTAGTCGAACGTGCAGGTTTCGAACGATTCCTTGCACCAAAGCAATCCCTTACAGTACCCGGCCTCGCAGACCTGCGAGCAGCATTCGCCGCCGTCGGTGCACGGTTCGCCAGCGGGGGAGCAGTAGGGGTTCTTCTCGCATCCCGTTTGCTGATCGCACAGACCCGAGCAGCATTCGCCGTCGCTCTCGCAATCCTCACCGGCCACGAAGCACACGGATCCGTTGCCATCGCACTGTCCGTCCGAGCACGTGCCGGAACAGCAGTTGAAATCGTCCGTGCAGTCTTCGCCGTCTCGATAGCAGCCTGCTCCTCCAGGCCCACACATGCCCGACGTGCAGTTGTTCGAACAGCATTCGCTGTCGTCCATGCACATCTCGCCTCGCGATGACAACCTCCCGTGCCGCATGTCCCGTCCTGACAGGACAGCGAACAGCAATCGTGAGCGATCTCGCATGGGTCGTCCATGACGCCACAACCGGCGATTCCGCAGACCGTCTGGTCGCCGCCGAAATCGACGCACGCGTTGGAACAACATTCGGTGTCCACACACTGCACCGACCGCTTTGCAGGCTCCGCCGGTGTCGCTGCTCGAATCGGATGCCGACGTTTCACTGGGATCCGTGGTCGTTGCTGTCGTGGACGTAGACTCGCTGGTCGCTTCACTCGTACCCGCACTCGTACCCGCGCTCGTACTTGTACTCGCGCTGGTGCCTCCGTCGCTGCCGCTCGTGCTCGTCGACATACCGCTTCCGGTACCCCCACCGGTAGCCGTCTGGCTGGTCCCCCCGCTCGAAGCCGATCCCGGGGCCGCTATCCGCCGTTGCCGTCGTGCCTCCGGAATGCTCGCTGCCGCCCGAGCCAGACTCGCTCGCTGCAGACGAGATACCCTCGTTTCTGTTGGAACAGGCCGCAAAAGCGACGAAGAACGTGCATAGCAGGTACGTGGGTCGAAGTGTCATGGTGGTTCCTCAACCGGTCGGTTCGAACGTGCCACAAAACAACCCACCCATGCCGTTCGGGTTGCATGTTCCTTCACAACAATCGGCGTCGGTCGTGCAAGCTCCGGTGACACGCACGCAATCACCGGCACAACGGAACGAGCACGATCCTCCCTCCTCGTTGGGCAGGTAGTACCCGTTGCAGCATTCACCGGGATCGGAGCATGGAGCACCGCTCGAAAGGCACTGTTCTGGATCGCCTCCGGTCGTGCCACCCGGTTCGTCGGGCGGTAGACAACGTTTCGGGAACTGGCCGAACTCGTCGGGCGGCCTCGGTTCGTCACAGCGGTTGGAACAACACTGGCAATCGGTCTCGCAGTTCTCCCCGAGCGGCTGGCACACGAAGTCGGGCTCGCCGCAGGTTGGACTTCCGACTTTCTTGCAGCGTTCGACGCCGTCGGGA
>Ga0187893_10015131_pt1 | contig 10385 bp, 4 predicted proteins | sample MA1701074metaG_FD_139574 | JGI IMG/M metagenome (GOLD analysis project Ga0187893, IMG submission 139574) | White microbial mat communities from a basaltic lava cave in the Kipuka Kanohina Cave System on the Island of Hawaii, USA - MA170107-4 metaG ...
GAGGCCGTTGGGACAACACAGGTAGATGTCACGCCCGACGACCACATATTCGTCCGAGGGTGAGCGCTTGGGATCGAGCGCGGTGAGCTTGGCCGCCACTGGAATGTCGGCCAGGAACATCACGTGAAGGGTTCGTTCGTCCGCGGCGGGATGCAAAAACGGGTTTTTACGCGTGATGTTGCGCAGGTCCTCGGCGCCACGCGTCACGACGGGGATGTCGAGCCCATGGTGATCCGAGAGCGTTTTCGTAACGATGCCGGGTAACCGTTGTGCGAGCGTCTGACTGGCTGCAAACACCACGTTGCCGCTCTGAATGTAAGTTTGCACGTCGCGGGCGCCCGCGTCGGTGAAGATTCCCACGAGCGCCTTCATGGAAAGCTTGTTCTTGCCACCTACATTGATGCCCCGCAGCAGCGCGACATATGTGCTACCCCGACCCAACCACCAACTCCGGCGGGAGCAGTTTGCTCGGCATGCCGGCGCACACGATCCACAACTGGAACGCGGCTCGCGTGGCGGCGATGTGCAAAAGATGTCTCGATTCTACCTGTTCGGGATAATTTTGGGCGGTAGGATCCAAGATGACAACGTAGTCGAACTCGAGACCTTTGACTTGACGCACGTCGGTGACATCGATGCCCGGGACGAACGAAAAGTCTTCGCGACGCACGCGCCGTAATCTCGGAACCTCTGCGACCCGAAGCGACTCGTAATACACGTCGGCTTGCTGAGGGTATCTGGCGATCAAGGCTACGCTGGCCGAAGGCTCACGCTGCATCAGGCCACGCAGCGCTTCACCCAAAAACGCCACCGCTTCGCCAACCTCGTGAAAGCCGTGGTAGCCCACGTTCGCGCCGTCGCGGGCAACCAAATCATCGCTCGGATCGTGAAGCGGCCCGAGCACGTGCCGCGAAAGCTCCATCACCTGGCGTGTGGAACGGTACGTAATCTTGAGTGGCTGGATCTCGACATGCACCAGACGGGCGTCCGAAAGTAGCTTGGGCCAGTCGGTGAAGCCGTTGTCGAACACCATCTTTTGAGCGCGATCACCAGCGATCGTCACGCTTTGTCCGCGGCTCACGCAGTCGAGCAGCACTCGCACTTCCAACGCGCACAAGTCCTGGGCTTCGTCGATCACGATGTGCTCGTACTCGAAACGTTTGTTGTCAACGAACAAGCCACCTGTTTTGCACTGGAGCAGGCGAAGCACGATTGCGTCGTCTTCGTCGTCGAGACCGACTCCCTCGGGCAACGAGTCGATGTCGTCATCCGCGGTGACTGCGTCGAGTTCGGCCTGCCGCACGCACCATCTCGCGATACTGGCCAGTTCGGAGGCCGTGAAGTCGCCCGGAGCATGCTCGATGGCAGCCTGCTGCAAGGTATTTGCGTCACTCATGATCTCGACCCAGTCCGTCACGACGTCGCGGAGCTGATCGCGACCGTTTCTCAGCACGGTCTCCGCGGCTGTGCGCGCTTGCGGGGACACGGGCGTGCGTTGATCGCCGATTTGCTTGATGCATCGCTCTGTGCGTTGCAGGGGTGGCAAGTTGGCGTTACGGCGCCAGACATCGAGTGCGACGTCGATTCCACCACGCTGCTCGAGTCGCTCCTTTAGTGCTGTCTCGATGTCGTCTAGCTGGCGACGTACGTGCGCGTCGACGATGGACATCATGAGCGGATGCTTCTTGAAGCGGCTGACGGGTTCGGGCGTGCTTTCGTTGCGATGTGCAGGCATGCGAAGCTTGAGCCGCGAAATGAGGCTCGCCGACCAACGGCGGTAGGTCGTCACCGTGACGCCTTCGACACCGAGCGCAGGCAATACGTGCCGTATGTATTCGACGAGCGCGTCGTTGAACACGACGACGAGCATGCGTGACGGGTGAAACCGTTCGGCATCTTGAAACGCGAGATAAGCCACGCGATGCAACGCAACCGTGGTCTTGCCCGAGCCTGCTCCGCCTTGAATCAGCACGATGCCGGAGTCGGGTCGTGTGATGAGATCGAACTGCTGTTTGTCGATTAGCGCAGTGATCTCTTGCAGATGTTTGTCGGCCCGTGGGGCATCGTCGTCTCCGTGTACGCCGAGATGCCCGCGAGGCACGCGGATCGCCATGCCCGCACCACCTTCGAGCGTGGGACGGGCACTACCCACGGCCTCCTGCCAGACTCCCTGGCGCGTGAACACGAATGTCCCCTGGGGAGCGGCCACGCGTCGTAGCTCGGAATCTTGTACGCCAATGCTACGGCGTACCAGCACCGCACCTTCCATCGTACGATCGTCGAACTCCTCTTCGTACTCGTCGCCCTCGTCGTAGCGGTAATACAAGCGGCTGACGGGTGCGTGCCGCCAATCCACCACGGTGACACCATCACCGTCTTCCAACAGCGTATGTTTGCCGATCAACACGTCGCGTAGGCGTCCCGACTTCGTTTCACGCACGCGAAGGTGGCCGAAGTACGGGTTCTTGGGATCGATCGGAAGGCTGCGGCCCTGGCCGCGCTTGCGGCTCAATGCGGCCACCTGATGCATTTGATCGATGAGTGACGGAATGTCTTCTTCTTTCGCCTCGGCGATTGCGTCACGAAGCTCGATCAGCTGCGCATCCAAGTTCTCGATCTGCACCGGCAAAATGCTACGGTCGCGTTCCAACCTCTGCTCGACACGTTCGAGCAGGTCGAGCTCCTCGCGAACGATGGTCTGGCCGGCCTTGGTGAGGCCGGCAAGGACACTCGGCTGTGCAAGCTCGCGCGACACGATCGGAAATCCATAGCAAAAGCTGCCACGATGGACCAGGCGGGCGGGCAATTTCGAGTCGCGGGACCCGGGAGTGTAAGAAAACACGATGCTCCCTCGCCGCGGGAGGCGACGAGGGTCCACGTTCGAGCAGTGCGGTTCAGGCCGCGCGTCTGCGCCGGCGCACAGCTCCAGCGAGGCCAAGCGTCATGAGCGTGGCGAGCAGAGCGTGAGTACGCTCCCCTTCGGTTGTCGGCACGCTGCAACTGCAGCCGCTGCCGTCGTCGGACGATCCTCCGCTCGCACCACCGCTGTCATCGCTGCTACCGTCTATGCCGGTGTCGTCAGCCATGGTGTCCGTTTCGGTCGTGGTGTTGGTGGCGGAGGCGGTATCGGTCGTGCTCTCGTCACCGGTTTCAGCATCGCCGCCTCGAGTGCCGGTCGCGCTATCGGTGTCGGTGGTGGAGTCTTCACCAGTACCGGCATCATCGCCGGTCGAACCCGTGTCGCTGAGCCCACCCGTCGAGCCTGCGCTGGTGTCTGTGGCGGTGGTTCCCGTGGAGCTCTCGTCGGCGCCGGTGGTCGCAGGAAGATCGGGCTCGGGAGCTTGGGAGCAGTCGTTGAACGCACAACATGGATCGAACGTGACGTTCTCGAGGATGTCCTCCAGCACCATCGAGAGCTCGGCTTGGTTGCTGGCGTCGTAGTGGGTGGTGTCGCCACCGATGCAGTTAGCTACACCGGCGGGGCTGGCTTCGCCTCCCGCACCGCCACTGCCCCAGCACGCCATCGAGGCCAGCTGGTTTTGCGCCATCGGATCAGCGAGGCCGTCGCCGAATCCAATCACGTAGGTCCGGATGCCATCGTCGTACATGGTCGAGAGCTCGTTCGCGACCTGTGCGTTGGTCGAATACGTCGCGTATTGGCCGTCGGTGATGAGGATGTTCACGAACTGGGTGCCGTCATCCGCGGGGTAGACCGTATCGAGCTTGTAGTCTTCGATATTCTGCCGTGCGAGCGCAAGACCCCGATGCGTGTAAGTACCCGAGCCGGCACATGTGGGAAGCATGGGGTTGACGTCACACTTTGGCATGTGGCTGTAGGTGTTGTGGTTGAACGTATTTTGGGTGGGCCCCTTGAATGTCCAAGTGATCGGGGGGCCGCCCCATGGGTCGGTGCACCCGGGCGCGTCGCAGGACGTCTGAGGATCGAGCGCCCAATCGAGGTTGTCCTTCATGCACGGGCCATACTGCACAAGCAGCTTTTCCTCACCCTTCGTAATATCCAACATGTCCTGATGACCGAACACGATGAGGCCGAGGTGCACGAGGTCTTCGACCACCTGGGTGCCCGTTCCCACCGGTGCATCGAAAATCGACATCGTACCGGCGAGCGCCTCCCGGGCTTGGTCCCAGCCGGTCTCGCCCTGGGCCCCTGCGACCATGTCGACGTTGAGCATCGACGATGAAGCGTCGAGGATGATCATGATGCGCGGAAGACCTTTGGTGCACTCGGGGACCAATATCGAGTTTTTGATGTCGTTGAGTACGGTGTCGATCGCCAGGACGAGGTCGGCGGGGTTGGCCGCGCTGATCGCTGCACTGGTGCCACCGGCAGCCGCGAGCGCATCGGCGAACGGCTGTTCGGCGGCCTCGCCGAACGCGACCACGTAGGTCTTCACACCATCGTCGTCGTACATGGGACCCGCGGCGTTGACGGGATCCTGCTCGGGTGGGTTCAGATTCGGTGTGCCGACGACGTCGGTCCACAAGCCGTCGGTCAGGAGCATCGTGGCGTAAAAGCGATTTTTGGTCGGATCCGCCATGTCGATGTCGTCAGGATGGTCGGCCTTGGTCTCCTCGATGAGGGCGTCGGCATAGTCGAGCGCGCCTTTGGTCCAGGTACCGATGCCCGAGCAGGTCACACCAACACACGGGGGATTCGGAACGTCGTCGAGAAAGCTGAGGATGGCCTGCCCATTCGTACACTCGTGGTAGATATTGAGCGAGTTGACACGGTCGTACCAATCGACATCGAGTTTCTGTCCGTCGACGAGGCCGGACATGTCCGAAGCGATCATGGTTCCCGGCATATCGGGATCGGGATCGTGACCATAGCGCAACAGTGCCAAGTGCATGTTCTTGTCGAAGTACCCGGAGTCCTGCATGATGATCGACGACACTGCGCTTTTGGCCGAAGCCCAACGCGTGGTGCCGCTGCCCGCGAACTCCTTCATCATCGACGACGAGTAGTCCATGATGAACATGAAGTTTGGCTTTTTGAACGTACACATGCTCTCGTCGGGGCAGTCATTGCCTCCCGCAACTGCCGGCTGTTCGGAGGCCGTTGCGAACGCGAGCCCGAGACCCACCAGCACACCCGCTTGCACGCCCAGACGCTTCCACGAACCGATCAGTTTGAGGCGTTTCATTGTGCGCGAACCTACGCGACTTGCCGAAACCCGTCAACCGGCAGTGTGGCGTATTCTGGCGCCTACGAGCCACATTGGGACGATCTCGACCGAGCCGTGAAGCGGGTTTCCGATGGGAAGCCAGGTGGTCGGCGCTGGCCGCCACGCCGAGAGGACTTCGACGCAACATGCAACCGAGCTCACGAACGATTCTGCGATGGTTTGTCCTCGCTGTCTTGATGGTGCTCATTGGCCCGTTCGGATGCGCAGTCGAGCGGCAGGTTCCGACCGCTTCACCTCCACAAAAGCTTGTTCCGCACACACGCGCCGAACCACCGCTCGGGTCCACATCCGGTCTCGTTCTCGACGTCTCGCGCGTGATCGCCGACATCACCGTGCTGGCAGACGATCGCTTCGCCGGTCGGCATACGCTCACACAGGGCGCCAAAGAAGCTGCGCGTTACATCGCAGACCAGCACGAAGCCGCTGGGCTGGTGCCGGTCGAAAGCGGCTTCCTGAGCGAGTTCCCCTTGGTCACTGGGGCCACGCTGTCGAGTCCTGCCTCGCTCATCGTTCGACAACGGGCGCCGCGCGGTGGTGTGACGTTCACGCGTGAAATCGCGTGTCCTACGTCGACCTTCGTCCCGTTGTGGCCGAGCGGCTCGGGCTCGTCCGTGGGGTCTGTCGTGTTCGTGGGATATGCGACAATAGGTCGCTCCTATGACGATCTGGCAGGGGTCGATGTGAAGGGAAAGATCGCCCTGGTCCTGCTCGATGCTCCCGGCGTGGGCGATACGGCTCGCCAAGCAGCACTTCCATTTGCTCGACTGTCGACCAGGAGCAAGTTGGAACGTCTGGTCGAAGCCGGAGCCATCGCCATCATCGTCGTTCGTGGACCACGAAGCTTCGTCGACACTGCAGCGCGCAAAGCCGATGCGCTGCCGAAGCTCGAGGACGCCGGCGTCGGCCTCGGCAAGGCGCTGCACATTCCAGTCGTACAGATGCGCTGGAAGCAAGCCGAAAAGCTGTTTCGTGTCGGAGGAGCCTCCCTTTCCAGCGTGCAAGAGCACATCGATACCGAGCTACGGCCACGCTCGGGCGTGGTCGACAATGTGTCCGAGGTGGTCGTGACCACGGCGATCCACCACACGACGACGTCTGTGCCGAACGTGCTGGCAAAGATCCCCGGAGGTGAGCTTGCTCACGAGCTCGTTGTGCTGGGAGCCCATTACGACCACATCGGCGTGGCCGGACAAACCGGGCACTCGTGCCCGAAGGCAGGCGAAGCCGAACACACCGACGACCTCATTTGCAACGGCGCCGACGACAACGCGAGCGGCACCGCGATGGTGCTCGAGATCGCGCGTGCCTGGCAGCGCTCCAACACCAGGCCCAAGCGCACAATCGTGTTCGCACATTTCACAGCGGAGGAGCTTGGGTTGCATGGGTCACGCTGGGTGGCGAGCTCGGCCACGTTCGCGCACTCGCATGTGGTGGCGATGATCAACCTCGACATGGTTGGCCGTCTGGGTCCGCGCGGGCTCGCCATCGGTGGTGTCGCGACCAGCCCAACGTGGATGCCCCTGCTCGACCGCGTCGGCCCACATGGGCTCGAGATCATCTACGAACGTGCCATCGCGAGCCGGAGCGATCACGCCAGCTTCTACCAGCACGACATACCGGTGTTGTTCTTCTTCACGCATACACACGTGGACTATCATCGCGTGAGCGATCACGTCGATAAACTCAACCGTGACGGCATGAAACAAATTGCTGAGCTCGTTGCGAGCGTGATGATCGAGCTCGGTCAGGGGCAGACCGTCCCGTTCGCGCCTGCCAGACCCGGCGAAGGGCTCACCGACGCGCTGCCGGGCGTGAATTCGAGCACCATCGAAAAACACGTCGGTAAAACGCACTGAATTGCCAGCTTTGTGTGAATCCGCTCGAACCCATGTGTGTGCAGATCGTCGTCGACCCCGACGTGCTGCTCGATCCCGTAGCCCTACGAGGGCAGGCTGCACGGTATGCGAAGATTCGTGAACGGCGAATTCATGACGTCGTAGTTACCCGCAAACGCGTAGATGCTCGACGTGGTCGGGTGCGCCTGGTGGTGGACGTGGAGCTCTGGCTCGATCGACCGGCACGTTCGCGTGAGCCCCCACAGCCACTACCGTTGGCGACGCAAACTGGCCTTCCCATCGTCGCAATCGTCGGCGCGGGGCCTGCCGGGCTGTTTTGTGCGCTTCGTCTGGCGCAAAGGGGCATCAAAGCTGTCGTGTTCGAGCGTGGGAAGCTCGTGCGGGCGCGCAGGCACGACATCGCTGCGCTGAGCCAACGCGGAGCGCTCGCACGCGAGAGCAACTATGCGTTTGGAGAAGGTGGGGCAGGAACGTTCAGTGATGGCAAGTTGTACACACGGGCGAGCAAACGGGGATCGGTGCGTTGGGTGCTGGAACAGCTGGTGGCTTATGGCGCAACACCAGAGATCCTCGTGGACGCCAAGCCTCACATCGGCACGAACCATCTCCCAGCCGTGATCACGCGCATGCGAGAGCACCTCACCAGCGCTGGAGTCGACACCGTGTTCGACACGCGTGTCGACGGGCTCAGGCAGCAAGGTAACCGTGTCACTGGCATCGCGCTGGCCGATGGCTCCCATGTCGAGGCGCGTGCCGTGGTGTTGGCGCCCGGCCACTCGGCACGTGACGTCTATGGCTGGCTTGCGCACGCGGGCGTTCGTTTGTCGTTCAAGCCGTTTGCGTTGGGCGTGCGGATCGAGCACCCACAGGCGTACATCGACGCATTGCAGTACAAAGCGTTCGCTGGACATCCTGCATTGGGAGCAGCGAGCTATAGCCTCGCGTTGCGCAGCAATGATGTAGGGGTGTTTTCGTTTTGCATGTGTCCGGGAGGTTACATCGTGCCGGCCACTGCCGATCCTGATCGTCAGGTCGTGAACGGAATGAGCCCCTCGAATCGGCGTGGTCGTTTCGCAAATGCTGGTTTCGTCGTGGAGATCGGGCCGAAGCAACTCGCTTGGTTTGGCTTGGCGCCCGAGCACGCATTCGCGGGGCTCGAGCTACAGGATCGTTTGGAACGGGCGGCGTTCGAGGCCGGTGGCGGAGCGTATGTCGCCCCGGCACAGCGCCTCGACGATTTCGTGGCCGGAAGAGCGTCGACAACGTTGCCAGACAACAGTTATCACCGTGGTGTGATGGTGGCGCGACTCGACACGTTGCTCGGTGCGCTCGCACATCCCATTCGCGATGCACTTTTGCAGGCAGCACGAAGCATGCCGGACTTTCTCGGCGATCACGCCATCGCCGTGGGGGTCGAGAGCCGTACCAGCGCGCCAGTTCGCGTCGAACGGGACGCAGCAACGATGTCCGTGTCCCACGAAGGTCTTTATCCGTGCGGAGAAGGTGCAGGTTTCGCGGGCGGGATTGTCAGCGCAGCGCTCGACGGCATCCGAGTTGCTGACGCCATTGCATCGGCTCGCTCGTTGTGAGCCTGGAATCGCCACGTCGGTGGTCACGGTTGTCAGTCGGCTCCGACGACATACGCGAGGGCTTGGAAGCTGCCATCAACCGCGTTGTGCGAGTATTCGCATGGCCAACGTGCCTGCCAGGGTTCGCAGGCCGATCGCTCGTACCGGCAGCAGCCACCACAAGCCAGGAATGAGCGGTAGCAAGGATGCGGCAGCCTCGCGGCCATTCATGCGGCGACTCGTGTTGCCATCGATCACGCACAAATGTTCGGCTTGGACGCTCGTGTCCGCTGCGAATCCAAGCCGCGTGCCGAGATCCCAGCAACGCAGCAACGCCGCACGCCGTACGCTCGCGGAACTCGGGTGGTGCAACACCGTGGTCTTGGGACCTGGTTTTCGATGTGTCAGGCGCTCCCAGGTACCCAGGAGCGCTCGTTGCCAAGCTTTTTTGCGAACTGGTCGACCGCCCTCGCCGGGTGGGATCGGACGCGAAAAAGCGAAACGCCACATGGCATCGACTTCGCCGCCGGACAGCCACACCCAATAGGGGGCCATCATCGCCTGCGAGAACGTCCCCACGTTCATCGAAAGATCGATACCGATGTGCATGCCGAGCCCGACGATCAACCAAAAACGTTTTCCGAGCGGCCACTCGAGCACGAACCGAAACAGCTTCGGGACGTGCTTGCGCAGCATCACGTAAGTCGGCACGGCAACGAGCGGGATCGCAGCTGCGATCGCGGTCACGATGATACGTGCGTGCTCCTTGCTGACTGGCCATGGGCCAATCTTGGCGTCGTAGTAGTAGAGCGCGCCCACGCCCGCCACGTAACACACGACCGCCCACATGCCGACGAAGCACATCCATGAAGCGTATCGTCGCCAGCTCGGAACGACGTCCCACGTACCTGCTGCGCGTTCCCGCTCGTAGGCACGTGTGGCCATACCTACGAGCGCGATCGGAAATACTACCTCCCACCAATGGACGAGGATCGTCATCGCAGGCAACACACCGGCATAGTGCAGGACCGTCACCACACCCGTGGAGGGTAGCCGGTAGAAATGATCTAGATTGAGCGCGAAATACAGCGCACTTCCTACCCGCCAGGTACCACCGCTCTTGAGCAGACCCGTTGCGGCGTAGATCAGTGCCAGCTGCAACATCATCAAGACTATCGGCCAGGCCGGGATGCGGCGCAGCGGCGGAACCTCGCTCGACCCTGCGAGAATCGCACGTTTGCGGCGCAGCCAACTGTCGATGGAGTAGGCCTCGCCCCAACGGATGAACATACCCACGAACATGAATACGCGAATGACGGTATCTCCACCGGTGTAGAAGATTGGGCTGTATCCGTAGACCTGATCGGTGAAAAACCATGCCAACACACTCGTCATACGCGTTTGCCAACCTGCCATCAGCAGGCACAGCGATACGAGCATGAGCGCATACACCGACCAGAGGAATACTGGATCGCTGCGCAGATGCAGGATCGAGAACCGACCCCACATCGCGACGAACGGATCCCAAACATGCTCGAAGCCATGCTCCGGGTCCCACAAATACCGCAGTTTTCCGCCGTAGTTCTTGCGTGCCATGTCGGTCAACCACAGGCCCTCGTCGCCGAACAGGAACGTGCCGAGCGGGATGAGATCGAGGAACGTCCATAACACCACCGCACTCATCGTGATGCGCATGAGGGCTGCCGGCCGAGCATCGATGCGGGCAAACCACAGGCGTCGCCATAGCTCGGGCC
>Ga0187893_10015132_pt1 | contig 10385 bp, 9 predicted proteins | sample MA1701074metaG_FD_139574 | JGI IMG/M metagenome (GOLD analysis project Ga0187893, IMG submission 139574) | White microbial mat communities from a basaltic lava cave in the Kipuka Kanohina Cave System on the Island of Hawaii, USA - MA170107-4 metaG ...
GGCCGTGCCGATGGTGCTCGCCGGAGGTGCAGCCTTGATGGCCCTGATTGGTATCCTTTTTATGAAGGAACCCGCCTCCTGGCCGCGCCTGCTTGGCATCGCTCTCTCTATCGTTGGTTTGTTCCTCTTACGCTATTCGCCCGTCGAGTGATAACGACCAGTCGCCGTAGTACGATCCTCTCATACGAGGCCGCAAGCGCCGTTCTGCTCAGCAACATGGGTGCCTGGCTGAACCTTGCTTGCGCCGGCATTCGACCAATTCCTCTTTGCATTTGGAAGATGTGCGTCAATCCGCCAGATCAGATCGGAGTCGCGCGCCAATGATGAGGACCAAAAGAAGCTCAAGTGTCCAATTCTGTCGTGGTCCTTCCCGAGCTTGCACACTGTCATGCTGTGAGGAAGACCGGAATGCTTCCTGCCAAGCAATGCTTCACTGTGAGGAAATCCGGGTGCCAGGTCGAATCTCATCTGTTGCGCGCTGGAGGATCTTGTCGCCTGGTTTCAGATTGGCGAAAACCTCTACCAGGTTACCCTCGGGTGCGCCACGCCGCACGTCTACCCACTCGGCCACGCCATTAACGACCCGAATTACGAACACATGTTCGGTTGTCGCCTTAATGGACGAAGGCGGCACCAGGAGGCTATTTCCTCCTCGTCCCTGCGGCCAGGCCACCTCAGCGTACATGCCTGGTGCCAGTCGTCCACCGGAGTTACTCACGTCTAATTCAACTGGCATTGTGCGCGTCTTAGGATCAACCGAAAGAGCAGGTCGTGCGACGACTCCGGCAAACTTCTGCCCTGGGTAGGCAGCGACCGTGAACTGCAGGGAGGCGCCCCGTCGAATTCCGCCGGCGAGCGCCTCGGGCAACGCAACCACCAAGCGAAGCCGGTCGATCTGCTCGAGTCGGAACATGGGGGCGGCTGCTTTGCTTGCGGGACCGACGAGACTGCCCTCGTGGATAAACCGCTCGGTGATCACGCCGTCAAACTCGGCGGAAACCTTCAGATAGCGCATCATCTCATCCAGCGCTGTGACAGAGGCCCTGGCTGCGTCGGCGTTCTTCTCGATGGAAGCGACGCGCGCCTTCTCTGCTTCAAACACCTTTTCTGCCAGAACCAAATCGTTGCCTGCCACGACTCCAGGAGTCTTGGCTGCTTCGCGCAACCGTTCCAGTGTGCTCTCAGCAGCGGCTCGTTTTGCTTCATACTCGGCGCGTTGTGATTCGACAGCGATCGCCCGCGCCCGCGCTTCTGCGATCTGGGCGTCCATCTCCGGCGCGGTGATGGATGCCAGGAGGTCTCCACGCCGCACCCGCGAGCTCCGATCCACGGCAATAGACGCCACAAAGCCGGAGACTTTGGAGTAAACGTCCACCTGTCGAAATGGCTGCAACTCACCGGGCAGCGCCGTCGTAGCCTGCATGGGGCGCGACACGACTTCCACCAATTTGGCGGAAACAGCCCCGGATTCCTCGGCGCCGAAGCCAGTGCCGTGGACGAGCACAAATCCAAGAGCCAAGGCCAACTTACCGTGTTTCATGGTTCTCATTCCTCTCACCTGGCGTCATTTGCTGGCGCTCGAGTTCAAAATTGGGAAGCTTCCGCTTCAGCCGCCCGCCACCGTTTCCGCCTGAAGGCGGCGCTACCAACCCCCTCGGTGAGATCGCTCGCTACTTCTAGGCCGGGGCACTCTCTGGCCCGTCGTAATGGGGACTTGCTGGGTCGTCCGGGTCTATGGAAGGAGATCGTGTTCCACCTCCTTCCTCCACCAGAGCGAAGATGGAAGGGATGATCAAGAGCGTCGTAACGGTGGCGGCAAACAGCCCGCCAATGACCGCAATGCCCAATGGAGCGGTCTGTGCTGTGCCCAGGGCCAGGGGCAGCATGCCGATGATCATCACAATACTGGTCATCAGAACCGGACGAATGCGAGTCTTGGCTGCCTCTTGAGCGGCACGTTCCGAAGGCATTCCCTTCCGCCTCGCTTGGTCGGCAAAGGTACAGAGCAGAATCGTGTTGGCAACCGAGATTCCGACGGCCATCATGGCGCCCATAAAAGACTGCATGTTGAGCGTGGTGCCTGTCAGGAAAAGCGCAAGAGCCACTCCCGCCAAGACGGATGGGATGGCTAGGAGAATGACAAACGCCACCCTGACAGATTGGAAGTAGGCTGCAAGGAGGAGGAACACTGCGACAATCGAGAGAGAAAGGCCTAGCAGAAGGTTCTCAACCATCAGCCGCATGGGTGCGATCTGTCCTCGTACGGAAACCGATACGCCTCGCGGGGCTTGGGGCAGCTTCGCCAATACTGCTGAGATCCGTCTCGAAACACTATTGAGATCGCTGCCGCTGACGTTGGCATTCACGGTCACCATCCGCTGCATGTTCAGGCGGTGGTATTCGCCGAACATCTGTCCATACTCGAGTTGCGCGACATCACCGAGGAGCGTAGGCGATCCGACATTCTTCTTGACGGGTATCCGGCGCAAGTCATCGACCGACGACACCTGAGATTGCGGCACTTCTACTTGAATCTGATAGGCGATGCCAGATTTGGGATCAGCCCAATAAACGGGGGTGGTGAAGCGGCTTGACCATGTCGTCGGGCCGAGAGCGCGGCCAACCTCGGATACTGAGACCCCAAGTTGCCCTGCTCGCTCCCGGTCCAGCTGGATGTCGACGGTCGGGTACTCAAGCAGTTCGGCTAGCTGAACATCTCGAAGAGAGTCGATCTTTCGAAGCTCGGCGACAATCGAGTCGGCGTATTGCCGGTTGACGGCTAAGTTTGGACTTGTAACGGCAACCTCCACCGGCGTAGGTGCCCCGAAGCTCATCACTTGGCTCACCAGGTCCGCTGCCTCGAATGAGATGCTCGTGCCTGGAGCAATCTCGCCGATTCTCGTTCGAAGCCGTTCCTGAAGCTCAGCACTGGTGAGCCCGGATCCCGGCTTGACTGCGATCTGCACAACGGCCTCATGCGAGCCACCTGTCCACAAGTAGATCAGGTTCACTGGAAACGCGGACGGCTGGACGCCAACGAATGCTAGAGAACTTTGAAGGTTGCCCGGACCGACTTGCCGCTGGATTTCTGCCAGAATGGTTTGGGTAATCCGCTCTGTTCGCTCCACACGAGTTCCGGTTGGGGCCCGCAGGCGCATCTGAACTAAGCCTGTATCGGTTTGCGGGAAGATATCGACACCAAGGTTTGGTCCAATCAGGATGACGACTCCCCCTGCTACGATCAAGTAAAGGGCTACAACTGCCCCTCGCAGCTGGATGAGCCGATTGGAAAGTCTGCCGAAGGACTCGCGGAATCTGTCAAACATGCCTGCAGACTCCTGGTGTGCCCCCGGGTGACCGCGTCTCTTATTGAGCCAGACCTCCATCATAGGCACTAGCGTGCTGGCGAGGAAGTACGAAGCAATCATGGGGAAACCCACAGAGAGTCCGAGCGGCACGAACATGGCTCTCGCCACGCCTTCCATGAAGAAGCTTGGTACGAACACCGCCACGACTGAGAGCATGGCAAGCAGTCGAGGGATGACCACCTCCTTGCTGGCTTCAAGAACTGCGCGCGCAGTTCCCTTACTCTGCCCAAGGTGCGTATGGATGTTCTCGACGGCCACTACGGATTCATCTACAAGAATGCCGATCGCCAGGGTGAGCCCGCCCAAGGTCATCAGGTTCAGGGACTGACCGGCAGCCCATAGAGCAACCACGGCTGACAGCAGCGCAACTGGTATGGTCGTTACGACCACCAAGGACGTGCGCAAACTCCGGAGCATGATGAGAATCATCAGCCCAGTCAGCAACGCGCTCATGAGGCCTTCCTGAGTCAGAGCCTTCAGTGCATTGGTGACATAGAACGACTGATCCAGCTCGAACGAGACTTTGATGTCCTCCGGGATCGCCGATTGGAACGTAGGTAGCTCCTGCCTGATGTTCTTGACGACTTCCAGGGTTGATGCGTCCGGCCGTTTGGTCGCCGCAATGTACACAGCCCGCCGGCCATTCACCAAGGCATAACTGGTTAAGATGTCAGCCGCGTCTTCCGCATACCCAATGTCCCGGAGGAAAACAGTGGGACCAGCACCCTGTCGAAGAGGGACTCCATTCAGCTCGGCAGCCTCTTTCACGGTGGAGTTCAGCGGGACGATCCGATTTAGATCGCCGATGCGAACATTGCCTGATGGGGTAATCGTATTGGTCGAGGCGATCGCCTGCACAACTTCGTCAGGCGACATCCCGAACGACCGGAGCTTGTCCGGATCCACGTGAACCACCACGCTTCGAGCAGTTCCACCGAACGGAGGCGGCGCAGACACGCCTGGCAATCGCGAAAACATGGGCCTAATCCGGAACAGCGCTAAGTCCGAAATCTCGTCCACACCTCGTGTTTCACTTGAAAACACCAGGTAACCCACTGGCACGCTGCCAGCGTCAAACCGGGTCACGAACGGCGGCAGAGTCCCGGGCGGCATGAAAGCGCGGGCGCGATTGACCTGGGCAACGGTCTCGGCCATCGCTTGGGCCATGTTAGTACCTTCATGAAAACGCAGCTTCATGATGGCCGCACCCTGAATGGACCTGGATTCGACAAAGTCGATGCCGCTTATATAGAGGAAGTGATACTCGTAGTAGTTCACGAGGTATCCTTCCATCTGGGCGGGATCCATTCCTCCATAGGGCTGTGCGACGTAGACGACCGGCGTACCAAGTTCAGGGAAGATGTCCGCTCTCATGCGACGCAGGGCGAGTATGGAGCAAAGTGCGATGCCGATGATCATCATCAGAACGGTGATCGGACGGCGCATTGCGATATGAATCAACCACATTGTAATTGCCCCTCGTCTCTCTAACGTTCTGCCATCTGCAGCAATGGAGCCAGATCGCCTTCCACGGAGCGCAACGTCAAAAGCGCTCGCCAAACGCCGAGCCTGGCAAGGCCATCGTCGATCTCAGATTGAGCGAGCACCCGCTGTGCGTCAGCTACCTCGATAACCGTGGCAAGCCCCGACTTGTAGCGGGCCTCAGCCTGCGAGGCTGCTGCCCGGGCAGCCTCCAGTTGCGCAGGTGTCAATTGTGCCACCTCGCGTGCAGCGTGCACCGCAGCGAGCGCCTGATTCCGACGGATCTCGAGTTCGGTAACGATGACCTTGTAGCGGTTCTCCTCCGTGCGGATGTTAGCGGCCTGTTCCGCTTGTTGCGCTCGGATCGGTGCATAATCGAGGATCGGAAACCTCACAGAGAACCCGAGACCCCAGTTGTAAAAGTCCGGCGCCAGTCCGCTGGCTCCACGAAGGGTCGTGAAGTCTGGTTTCGCTCCCGTTCCTCGCGCATAGGTCGTTCCCTGAACGGAGAAGCTCGGGAACAATTGCCTGTCGAAGGTCTTCAATCTTGCCCTGGCTTCATCGATGGCGGCGGTTTGCTCGCGCACGAATGGATTCTCGTCGAGCTTCGCTGGAACTGGGGGCGATTCCTCCGGCAGCGTGAGAAGCTTGCCCTCGGCGAGGACAATGTTAGCCGGCTGCTCTCCGATGAGCCCGGCCAGAACCGCCTTGGCATTGGCTACGGTTTGCTGGCTCCGGATGACTTGGGCTTGGGCAGCCGCAAGCTCGGCGCGCGCCACCGCGGCATCGGCGCCAGGACGTAACTCTGCGCGGACCAATGCCTCGACAGCGGTGAGCAGAACTCGGCTCCTCTGAACACTCGCCGAAGCGGCTTTTACGGTCTCCTGGGCGGCAAGAATCGTCAAGTAGGAGTCAGCCGCGGCGCTGCCTGCTTCAAACTGGGTCCGCGCAACAGACGCTTCAGCCCGGCGCCGCGTTCCCTCGGCTAAGCCGACCCTGGATTTTCTCAAGCCGAAATCGAATGGCTCCCAATCAACCAGCAGGCCAACAGCGCTGCCGAAAACGCTTGTCGCGCTGCTCTCGTTTACAGGTGGCCCGCTGATGGGCGAGATCACCGATTGTTGCAACAACATTCCATAGACGTTGTTTTTTGTCGCCCGGTTGACCTGGGCGATTGAGTCTAGCCGCGGCAGATATCTGGTTCGAGCGAATCGGATGCCAGCGACGGCCGCGTCAACTTGCGACCGTGAGACCTGAACGGTCGGATAATTCTTCTCCGCCCGCCCGACAGCATCAGTCAGACTGATCGTGTTCTGCGAATACCCCGAAACCTGCAGGAGCAGAAACACCGGTATCAACAACCTCGCTAGATTCTTCATGTGTCCTCAGTGCGAGTGCCCCTAAAACGAGTCGTTTGTCTTTTTTTTCCCAGGTGTGACGGGTACGGGCGCTTCACCAGCGCCACCAGTGTGTCGCTGTTTTTAAAATGATATCGACAACAGTCTACGGAAATCGATAATATGCATAGGTGAAAGCCGTGTCAAGGGGTGTTCAAGGGGTGTTCAAGGGGTGTTCTGATTTTCAGTGCCCCTTGCTTTCTTGTGTTCTCTGACGAATCGCAGTCACCCAAGAAACGAAGGGAGAGGATGGATGAGTATTGTTCCACATAGACTAGGGAACTGATGTGAGGGAGGAAATCATGTCGAAATGGCTCATGAATAGCAGGCGGCAGTTTCTCGAGGGTTTCGCGGCTGCGGGCGGCAGTGTGATGCTGACCGCTTGCTTGAAAACCCCAGAGGACACTTTAAAGAAGGAGGATAAGATAATGAACAGGAACGAGAAGGAAAAAGAGGTTTCTCCAGCAGAAGACTTGATGCGTGAGCACGGTATTCTCAAACGCGTTCTTCTCATTTACCGAGAGGGCATTAGGAGGATTGACTCCAAAGAGAATCTTCCGCCGGAGGTTCTCACGGCATCGGCCAATTTGATCCGACGCTTCATTGAGGACTACCACGAGAAGTTAGAGGAAGAGCACCTCTTTCCGCGCTTCCGCAAAGCGGGCAGCCTCATCGAACTCGTAGACGTTCTGGAAGAACAACACAAGAGGGGACGCAGTCTTACGGACACCGTTGTCCGGCTTGCGACGCCCAGCACAATCAAAGACCGGCAAGAGCGGACGCATCTGCGCGACGCTCTGCAACTATTTGTCCGGATGTATGAGCCGCATGAAGCTCGGGAGGATACGGTGCTCTTCCCGGCGTTCCGCCAGATCGTTTCCTCGAACGAGTATGACGCTCTCGGGGAGGATTTTGAAAAGAAAGAGCATAAGCTCTTTGGAGACGAAGGGTTCGAGAAGAACGTTGAAGAAGTGTCCAGGATCGAAAAGATCTTAGGTATTTACGATCTCGCTCAATTCACTACTTCTGGATAAGCTCGGAGGCGATCCTATGTCCATACTTGACAGGCTAGTAAGGACCTGCGCCCCGTCTGCCACGCTGCTGATCCGGTTGGCGGTCGGGTGCGTGTTTCTCTCCGAGGGAATTCAGAAATTTCTGTTTCCCGATCAAGTCGGCGTCGGTCGTTTTGCAAAGATTGGGATTCCGGCACCCGATGTGATGGCACCGTTTGTCGGATGCATTGAAATCGTGTGCGGCTCTCTCGTGCTACTGGGACTGTTCACTCGGTTGGCGGTGATGCCGCTCGGGGTCGTGATGCTGGTGGCAATTGGTACGACGAAGATCCCGTTACTCCTCAAAACGGGCTTCTGGAGTATGGCGCACGAAGCACGTACGGATTTTTCGATGCTGCTTAGCTGCTTATTCTTGCTCATCGTTGGTGGGGGGCCACCATCGCTGGATTCCTTCCTCGCTTCCCGCAGGAGTCCATCTCATGAATCAACTTGATGCGGGCCAGTCTCAGAACACAATGGCTTCCTCCGGGTCACTGAGGCAGATAGCAGTTCTCTTCCTCAAGCTTGGCATGTTGGGTTTTGGAGGACCGGCTGCGCACATTGCGATGATGCATGAAGAAGTCGTGAACCGGCGACGCTGGATGTCACGAGAGGAATTTCTGGATCTTCTTGGAGCCACGAACCTAATCCCTGGACCAAACTCTACGGAACTGGCCATCCATATTGGCCATCGACAGCATCGATGGCCCGGTCTCATCGTTGCTGGATGTTGTTTCATCCTGCCTGCTGCAGTTGTCGTCACGATCGGTGCGTGGGCATACGTCCGTTACGGCTCATTTCCGGAAGCTGCCGCCCTCCTCTATGGGGTTAAGCCTGTCATCATCGCGATCGTGCTGCAGGCGCTCTGGGAGCTTGGCCGTGCTGCAATCAAGACGAAGTTTTTGGCTCTACTCTTTGCGGCGGGTGCTGCCCTTGCATTTGAGGGAATGCATGAGTTGGCGATTTTGTTCGCTGGGGCAGTAGCATCCGGACTCGGCCATCAGCTCCGACACCCGAAAGTCCGCAATTCCGGTCTGCTGGCGGTTGGGCCTATCGCATTGCTCGGCCAGACCGCAGTCGCAACATCTGCGATGGGAGTCCTCCCATTCAGTATCTGGACGCTCTTCCTATTCTTTTTGAAGGTTGGTTCGGTTCTGTTCGGCAGCGGCTACGTTCTGCTTGCTTTTATGCGAGCTGATTTGGTCGAACGCTACCATTGGCTCACTGAATCGCAACTTTTGGACGCGATCGCAATTGGCCAAGCCACACCTGGTCCGCTGTTTACAACTGCGACTTTCATCGGGTACCTACTTGGAGGACTGCTGGGTGCTACCGTCTCTACGTTTGGAATTTTTCTGCCTGCCTTCTTCTTTGTGGCTGTCAGCGGCCCGTTTCTGCCGCAACTCCGGCGTTCCCCCACAGCCGGTGCAGTGCTCGACGGCATTAATACTGCTTCGCTTTCGCTGATGGCCGTTGTAAGTTATCAACTAGGTCATGCCGCCTTGATCGACATCCCGGCGATCATCCTCGCGATTGCCAGCGCTTTTGTCATGGTTCGATTTCGAATTAACTCGGCTTGGCTTGTCCTCGGAGGGGCAGCCGTCGGTTTGACCCATTACGTGAAGGCTTGATGCTGAAGCACGGTGACCTTGGCACTGAGGAAGTGCTTGGCGGTGCAGGCTCAGATGCAGAGCACACTCCGTTTAATCAAGGCTCGTTCGCATCTCAAAAGGGTCTTTGGAGCGTACCAATCCATGAATCGCCGCGCCGGTCAACGAACTGGGTTCCTGAGGCCCAGGACAAGTGACATAACTTCGCCGTCTTCTGACAATGACACCGTGACCCGGGAGATCCTTCTGAGTTTCTGGAAGGTTCACATTCTGCACCATGCGGCCGAGGGCCCCATCTATGGCCAGTGGATAGCTGATGAACTCAGACGGCACGGCTACAACATCAGCCCCGGGACCCTATATCCTTTGCTCAAGCGGATGGAGAAGAACGGATGGCTCAAGTGCATTCAGCCCCGCACTTCATTCCGCAATGCCCGCAAGGAGTACCGCCTGACCAAGGATGGAGCCAAGATACTCACCCTGCTCCGTGCGCAGGTTGAAGAACTTTATCGTGAGGTGGTCGAGGAGGAACGAGAACGTCATCAACGCCATCGGCGCTGAGACTTTCAGCGTATTCCTCAATCATCGGGGCTCTGGAAGCGACCGTATGCGGAAGAGAAAGATGGGCGCGCAAGCAGCTTGGAAGAGCAAGCGCTGTTTCCAATTGAGTCACCGGAAGAGATGAATCATGACCTTAGCGCTTTGGTCGGCCGGGCCCGGGGCCAAGGATCCAAATCTTTCAAAACTTTTCTCAGCTTCCGCCTCAACCTGGTTTTGGTATGCATTCGGTGCGACCATCCTCTATGGACTGCATCAGGTATTTACGAAACTGGCATTGAATCAAAAAGATAGAAAGAGCAATGCCAAGCAGGCGCGGCCCGGAAGCGGGCTCCTTCATAAAAAGGATGCCAATCAGGGCCATCAAGGCTGCACCTCCGGCTAGCACCATTGGCACCGCCGAAAGTGGTCCCCCCTTTTGAAAGAGCAAGAAAAAGAAAATAGTCCCCACGCCAACACAAATTCCAGTCAGAACGGAATAGAGAGTTCCAGATGAGGGCCTGGTTGGTTTCGTGGTCGAAGCAACGGCTGCTCTCAGCATTGGAGTCTGTCGGGTCCGTGGGATCAGAAGATAAACGCGGCCTTGGATTGTTCCTTCTACGCTATTCGCCCAGCGAGCGATAGCGATCAGCCATGTAGCGCTAGTCCCGCCTGCCACTTGATTGCTGTCGAGGAATATTTGCTCTGCGCAGTCCTTTGCTCGAACAACTGAGCCCGGCAAGAAGTCACCACGGAAACAGCAAAGAGTCGACGTCTCTGAAATCATTTCAGCGAGCCCGGCGTCTGATAATTACCCTCTTGGCCAATACATGATGACGAACACGCCGATTAGAGCGATGAGACCGCCGATCAGATCAAATCTGTCGGGTGCGATCTTGTCAATCTTCCATCCCCAGAGAATAGAAAGCACGATGAAGA
>Ga0187893_10015133_pt1 | contig 10384 bp, 4 predicted proteins | sample MA1701074metaG_FD_139574 | JGI IMG/M metagenome (GOLD analysis project Ga0187893, IMG submission 139574) | White microbial mat communities from a basaltic lava cave in the Kipuka Kanohina Cave System on the Island of Hawaii, USA - MA170107-4 metaG ...
GGAAACGCCTTTACGACGTTAGCGGCGACCGGACTGATCCGGTTCGGCGGGATAATGTTCGCGGCGAAGGGCTGCCGAGCGTAGCTGCCATTCGGCTGTTGAACCGTGGTGAGCGGGTCTGCAATGATGACCATGGCGCCGGCTGCGGTAAACGTCTGGGAGAAGTTGCCGGCCGCCTGCAGCGGGGTCGGGACAGTGGTGATCGCCGGCGCGCCCACAACCTGGCGATATTCATCTATATTCACGAAGAAGAAGGTTTTGTCACGCTTGATCGGTCCGCCCAGCGTGCCCCCGAATTCGTTCTGATTAAAGGGCGGCCTCGGGTTTCCCGCCCGGTTCTGGAAGAAATTGTTGGCGTTGAGGCTCCGGTTGCGAAAGTACTCGTAAAGAGAGCCATGAAAACTGTTCGTGCCGGACTTTATACTGATGCTGATCACCGCGCCGGTGGTGCGGCCGTATTCAGCAGAGAACTTGTTCGTCTGTGCTCGGAACTCCTGCGTTGCATCGGCCGGAGGTACAAAGCTAGGCGCATTCATCTGTGCCATATCCAGGGCCAAACCCTCGACCAGGGTCGCATTCGACCCCGCGATACCGCCGTTAAACGAGTAACCCTGATATGTGCCTCCGGGGGTGCCGCTCTGCACGGACCGGCCGCCGAAACCGGCTTGAATCCGAATTCCCGCACTCAGTCCAAGCAGATCAATGGGATTGCGCCCATTGAGGGGGAGCTCCGTGATTTGCCTATTTTCGACGGTGGTGCCGATTGTGCTCGTAGCCGAGTCGAGCAGAACCGCCGTGGCTTCGACAGACACGGTTTCGCGCGTCTCTCCAACCTCCAGGCTGAAGTCGAGTCGGCCCACCTGATCGACCTCGAGCCTGATCAACTGGCGAACCGCCTGCTTGAAGCCGGGAGCTTCCGCCGTCACTCGATAGTTCCCGGGCAGAAGCGCGGTGATCAGGTAGTTGCCGCTTTGATTCGTAACCGAAGAACGGGCCACTCCGGTGTCGATGTTGGTCGCGGTGACTTTCGTCGCCGGCACGATCGCGGCGGACTGATCAGTTAACGTTCCGGTAAGTTGGGCTGTTTGGCCGGCCGCACTCGCGGCAAAAAGGATGAGCACAACAAACGCTTGCACAAAGAACGCGGTCTTCTGCATGTTCAACCTCCGCCAGTCAAGTGCGTGGGGGTCAGTATACTATACCGCTCAGTTCGAGTCGCGGGGTGGAGGGAAGCAAGCGAGGAGGGGAGGCAAGCAGCTGAAGCGTTTGAGGACCTTACCCAGGCGGCGGATGATCGGGTCCGCTACCGTAGCATTCACGCGGCGGCGCCGAGCAAATCATTCCGATATCGACGGAGACCGGCGAACTCTCTAATGCTGCGCAGAGCTTAAACGTGGTGGTCGTGGCTCGGACCGTGCTTCGCCCTCCCCTGTCCCTTGCGCGTTTGCGGGGCTTGACAACAGGCATTCGGCTGTATTCTGATCGGGCAACCAGGAACTAAGCTCGAACGCAGGAGAAAGAGTCTATGTGGACACAACAGATATCAAGAAATGGGATGTGTTGCAAAGAGGCCTTATTTCAGATTTAAGAGTCTTATATGCTGCTCTGAAATACCTGTAAACAACTGCTTCGGATTAAAACATAGCCAGGGGATCATGTAGTTTGCAACACATCCCACCGAGCCGTTGAGAGGCGACGGCCCTGTGGCCCACCGTACGTAGTGTTCATGTTCTTCGTGGCCGGGTTCGAAAATGACCTCAAGGAAGTCCTCATATCCTGACACGCCTCCGACGTCCTCCGGCGGGCAGTGACGTTCGCCAAGTCAGGATCCACTGGCTGGGCCCGGCCTTCGGCGATCTCGGGGTACATGGTGGGCTGTCCATTAAAATGCGGAGGCGGATCCACCCAAACGAGATCGAAGTCTCCGGCACTCTCTGCGCTTGCCCGGACCGGCAGCGCATCTTCGAGTTCCCACGGGTCCATCTGGTCACCCAACGCGGCCTGCTCGCGCGGGGTTGGGAAGTGATCGAGCTGCCAGGTCCCGTCGGCGCAGGTTTCGATCATGTAGGGGTAGAGGGTCACCTCCAGCCCCTCCGCCATCGCTGCCGCCGCCACGACGTGATCACGACCCTTCAGGGAGGACACGGTTTGACGGGAGAGCGGTCGCTGCTTGCGCTGGAAGCGCGCGTCTTGGTGGTACAGATGGGAGCAGGGAAAGGCAAGCATCCCACCCCTGACCAGGAAGCGGCGATCGTCCAGCAAGGCACGAAGCTTTTGCCGCACGAGGGTGTTCAGCGCCTCGCGGCCGCGGCCGGACACCACACTACGCCCGATGTTGGCGGCACCGCGCCGGATTAAATAGGTCAATGTCACGCGCAGACCTCCCCAAACCCGCTCGATCTGGTGATCGACGTCGCCAAAGAAGGCGGCCCAGTGGATGCGCGTCGGCTCGGCCTGCTGTCTGATCGCATCGCCCCAGTCATAGGTCTGAAAGACGCCACGGTGCTTGACGACGAGCGCTCCGTTCGAGAACTGCGCCGGCAGGCACACGACAAGGGTGCCGAGCATGTCGCTGCCGCGCGGTGTGTCCTTGTGCGGCACAAAGTGGCCCCCGGTCGTGTAGATGTTGAGGTTGTATAGCTCTGCGGTGAGCTCGTCGGGAACATGGGGGACCAACTCGCGGCGGATCTGTTCCAGTATGCCCGCCACAGCGGGGTCGAAGTGAAGGACAGAAAAGGCGCCACCTTCGGCCTCGATCTGGAGGGCATCGCGAACGGTGCGATCATACCGGGTCTTACGTCCCATACCGAACGCAGCCGCTGGGCAGCGATCGACGAGCGGCCGGAGAAGCCGCTCCTGTTCGAAGGTGTCCTTCCCGCGCAGCACGGCGATTTCGGTGTTGTCAGGAAAACTGAGAGTGACCGGCTGTTCGGGCACGAGCGTACCGCCGCACGTGAACGGTGCACGCAGGCCATGCACTGCGTGGCGGAGATCGTCCAACAGCGATCGCTCGTATTTTGTACTGCCGGTTGATGCCAAGACTTAAGGGCCCCTCTCTTCTTCAATACTCTACCGTGAGCGCTTCATAAGAAACGACTGGTCCTGCAGAACCGACCGCCCTCGCGTGCCAGCGAGCCGGTGTGCCGAACCGGTCGAGTCCACCACGGTATCGAAGCTGGCCCTGTTATCGAAGGATCGCAGTTTCTCCCGAGGCGTACACCAGAGTCAGCTCGTTGGTGAGCCAGCCGTACGCTCTCCGGAATCCCGCTCTCCGCTAAACGCCCTAACGATCTCGCGTCCCCACCGCAGGTGTGGCCAAACGGGCCTATTCGGGGTCTGTTCCTAATGGAGCCAGGCGTCCGGGCGACCGGCCGCAAGTAACTCTGCTTCAAGAAATTGCAAGCCGTGAATGCCAGCGGACCACGCTGGCATTCGATCGGAAGCCGTGTCTACGCAGAGGATGGAGAAGAGCGGCGGCAAAACCCACTTCGCGTCGAAATCATAGCGTCTTGTCGAGAGCCACAACTACGGGTGCGCAATCACCAGCAACGTCTTGGCACGCCGATCCCAATCGGCATCCGTGCGCCGGGGAATAGGTTTTTGTGGAGCCGGTATCCGCTCAGCCGGGAGGTTCATATGTTTGATGTATTCAACGCAACCACCATCTTTCTGATCATCGTGGTGGTCTACCTTTTGTCTTCGATCAAAATCCTTCGGGAATATGAGCGGGGCGTGATCTTCCGGTCCGACGGCCCAAAATCGCCAGTCCAAGTTTTGGCGACCGACAGGCCTGCGCCCGGTAGAGAACTTACCATACATTGTCACCAACGAAGCCGAGCGCGCTTTTCGAGCAATGCTTTACCAATAAATTTTCAGCCCGAATTGCATACGGCGAGAGTCGTTCTCTTGCACGCGCCAGAGGCCAAAGTTCTGGTTCTGGAGAACCGTCGCGCTACCCAGGGGTCCGAACTGGGTGCGGTTCAGAAGGTTGAAAGCCTCCCAGCGGAAGTCGACACGAAACTGCTCGGTAATGGGGAAGGACTTGGCTACCGAGAGGTTCTCAGTGTAGTTCGGCCAGTAGCGGAGCTTGGGATTGAAACGCGTCACGTTGCCAAAACGGTCCGTGGGCTGCTGTCCGAAGAAGGAGGCCGACTGCAGGAAGGAGTCCCGGTTGGGGTCGAACTTGCCTCCGGTGACGGAGGCGCGCCAGCCATCGAGCGTTGGCGCCGTAAGCGAGTTCCGCCCGTTGAAGATCGGGAACCCGATGGTGGTGCCCAGGCCGATCGGGTTGCCGCTGGCGTAGAGATGGATGGCGCCGATTTGCCAGTTGCCGAACAGGCGGCCGGCTGCACCGGTGGCCAGCCACTTCTTTCCCTTTCCAAAAGGCAGCTCATAGACGTAGCTGACTTTCAAGTTGTGCGTCTGGTCGAACTCGCCGATGGACTTTTCCAGGCGGCGGTTGTAATGATCCATGGCCTGAGCGCCGGGGAAATAGTTGTCGGCGTCAGTGAGCAGCTTGGAGAGCACGTAGGAGGTCAGGAAGGTCATCCCGCCCGCGTATCGTTTCTCGAGCTTCAGAATCAACGCGTGGTAGGTGGAATGGCCGCTGCGGTCGCCGATACCGGACCAGGTGTCAATGAAGTTGAACTGCGGGAAGGGCCGCAGCGCCTGGCCCACCGAGCGATTGAAGCTGCGATACGGCCTGGGAATCCCCGCGGCGACGGCCGCCTGCGAGCCGATGTTGCTGTTGAGGAGCGTCCGGCCTTCCGGGGTGAACGGGCTCAGATGGGAAGGCAGGTTCCTGTAGTCGAGCTGGTTGTAGTTCAGAATTCCAGCCTGCAAGTGACTGCCGTTGACTGCGGTATATCCGATTTCGGCCAGCATGTTACCAGTCAACTGGCGCTGGATGTTGAAATTGAAGTTGAGCTGTTCGGGCGCGCGGGAGACTTCGCCGTTTTGCCACCAGGAGGGGGAGTTGTCGTTGCCGAACGAGGGGTTGATGAAAGGAGGCAAGGGATAGGGAGGCATGCCCTCGCGCAGCAGGAAGGTGGGTTCTAGGCCCTGGCTGGCGTTGACGAAATTGGTGATCTGGACAAAACCTAGGAAATGCGTGGATCCTGTGACCGTGCGCACGGCGCCGAAGGTCCGGCCGAATGAGGCGCGCAGGACGGTCTTGTTGTCCAGGCTGTAGGCGAAGCCGAGGCGCGGCCCCACGCCCCCATACCAGGCCGGAACAAGCGATCGGGTGTTCTCCCGGCCTTCCCCGAAACCGGCGAATCGAAGCGCCCCGGGGATCCCATCGGCGGCCGGATTCGGACGCGTGGGATCAAAATCGCTCCACTGATCTTCGTGCTCGAGCGGCGGCTGGGTGATCTCATAGCGCAGCCCGTAGTTCAGGGTGAAGCGTGGAGACACACGCCAGTCATCCTGGAAGTACATGCCGTGATAGCGCCACTGCTGGCCGATGTAGCGCACGGTGTGGATGCCGCCCGACCACGCCTGCCCCAGCAGGAACGCGGCAAACGCGCTTCCGCCGCCGGTAAGGCGATTGGTGTCCTGCGGGATGCTGGTGCTCAGCCGATCGAAGTTCGTGCGTCCCATGATCTCCTGGAAGCCGTAGCCGTTGTAGTGCGTGCGCTCGTACAGGTAGCCGAACTTGAAGGTGTGTTTCCCGGAGACGTACGTCATGTCGTCGTTGAACGCGTAGGTTGTGTTTTCAGACCCGCCATTGGAAACCCCGCCCCAATCCGTGAATTCGCCGTTGAAATAGACGTTCAGAATGTTATTGTTGCAGTCGGGGACGTTCTTGAGGCAGATCTGGTCCTTCCAGTCGATGCCGGAGACCTTGTTGACCGTCGAGGCGTTGTGGTCCTCGGTCATCTGATTGCCGCCTGCGTAGAACCGGTTGAGCCAGCGCGGATTGATGGCGTAATCCCAACTGAACCGGTAGACGCCGGAATCCTGCGTGGAAACCCGGAAATCGGTGAGTGGAAACGTCAGGCCCGGCCCCCCGCTAGGTCCGGCTTTCACCTTCCGATGATTTTCGGCATAGTAGCCGGACACGCGATGCCTCTCGTTGAAGACGTGATCCCCCCTGATACTCAGCTTGTCCCAGGGCTGAATCGAGGTGCCGGACTGGATGAAGTTGTTCTGCACATAGCCAATCGTGCCGGGAACGATTCCCGGGCGATTGGGCTTCAGGACCTTGGCGATATTCAGCATCTGTGCCGAGACCGGATCGAACCGGGCTTGCGGGATCTGGTTGTCGGCGAACGGCGTCCGGATGAAGCGGCCGCCCTCCTGGCGGGTGGTGCCGGGATCGTAGACCGGAATGCGTGACCCGTCGGGATTGACCCAGTTGCGCAAGTCGCCACGGTGGAATTCCTCGGGCGGGGCGCTGAGGGGTCTCGCATCCACACCCACGCGGTTGCGAAAGCCTTCGTAGGAGAACAGGAAGAAGGTCTTGTTCCTGCCGTTGTAAATCTTCGGAAGGTAGACCGGCCCGCCGACCGTGACGCCGAAGTCGTGCTGCTTGTAGACGCGCTTCTGGCGCTCGAAGAACAGGCGGGCATCGAAGGCGTTGTTGCGCGCGAACTCATATGCATTCCCGTGCAGGTCGTTGGTGCCGGACTTAGAGACAAAGGTCATCACTCCGCCGGCGGCGTGGGCGTGCTCTGCCTTGAAGCCGCCCGAATCCACCGCAAATTCCGTGATGGCCTCCACCGACGGAGAGTTCCATGCTGCCCAGGTCGTCTGCAGCGCTCGGCCGGTCGTAACGGTGACGCCGTCGAGCGTCATGCCCCAACTCGACGCTTGGCCGCCGCCGATGACGAAGCCATCGTCGGGCCTGCGGCTCGCCCTGGTTTCGGGCGTGATCACAGCCAAATCAAAGGGGCTGCGGATCCCGCCGCCAACCACCAGCGGCAATCCGTCGACCAGCTTGTTTGCGACCTGAGACTGCACCTTGGCTGTTTCTGTTTGCAGGGTGACCAGGTCGGCGACCACGTTAACCACTTCCTGCGTGCTTCCAACCTGCAACCGCGCAATGACTCGAACAGCACCCGAGGCGGTCACCACCACATTGTCTTGAACGAACGCGCCGAAGCCCTGTTTTTCGACTCGTACGCGATAGGTGCCGACTATCAATGACGGGATTGTGAAATCACCCGTTTCCGTCGATTCCGTCGTGACGGCGACGTTGGTCCCTATCTGGGTTGCGGTAATCTGCGCACCCGGAATCACGGCATCACTGGCATCGCGAACCGTCCCGGTGATGATACCCCGATCAGACTGCGCGTTCAGGCATACTCCGGCCACCAAGGCAAGTGTTAGCAAGTTGGCTCTTCGCATCCTGCACCCCCTGAGCGCAAGACTATATCACGCTTAGACTAGATGGAAAAGGGGTAAATTGCGGGCCTAGCGGGATGCCGCGACGACTTGACGGAGGGTCTCCCAGATCGCGATCTGAGGGTCAACCGAGATCGGCGGTCCTTTCGGCCCAGCTCTGGACGCCATCGGCGAAGGCGTCAGGCCCGTGTCAGCCGGATCGTATTGGTCGTTGCGGCCGCCCATCTTGAAGACTACGAGATCCAGTGACGGTATGATGTACAAGCAGTGACCTCCGGCGCCTGGCTTCCAGTACGCGTCAAGCGGCACGTCCGGAATCTGGCCGTCCGTGTTCACATGAAACTGCAGGCTGTACTGGTAGTGCGGATTGTAGGGCGAAGCGCGGCCGCAGTGACGCACGAAATCGGCGGGGACAATCAACTGACCGGCCCACCGGCCCCCGTGCAACAGGAGATAGCCGAAGCGGACGACGTCGGTCGGACGAAGGCAAATGCCCCCGCCGCCAGGCGTGTGGCTCAAGGGACGGTTCCGATGGCCGTACGCCCAGGTGGACCACCCCAGAGGAACGGCCAGGTGCGCGCGCACGAATTCGGAGAGTTCCATGCCGGCTACGGTCCGTACCACGATCGAGGCGAGCTGAACGGAAGATGTGGCGTATGAGTAGCCCGCTCCAGGATCGCACCACAGAGGCACGGTGAAGGCGGTTTCATCCAGCAGCGCCCTCCACCCGTCAGGGCCGGGAGGATCGAGAGTGACGTGCTGCCCATGCACATAGGCAGGATGATTTCCGCGAAACCCGCCGGTCATACAAAGCAGCTGGCCGAGCTTGATCTCCGCGCGCCGGAGATCGTTCAAAGGAAACGCCTCTTGAGGCATGTAATCAGGTGTGCAGACCTTTTGATCCAACCCCTGAGGGAACCACTTGGGGTGTTCTCCCACGAGAATGCCGAGAGCGACACTGGTGAACGCTTTTCCAACTGAGGCGAGATTTGGGGTGGCCTCGCGCGCGCCGAGACCAAAGTACCGTTCATAGACCAGCCAGCCACGGTGAAGAACCAGAAGACCACCATGGGGCGTCGATTTTTGCAGGTAACCGAAGAGCCGATCCAGCGAGGACCGCCCCTTCGCCTTCGCCATTCGCCAGCCACCCGCAGAATCGGGCGGAGGATAGTAGGAAGCTTTCGGCCGCGTGGTTCCAGTAGCACAGAAGCCGCCGAGTAGCGCGCGACGGGAAAGTCCAGTCATGAAAGATTACCTTTCTCGTCTAATCACAATCGCCCAATCATAGGCGACTCGCAGGTCGAAGCTGTACTCGTCCCCGTCCTTTGGGATCGCAAATGAGGTCGTACGCCGGTTCTGGCCTGGAACGGCGGCCGGCAGCGAAGCGAGTTGCGTGGCAGTGGCGCTGTATTGGCCCGAAGGCAGCCTAACGGTGACTTTCTCGCCCTTGCGTGAATAGACCAGGTAAAGGGAGCCGGCTTTACCGACCGCGAAGTTCGATCGATACGGCACGCCCTCGACAATCTCATCATCCGGCGCGACGATCCCGTTCATTGGCTCCATCTCCCAATAAGGGATGCTCTCCATAATTTCGGCCAACTGCCTCAAGTAACCGGGAACACGGCTGCGCCTGATCTCGGGCAATGGGTCCGCTATTTCGTAGGTGGCGGCGCTGCCCCACATGGCATAAGCGCCGGCAGTGGCGGCCGTCCAGAAGGTCTGCCGCAGGCTGTGTGCGCTCTGCGAGTTCCAGGGGTGGGTACCCTCCATCTCATAGCCGGGCTCCTCGTTGATCACGGGGACGCCAAACCGGCGCAGTTCCGTCAGCGCCTGGTTGTGGCGCGCATAGCCTCGCGCATTGTAGACCGGATCGTTGGGCTCGGACACGTCATCGCCGAGGGAAGGGGCTGCGCCCAGGGCGCCTACTTGCATTTGCCGGAGCTGGAAATCGGCCCAGCGGAAGGGCCAGTCGGCAAGCAGGGTGAAGAACCCAGGCTGCCTGGCCGTTCTCGTTTCCATGGGGTTGTGAACCGTGACGGGAACCCCGAACACGGCAAGCGACTTGAGAAGCTCGCCCATTCGGTTCGCCCAAGCGTGGCTGCTGAGATTGTAGCTCGATACCCTTCGCTGATTCGATTTCTGCTCGACTTCGTTGGCCAGCACCGGCATGACGTTCGCGTAAGCGCCGAACCGCGCCATCCCGTATCGAAGAAAAGCCTCGTCCTGTTCAGGCGTCAGGCGAAGCTGGTGCCCGTCGTTGAAATAGTAAAAATAAGGCGAAACCAGGATGTCCGCGCGCCGAAGCGCGTCGATGAAACGATCAATCGCTTGAAAGCGCCGGACGTCGTAGCTCCAGAGATCCGCGCCGGCCCTTCCGTAAAGCAGCGGAATCTGGCCGTGTACCCCGCCCATGATGAAGAGCACACGGTTGATGCTATGCTCCTTGAGAAACGCCAACAGAGGTTTCCAGACCCGAGGATCGGCGAACTGGCACGACAATCGCGTGCTGATCAGGAACCGGCGCGTTCCGTCGGCATGGATGAAATGTAGCCCCTGCGCGCGGATCGGCCCATGCAAGTAAGGCTTGATCGATCTTGTGCAAACAAACGCTCCTGTTTTGCCATCAAGGGTGGGGTCCGTCGACTCGGTGGTATACGTCCAGCGCCCTAGTTCCACCGACATGAAACGGAGCCGCCAAGTCACATCTCCGTCGTAGAAGCCATTCACTCTGATGGTCCGACCGGATTCATGACGAAACGTCGCAGTGAGGCCAATGTCCCGAAACGGGTTCACATACGTTCCACCCCGGAAGTTCAACTCGTAGGTGTCCCAGCGCTCGACATTCCTCCCGCAGACTTGCGCAGATAGCACCTGCAAGCAACACAGCACGGTAAGGCCCGTTCTCATTGCTCTCCTTTCGGCGTGTCGACAACTTTACCCTAACCAGAAAGTTTCTGGCGGGGAATTCAAGACTCCAGCCTGGAACGCCACTTGAACCGCCCGGCATTGCCCAAGCCACTGGTCAGCTTCGCGCAGA
>Ga0187893_10015135_pt1 | contig 10384 bp, 6 predicted proteins | sample MA1701074metaG_FD_139574 | JGI IMG/M metagenome (GOLD analysis project Ga0187893, IMG submission 139574) | White microbial mat communities from a basaltic lava cave in the Kipuka Kanohina Cave System on the Island of Hawaii, USA - MA170107-4 metaG ...
CGCGGTTCATATCGAAAAGTCCCGCGAGCAGCGCAAGCGCCGCGCCTATTACCGCCCCGAATAACGACCACCAGCCCGCGGATTGCAAAGAATCGCTTGTATAAACGTAGCCGAAAAAGTCCGCCAACACCGATAGCGTAACCAGCGCGATAGGGAAATGCACAATTGCGGGATGTACCGGCGGCATATTCGTTCCTTTGTTTACCCCTTCTACCTTTGCTCTAACCGTTAAAATCTTAAAAATGTAAGCGAGCGTTGTATGCCAATTGAGATACGAAACTTCGGCGACTCTTCGCCTATACCTGCGCCCACGCCGATTGATATAACTGTTAAAGGATTCAATTGCCTGCGAATGCCAAGTTCTATTATGTTCGAGTTCTCTCCGCGCTTGCGTTCTTGTTCGCGCACGAAATCAGCTACGAAAATAGTATCCGGTCCAATACGCCCGCTATAACCGATTATGGCTTGATAGAGCGTGCTTCGCTCATCAAAGCGGCGTCCGGCATTATGCTGAAATTGTAAGTTCAGATGGATTCGATCAAGACGGTTGCTTACAGACTTGGTCATAATGAATTTCACAGCCGTATCAAGCCCCGCGCTTTTGCGCCCCGAAGGCGCAGTGACTTTACCCGAAACAGCAAAAGCGGGAAGACGTAAACCTTCCGTGTTGAAGTTATAGAAAAGCTCAACCTCTACATCGCCGCTGTTAGTCTTGTCCGCTGAGCCTGTATAAAAGGGCGCGGTAACTTTCATCTGCGAGTTTCGCCAAAAACTAAACTCGACGCGCGGACTTAAAGTGACGCGGTCTTTGCCGTCATCTGTGCGCTCGTAGCGTGTAACCAACTGAAACTCACGATTGCGCTTCGCCGTCGGATAAGCATCTTCCAGTTGAGTAGGCAATCCTTCTTCCAAGTTGATGTGGTCGGTCTGCGACTGTGCAAATGAATTCAGACTTACCAATATGCCCGCCATCAGAACGGTTTTGCGTGCGAATTCACTAAACATTTTTATTACGTTTTTCAACCTTGTTCTCCCCAAAGCAGCGGCTAATCGTTACATTTTATTTTTGGCTTGCACTCGCTGTGCTGTTATTTCATTTAACGTTTCGTCTCTGCCCATCAACGCATATTCGTTGCCGAACGAAGCGGAGGAGGCGCGGTCGGCTCAGCATCCATCGGCATAAGCTCAATGTCCGGCATATTTCCGTATTTGTCGCGCCAACCCTTTAACATCATGTCAACCATCATTTGTGAGCTTTTACCCGGCTCCATCGCTTCGGGCATCATCTTCATGTTCGGCATGACTTTCATCATCGCGTCATGCAGTGATCCGGGAAGTTCGCCCTGTTGTAGTCCGGGCATCATCTTCATCTTGAACTGTTCCATCATCATCTCGCGCACATGGCGCATTTCGGGTGACATCATCTCCAACATCTTTTGCATATTCTGCATATCGCCCGTCATCATCATTTGCTTCATCTCATCGCTCATCTGCATCGAATCCGGCATCATCATAGGCATCATTTCCATCATCATCTCCATCATGATGCGCGACATTTCGCCCTCTGTGCCCTTCATCCAATTTTCGTAGACGCGCGGATCCATTTCCGGGTGCGGCGTGCGAAACTTGCGCGCGAGATGTTCGTCGCCCGGGTGATAACGCATAGCTTCGATAACGCGGTAAAGCTCAGCGCGTTTCTGGTCCAAGGTCCAGCCCTCGTAAGCAAGAATGTCATAGACAATACCGTGAAACATATGAAGATTGTCGAAGATATTTGCCGACTCAGGCGACAGGCGAGAATAACGCGGCGCAACTTCACGCAAAAGCAGCATACGTTGCGGACGGTCATTCAACACCTGCGAGTAAAAAGTTTCATCGGTTTGCTTTATGGTTTCGTCTTGACCTTGATTGCCGCCAATCATTTGAGTTTCGTAAATTGCGGGATGCCACCAATGCGCGCCGTAAAAGAAGTTGTTCGACTTAGGATAATAATTGCGAAAGAGCGTAAAATACGGCTTCATCATCACAGCGGCGCGGCGCATCATGACATCAAGCGGGGCAGGACTAAATGCTACGTCCTTGCTTTTCTCTAAATAGTAACGAACGGCGCGGTCAGTCCATCTCTTCTTCTCGTTCCAAGGGATGCGTTTAGTTGACATGATGTCGTATGTCTGTTCGTGATGTATATGTGTCCAGTCAATCGTGCGGAAAATGCGATAAAACGCACGAGCGGTATAGGGCGCGTAGTATTCCATTGAAGGCTCCGTTCGGGCTTTCAGTTTCTCTACAAACTCTACGCACTCTTTTTCAAAATCCGCATCTGCTTTCTCGTGTTCTGCGAACTTTGTGAGCAACAAAACGTCGTGCTGTTTGGCGTGCGAAAAATGGAGAGCGGCACTGACACGAAAAGAGCGGTTGTGGCGATTAAAGAGCGCATTGTTGTAGGGACCGCGCAAGAAAGAGACATCATTGCGTTGCTCTTGCGCGTTTGTCGGAAGTGACGCCAATAAAACAGCTAAGGCTGTTATCAGGCTCACACCGGACCTGAATTTTTTACTACTACTCATTTACATCTTCACTTTCTGCTTAAAGTTGCGAAGCTATAAGACATAATTAAGGGCTTCGTAAACACTCGCCTTAAAGCAAAACTGACGTTTAATAAACAGTCTCTTAGAGCGAGCCGAGGCTTTTGTTACTCCAAAATTACGCGCCTTCCATTTGTAAGCAGTGTTGCACTGTCTCAAGACAGAGACTGTAACATTTCAAACACTCGTTAATGCATTGTTGTGTATTGTTATCTATTGCATGACTCGCATGACTAACCATAAAAAGGTTTCCTCCTCTAAATAGTTATTGCTTCTCATTTATAAAAAGAGAATATTAGAAGTGTCTTTAAGTCGTATTCAATGCCTTAATGCTCAAGCTTCATTGATGTATTTTTCGGGGTTTTCGTCGAACCTGCTTTTACATATATCCGAGCAGAAATAATAGGTTTCTCCCTCGTATTCCGATGTCGCGGCTGCCGATTGTTCGTCCACTTCCATTTTGCAGACGGGATCGGTTTGCGTATCCATAATCAATGCCTCCTGAATGATTAAATCTCCTCAAGTTTACATCAATCACTTATACCCCCTAACCATATATTCGACTGTACGATGCCGTACTTTCTGTTATCTTTCTCTCTGCCATACGTTTTTGATAGTGGTACACTGAAAGGAAAAAGATAGGCGGGATGCTAGAGACATCCCGCCCACCATTCGGCGGAGTCCATGCTTGTTATATGAACGGGTTATCCGCCGTTTGCCACCCCGTCTGCAAAAGGAGGCAGCAAAATTGAATGAAAACAAGTAAGTATCACGGCGGAGTGTCGGTTGATCACTCGCGCCAGTTACCGCGCCTACGCCGCATCGAAGGGCAAGTACGCGGGCTGCAACAGATGATTGAAAAAGAGCGAGACTGTACTGAAATCATCAACCAAATATCAGCCGTCGTAGCAGCCTTGCGACGCGTGCAAGGCGATATGTTGCGCGATCACATTGTTGCGTGCGCTACGGCAGCAGTGACTTACGACTTACCGGAAAAAGAACGACAAAGAATCGCGCAAGAAATCGGTAAATTACTAACGAGGCTCGGATAATACCCCTTACCGTGATATGCGTTTTATAATTCGTTAAATCATGCTCGATTCTTCGTAAACCTTGGGCTAGTCCCCTGCGACCGGCTCGGATTTAACAAATGGAGGCGCGTCTCGTTCGCGCCCCGTCTCTTTATCAAATCCGTTACCTATTCCAGTCTTGTGCGCTTCGCGTTCGGCAATGACTCGCTCGGAAATACGCTTGCCGAATTTATAAAAGACGGCGGGCGTCACGACTTGGTCCAGCAGCGTAGAGGTCAAGATGCCGCCCAATACGACCACGGCGAGCGGGTGCAAAATTTCCTTACCCGGCTCTCCGGCGGCCAGCACAAACGGAATGAGCGACAGTCCGGCAGTCAACGCCGTCATTAAAACCGGCACGAGTCGTTCGAGCGAGCCTCGAATAATCATCTGTTCGGTAAAGTCTTCGCTCTCTTCGCGTATCAGATGAAGATAGTGCGAGATCATCATTATTCCGTTGCGCGAAGTGATGCCGACGAGCGAGATAAATCCAACGAGCGTTGCCACAGAAAAAACCCCGCCCGCAATAAACATTGCTAAGATAGCTCCTATCAAAGCGAGCGGGATGTTTATCATCACTTGCAGAGCGGCGCGCCAATCCCCTAAAGCTTTCAAAAGAAGAAAGAAGATGGCGACGAGCGAAAAGATTGAAAGCACTGAAAGCGTGCGCGTTGCTTCACGTTGCGCCTCAAACTGCCCGCCGTACTCTATAAAGTAGCCTTCGGGAAGTTGCACTTGGGCTTTGATGCGATCCTGCACCTCTTGGACCACCGAACCCAAATCGCGCCCAGCAACGTTCGACAGAATTACGATGCGTCGCTGCGTATTTTCGCGCAAGACTTGGTTCGGTCCGGGAATGGTTTCGATGTCCGCGACCGCCGAAGCAGGGATTTGAGTTCCTTGCGGCGTGTCTATTGTCGCATTGCGTAAAGCTTCAAGACTGTTACGTGAAGCGTCATCGAAACGCACGACAACATCGTAGCGACGTTGCCCTTCGATGGCTTCGGAAACGGTTTTACCGTTTAGTGCGGTCTCCAAAGTCTCAGCCACTTCACCCGGCTGCAACCCGTATTGGGCAGCTGCCGTTCGATTGACGTTGAAGCGTACCTGCGGAATCAACACCTGCTTTTCGATCTGCACGTCGGTCGCGCCCGCGACGGTTTTCATCACGTTTTCAATCTCTTCCGATTTGGCGCGTAAGGTGGGCAAATCATCGCCGAAAAGTTTTACTGCTATCTGCGCCCGCACGCCTGATTGAAGATGATCTATGCGGTGTGAGATGGGTTGACCCACGTTGACGACAATACCCGGAATTGTGGCGAGTTTGTCGCGTATGTTGTGTAGAACTTCTTCACGCTCGCGTCCGTCTCCTTTCAAGTCAACGTCAATTTCGGTGTAGTGAACGCCCTCTGCGTGTTCATCCAATTCCGCGCGCCCCGTGCGCCTCCCGGTAGATTTAACTTCAGGGACTTGAAGCAGAAGTTTCTCCGCAACTTGCCCGATGCGATTACTCTCCTCGAGACTCACGCCAGGCTGTGTAAGGACATTGATGGTCAGAGTTCCTTCATTAAACTCAGGTAAGAAGGCTGTACCGACGAAAGGTAATGTTGCTATTGCCGCTAAGAACATTAATGTCGCTCCGCCTATTACGAGCCAAGGATGACGGAGCGTTCGGTGCAAAAGCTTTTCGTCCCACTTTTTCAAAAAGCGCACTAGGAAACTATCCTTGTCGTGCTTCATTGCCTTCATGCGAGGCAAAAGATACGAAGCCAAGACGGGCGTTACCGTCAAGCTGATTACAAGTGATGCCACTAACGATGTTATGTAGGCGAGTCCGAGGGGCGCAAGCAGACGTCCCTCAATGCCCGTGAGTGCAAAAAGAGGTACGAAAACGAGAGCCACGATTAAAGTGGCATAGACTATACTTGAACGAATTTCCAAAGATGCGTGGTAAATAACATCCAACGTAGGTTTAGGATTCTCAAGTTGGCGGTTTTCGCGCAAGCGCCGGAAGATGTTTTCGATGTCAACGATGGCGTCGTCAACAAGTTCGCCGATAGCCACAGCCAAACCGCCCAGCGTCATCGTGTTTATTGAGACCCCAAGCAATTTGAAAATCAAAAATGTCACGACGAATGATAACGGGATTGCCGTCAAGGTTATCGCCGTCGTGCGAAAGTTCAATAAAAAGAGAAAAAGAACAATAGTGACTAAAATTGCACCGTCGCGCAGTGCCTCAATGACATTGCTGATTGAAGCTTCAATGAAGTTGGACTGCCGGAATAACTGAGTGTTGATTTCAACATCCGGCGGCAATGTGTTTTGCAGTTCTTTAACAGCCTCGTCAACCTTTTCCGAAAGAGAGATGGTATCTCCGCCCGGTTGCTTTTGGACGGACATAATAACTGCAGGCTGTGCGTTCGTTCCCGCATCGCCGCGTTTGATTTTCGGACCAAATTCGACGTTTGCAACATCGCCTAATTTTATGGGTGTGTTGTTGCGGTAGGCGACGACTGTATTTTTCAGCTCGTCCAGAGAATAAAAGCGCGCGAGGTTTCTCACTAAATATTCTTGGCTTTGAGCATTAACGAAGCCGCCCGTCGTGTTGACGTTTGATTTCTCCAAAGCGGTCGTCACGTCTTCAATCGTAATGCCGAATTGTTTTAGCTTTTCCGGCGAGACAAGAGCCTGATATTGTTTGACTCCTCCTCCGATATTTATAACTTGCGCGATACCTTGAATGTTCAGAAGGCGTGGTCTTATGGTCCAGTCGGCAATTGTACGGACATCTAAAGGATTGGTTTCGCCCGTTTTCGACTTAACGGATATAAGCATTATCTCGCCCATTATGGAAGAGATTGGCCCCATTGTAGGGGTTATGCCTTCCGGGAGTTGCTCGCTTGCGAGCGCGAGCTTTTCGGCGACGAGTTGGCGGTTGCGGTAAATGTCCGTTCCCCAGTCGAACTCTACATAAACGATTGAAAGACCCACGCCGCTTTGCGAACGAACGCGCGTAACTCCGGGCACTCCGTTCATAGAAGTTTCGATAGGATACGAGACGAGTGTTTCTACTTCTTCGGGCGCAAGCCCTCCGGCCTCGGTCAAAATTGTTACAGTAGGTTTATTTAAATCGGGGAAGACGTCAACAGGAAGGTTTAACGCAACATAAGCACCCCACACTAATAGCAGGGCAGCTATGGCTACGACCAGAAGCCTGTTTTTCAGTGACCAACCTATTATTGCATTAAACATTTAAGTCTTCCCTTAAAGTGAACATAGCGCTACACGTTTTGAGCCTAGTCGGATACAACTAATTTCCCTTTGTACATACCCATACCGCACGAAAAAGTAATCTCACCAGCTTTATCCGGCGTTAATTCCACAACGACCAACTTTCCTACGGGCAATTTCTTGCGAATGCCCAGCGACGGGAATACGACTTCGCTGCCGCAGTTCTTTGCATCCTTACGATTAAATATCAGGCGAACCTTATGTCCTTGCTCGACTTCTATCGTTGAAGGCTCATAGCCATTTTTGCTGACCGTAATATCTACATTTCTTACGTGCGCCTCAACTTTGGGCAGCACGAACGAAACTGATGTCAGAGCTACTGCGAAAAATAACACTGCGCTTAAAATAATTCGTTTTGTTTTCATAACTACTTCTACTTATTCTCCTTTGATTTAATTGCTACACCATCTTTATTCGCTTACGATTAACTTGCCCTTCATCATGTCCATCCCGCACGCGAAGGTTAGTTCTCCTGTTTTTTCAGGTTTGATTTCCACAATAACGGTTTTTCCGACAGGCAGAGACTTCTTGATCCTGAGCGACGGTATAACGAGTTCTCCACCGCAATTTTCAGCATCCGCGCGATAGAAGGCGAGTTTTGTTGTCTGTCCCTGTTTTACCTTGATTTCCGAAGGCTCATAGCCATTTTTACTAACGGTTACCTTGATGGCATCACTCGGCGCGGAAGAACTATTGTCGGCAGTCGTTTTGGTTTCGCCTTCGGCAACACGAACTACGAAAGGAACTGTTATTACGCGACCGGCGCGCTGAAACTGCGCCCACAGTTTGAATAGCCCTGCTTTGGGAAAAGTAGTATGCGCGCTAACCGTAGGCTTTGTGTTTGCACCCTTATTCATAGGCATCTGGTCGTGGTTCATATTGCCATGCTGCATTTCACCTTTCTTCATCGTCTCACCCGGTTCCATTGGATGAACATGCAAAAACTTTGAAGTATCTTCGCTTATGACGACAAAGTGAGCGAGTGCTCCGAGATAAGGCTGTAAGTCCGTTAAGGGTTTACTTGTTTGCGCGTCCTTCGCATAAAAGTTAAGCATCAACTCATCGCCCGCCTTCAAAGGCTTATCGGGGGACATTGAGACAGTTATGCCATCAACTGTTTTAGTCGTTTCTTTGTCTTCGGTTAAAGGAACGGTCTTGCGCGCGGCACCGCCAACGGGAACTGTGAAACGGTCAACAACTTGATGTTTACCTTCGGGCGTAAAATCAATATAGAGCAGATAGTTTCCGCCACTTGTAAATTTGTAGTTGAGCTTGTAGCTACCGTCCGATTGAGGTTCGGGGTGTTGGTGGTCGAACTCCGACAAATCCTGTGAAACAATAAGCAGGTGCATTGGTTTTTCATGAACGATTGCCAAGTTCTTTACTGTCCCGCCTTGTTTGTCTTTAACAATAAAGGTCAAAGTACGTTGTTCTCCCGCTTTGACTTCAGATGGATTGGAAGTAACTTCGACTTGATACTCGGTTGAAGATGAGTCAAGCGGCGTCCGCGCGATTGGACCGGCATTTACCATCCCCTCATTGCCACTTGCTTGAGTGTTGTTTGATGTCGGCTGCGCCCCGTTACTGCAAGCTGATGCAATTGCCAATAAACCGAGTCCCAAGATAATTAAAAAAATCTTCGCTTTGTGTTTCAACATGGTTTCTCTTTTTCCTCTTAGATAATTGCTTAAACTATTAACTTCCTATGAACTTCATGAGTCGGGCTGTGTAGTGCGTAATTGATAAACTCCTTCTGTGACTACGCGCTCACCCGTTTTCAAGCCCGATTTCACTTCCGTATAATCTTGTCCTTCATTGCCGGGAACAATTAAACGCTTCTCAAACGTCTCACCACCCAAGAAGACAAACACAAACGTCTTACCCTGCTCGGTGATTACCGACTTTTTCGGCACGCTCAAAACTTTAATGCTGCCCGTGGTGTCAATTGTGATTTCGACGAACATTCCGTCGCGCAAACGGTTCAACGGGTTTATTACCTCATAGATCACAGGCACGGTACGCGTTTCAGGATTAACCGTCTGCCCTATCGTCAAAAGCCTACCGTCGCCGCCTACGCCGATTTTATAAACTTCGCCCGGAATACCAGCCGCCGTATAGGAAGCGCGCGTGGCTTCACGCACAACAGGCAAATCTTTCTCGAAGACTTGAGCCTCAAGAAAAACCATTGAAAGGTTAATTATATTTAGAAGTTCTGCGCCCGATTCGACCTGTTGACCGCTGGTCGCCTTCATTTCGCTTATCATGCCCGTGACGGGGGACGTAAGCGGAAACGAGCGAACAGGCGCGACTCTTGCGAGCGATTCTTGCGCGAGCGTCGCTTGCTCAGCCGCAACACGTGCTTGTTTCTCTGCTGATTGAACCTCTTGCTCTGCAATTTTGACGGCAGTTTCTGCCTCTTCTACACGTTTCTTCGGGGCTGCTCCGACTTCCAAAAGATTCTTAGCGCGTTGTAACTCGCGTTGCGCCTGAGCAAGTCGGGTTCGCGCTTGCTGTGCGAGCGCTTCTTGTTCCGCCTTTTTCGCCTGTTGTTCAAGCGCGGCTGTTCTAAGAGCTACACGTTGTGCTTCGAGGCTCGCCTGTTCCGGCGCGCCTAACACCTGTTCAACCGTGCCAATCTGTTCGCCGCGCCCTACGGCAGAACCGATAGTTAACCCCTGCCTTAAAAAGACGCGGCCCGATACAGGAGGTGAAATAATCGCTTTAGCGTCTGGTTTGGCTTTGACAACTCCTGTGACTTTCAAGCCCCCCGTAATCTCTTTTTCAGTAACAGGTTCGGTGCGAATACCGAAAAGAAGTTGCGACTCTTTGGAAACCGTAAGCCGTGCGCCCGAACCCCCGAGTGAAGGATCGCCAATTGCGCTCGATGTTTGCGGCTGCTCACTACTTGCAGCTTGTAACTCTGCCGCGCTACGCCTTTGTCGCGGCGGCTCGAAATAGGCGAGTGCAATCGTGGCAACTGTGAAGAACAACAAAAGCCCTGCTGCAATAGGAATGGCCTTTCGCAGACGTGATGAAGCAGTTCCTCCATTCCTTACATAGAGGAACAAACTGACGAACCCGCTTCCGACAACTAAAATCAATGCGCCCAGCCCCAACCAGAATGCCCAGTTGACGGGAGCTTTAACAACGCTTACGGGAAAGTCCGCGCTGAACTGTCGGTTATCGTTCGTTGTGACGTTAAAAACTATTTTGTAATCGCCCGCGTCCGGAAAGGCGAACGAGACGTGATAATCACCATCGCTTTCGCCTTTGACCGCTATGTTCTCAGCAACAATTTTTCCATCCGCTCTCGTAATGTTTAGCGAAGCTCGCGCGCCTTCCAAAGCAGCAGGTTCGCCGCCAAAGCTGCCTTCTACCTTTTCTGCAAAGCGCACATTGATTTGTGTTTCCTCTCCGTTGCGCGGGTCTGCTGACGAG
>Ga0187893_10015136_pt1 | contig 10383 bp, 12 predicted proteins | sample MA1701074metaG_FD_139574 | JGI IMG/M metagenome (GOLD analysis project Ga0187893, IMG submission 139574) | White microbial mat communities from a basaltic lava cave in the Kipuka Kanohina Cave System on the Island of Hawaii, USA - MA170107-4 metaG ...
ACAAGCCCTTCGATCAGTTCTCTTCGGAGTCAGCCCTACCGATGCTGTCACCTATGCGTTCGTGACAGCAGTCCTCGCGCTCACCTGCGTCGCTGCCTGCCTCCTCCCAGCACGACGGGCGACACGCATTGATCCCGCCAAGGTGTTACGCCAGGAATACTAATCGAACGTTCAGAGTGTTGGCGTAAGCGCACTCTCAAAGGCACGATCACCGCAAATAACACGGCAATCGTGCCTACCCGTTTTACCCGCGGGAAACAGAGCGAACCAAACAGGCGTTCTTTGATCACCTGTGCGCACTGGATTTCATCTGAACGCAGTCGCCGCCACAGTTTTAAGACGGGTCAAGGGGTAGGACAGAATGCCGCTCTGTAGCCACCGACGTAAGGAGGTGGATCTTTCGAGCACGATCCGACGCTAGGAGCGAGCGACATGAACGCGAAGCAAAAAGGAAAGCTTCCTCGCTTGCAGCGAGAGTTCTACCGTGGGTACGCGGTTGTCTTCTGGACTCTGACGCTCGAGCAGCGGGCTCAGGCGTGTCTCAACGCTCCTTTTCACGCACGCTTCCGCGAATTGATGCTTCATGCCGCTGCACGCTCCCATCTGCTTTGTCCCGTCTACTGCCTGATGCCTGATCATATTCATCTGGTTTGGATGGGGTTGCGGGAGCACAGTGACCAACTTAATGCAATGAAGTTCGTGCGTATACATCTTGAGCCCGCTTTGGGCGACCAGCGTCAATGGCAACATCAGCCTCACGATCGTGTGCTCCGGCCTAACGAGCGCCAGCGAAATGCCTTTGGCCAGACATGTGCCTATATCCTGGCCAATCCGGTAAGAGCCCAATTGGTCAAGAATGAAGCTGATTGGCCTTACAGCGGTGTGGTTGTTCCTGGCTACCCTGACCTAAACCCTCTTGGAAAGAAATTCTGGCCAATCTTCTGGAAGATCTATGAGCGGGAGCGCAGAGCAGGAGAGAGGCTTGGCACAGTTGAAGCCGTGAAGGCATAAATACGGCACGCCACCTCCTCACGTCGGTGGCTATGCCCTTGCGCTTCGTGCTTTGCAGCGCACGTTTGCTATAATGCCTTCGGCTCATGACAAGAAGGCACCTCGACCCCTTCAACACGACGCTTCTTCGCTTAACACTGCTTCGTGACCTTGATGCGATTTTTCGTGCTTCGTAGAATCCTCCGGACGTTTTTCGGTCCCATGCTTTGGCTCTTGAGCTGTAGTCCCAGTTTTGCTCAGCTCCAAACCGTCGTAGTTCTTCCCCTCGCGAATCAGTCAAAGGATGCAGGCCTGCATTGGATGGGCGAGAGCTTCGCTGAAGTTCTCGAAGACCGCTTGAAGGGGCCAAAGCTGAACGTTCTGGGACGCGACGAAAGGTTGCTGGCATTCGACCGTATTGGGATTCCCTATTCCAGCAGTTTGTCGCAAGCTTCGCTGATTAAGATTGGCCAGGAACTGGACGCGGACATCCTAGTCCTTGGTAACTTCGATTCGGATGGGAAGCAACTGAAAGCCACGACGTCTATCCTGGACCTCCGCAAGAATGTCTTGAGGGCCCGGCTCGAAGAGAAGGTCTCCTTGGACCGATTTCAGGAGGCCTGTGGCCGGCTGGCATGGAAGATTCTTGCGCAACTGGACTCCATGTTTCCGTTGAGTTTGAATGCATTCCTTGAGAAGTTTCCCGTGATTCCAAATGTCGCGCTGGAAAATTACATTCGTGGATTGATTGAGTCGGACCGCGCCAAACAAATTCGCTTCTTTCGACAGGCAGACAAGGAGTATCCGAACTATTCAAAGGCTATTTATCAAGTCGGAAAGCTCTATCACCAGGAACGGGACTATCCTACGTCAACGCTCTGGCTACAGCGGTTGCTCAAGCTCGAAGGCGATATGCCCGAGGTGAGTTTTCTGATTGGTCTGAACCATCTTTATCTTAAGAATTACGACAAGGCGGTCAGCGAGTTTGACCGCTTAAGCCGGGTCATTCCGTCAAGCAAGATATACACTAATCTAGCAATTGCGTTGAGCTTGAACGGCTCCAGGGAAGCCGCGACTCAGGGGTTTGAGAAAGCAATTGCCGGAGACCCCTCCGAAGCAGACTATGATTTCAACCTAGCCTACCATCAGTGGAAAACCGGTGACTTTTCAGGGGCGCTGAAGAACCTCATAGCGTTCACCAAGCGCGACGATTCGGATGCCGAGGTTGAATATCTCTTGTCGAAGTGTTACCGGGCGATGGGAAGGATCGAGGAATCGACGACGGCTTTGGAGCTCGCACAAGAACTCAACCCCAAAATAGAAGGTTGGGAAAACAAAAGGCAGATGCCGGACTTGTTTCGGATCCAGACAGGGTTTGACGCTGCGAGCTTCAGACAGCTTCAGTTGCATCTGCGACAGACCCAGGAGAGCAAGAAGAATGCCGCTGCTCTGAAAGATCGCTCTCGCAATGAGTTTGACCCGTTGCAGGAAATGATGGCGGCAAAACGGTTCGACGAGGCCGAGAAGTGGTTATCGCAAGTGATACAGCGTGAGCCGTCGTCGGCTAAAGCCCATTTGCTAATGGCCCAGGTACTAGAGGCTCGCGGCGAGAAAGAACGTGCGATTCCTGAGCTGCGCGCATCCCTGTGGTTAAAGGAAGACACCGCTGTTCGATTGCGGCTGTCGCAGCTGTACCTGGCTCTGTTGCGTACCCAGGAGGCGGAGACACAGGCCCGCAGAATTTTGGAGCTGGAGCCTGGAAATCAAGCGGCCAAAGACATCTTGGCAAAGGTAGCGAAGCCGTGAGCAGAATCTTTCTGCCTCTACTCCTGGTGACTTTGAGCACCCCGGTTGCAGCGGGAGTTCTGAAACTCGACCTGGACGATGTGATTCACCCGATCTCTGCGGAGTACGTTGTTCAAGGGATCGCGCAAGCCGAGTCGGAACGGTCAGCAGCCGTCATCTTGCGGTTGAGCACGCCCGGTGGTCTTGATCCGTCTATGCGGCAAATTATCGAGAAGATCTTGAGCAGCAAAGTTCCGGTAATCGTCTTCGTTGGCCCCAGTGGAGTGCGCGCCGCCTCAGCCGGGTTCTTCATTCTGCTAGCCGCAGATTTAGCCGTAATGGCGCCGGGTACAAATACGGGAGCTGCTCACCCGGTCGGTATTGGCGGCGGAAAACCAGATGAGGTAATGGCTAAGAAGGTCGAGAACGATGCCGCGGCTTACCTGAGGAGCCTGACTGCCAAGCGCCGCCGAAACACAGCTGTTGCTGAGAAAGGGGTGACAGAAAGCAAATCATTCACCGAGACTGAAGCGCTGAAAGAGGGACTGATCGACGGAATTGCAAGAGACGTTGATGCGATTGTCGAGCAATTCGACGGGAAGACGATCCAGCGTTTCGATGGAAGCTCGGTCATCCTCAAACTCAAAGGAGAAACCGTTCACGCTCTCGCGATGTCGCTACGGCAACGTGTGCTGGCAAAGGCTCTCAATCCCAACATCGCCTTGATGCTGGGGTTGATTGGCCTGATGGGATTGTACATCGAGTTTACTCAGCCCGGTTTGATACTGCCGGGAGTTGCGGGTGCGCTCTGCCTTTTCCTTGCCCTTGTGGCTTTGAACATTCTTCCGGTGAATGTGCTTGGAGTTGCCTTCATCATCGCGGCTGTGGTTCTCTTCGTGCTGGAGGCGAAAGTCACCAGCTATGGTCTGCTGGCTGGTCTTGGCATCGCAGCGATGGTGTTTGGATCGTTGATCTTGATCGATTCTCCACTTCCAGAGCTGCGCGTACGACTGAGCACGGCTGTGGGCATGGCCTTACCCTTCGCCGCTATTACGATTTTCCTCATGCGGCTGGTGATTCTGGCTCACAGGAATAAGTCAGTGAGCGGCGAGGAGGGGCTGCTTACTGAGACTGGCGTTGCGCTGACTGACATCGATGGAGAAGGAAGGGTCCGTGTCCACGGGGAAATCTGGCAGGCGAACAGTGACGTACCGATTTCAGCCGGCGAGCAGGTGAAGGTTCTGGCCGTTGATGGAATGAAGGTGAGGGTCGGCAGACTGTAGAGCCAGTCAACCGGGTGGCGTTGCTGCACATTTGCCGAGGCTCATACCTGGAGGTCGCGTTTCCAAACCCGCTCCAACCCGCTGAAGCCTGCGTCTTCTTTCGCCTTTTGGTAAGTAGGATTTTTAGAGGAGTTTTTCATGCCGCCTAGAGCGGCGCGACGTTTGATGAAAACAGCGTCCCCCCTTGGACAAGGGGGGACTTTCAGGGGGGTTTTTGGGGCCGTAACCGACAACCTGGTGTGGGTTGTTGATCCGGAAACCCACCCCGGCGCTTCGCGACCGCTGTCGCTTCGGTGAAGGCTTCTCAAGCCTTCGCCCCCTCCGAGGGAGGGGATTTCCAATGGAGATCAACATGGAACCCTTCAGCCCATCGTTAGGATTGTTTGCCATCATCTTCGCTGCGGTTTGGCTCTTCAATTCCATTAATGTCCTGCGTGAATATGAGCGTGGCGTCATCTTTCGATTAGGGCGTTTGTTGCCAGAGGCGAAAGGGCCTGGACTCATTTTTGTTGGATGGCCGATCGACAAGATTGTCAAGGTACCGCTCCGAACCGTCACACTGGATGTCCCTCCTCAGGACATCATCACGAGCGACAATGTTTCTGTGAAAGTCAACGCGGTCGTCTATTTTCGGGTGATGAACGCCATCAAGGCTGTCGTGGACGTTGAAAACTATCTTTACGCAACCTCTCAATTAGCGCAGACCACGTTGCGGTCAGTCCTTGGTGAAGTGGCTCTCGACGATCTGTTGAGCAAGCGCGAGACGCTGAATGTCAAGTTGCAGAGTATTCTGGATCAACATACGGATGCATGGGGCATCAAGGTTGCCTTGGTTGAAGTGAAGCAAGTAGATTTGCCGCAGGAGATGCAGCGCGCGATGGCCAAGCAAGCCGAAGCTGAACGCGAGAAACGGGCCAAGATCATTCACGCCGAAGGCGAGTACCAAGCTTCTGAAAAGCTGGCCCAGGCTGCTGCCGTTATCGCACAGGAGCCTGTAGCGATCCAGTTGCGTTATCTGCAGACGCTGACAGAAATCGGTGTGGAAAAGAATACCACGGTGATTTTTCCCATACCTGTCGACATGCTGCAGGCTTTCCTGAAAAAGTGATCCTACCGAGTAACCTGCTTTCCAAAAGGCGTTCGGTCGCAATCAAGTTTGAGACTGCGGTCAAGTTTGCTAACCTGCTGACCGTTGCGCTGATCCCTCTCTGTTTGGAGGAGAGTGGCGGAGGGGTGGATGATCTGAAGTGCTTTCATCTGGAGTTACTATGAGCGAAACTCACGACACGAAATCCTTCCGAATCGACTATCGCCATCTGGCGTTCCTCTTTCTTGGCGCTGTCTGCGTTTGTGCGGTGTTCTTCGCTCTAGGATTTGTTGTCGGCCGAGCTCAGGTTGTTGAAACCGCCCTGAAGGATCAGGAAGATCTCAACAACGCAGCCGGTGGCGCTATTGGTACATCATCCGTGCCAAACAGCGCCCTTGCAGTGACAGGCGGCAAAGAGGAAACCCCGATTGTTACTGAGGCCGTAGGAAAAGCTGAAGGCACAAATCATGATTCGCCTCGTGCCGACTACCGAAAGGATTTGGATTTCTACAGTGCCGTGAAGGAGCCAAGCTTAGACCAGAACTTTCACCCGCAATCTCCGAAACCAAGCAAGGCCGTGCCATCTGGCAAAAAGGCGCAAGCGGAGTCAGAGATTCGCGATGCTAACGCTGCGGCTCGAAACGGTGGCAGCCGGGTGGGGCCCGTAAGCCTGCAGGTAGCGGCCTTCAAGAGTTCTGTGGAGGCTGATCGCATGGCCAAGATGCTCCGATCCAAAGGCTATCCGGTCTTTATCGTGAACCCTGCGAAGGAAGATCCTAGTAAACTGATTCGGGTTCAAATCGGACCGTACACAAGCGAAGCGGAAGCGGCAAAGGTGAAGGCACGGTTAGGCGCAGAAGGGTATACAGCGATTAGCAAGCGTTAGCGGAGGCGGGCGCGGGATCACAAATCGTCGAGTGAGCTAAGGAGAACTAATGGCGGCGCAAAACACTTTTGACATTGTGTCAAAGATCGAAATGCAGGAAGTAGACAACGCTATTAATCAGACAATGAAAGAAGTTGTAGCGCGCTTCGATTTCAAGGGAAGCAGGAGCAAGATTCATCTGGAAGGCAAAGACAAACTGATTCTGATTTCCGACGATGACTTCAAACTCAAGAGCCTTAACGACATCTTCCAGCAAAAGCTTGTCAAGCGGGGGATTTCGCTCAAGAGCCTGAGCTACAAGAAAGCCGTGCCTTCTGCCGATAGCACTGTGCGTCAGGAAGTGGACCTGCAGCAGGGAATTGCCACGGAGAAAGCCAAGGAAGTTGTGAAGATCATCAAGGACTCGAAGCTGAAAGTGCAGGCTTCCATCAACGGCGACTTTGTTCGCGTCAGTGGCAAAGATCGCGATACGCTGCAGGAAGTGATCAAGTTGCTCAAGTCTCGCGAGTTCGACTTCGATATGCAATTTACAAACTATCGCAGCCAGTGAGTGGTTCGAAGATAGGCGATGGAGGATCGCTATCAACTCGTGGGGCATTGGCAATCTTCTATCCTCCATCTTTGACATTCGATTCCGCCAGTAACTTTTGGTGACCGCTGTCCACTACTATGTTCACTGCAGCCCACAAATCTGTGACTCCCCAACAAATTTTCAACCTGGTTAAGGACGAGCTTCAGCAAGTCGAGCAGGAATTCGCGCGGCAAAGCGAATCCTCGGTTCGCACCATTTCAGACATTGGAAAGTACCTTCAAGAGAGTGGCGGGAAGCGGATTCGCCCATGCCTGTTGCTGCTCTGCACGCGCTTGTGCGGCCGCGCGGACGAGGCAGCAATCAAGCTTGCGGCAGTGGTTGAATTCATTCATGCAGCCACGCTGGTGCATGACGACATCATCGATGGTGCCGAAACCCGCAGAGGCCGACCGGCCGTGAATCGTAAATGGGGGAATCAAGTCACCGTACTCGCGGGCGACTGGCTGTATATGCAGTCGTTCGCGGTGGCCCTGCAGCAGCGCAACTTTCAGATTCTGGACATTCTCATCGACCTCACCCAGCGCATGGTCGAAGGGGAGCTCATTCAACTGACGTTCAACGGCAACCGTCGAGCTACCGAGGCCGACGTTTTGGACATTGCCAGACGAAAAACGGCCTATTTGTTCTCTGGCTGTGCACGCATCGGAGGTGTCTTGGGGAACGCCAGTTCAGAACAGCAAGCCGCCCTTGCGCAGTACGGGTTGTCGGTAGGTCTGGCTTTTCAGACGGTGGATGACATCCTGGACTTCAGCTCTAACTCCAAGATCCTGGGGAAACCTGTGGTCAGCGATTTGAAGGAAGGGAAGGTGACGTTGCCAATTGTCTACGCCATGGAGCAATGCACTCCGGCAGAAGCACGACTCATTGAGACAGTGCTGCGGGAACAGGAGTTCAAAACGGTCTCGCAGAAAGAAATTCTTTCTTTGGTGAACAAGTATCAGACCGTGGAGAAAGCCCGAGATCTGGCTCGGCGGTTTGCAGCCGAAGCCCACTCCTCCTTGCAAGTCTTTCCGAAGTCTCCGTTCAAAGAGGCTTTGGAGGCCATTCCTCAATACATTCTCGATCGGGAGAAGTAGCGAAGAGCGAGCCTGGTCGGGTGTATAGACAGCAGGTCTGGCATTTTTGCCTTTCCGTGAAAGTGGAAGACCAGATCGATCTCACCCTGCTGGTGTTGCGGCTGTACAGGAATGCCGCAGCCCGAACCACTGAAAAGCGACTACACCAGATCAAACCGCTTGATCTCAACCTTCTTCTCGTCCCACTCACCCAATCCCAAGGCACCGGCGATTTCGACATGCTCAGGCTGCCGATTGAGAAAGGTGCTGTGCGCGTCAGGCTTCGATTCGGCGATCGACTTCATACCCACCTGCTGCCGCTTCTCATCGATCACCTTCCAACCCACACGGTCTAACGCCACGGGATCGGTCGCGAAATACATCGTCTTGTGCTCCCAAACAAACTTCGGGTTGGGGATGCCAGGCCCGCCGTGGTAAAGCGCTTTGATGCCGTCAAGAATGTGCAGAACCGTCTTTTCGCGAATCATTGGTAATGCGACAACAGCCGGAATGAAGGCTCCACAGGCATTCAGTGTCCTGCTGGAGTGGCTTCGTGCGACGTTGTTCACCAGGCCATGCGAAAGATTCTTCAGCGCCAGCGTGACGCCGGCCGATTGGTGGTCTTTGAGCACCGGCAGGTTGATGAGTTTGTTCACCTGCTTGCTTAGAAAGTTCGAGACATAGGAACGCCGTGCGTGCGGATTGGCAGGATCCTGACCGGGAGTCACCAATGTCATATCCAAGTAATGATCAGGATCATAGCCTGCGATATCCATCTGGATGTCGTCATAGTCTTCCACCGCATGTGACCAGCGCACGCCCTCAGGCAACATCTTGTCAAAGCCCGCTTTGAGGAACTGGGCCCGATAGCGATCGTAAACGACAATGTCTTTGGATTTCAGACCGGCTGCCTTCAGTCCATCCACGATCTGATGGATGACTTCAGCGCACGAGATGACGTGCGGCTGACCGACAGGGTTCACCTTGATTCCCACCACGTCTCCAGGCTCGACGAAAAGTCTCCAGGCTTCAGCCCAGTTGCCGGCGCCCGTAAGTTCCGTCATTCCTTTGTGCATCATGCTTCGAATCGGTTCTGCTTGAAACTTGCTATAGGCAATACAAGTTGGGTGTTGAACAGCAACAACCCGCCCGCGAAATGGGCCAGGGATGCCAAGTTTCGAGGCTAACGGCTTCGAGTAGGTCCAGGAAGGGCGAAGTAACATGCCTGCCGTGCCTGCCGCTGCGGTAGCTAGCATTTGTCTGCGAGTGATCATCGGATAGTCTCCTTATCCACGAAGGGCACGAAGGAACACGAAGAGCGCACTCTGGGATAGAATTGGTTCGATCCCAAAATGAAAATGAGGAATGAGGCATGAGTGAGCTGCTCTTCAAAGAGGAAGTTTAGAGGATTGTTGGCGCTGCCATCGAAGTGCATCGAGAACTGGGCCCTGGCTTTCTTGAACCTGTCTATCAGGAGGCGATGGCAATCGAGCTGGCGTCTTCTGCAATTCCTTTCGAAGCCCAGAGGGCGCTTCAAATCCTCTACAAAGGGCATCGACTAAAGAAGGAGTATGTTCCTGATTTCGTCTGTTACCAACAGATTATTCTAGAGCTCAAAGCACTCGCGAAGCTTAGTGGTATCGAGGAAGCCCAAGCGCTGAACTACTTGAAAGCGACAAAATTCCGAGTCGCTTTACTTCTGAATTTCGGTAGCCACGGCAAGCTGGAATGGAAGCGGCTCGTTCTCTAGAGCATTCTTCGTGCACTTCGTGTCCTTCGTGGATTACGTCAAGATGCTCTTCACCACTTCCCCATGCACATCCGTCAGCCTAAAATGCCGGCCCTGGAATTTGTAGGTCAGGCGCTTGTGGTCGATGCCCAGACAATGCAGTAGCGTCGCCTGCAGGTCGTGGACATGCACTGGGTCTTTCACAATGTTGTAGCAGTAGTCGTCCGTCTCTCCCAGGCTGATGCCGGCCTTCATGCCGCCTCCGGCAACCCACATGGCGAAGCAGCGCGGATGATGGTCGCGGCCATAGTTGGTATCCGTCAGTTTCCCCTGGCAATAAATGGTTCTGCCAAACTCGCCGCCCCACACGACCAGAGTCTCATCGAGAAGCCCTCTTTGTTTGAGGTCCTGAATCAGTGCTGCTGAACCTTGGTCGGTTCCCTTGCATTGCAGCGCCAGGTCGCGTGGGAGGTCGTTGTGCTGATCCCAGCCGCGATGGTAGAGCTGAACAAAGCGAACCCCTCGTTCCGATAGTCGTCGAGCGAGCAAACAGTTAGCCGCATAGGTACCAGGCTTGCGCGAATCCGGGCCATAGAGCTCGAACGTGGATTCTGGTTCGTCCTTCAAGTCCATTAGCGACGGCACCGAAGTTTGCATGCGGTAAGCCATCTCGTATTGCGTAATCCGGGTCTCAATTTCCGGATCGCCGTAGGCTTCCGATCGCATCCGGTTGATCTTGCCGACCACATCGAGCATGTTGCGTCGGGTGGTACGGTCAATCCCGGGGGCATCGGCGAGATAGAGCACCGGGTCGCCAGAGGCACGAAACCGCACTCCCTGATAGCGGGAGGGCAAGAATCCGCTGCCCCACAATCGGGAGAACAACGGCTGGTCGATATTTAGCGCGTTTGCCTGCGAGAGCAGTACGACATAGGCAGGTAAGCTCTGATTTTCGCTACCCAACCCGTAGCTCACC
>Ga0187893_10015137_pt1 | contig 10382 bp, 9 predicted proteins | sample MA1701074metaG_FD_139574 | JGI IMG/M metagenome (GOLD analysis project Ga0187893, IMG submission 139574) | White microbial mat communities from a basaltic lava cave in the Kipuka Kanohina Cave System on the Island of Hawaii, USA - MA170107-4 metaG ...
AACCGCTCAGCAAACGATTCGCTCACTACCGCTGTGAAAAGTGCCGTCTGCGTGTCAACCTCGCTTACGTCGCGCCCCTGCTTCAACGGAATTCCCATCGCCGCGAAAAACCCGGGCGTCACGTATCGCAGGCTGGCTGTCGAGGTTCCCGCGCGGTCGGCCGGCGTCCCATCCAGTGAGACGCCCCAGATGCCGCCGCGCATGGTCATCGGCAGGTAGGTGATGTAAGCCGTGTGCGTCACGCCCGGCAGCGCCGCGGCGTCCGCCAGCACCTTCGAGTAAAACTGATGCCGCGCCGCCACGGTCCGGTACTTGGGGAAGGGTAGCGCTGTCCGCAACGTCAGCACGTTGTCTGAGCGAAAACCGGCGTCCACCGCCTGGACGCGCCACAGGGCGCCCAGCAGAAGTCCCGCGCAAACCAGCAGCACCACAGACGCGCAGACCTCGGCGATCACCAGCGCCGACCGGAAGCGTTCCCGCCGCCCGCCGCCAGCCCTTACTCCCTCCCGCAGGCCAGACGCACCGGCCGCCCAACAGACCCGCCACGCCGGCACCAAGCCGAAGATCACTCCGGTCAGTAGCGTCAGGGCTAAAGCAAACCCCAGCACCCGCAGGTCGACCGATGGCGTCTGCGCAATCGGCAGATTGCTGGGCACAAGCCGCGTCAACAGGGGCAACGCCGTGATCGCCACGGCCGCGCCAAGCGCGCCGCCGGCCAGCGCAATGCTCAGACTCTCCGTGAGCAACTGACGGGTGAGCCGGTCGCGCCCTGCACCGAGCGCCGAGCGCACCGCCAGCTCGCGCCGCCGTGCCAGCGCCCGCGCAAGGAACAGATTGGCCACGTTGGTGCAGGCAATCAACAGCAGGCACAGCGAAGCGCCCAGCAGCGCGAGCAGCATCACGCGCGGCTGGTCGGCAATTTCGCTGTGCAGCAGGTTGACGGTGATACCAGTCTTCTCGTTCTCCTGCGGGTAGGCTTTTTCCAGTTGGGCAGCGACGCCCCGCATTTCCCCGCGTGCCTGCTCCAGTGAGATTCCCGTCTTCAGCCGCGCCACGACGTTCAGCTCATTGTTGTTGCGGTCGGTGTGGTCATTCGGCGTGAATTGCAGCGGAACCCACAACTTGGTCTCGCGGTCCGGGAAGAAGAAATGCGCCGGCATCACGCCGACCACCGTGTGCGGGCGGCCGTCGAGCAGGACCTGCTTGCCCAGGATCGCCAGGTTGCCGCCGAAGGTGCTCTGCCACAGCCCGTAGCTGAGGATTGCGGTTCTTTCGGCCCCCTGTTGCTCTTCTTCCGGCGTGAACGAACGCCCAGCGAGCGGCGCCACGCCGAGCATGGGCAGGACCTCGGAAGTCACCGCCTGCACGCCGATCCGCTGCGGTTCGCCTTCTCCCACGAGATTCGCGGCCCAGCCGCGCAGCGCCCCCATGGACTCGAAGGACGCGCTGACTTTCTTCCAGTCCATGTAGTTCGGCGGCGAGGGCTCCATCTGTGAATAGTTCGGCGGACTCTCCCAAATCCTCACCATATTCTGCGGCTGGAGGTAGGGGAGCGGGCGCAGTAAGACGTGGTCGGTCACCGAGAACGCCGCCGTGGTGGCCCCGATGCCCAGCGCCATGATGCCCACGGCCGTCAGGGCAAATCCCGGCGACTGCCGGAATGTTCGCCAGCAGTAGCGCAAGTCCTGCCGCAGTATGTCGCCGTGCGCCTGCGCCGCGCTGATTACCACGTCGAACAGTGCATCCACCCAGAGAGCCATGCGCCCAGAAATCCCTTTGGCACCCTGGCGGCGCGCGGCAAACACGCGCAGCATCTGTTCGCCATATTCCGCGCGAAAAGAAGCGGGGTAGAAAAGCAGCAACAAACGGTACAGTCGCATCATGCCCTCCCAGGGGCCAGTCCGCTGGCCCGCGCCAGCCTTACCAATTGCGTCAGCCGCGCCGCTTCCGCCCGCGCCACATCTTCCCCGAAGCGGGTGATACGGTAGTAACGTCGCCGCTCGTCGTCCAGTTCCGCAGCCGGACGCTGCCGCACTTCTTCCAGCAGCCCTTGCTCCAGCATGCGCTGGATGGAGCGGTACAGCGTTCCCGCCCCCAAGCGGATCTGTCCGCCCGTGCGTCCGGAGATTTCCTGCATGATGGCGTAGCCGTGGCTGGGTTCCGCGGCCACCGCAAGCAGGATCTGGAAGGTCGCGGCCGGAAGCGGCAGCAGGGATTCAGGTGTTAGCGTGTCGTCAGTCATCAGGCCTCTATAGCCACTGAAGCTATACCCATACTGGCTATAGTTGCTTGGACGACATCTCAGCCTAAGAGGTTAGGCGTAGGCACAAGAAATGTTGGATGGGTTGCCCAGTAAGGGCCGAAGTGCTTGGTTGGCCCGTTAGTTGGTGGAGTGCCACGCCCCGAGCAGGATCACCCGGTTGGCGCTGTTCAGCACGTCAATGTAGAAGCGGATGCCTTCCGAAAACACCACGTAGAAGTTGGGACGCTTGGGATCCGGAACCACCTCCACGCCGCCCCGCAAAGCCGACTGGAGGCCCCCCACGATCCCCTCAGGATAACCATTCACGTTCTCAATCGTGACTTCCTGGAACCGCAACGTCATGATCCCTTCTTTCCCCACTCGCCCGTCCTGGCTTTCACTTTATGTATACGTCCCCGGCGGCAAAAGGTTCCACCTTTTCCGTCAACGATTGCCCCGATGTACAATGTGGATGCTCATGCGCGCTCCCGAGATGCCAAGCTGGCCGGCGGATTGTGATTCCGGGCCGTTGTGCCCGCCTGCCTGCCTTCCACCTATTAGACGCCGCTGCTGCCATTTCGGTCAGGGATTCAGCCACGATTTGCGAGGACCAAAATGGTAGCCCTCAGTATGGCGGGCATTGTGTTCTTCGTCGGGCTGAACGCCTTCTTCGTCGCTGCCGAGTTCGCGCTGGTGGCCATGCGGCCCTCGCGTATCGAGCAACTGATTGAGCAGGGCGACGCGCGCGCCTCGGTGGTCAAGGCCCTGATGGGCGACCTCGACCGGGTGCTCTCCGGCGTCCAGGTGGGCATTACCTTTGCCAGCCTTGCGCTGGGTATTGTCGGCGAAGCTGCGCTGGTTGGGCTGATCATACCCTTGTTCTCCTGGTTGCCCTTCCCGCAGGCGGCCATCGTTTCTCACGCCATCGCCACCGGGCTTTCCTTCGGCATCCTCACGTTCCTGCATGTGGTGCTCGGTGAACTGGTTCCCAAGAGCCTGGCCCTGCAGCGCACCGAGCGCATGGCCCTGATGGTGGCGCGCCCGCTACGTTGGTTTGTCCAGTCATTCCGCTGGCTGATTGACGGTTTCGACTCCGTTTCCCGGCGCTTCGTCCGCTGGATGGGCGTGGCTAACCCGATGAGCCACACCCTGGTGCACTCCGCCGAGGAGCTGCTGGTGCTGGTGCAGCAGGTGCGCGAGCGCGGCGTGCTCAATCCCGGCGAGGAAAAGTTCATTCAGGGCGCCGTCGAATTGGGCAAGATTCAGGTCCGGGAAATCATGATCGCCCGCCCGGACATGCACTTGCTCCCTGCGGAAGCCGACCTCGACGAAGTGATGCGCACGTTTGCCACCACGCAACGCTCGCGCATTCCCGTCTATCAAGGCACCGTGGACCACATCCTCGGCTTCGTGCACATCAAGGACATCGTGTGGATTCTCCTCGACCGCGAGCGCCGCGCGGAGGAAGGACAGGTGCAGGCGCCGTTCAGTCTGCGCAGCGTGGTGCGCGAAGTGCTCATCGTTCCTGAAACCAAGCCTGCCAGCGAGCTGCTCATCGAAATGCGCACCCGCCGCGCCAACCTGGCCATGGTGGTGGACGAGTTCGGCACCATCCTCGGCCTCGTGTCTCTCGAGGACGTCCTGGAAGAGATGGTCGGCGAAATCCACGATGAATTCGACGTGGTCGAGCGCCCGCTCACGCTGGCCGACGGTGCGCTGGTGTTCGACGGTTCGATCAACGTTCGCGACCTTGAGACGAAGTACGGCATCCACATCCCCGAAGATCCGGACTACGAGACCGTGGGGGGCTTCGTCCTTTCCGAACTCGGCTTTGTTCCTCGTGGCGGAGAGGCTTTCGATTACGACGGCCTGCGCTTCACCGTGGTGGAAATGGATCGCCGCCGCGTGGCCCGCGTGAAGATTCATCGCATCAAGTTACCCGAAACCGCTGTGGGGGGCGCGCCACCGCCGGCGGAAGCCGCTACTCAGCCCGCCCCGGCCGGCGACGCCGTCTTGCAGCAGCCTCACGGTTCTGGCGCCGCCAGTCCGGAAGAATGATCCGCTTCCTCACCCTTCGCTTGCTGCTGACCCTTGGCGCGCTTTGGCTTGTTCTCACCCTGGTATTCCTGCTGATTCACATCGTTCCCGGCGATCCGGTCGAGCAGATGCTCGGCGAAGGTGCGCGCGCGGAAGACCTCGCTGCCCTCCGCGCATCGCTCGGCTTGGATCAGCCGATCCACATCCAATATGGGCGCTACATAGCCGGGTTGGTTCGCGGCGACCTCGGGCAGTCCTTCCGTTTTCAGCGCTCGGTGTTCGCGGTGGTGCTCGAGCGTTACCCGGCCACGTTGCAACTCGCCTTCGCCACCCTGCTGGTCTCGATGGCCATCGGTATCCCTGCTGGCGTTTGGGCGGCGCATCGCCGGGGCCAGGCTGCCGACCGCGCTATTGGCTTTTTCACGCTACTTGGCCTGTCGCTTCCCAACTTTGCTCTGGGCCCCGTCCTGATTCTGTTTTTCTCCGTCGAGCTCGGCTGGCTGCCCGTGTCGGGAAGGGAAGGGCTTGCCCACATCGTGCTTCCTGCGGTCACCATGGGCGCGGCCCTGGCCGCCATTCTCACGCGCATGGTGCGCACGTCCATGATGGAAGAACTCTCCGCTGATTACGTGCGCACTGCGCGCGCCAAGGGCTTGCGGGAAACTGCTGTGCTCTTCCATCATGCTTTCCCCAATGCGCTGATTCCGGTCATCACCATCGTTGGCCTGCAATTCGGCACGTTGCTCGCCGGCACCATTGTCACCGAGTCCATCTTTGCCTGGCCGGGCGTGGGCCGGCTCACCGTGCAGGCCATTCAGGCGCGCGACTACCCGCTGCTGCAAGGCTGCATCCTGATCATTTCGTTTTCTTATGTGGTGGTGAATCTGCTCACCGACCTGTTGTACGGCTTGGTGGACCCCCGGGTACGGCAGCAATGACGGCGCTACGCCAGTTTTTTCGCTCCTCCGGCCTCGGACGCTGGGCGCTGGCCGTCAGCGCGGTGCTGGTGCTGGCCGCGATTCTCGCGCCATGGCTTGCGCGCCTCGATCCTACCGCGCAGAATCTCCCCGCTCGCCTTGAAGGCCCGTCGCCCGCGCACTGGCTCGGCACCGACGAGCTGGGCCGCGACGTCTTTGCCCGGGTTCTTTATGGCGCGCGCGTCTCCATCACCGTCGGCGCCAGCGTAGTTGCTTCCTGCGCCGCGCTCGGGCTGCTGATGGGCTCGCTCTCCGGCTATTTCGGCGGATGGTTCGACCGCATCACCAACGCTGTTCTCATCAACGCTTTTCTTTCTTTTCCGGGAATCCTGCTGGCGATTGCTTTCGCTGCGTTCCTCGGCCCGGGCATCGAGAAAGTGATTCTGGCGCTTACCGTCACGGGATGGGCCGCCTACGCACGGTTGGCGCGCGGGCAGGTGCTGAAGGTAAAGGAACTCGATTACGTGCAGGCCGCGCGGTCGCTGGGTGCATCGCACGCCCGCATCCTCGCGCGACACTTGCTGCCTAACATTCTCTCGCCGGTGCTGGTGCAGGCCACCATCGGCATGGCGTCCGCGATTCTGGCCGAGTCCACGCTGAGCTTTCTCGGCCTCGGGGTGCTCGCGCCTATGCCCAGCTGGGGCGCAATGGTCAACGACGCGCGCGGGCACCTGTTCGACGCGCCGCACCTGCTGCTGTTTCCGGCCTTTGCCGTGATGCTCGCCGTGCTGGCCTTCAACTTGCTCGGCGATGCGCTGCGCGATTGGCTCGACCCTCGCACCCGCGCGCAGTTGCAGACACTCCAACTCATGCGTTGAGTCAGCGGTGAGACAATTCTTCGGCGACGGCGAGAACTTCTTGAACAAGCCCTTTGTGCTCTTCCACGTCCTTGACGCTTAGGCCAAGGCTTATCTCACTTCGCCGGTGATTGGTGGCTTCAATACCAGCCCCCTCCAACCGGTCGAGGATTTGTTGACGCCTTTCCGCTCCCACCTTGATGTGAATATTGCAGTGTTGGGCAACCCGTCGTGGATGAAACCAGCAAAAATTGTAACCGGTTGTTCCGAGCGCAATGTGGAATCTGTTCGGTGTGATTCTCGGCTCCCCATGTGAAGTGGGTGTGAGTACTCGGACTGCCTCCACAACGGCTAGTGACTCGGCTTTGGCCCTTTTCTGCCAGTATGCCCAATCGACGCGCTCTTTTGGTTCTACTTCCTCAGGGGCTTCGGCCCCGAATTCGTAGATGTCGAGAACACGAATCGGGTGGAGCACAACCTCGTTTCCTTGTCGAAAGGCACTCAACTGGATTGCGATCATCGGAATAGCGCGATTAAGGAGGCGAATCACATTAAAAAACCGTGCGGTGATTTCCTCGGCTACAATAACGGCGCGGTGATCTAATGTTGGGTATCTTTGTCGCTCAATGTCCCAATACTCAATCGTCCGCATGATGTGGCTTTCGTCGACGGCCCCTAACATCACTTCGACTTCGTATCTTGTCCCGTTCTCTGGCTCGTACATTAGGAAATCTATTCTTCCACCCGTGGGCTGAGTCCGTTCTCGTTGAATAATAAGGAGGTCACCGAGCCCAAGCAGCGTAGGATCTTGGTTTATTTGTTCCTGAAGCCAAGTCTCATCAAGGCCGAGTGTTCGCAACCGTTCGGGCAGTGCCTTCCTAACTTTGAGCTGATTGGCCGACATGTGGATCGCGCTAGCTGCCGACTTCGACAGTCACTTCCGCTCCGCGCTGCAAACCCAGGGTCTTGGCTGCGCTGGCGCGGTTCATGGAAATCTCCAGAAAGCCGCTCGACCCAATCAGCGCAAACGCTTCACCCGGCTCGCCCTGCGAATACGTCTGCACAAACTTGGTCACCGGCTTGGCGCCCGCCGTCACTTTGCATTGCCCGCTGCCGGCCAGCAGTTGCGGAACATCTTCCACCGACAAATTGGTGACGGCGTTGCCGAAGTTGTCCACCTTGAGGATCACACCCTTCACCACGCCGTTGGCGCTCTTTGGCTTGGGCATGGAGAAGCGCACAAAATCGGTAATCTCGTCGCCGAAGCTGGAGGCCGCCCCGTTTTTCGTAAGCCAGGCAGCCACCGGCGCGAAAATGTCGCGCCCGTGAAACGTGTTGCTCAGCGGGCTCAGGAAGTAATGCTCCGCAGTGACGTGCCGCACCGTTAGCCGCTCTTCGCGTTCGTACACCATGGAGAGCACACCATTATCCGGCGCCACAAAATAATGCTGTTCGCCGCTCACCAGCAGCGGACGCCGCTGCGTTCCCACACCGGGGTCGACAACGATGATGTGCACTGTCTTCAGCGGGAAGTGGCGATAGGCCTGCCCCAGCGTCAGCGCGCCATCCAGAATGTCGTAGGGAATCACGCGATGGCTGATGTCCACAATCTGCACATCGGGATTCACTTTCAGGATGACGCCCTTCATCGCGCCCACCAGGTGGTCGTTCGAGCCGAAATCCGTGGTCAGGGTGACGATAGGGCGCGCCAAGAGTCTCTCCGTAGGCAGCTTGCGCCGCTATTGTAGCGGCGGCCATCAGGCCGACAGCTCACACGCTGTGCTGTCGGTCTGCGGCTAAGTCGTTCGCAAACTAGCGAATGCACCACGCAAAGTCAAGGCTTTCTGCCGCTCACCCGTGGCGTGGCGCCAACCAACCGCCGCTTTTCGTGCTATCCTTGAGTGACTTTCGCAGTCTTCGCGAGGAACCAACAACCATGCGACGCGTGTACCTCGACAACAACGCCACCACGCCCGTCGAGCCTGCCGTGCTCGACGCCATGCTGCCGTTTTTTTCCACCGACTTCGGCAACGCCAGCTCGATCCACTCCTACGGCCAGCGCTGCCGCGGCGCGGTGGAGACCGCCCGCTCGCAGGTTGCCGCGCTGCTTGGCGCCAAACCCGCGGAGATTATCTTCACCAGTGGCGGCACCGAGGGCGACAATGCCGCCATCTTCGGCGTGGTCACGGCCGCGCCTGGCGAGAAGAAGCACGTCATCACCACCAAGATTGAGCACAACGCCGTCATCAACGTCTGCCAGGAGCTGCAGCGGCGCGGCGTCGAGGTCACCTTTGTCCCCGTCAACCGCGAGGGTATCGTCGATCCCGCCGACATCCGCGCCGCCCTTCGCCCGGAAACTGTGCTCATTTCCGTGATGTACGCCAACAACGAGCTTGGCACCGTGCAGCCTATCGAGGAAATCGGCCGCGTCGCCGCAGAAGCCGATGTGTATTTCCACACCGACGCGGTGCAGGCCGCCGGCAAGCTGCCCATCGACGTCGAGAAGCTTAGTGTCGACCTCTGCGCCATTTCTGGCCACAAGCTGAATGCGCCGAAGGGCGTCGGCGCGCTCTACATTCGTCCGGGCACGCATTTGCATCCGCACACCTTCGGCGGACGCCACGAACGCGGCCGCCGCCCCGGCACGGAGAACGTTCCGGGCATCGTCGGCCTCGGCAAGGCCTGCGAGCTGGCGCAGAAGTGGATTGTTGAAGACGGCCCGCGCGTGGCCGAGCTGCGCGACCGCCTCCAGAGTGCGCTGCTCACGCAAGTGCCGGAGGCGCGCGCCAACGGCGCCCGCGCCCCACGCACGCCCAACACCGCCAACATCACCTTCTTCCACATCGAAGGCGAATCGCTGGTGATCGCGCTGGATATGAGGGGCTTGGCCTGCTCGACCGGAGCAGCCTGCTCCTCCGGCGCCGTCGAGCCGTCGCATGTGCTCACCGCCGTAGGCATGCCGCCGGAAGAGGCGCGCGCCAGCATCCGCTTCAGCCTCGGCCACAACACCGCGGCCGATGACGTGGACTTCGCCATCAGCGTGATCCCCGGCGCCATCGAAAAGCTGCGCGAGCTTTCGCCCACGTGGAAGAAAGCGGTGGCCGTGCAGTAGGACGCTCTTGCTGTCCGCGGTTTTGATTTCACGTCATGAGCATCGCATCCCACAATTCGGAAACCGTAGCCGTCGCCATGAGCGGCGGCGTGGACTCCTCCACTGCCGCGGCGATCCTGCGCGAGCGCGGCGCGCCTGTTGTGGGTCTCACGATGCAGCTCTGGGATCAGCGCCGTTTGCCTGAGCTGGCCGAGCCTGAAGCACAGCCGTCGTCGCACCGTTGTTGCTCGCTCGACGACGTCTACGACGCGCGCCGCGTGGCCGAGCATCTCGGCTTCCCGTTCTATGTGGTCAACTTCGAGCAGAAGTTCGAGCAGGCCGTCATCCAGCCCTTCGTCAGCGATTACCTTGCGGGCCGCACGCCGATTCCGTGTAGCCACTGCAACAGCAACGTCAAGTTCGAGCAGTTGCTCACCACCGCCCGTCAGATCGGGGCGGAGCGGCTGGCCACCGGCCACTACGCCCGCATCCGCCACAACGCCAAAACCGGGCGCTACGAGCTGCTGCGCGCGCGCGACGACAGCAAGGATCAATCCTACTTTCTCTTCGCGCTCACCCAGGAGCAGCTCGCGCGCACGCTGTTTCCGCTGGGCGAGCTCACCAAGGACGAAGTCCGCGCCGTGGCGCGCCGCGCGCGCCTGCCGGTGGCCGAGAAGCCTGAAAGCCAGGAGATCTGCTTCGTGCCTTCGGGCGACTACGTACGCTTCATCCAGGCCTACGCCGCCGACCAGGGCGTCGCGATGCGCGAGGGCGAAGGCGAACTCGTTTCGACCAGCGGTGAGGTACTCGGCCGCCACAGCGGCGTGCACAACTTCACCATCGGCCAGCGCAAGGGCCTGGGCATTGCCGCGGGTCGTCCGCTGTATGTGGTCGAGCTCGACGCGGCGCGCAATCGCGTGGTGGTCGGCGACGTTGCTGAACTGCAGCGCGACACGTGCGACGTGGCCGACGTCAACTGGATTCCCTTCGACCAGCCTTCGGCGCCGGTCGAGTGCGCCGTCAAGATTCGTCACCGCCACGAGCCCGCAGCGGCCACGGTTGAGGCGACAGGCGGCAACTCCGCGCGGGGGCGTTTCCACACGCCGCAGCGCGCCGTCACCCCGGGCCAAGCCGCGGTGTTTTACTCCGGCGAGATGGTGCTCGGCGGCGGCTGGATTCTCTGAAGAAAGCTGACAGTCAACGGTTGACCGTCGAAGGGCTTTCGCAGAGTGCCGGCG